>Ga0070672_100002364_pt1 | contig 11937 bp, 10 predicted proteins | sample KBSM13metaG_FD_66151 | JGI IMG/M metagenome (GOLD analysis project Ga0070672, IMG submission 66151) | Miscanthus rhizosphere microbial communities from Kellogg Biological Station, Michigan, USA - KBS M1-3 metaG | ecosystem: Host-associated > Plants > Roots > Rhizosphere > Soil ... | reverse complement strand
AGCGCCTCCAGGAACTCCTCGACCAGCGGCGCGGTGGCCGCCGAGAGCGAGAGGTGGACGTTCGGGCGCGACCCACGGAACGAGAGCTGCGGCTGCACCCACCAGCCGGCCGCGGTCATCGCGTCGGTGATGGTGAAGACGTCGCACGACCCGTCGGTCTCGAATGCGACCAGCGTCGAGTCCGGCTCGGCCACCAGCCGCAGTGCCGGGTGCGCGGAGATGCCCGCGACCAGCCGGTCGACACCCTCGAGCACCTCGCGGGTCAGCGTCAGGTATCCCGCGTCGCCGATCGTGTTCACGACCGCCCAGGCCCCCGCGATCGGGCCACCGCTCCTGGTGGACTGCAGGGTCGGGTTCAGCATCGTGTAGCCGGGCCACTGCGCGCTCGCGAAGAGCTGCGGCCGCCGGTGCCCGGCGGTCCGGTGCAGCAGCACCGAGGTGCCTTTGGGCGTGTAGGCGTACTTGTGCAGGTCGACCGAGATGCTGGTGACGCCCGCGACCGCGAACGTCCACGGCGGTACGTCGCGTCCCAGCCGTGCGGCGTAGGGCAGGACCCAGCCGCCGATGCACGCGTCGACGTGACAGCGCACGCCAGCCTCCAGCGCGTCGCCGGCGATCTCGGTGACCGGGTCCACGACCCCGTGTGCGTACGACGGGGCGCTCGCCACCACGAGCACCGTGCGGTCGTCGATCGCGCGCGCCATCGCGACCGGGTCGGCCCGGTGGTCCGCACCGACCGGCACCATCACCGCCTCGACCCCGAAGTAGTGGGCGGCCTTGTGGAACGCCGCATGCGCGGTCATCGGCAGCACCATGCGCGGCCGGTCGACGTCCGGGCGGCTGTCCCGCGCACCCTGCACGGCGAGCAGCACCGACTCCGTGCCGCCCGAGGTGATGGTGCCGACGACGTCCGGCGGCGCGTCGAGCAGGTCGGCGGTGTAGCCGACCAGCTCGTTCTCCATCGTCAGCAGCGACGGGAACGCGGTCGGGTCGAGTCCGTTGGACCCGGCGTACGCCGCCACGGCCTCACGGCCGACTCGGTCGGCCTCGGACAGCCCGCTGTCGTAGACGTAGGCCAGCGTGCGACCTCCGTGCACCGGCACGTCGCCGGCCTGCATCGCCCGCAGCCGGGCGAGCACGTCGTCGCTCATGGAACCTCCTCCGGGTTTCGAGATGACTGCTGCGCAAACTCCTCGACGACCGAGATGTCGAGCGTGTATCGACGCAGGAACACCAGGCTCAGCAGCGTGAGCAGCGCCGGGATCACCGAGAACCCGATCACGATCGCGGTCACGGCCGACGACGGTTGCTCCGCGTCACCCGTGGTGGACGAGACGTAGCCCCCCAGGGCGAGCACCAGCGCGAAAAGACCCGGCCCCATCGCCAGGCCGAGGGTCTCACCTGCGGTCCAGACACCGGTGTAGACGCCGGCCCGGTTCTGTCCTGTGCGACCGGCGTCCACTGCGGCGGCGTCCGGCAGCATCGCCAGCGGGAAGACCTGCGCACCGGCGTAGCCGACTCCGACCAGCGCGGTCGCCCCGAACACCATGGCCGACGGCTCCGACCGCCCCCCGACCAGCAGCAGCGCTCCGAGCGCGAGCACCAGTGACGCGGCGACGTACCCGCGCTTCTTGCCGACCCGACCGCCGATCCGCGCCCACACGGGCGTCAGCACCACGGCCGGCCCGACGAAGCAGACGAACAGGATCGTCGCCGCGCCACTGCCCCCGAGCACATGGCGCGACATGTAGTCGACGCCGGCCAGCATCGATCCGACCCCGAGTGCCTGCACGACGAACGTGGTCAACAGCAGCCGGAAGTCTCGCGCGCCGGCCACGATCCGCAGCTGGTCGCGCAGCCCCGCCGAGTCGGCCACGGGCGCGCCGACCGGCGCGTGCCGGGTGCCGAAGTAGGCGCCGACCACCCCGGCCACCAGCAGCATCGCGACCACGACGCCCATCACCGCGTAGCCGGCCCGGCCGCCCACGGCGTCGCGGATCGCGGGTGCGGTCGCGCCGCTCAGCATGATCGTGAACGCGAGGATCCCGACCCGCCACGTCATCAGCCGGGTGCGCTCGTCGTACGACGAGGTGATCTCGGCGGGCATCGCGACATACGGCACCTGGAAGAACGCGTAGGCCGTCGCGCACAGCACGAACATCACCAGCACCCACAGGCCGTCCGCTGTGGTCGAACCGAGGTCGACCGAGGCGAACATCAGCGCGAAGAACACCGCGAGTGCGAGCCCGCCGCGCAGCAGGAACGGCCGTCGCGGACCACGCGGGTCGGTGGACCGGTCGCTGATCCGGCCCGCGATCGGGTTCAGCACAACGTCCCACGCCTTCGGCGCGAAGACGATCACGCCCGCGAGCGCGGCCGTGATGCCGAGCGTGTCCGTGAGGTAGGGGAGCAGCATCAGCCCCGGCACCGTGCCGAACGTGCCGGTCGCCACCGATCCCAGTCCGTAGCCCACTCGCAGGCGACGATCCAGGGTCCCCTCCGGCATGGGAGGAATCTAGTGCTACCGGTCGATCGCCTGCGCGATCAGGCCCGCGGCGGCCCGCTGCTCCTCGGCGAACGGGTGAAGGGCCGCCGCCCGGCCGGTGTCGGTGCGTACGCCGTTGACCCAGGCCTTCTTGCCGGCACAGGCGTCGTGTCCCTTGGAGGCGGCGTACAGGTCGACGAAGACGGAGCCTGTCCGCTCGGCCGCAGACCTCATCTGCTGGCTGAGGGAGCGCGTGACCGCGTTGAGGGCGACCGTGTCGCGGCGATCGACCGGCAGCACCTTCGGGCAGGAGCGCGTCGGGTCGAGGATGCGGGGATAGCCGACCAGTACGACGGTCGCGTCGGGCGCCTTGCGGTGGATCGCGCGAAGGTCGCGCGTGACCAGGGCCCCGATCCTGCGGACGTCGGCGGACGCCACGCGCACGTCGACCTGCCCGCACCGGACGCCCTCGCTCGGCGCGAAGATGCGGCCCTGCGGACCGCTGATCGGGCAGGTGCCGACGAGCGAGCCGAACAGGCCGAAGTCGTTGCCGCCGATTCCGACGGTGACCAGGTCGGTGTCGCGCGTGACCGCGGCGAGCTGGGGCGGCACGGTCTGCTCCTGGAAGGTGTTCTGGCGACCGGTGAGGTCCTTGCTGGTCGCGCCGCTGCACGAGACGTCGACGTGCTTCACGTCGAGCTTCGCACCGAGCAGCGCGGGGTAGTTGCCGCTGGAGCGCAGGCAGCCCCCGGCGACGTCCGTGAGGTAGACGTACGGCGCCGCCGTGTAGGAGTCACCGAGCGCGACGTACCTGCGGATCTTCGTCGCGTCCGCCGAGCCGCTCGAGGTCGAGCCCCCGCCGGAGCCCGTGGTCGTGCCGTCGGCGCCGCAGCCGGAGAGGCCGAGCAGGGCGACGACGAGCAGGATCGCCAGACGTCTCACTTGCGGGCGAGCCCCCGCGACGACGCGGAGCGGTAGGTGCGGTCGGGGCTGGCGCCGATCGACGGCGGGTCGCCGCCGGTCATCGCCTGCGTGGGTCGCGCGGCGGCGGGCATGCGCTTCGCCGGCGACTGTCTCGGCGAGGCCGGCTCGGAGTCAGCTGTGGAGTGCTCCGAGATCCACTCGTCCATGATCCGCCAGGTCGTGCCGCGGGCGGCGCGCCCGGTCAGCATGCCGAGGTGGCCGCCCGGCACGATCTCGAAGCGCACCTCGGAGGCGTTCGGCAGCAGCGGCACCAGCGCGCGCACGGAGTTGATCGGCGCGATGCCGTCGGTGTTGCCGGCCAGCACCAGCACCGGCAGGGTGATCGCGTCGGTGCGGATGTCGTGGCCGTTGATGTCGATCACGCCGTCCTTGAGCGCGTTGTTCCGCACCATGCGGTGGTAGAGCTGCCCGAACGTGCGACCGGGGTAGGCGATCATGTTGGCGGCGAACCGGTCGACGGCCTCGAGCTGGGCCAGGAACTCCGCGTCGTCGAGGTTGCGCAGTCGGACGTAGGGCTTGGTCACCAGCTTCTGAACACTGGCCAGCTGGAACGCGCGCCGGACCAGTGGCTTCGGCGCGCCACCGACCAGCCGGTAGACGTGGGTCACCATGCCGCCGTTGCCCAGGTCGAGGATCGGGCGCAACGGCGCGATCAGTGGCACCTGGGAGACGTCGAAGGGTGACCCCACGACGGTCAGGGAGGCGATCGGCAGGTCGGTGTCGTTGGCCGCGGCCAGCACCGAGAAGATCCCGCCGAGGCTCCAGCCGATCACGTGCACGGGGCGGCCGCCCGCGTGCTCGCTGGCGCCCCGGATCGCCTCGGGCACGACCTCCTCGACCCAGTGCTCCATGCCGAGGGTGCGGTCGCGGAAGCTGATCTCGCCGTACTCCACGAGGTACGTCGGCCGGCCCGCCTGCACGAGGTGCTCGACCAGCGAGCAGGAGCGTCGCAGGTCGTAGCAGAGCGCGGGCGCCGCGAGCGGGGTGACCAGCAGCACCGGGTCGCCGGTGTCGCGCACGTGCCTCTGCGGTCGGTAGTGGTACAGCTCGCGCAGCGGTCCGTCGTCGATCAGCGTGCGCGGCATCGGACGGAGATCGGCCAGCCCGCCGTACAACATCTGGTGCGCGACGTTGGAGGCTGCGGACACGATCTGCCCCGGCTTGGGGATCAGATCCATGCTGCGAAGGGTACCGATCGGTTCCACGGTGGGACGCGGTGCCATCAGCCCAGCCAGGACCAGGTCGCACTGGTCACCGACGGCTTCTGCTGACCCTCAGGAACGACTGGCGGGCTTCACGTTCTTCTCGTGGGTGACGGCTGTGCCCCCGAGCGCCTCGAGGAACGAGCCGGCCCAGGCGGCGACGTCGTGCTCGGCGACGGTCTTGCGCATCGCCCTCATCCGCTTGGTGCGCTCCTTCTCCTCGGCGGAGTACGCCGCGAGCATCTGCGCCTTCATGCCGTTGATGTCGTAGGGGTTGACCAGGTAGGCCTGACGCAGCTCCTCGGAGGCGCCCGCGAACTCCGAGAGCACCAGCGCGCCGTCGCCGTCGAAGCGGCAGGCGACGTACTCCTTGGCGACCAGGTTCATGCCGTCGCGGAACGGCGTCACGACCATGATGTCGGCGGCACGGTAGAGCGCTGCCATTTCCGCCTGCGGGTAGGACGAGTGCATGTAGCTGATCGCCGGACGACCGATCCGGCCGTGGTCGCCGTTGATGTGGCCGACCAGCCGGTCGATGTCGTCGCGGAGGAGCCGGTACTGGTCGACCCGCTCGCGCGACGGGGTCGCGACCTGCACGAAGACGGCGTCCTCGACCGTCACGTGTCCGTCGGCGATCAGCTCGCCGAACGCACGGAGCCGGGCGCGGATGCCCTTGGTGTAGTCGAGCCGGTCGATGCCCAGGAACACCTTGCGCGGGTTGCCGAGCTGCTGCCGGATCTCCTCGGACCGCTTCTGCACCTCCTCGGAGCGGGCCAGCTCCTCGAACGCGCCGGTGTCGATCGAGATCGGGAACGCCTTGGCGGTCACCACCCGGCCGTCGGGCAGGAACACCTGGTCGCGGTGGGTCTTGTGGCCGACGCGCTGCCGGACCAGCCGGACGAAGTTCTGGGCGCCGCCGGCGAGCTGAAAGCCGACCAGGTCGGCGCCGAGCAGGCCCTCGAGGATCTGCCGACGCCACGGCAGCTGCTGGAACAGCTCCGCGGGCGGGAACGGGATGTGCAGGTAGAAGCCGATCCTGAGGTCGGGCCGGAGGTCGCGCAGCATCTGCGGCACCAGCTGGAGCTGGTAGTCCTGCACCCACACCGTGGCGTCCTTGGCGGCCGCCTCGGCCGCCCGCTCGGCGAACCGTTGGTTCACGCGCACGTAGGCGTCCCACCACTCCCGGTGGAACGACGGCTTGGCGGCCAGGTCGTGGTACAGCGGCCACAGCGTGTCGTTGGAGAAGCCCTCGTAGAAGTTCTCGATCTCGGCCTGGCTCATCGAGATCGGCACCAGCTGGATGCCGCCCTCCTCGAACGGCTCCAGGTCCTCGTCGGTGCCGCCGGGCCATCCCAGCCAGGCACCCTGGTTGGCCGTCATCACGGGCATCAGCGCGGAGACCAGGCCGCCGGGGGAGCGACGCCACGTGGCGTTGCCCTCGTCGTCGACCACGCGGTCGACCGGCAGCCGGTTGGCGACGACGACAAGGTCGGCACCCTGCTGATTGCGGCGGGAGGGACTCACGCCGCCACCCTATGCGGCTCGGGCTGGCCCGACATGAGGTGTCGGGCTGGCAGGATCGTGGTGGCGCCCCGCGCTCCGTAGCGTCGTTCCCATGACGCACACGCTCACCCAGAGACTCGACATGACTGCTGATGACACGGCTCCACTCTCGCGGGGGCCCGAGGGCGACGGCTGGTGGCGCCGGCTGCTCCGCGACACCGGGTACACGCTCACCGCCTTCCCGATCGCGCTCGTGGCGTTCGTGGTGGCCGTGGTCGGCCTGTCGTTGGGAGCCGCCACCCTGGTCATCGGCGTCGGGTTCGTGGTGCTGGCCGGCACCCTTGTCGTGCTGCGCGGCTTCGCCCACCTCGAGCGGCTCCGGCTGCGCTCGGTCCGGGGTCGGACCAGCCCGGTGCCGTCGTACGCCGTGGCGCGCGCAGGCGACTCGACGGTCCGTCGGCTGGTCACACCGCTGCGCGACGCGCAGTCGTGGCTCGACCTGCTCTGGGGGGTGCTGGGCTTCGCGACCGGGACCACGGCCTTCGCGGTCACGGTCGCGTGGTGGGCCGGCTCGTTCGGCGGGATCACGTACTGGTTCTGGCAGCGTTGGCTGCCGGTCGACGACGGCACCGAGACCCTGGCCAGCATGATCGGGCTGGGCGTCGGCCGCGAGCCGGAGATCTGGCTCAACCTGGGCCTGGGTCTCGCCGGCCTCCTGCTCCTCCCCGTGGTGGTGCGCCTGATGGCGACGATGCACGCGAGCCTGTCCTGGGTGCTGCTGTGCAGCCGGGCCGAGCTCCAGCGCGACGTACGGCACGCGGAGGGTGGCCGCGAGGCCGCCCGGATCGCCGAGGCGGACTCGCTGCGCCGGCTCGAGCGCGACATCCACGACGGCCCGCAGCAGCGGCTGGTCCGGCTTCAGATGGACCTCGGCCGGGCCGGAAAGCAGCTGGACCAGGACCCGCGGCAGGCGAAGCTGACCATCGACGCGGCGATGCAGCAGGCCCGTGACACCGTGGCCGAGCTGCGGTCGCTGTCGCGAGGGATCGCACCACCGGTGCTCGTCGACCGGGGTCTGGTCGCCGCGTTGCAGGAGGCGTTCGCCCGCGCCCCGTTCCCGGTGCACGCGACGATCGACGTGCCCGGCCCCTTGCCCCCGCACGTCGAGACCACCGTCTACTTCGTGGTGTCCGAGGCGCTGACCAACGTGGCCAAGCACAGCGGTGCCGGCCGGGTCGAGGTCGGCGTGGTGCAGGTCGGCCGCCGGCTCCGGGTGGCGGTCACCGACGACGGTGCCGGTGGCGCCCAGGTCGGCAAGGGCCACGGCCTGGCCGGGCTCGAGCAGCGGGTGCGGGCCGCCGACGGCACGCTCGAGATCACCTCGCCGGCCGGCGGACCCACTTCCCTGCGGGCGGAGCTCGCATGCGACTAGCCGCAACGCCCTATCCCATGGCCTGCTGCGCGACGCGATGCACGCACGCTGGCTGCGTTGTCGTCACTCGACGGGTGTCCACCCGCCTTCGCTCCTCCGCCTTGCCATCGCACGCGCCTCACGACGCTCGCGACGGCCGAGGATAGGGCGATGCGACTAGTGGTCGCGGACGACTCGCTGCTCCTGAGGGAGGGTCTCCAGCTGATCCTGAGCGAGGCCGGCCACGAGGTCGTCGCCTCGGTCGGGGACGGTCCGTCCTTCGTCGCCGCGGCGCTCGAGCACCGGCCCGACGTCTGCCTGGTCGACGTCCGGATGCCGCCCTCGCACACCGACGAGGGGCTGAGGGCGGCGGTCGACGTACGACGGCAGTGGCCGCAGGCACGGGTGCTCGTGCTCTCGCAGTACGTCGAGATGTCCTACGCCGACGACCTGCTGGCCGGCGGCCGGGGCGGAGTCGGCTACCTGCTCAAGGACCGGGTCAGCGACATCGACGCGTTCCTCGCCTCGCTGCAACGGGTCGCCGACGGCGGCACCGCGCTCGACCCGGAGGTCATAGAGCGGCTGATGGTGCGCCGACGCGACCCGATGGAGCGCCTGACCGCGCGGGAGCGCGAGGTGCTCGGGCAGATGGCGCAGGGCAAGGGCAACCAGGCGATAGCCGACGACCTCGTGGTCACGCTGGCCGCGGTGGAGAAGCACACGCAGCGGATCTTCGCCAAGCTGGGGTTGCTGCCCGACGACGCCGGGCACCGCCGGGTGCTGGCGGTGCTGGCGTACCTGCGTGGCTCCGCCCCGGAGTACTCGGCCCCGGACTACTCGGCCCCGGACTACTCGCCCGGGTAGACGATCCCGAGCTGGCCACGGACCTTGTCCATCTGCCGCATCACGGTCAGCGTCTGCTCCAGCGGCACCATCGGGCTCTCCTTCTCGCCGGCGCGCAGGCACCGCATCACCTCGGCCGCCTCGTTGGCGTAGCCCTCCCCGATCACCGGCTCGGGCGGCTCGATCCGCTCCGGCTCAAGCGGCGTGCTGCCCTCGTACGGCGTCCACATGACGTACGACGGGTGGTGGAACGGGGCATGGAAGTCCAGCCGGCCGGTGTCGCTCGCGATCGAGGCGGTGCGGGGCGAGTTGCTGGTCATGCTGGTCGTCATCGCGGCCACGGCGCCGTCGTCGTACCTCGCGGCCACCACCAGGTTGAGGTCGATCCGGGTCTCGGCGAGATGGGCGACCGCGGTCAGCTCGGCCGGCTCGCCGAGGAACAGGTGCGCGAGCGTGAGCGGGTAGACGCCCATGTCGAGCAGCGCGCCGCCCCCCAGCTCGGGGGCGAACATCCGGTCGGTCGGCGGCTTGTCGACCACCCAGCCGAGGTCGGCCACGAGCTGGCGGAGCACGCCGAAGTCGCCGGCCCGCGCCCGTTCCCGGAGGTGGCGGACCAGCGGGTGGCAGGCCATCCACATGGCCTCCATCAGGAACAGGTCACGCTCGCGGGCCAGTGCGACCAGCTGCTCGGCCTGTGCCGCGTTGAGCGTGATCGCCTTCTCGCACAGCACCGGCTTGCCGGCCTCGAGCAGCATCCGGACCTGGTCGAAGTGCAGCCCGTGAGGACTGGCGACGTACACGATGTCGACGTCCGGGTCGGCCGCGAGCTCCTCGTAGGAGCCGTGGGCCCGGGCCGGAGCGCCGTCGGCGGGAGCGAACTCCGCCGCGAACTCCTCGGCCGACGCCGTGCTGCGGGACCCGACGGCCTCCAGCCGGGCGTCCGGCAGCAGTGCCAGGTCGGCCGCGAAGCTGTGTGCGATCTTGCCCGTCGCGAGGATGCCCCACCGGATCGTGTCCATCCGGCCACGGTAGCCACACCCGTCCCGGAGCGGCAGGCGAGGTTGTCGCGCCGGCTGCGACTCGCGGCGGGATCAAATGACATGGCTGTGGTTTGTCACCTAGACTGCTCGACGCAACACGACTTCCCCCGCGCGAAGGAGCCGACGAGCATGGCCGCCGAGCACGTTGCCCATCCGAGTCAGCCGGAGCGCGACCAGCTGTCCGAGCGCGACGCCGCGATCCTCGACTTCGAGCGCCAGTGGTGGAAGTACGCGGGGGCCAAGGAGCAGGCGATCCGCGAGAAGTTCGACATGTCCTCCGCCCGGTACTACCAGGTCCTCAACGCCCTGATCGACCGTCCCGAGGCCCTCGCCGCCGACCCGCTGCTGGTGCGGCGGCTGCGCCGGCTCCGGGCCTCCCGCCAGCGCCAGCGCCAGGCGCGCCGGCTCGGATTCGACGTCTGAGACATGGCGCGCCGATTCGTGGAGCGTGACGAGCGCGGGGTGGTCGCGCCGTCACGGGTGATGCTGATCGCCGTCGTGGCCGTCGCGATCGCGGGCGCCGCGTTCATCGCGACCTCTCCGCAGCCCAAGCAGGCCGCACAGGTGGTCGCCTCGGAGACGACCCCGTCCGCGTCACCCACGCCCACCCCGCCCCCGAGCCCGACGCCGACTGCGACGCCGACCAAGAAGCCCCCCAAGAAGAAGAAGGTAGTGGTCGAGCGCGGCGACACGATCGTCGTGGTGTTCAACAACTCCGGCATCACCGGCCTGGCGAGTCGCACCTCGGGCACGGCGCAGGGCGCGGGCTGGAACGTGGTGGGCTCCGACAACTGGTACGGCACGATCCCGGCCACGACGGTCTACTACCCGGAGCGACTGCACGCCGCGGCGAAGGTGCTCGCCCGCGACCTCGGCATCCGGCGGATCAAGCCCGCGATCGACCCGATGCAGGGTGACCGGCTGACCGTGATCCTGACGACCGACTACGCCTCCTGACGCTGCGGATTCCGGACACGGGTTTCTGCCGGGGCAGGTCCATGCGCGAGAGTTGGGCGCGTGGACTTCTCCTCGGCCGACGGCGACCGGCAGTACGCCGCCGTCGTACGCGCCGCGGACTCGCTGGTCGTGGGCCTCGACTTCGACGGCGTGCTGGCCCCGATCGTGGACGACCCCGACCAGGCCGAGATCCACCCGGAGGGCCCCGGGCTGCTGCTCGACCTGGCCGAAGCGGTCCACGGTGTCGCGGTGATCACCGGACGCCCCGCGCGGCAGGTGCTCGCCCTCGGCGGTCTGGACGAGGTGGGCAACCAGCTCGGCGAACGCGGCCGCGACCTCTACGTCTTCGGCCAGTACGGCAACGAGCGCTGGTCCTCCCACGACCGCCGCGTGATCTCGCCCAAGCCCCCTCACGGGCTGGCCACGCTGATGAGCGAGCTGCCCCGGATCCTGCGCCGGTACGACGCCGAGGACGCGTGGATCGAGGAGAAGGGGCTCGCGATCGGCGTCCACACCCGGCGGATGGACGACCCGCAGGCCGCGTTCGACCGGCTGCTCGACCCGGTCACCGAGGCCGCCAGGAGCCACGACCTCACCGTCGAGCCCGGCCGGATGGTGATCGAGGTCCGCGCCGGCGGCATGGACAAGGGCAACGCGGTCCACAAGCTGGCCGAGGACCTCGAGGCCGGTGGCTTCGTCTTCGTCGGCGACGACCTCGGTGACATCGAGGCCTTCAAGGCCGTGCTGGAGCTCCGCGACGGCGGCATGCCTACCCTGCTCGTCTGCTCCGGCTCCCACGAGCAGCACGCCCTGCGCGACATGGCCGACGTGGTCGCGCCCGGCCCCGACGGCGTGATCACGGTCCTGCGCGAGCTGGTCGACGACATCCGGCACCTGCGCGCGTAACACTGGAAGCCGGCCCGGGCTGAGGAGTCACACTGGGGTCATGACGGGGGGACCGGGGTGAGCCTGGGCGGGTACGCCGGCGCCGGAGCGCTCGGGGCGCGCTACGGGCCCCGGCTGATCCGGTCGGCCCTCGACAGCGAGCGGCCGGGCGTGATCGGTGTGCTCGTGGTGGTCGAGGTGGTCCTGCTGGGCGCGTTCGGGCTCGTCGCGTTCGTGGTCCTGCAGCTGTCCTCCGAGCCACGCTGGCTCCGCGACGTCGTCGTCGCGACCTTCACCGGATGCGTCCTCGGAGCCTTCCTGTGGCTGGTCGAGGCGGGAGCACGCGTCTGGTGGGCGGTGCACCGACCGTCCGGGATCAGCCTCGCCGTTGCACCCTCGGGACTGCCGGCCACCGCGGTCCACCGGTCGCCCGCCGCGTTGGTGACGCCGCTCTTCACGGCGGTACTGCTGCCGATCTGGGCGGTCGCGATGGCGTTCGTGAGCCGACCGACCCTGTGGCTCTCGGTGTTCTTCGGCATGGTCGCCCTCGGCACACTGGCCCGGCTGGCGCCGTTCGTGCTCCGGCGCGTCCGGGCGGGCGGGCTCTTCCTGACCGCCGACGCGGTT
>Ga0070672_100002361_pt1 | contig 11941 bp, 12 predicted proteins | sample KBSM13metaG_FD_66151 | JGI IMG/M metagenome (GOLD analysis project Ga0070672, IMG submission 66151) | Miscanthus rhizosphere microbial communities from Kellogg Biological Station, Michigan, USA - KBS M1-3 metaG | ecosystem: Host-associated > Plants > Roots > Rhizosphere > Soil ... | reverse complement strand
CGTCATCGCGTCGGCGGGTAGCAGGAGCAGGGGACCAGGGTTCGCCGTCGCATGCCACGCGCGCACGGCGTCGGCAACGCCGCTATCGCGCACGAGCACTGCATGCACGGAGTTACCGAGGAACTTCTCGACGAGCAGCGCAGAGCTCTGGTCGGCGCCAATGAAATCGGAGAGCGGGCCGAGCACGGCACCTTCACCGAACTGCTCCTTCTCCTGGAGCAAACGCGATGCGGCCGGGGCAAGACCAACGCGATCGCGCTCGAGCTGCTCGAGCGCATTCACGCGACCCTGCAGCGTCGTCAGTGCTTCGTCCGCGCGGAACAGCTCTGCGCGTGCGAGCGATTCGTTCTCGCGCGCGCTGCGATCGTTGGCGCGCGCGGCCTCGAGCTCGTTGGCCATGACGCTCGCCATTTCCTGCGCAGCATCGACGTCGGCCTGCGATGCTTCGAGCTCGCCCTGCGAAATGGCGAGTGCGTCGTTGAGCTGCGAACGCTCCAATGCGAGGGCGTCGCTGCGCTGCGTCACTTCGTCCATCTCGCGCAATGCGCGCTCGCGCTCGTGCTCAACGCGACGGGCGCGATCCTGCAGTTCGCGCAGGTGTCGCTCGGCGCGCTCCACCGTCGCGCGCGCCTCCGCCACCATGCGGCGCACTTCGTTCTCCGCTTCCTGATGCTGCGCCAGTTCGGTGTCTGCCTGCTTGAGCTCCGTCTCGACGCGTGCACGCTCCGCTGCCGCCGACTCCTGCTCGGCGGCGATCTGCGTTCCGCTCTGCTCACCCGCCGTGGCTTCTGCCTCGGCGCGCTGGCGACGTGACGTCGCGTTGCGCTGCCGTTCCTCCGCCACCGCCATCTCACCGCGAATGCGCACGACCTGTTCGCGCTGTCCGCTCACGAGACGCGAAAGCTCGTTGCGCTGCGCTTCCGCAGCCGCGCGAGCACCATGCGCCGTCTCGCGCGCCAACTCCGCTTCGGCCATGTGCGCTTCGGCCGCCGGCAGCTGCTCGCGCAGCTCCGCGACACGTACCTCGAGACGCTCGAGCTCTTCGCGCCACGCGAGCATCGAACGCGCGGCAAGCGACAGTTCGACGACGAATCGGCGCGTCGTGATCTCCGTGTGCCGCTCGGCACGACGGCGCTGACGAGCCAGACTTCTCACTTGACCGGATACCTCATTGATCAAGTCATCGAGGCGCTGCAGGTCGCCCGTCGTCTCCTCGAGGCGACGTTCCGTCGTGCGGCGACGATCGCGATAGAGGCCGACACCCGCAGCCTCCTCGAACAGCTCGCGCCGTTCGTCAGGACGATCGGAGAGCAGGGCATCGATCATCTTGCTCTCGATCACCACGCCGGTGCCGGCGCCGAGTCCGGTGCCGCGCAGCATGTCCGAGATGTCGCGCAGGCGGCACGGTGTGCGATTCAGGAAGTAGTCGGAATCACCGGAGCGGGACAACCGCCGCGTGATGACGACCTCCTTGAACGGCACGGGCAACAGCCCTTCGTCGTTGGAGAAGTGGAGCGAGACTTCCGCGACATTCACGGCGCGCCGCGCCGAAGATCCCTGGAAGATGACTTCGTCCATCTTTGCGCCGCGCATGAGGCGCGCGCGCTGCTCGCCGAGCACCCAGCGCACGGCGTCGGAAACGTTGGATTTGCCGCAACCATTGGGTCCGACGATTGCCGTGACACCCGGCTCGAACACGAGCTGGGTAGCATCGGCGAACGACTTGAAACCATGCAGCTCGAGCTTGGTCAACCGCACTAGAACACTCTCCCTATTCGATAAACGAGCGTCGGCGTCAAGCCGGCCTCACGCACCGTGGGCACCGCGAGCGCCGCCTGCTGCGCGCTCTCGTATGCACCGAAGTACAGGTTCGCCGTGCCGTTCGTCTGGCGCAGCGCATAGACCGGTTGTCCGCGCGCCGCAAAGCGTGCGAGGCGCGACGCGACGTCCGCTGCGGGAACGTCCGCCTGCACCATGAAAGCGAAAGGCAACGAGGAGACACTCCCGATGCCCGGGGCAAGAACTTTGTGATCGCGAAGCTGCACCAGCAGCGACTCCGCACCAGCGCGTGAGGGATACGCACCGGCAACCAACAGGAAAAATTGCGTCCGCAGGTCGTAGCCGTACGTACCGGCTGGCACTGTCTCGAACCGACCGCGCAGATCCAAGATAGCGCCCGACTTGGTGTTCGTCTGCTCGAGACGCACGGCCCACGCGGAGGCCCGTCCGGAGTCCATCGGATTGGACGGGAGAAGCACCGGGAATGAATCCGAAAGCGCGGTCATGACGCCAGAGCGCGCAATGCTATCGTCGCGAATGCTGTCCGCTCGCGCCTTCGCCAGACTGTCTGCGGTGAGTGTTCCCGCTGTCGCCGCCACGGTGTTTGCCGGAGTCGGGGCACCCTTTGCCGGCGCATGATCCCGCGCGAACGGTCGCTGCGCGAACCAGAGGCCCGCACCTATCAGGGCGAGTGTGATCAGCACTCCGGCGATTCCTGCTGCGATGCGACTGCGATCGCGCGGCGGCAGCGGACGCGCCGCCTCCACGACGGCGAGGGGCGCTGCGCCTGCCACCGCTGTGGGACCACTGCGCTTGGGGCGGAGCCAGGCCAGCGACTGCGCTACCGGAATGTCGGCTGGCACCGTGTCGCCGACGATGATCGCGCCGTCCGTTGCACTCACCAGCTCCGGCAGTCGCGCGGCGTCGGCAGGTGCCACGAGCAACAGCAGTGCGCCGACTTCGCGAAATCCCGCCGCCAATCGCTTCCAGCGCGGATGTCCGAACAGTTCCTCGGCGTCGATGGGAACGGTGCCGCTCGGCATGATGAACAACTCGCCGGCATCGGGGACCTGCTGCGCGATCTTGTTGAGCGACACGCCAAAGAGGAAGCTGTCGACGATGCCGTGTGCGTCTCGATCGTCCACGAGCGCCTGAAGGGGAGGCGCGTCGCCGAAGAGATCTCCGACCGCGACTCGCCGATGCGCCGCCTGGACGCGCGCGATACCCAGCGCGACGTCCGCCGTCGCCACTGGATCGCTCCCGACGACGACGATGGCGTGATACTCATTCAGCGTCGCGCTCAGGTCGCGTCCGCGCTCAGTCCAATCCAGCGGAGCGGTCACGGACCTCCCTCATAGACCCAGAAGGACTGTTTCGATTCACGGCCGATTCGCTCGGCCTCTTCGCGGGACGGGTACGGGCCTAGCACGACACGATAGATCGTCGATCCGTCGCGCACCGCCGTCACCACGCGCGCATTCTCGTTCCCCACCTTGATCTGTGCGGCCAACTCGCGCGCCTTGTCCGCGACGAGCAGTGCGGCAAAGGACACTGTGTAGCCGGTGGGACGACGCGTGGCCGTATCGCGCGGCACGGGAGGCGGTGTCACGCGCGCGGGTGCAGAGTCCATCGGCGCGGGCGCGCCAGAATCAGAGCGTGGACGCGTGCTGTCCACCGGTGGGCCGCCGAAGTCGACAGGCTTGTCCAGGGCCGCATCGCGCGGTCGGAAGCCGGTCCAGCGGAAGGGATACCAGAAGTCGGACGCACCGCCCGCCACCTTCGATCGCTCACGAAGCGTCTCGCCATCGACGATGACGACGGCCGAGTCCCGCGCCGTCGCAATGCCACCGTCGGGCGCGACGAATGGGAGGTCGTCGCGCCAGATGGTCGCCGTCGAGCCGATCACGCGGTTCGTGCCCAGTGCGATCACGAGCACGCTGTCGACGCCATCCTCGTGCGCGAGCAGGTAGCGGCCGAGCGCATCGACGCGCAGCTCGCTCGCGTGACGTCCGATGTCGATCTTGCCGCTGATCTCCTCGCGATAGCGGTCCACCACCTCGACCGTCGTTCCACCCTTCGTCACGACGAAGACGCGATCGCCGCTCGGCGTCGCCTCCAGGACTTCGATGTCATCCCCGAATTCGATGCTCGTCGCGCGCTGCATCGTGCGCGTGCGCACCCCCGTGAGCTCGCGTCCGGAGCCGAGGTAGAGTCGATCGCCCACCTGCGTGCGCAGCGTGCGATTCACTTTGCCGAGCACCACGGAGTCGACGATCTTCGTCGCCGGGGGACGCAGGCGCCACACGACGCTGCTGTCACCGCGCTGCGCGAGCACGAGCAGGCTGGCGTCGGGCTGCGGGAACACCGCGCGTGCGGCGAGGGGCGGCTTCCACTTCCACGGACCACTCGGTCCGTAGCGCTCCACCGCGCCGGCGTTGATGCCGTAGATGTTCGACCCGTCCCACGAGGCGAGCCCCGTGAGTTTCGTCTTCGTCACCGTGCTGGCGACACCCTGACGAAAGTCGATGCGCGCCGGAAAGCCCTTGGCGTCCACGTAGGCGATGCTGCCCGCCTCGTCGTCGAAGGCCAGCACGCGAGCGGGTGCAGGAGCGCCTGGTGCGGTGAACACCATGGTGTCGAGGCGCGGATAGCTATAGACGCGAGCCTCGCCGCCCGAGCGTGGAACGCGCAACACGAGGTGGTCCGGACCGCGCGGCGCGGTGACGGAAGAAGGAGTGGCCTGCGTCGCTGGCGTATCTGGACGGTCGCTGCGGCCGCAGGCCGCCAGCGCGAGCGTCAACGCCAGCAGCGTCGTTCGCACGGTCACAAGAATTCCCTCGGCGGAGGGGCGGTGCAGACTGCCCTCGGTCTCGTCAGCGCGAAGCGTCAGCGGTAAGCGGCACGACCTGCGCGTCCGCCCACAGACGCTCGATCTGATAGAAGTTGCGCAATGTCGGGTGAAACACGTGCACCACGAAATCGACGTAGTCGAGCAGTACCCAGCGGCCCTGCGACAGCCCTTCCACGTGGTGCGCCGTCTGTCCCACCTGCTTCTTCATGTCCTCCAGCACCGAATTGCCGAGTGCCCGCACGTGCGTATCCGACGTACCGCTGGCGATGAGGAAGTAGTCGGTCATGTCCGACACACCCTTGAGGCTCAGTAGCACGACATCGTTCGCCTTGCGGTCGAGCAGGATCGCCGCTGCGCGCTGTGCGAGCTCGGTAATCTGTTCGGGAGACTGTTTTGTTGCGGAAGCAGGCATTGTCACGAACAGTATGGACCTCCAGTACGCGTGTACGAAGTACTCCGGTACGGAGGTAGAAGGTATTTTCCGAACAGTACCTCGCACTCCGGTACCCGAGAACAAGGTACCAGAGTACTGGAGGTCAGTACTGCCGTTGGTTCTAGGCCTTGATGACCCAAACGCGGATTTCCGGCTTCACGTCAGCATGCAGCTTGACCGGAACGCGGTATACACCCAGCGCCTTGATTGGATCGTGCAGATCGATCAGGCGCTTCTCGATGTTGAAGCCCTGCGCGGTCAGCTGCTCCGCGATGTCGGCCGACGTCACGGAACCGAACAACTTGCCCTCTTCGCCGACGCGCGCCGAGAAGGTCAGCTGCACTTCTTCGAGCTTCTTCGCGAGGTCGGACGCGCTGCCGCGACGCTCGTTCTCTGCCGCCTCGAGACGCGACCGCTCAGCCGCGATGCGCTTGAGGTTACCCGCCGTCGCCTCGTAGGCGAAGCCGCGGGGCAGGAGGAAGTTGCGTGCGTAGCCGTTCTTGACCGTGACGACGTCCCCGGGACCGCCGAGGTTTTCGATCGCCTGCCGAAGGATGATTTCCATTTGTAAGACCCTCTAGTTACGTGGTAGGGCGCGCACGGCGGCGCCAGTCGACCCAGGTGTCACCCAGGCCGAGCCCGAAGGCGGCAAGCGCCAGGAGCATGAACCCGAGCACGGCGACCGCATTGAGCACCGGCCACCACAACATGGCGAACCCGACGAGAAGCGAGACCGCGAGCGCTCCCGGCGCAAGAAACCAGGAGAGCACGCCGAACCCGCGAATCGCGTAGAGCGCGCCGAAGAAAACCAGCAGATTGCGACCCGTTCCGCCAAGGAAATCGAGCGCCGGTACGAATACGATTGCAAGACCGGCGATCAACCCCCAGACGAGTTGGTCGTTGAAGCGAAAATCCTTCAATGGCCCAAGCGGAACGCCGAGACGTGTCCGCGAAAGCCGGTGGAACGTTGCCCACGCCAGGGCGAGGGCGACCAACGACTCCAGCAACAGCAGGGAAGGGAAGAGTCCCTCGCCCGTCTGCGCCATGAGCTTCAGCTGTTGGTCGAGCTCGTCCGGCAGCGATCCAACCTGCGGCATCGCCTGGACGATCTCCGGGTGCTCCTTCACGAACGCACGGAACATGAGCATCGACTCCGCGTTGCGCCGGGCAAACTCCACTTGCACCGCGTCCCGCGCCCGTGTGGGCGTGAGCGGCCCGCGCGCGCTCATCACGAGCACGATCGCGAGCGACAGGGAGAGCGTCGCCAACGCACGGGAGAAGAATGGACGCTGGGCTCCGAGCAGGCAGACCAGGCCGAACGCACCCGACAACAGCAAACTCCAACCGCGCACCAGGTTGTAGAACGATCCCGGCACCGCGGGTTGGGCGAGGGCCCATGCAGCGAGCCCCACCCAGATGACAGCCAGGAACAACCGGCCGCCGGCCCACCAGCCTACGAGACAGCAGGCAGCAAGCGCGGGCAGGAGAAGCAGCAGTGTCTCTTCGACGGGCAACAACGCGCGAAGCGGTGGTGTCCACGGAATGAAGAGAAACGCCGCGAGGGCGAGGAGGAGCTTGCCCCACCCCCGCTCAGACGGCGCCGGCACTGCGGCTTCCTGCATGTCAGCCCTGCAGACCCTTCGTGTACGGAAGGAGCGCCAGGTAGCGCGCGCGCTTGACGGCAGTGCTCAGCTGACGCTGATGCCGTGCGCACACGCCGCTCAAGCGGCTGGGCAGGATCTTTCCGTGATCGGTGATGAAACGGCCGAGGGTGCGCTCGTCCTTGTAGTCGACGAAGCGGACGCGCGTCTCGCAGAATGGGCAAGCCTTGGATGGGCGTCGCATGGTCTACTCCTCGTCCTCGTCGTCGTCTTCGCCGCGCTTCTTGGCCAGGGCGAGCTCTTCTTCGGTCATCGGCGGTGCGCCGACTTCGTGCTCGAAGATGGTGAGCAGGTAGCGGATGACACCCTCATCGAGCTTGAGCGCACGCTCGTACTCGGGGATGCCGGCGGTCTCGGCCTCGAAGCGCGCAACGACGTAGTAGCCGTTCTCGCGGGGACCGATCGGGTACGCCAGCTGCCGGCGGCCCCAGTGATCGACCTTCATTTCCCCGGTGGTGCCGAGGAGTTGGTGGAAGCGGTCAAGCTTCTCGGTGACGGCGCTATCTTCGAGCGTGGAGTCGAAGACATAGACCGCCTCGTATGGACGTGGCATGTCCTGGCAATCCTCCCTTTGGACGTAACCAGCCCCCCGCTGGTTGCCGAAGCGGGAGGAGGGGAAGTTTTCCGAGCAGACGCAGAGGCGCGTCAGCGCAGGTTGTGTAAGCCATTGAAGATAGCCGAGGTAGCCGTTGCCGAGAAGGGGGAACCTCTCTTGCGATAGCGCCGTCCGCTGCCGCCCCGCGCCGATGAGGACACTTGGTCACAGGTCACCTGAGTACCGCGTACCTCGCGCGGGCAAAATTCCCGCGCTCGGAAATCGTCGCGCTACTCGTCGCGTCGATCCTGCCCGACCTCGCGGACTTCGTGCTCCCTCAGGGCGACCAGTGCCGGATGCAGTGCGGTCTCTACACGCACGCCGTTCCAGCCATTTTCGTCCTCGCGGCGTTGGCCAGCGGACTGGCGTGGGCCATCTGGCACCGTCGCGCGACGGCTTTGCTCGTCGGCGCCCTGGTACTCCTGCATGCACTCTTCGACCTCGCCACCGGATTCAAGCCGTTCTGGATCGGCGGCCCATCAGTGGGACTCGGGCTCTATCGATTCCATCGTCTCGACTTTGTGGTCGAGTCGGCAATGGTGTTCACCGGGTGGCTGGTCTTACGCCGAACGAAGGATCCGCCGCGTCTCGCGGTCTCGTATCCGGCGCTCCTGACGCTCATCGCACTGCAGGCGGCGTTCGACGTCTACAACTATCTCATCTCGGTGCGATGACAACGAGAAAGGGGCGGACCCGAAGGTCCGCCCCTTTCTCGTGCACAGCGAGGTGTCGTTACGCCTGGCGACGACGACGCGCCACGCCGAACACACCGAGGAGGCCGGTGCCAAGGAGCACCATCGAGGCCGGCTCCGGAGTCGCGACCACGCGAGCCGTGAGGGTCACGTCATCGAGGAAGTAGGCCTCGACGTCGTTCTGGGACGAGAACCCAATCGCGGTCTGGTTGTCGAGACCGGCGAAGGACACGGAGTAGTTCGTCCAGCCGTTGATGGTTCCCGTCGTCGTGGAGAGGTCATTCCAGACCGTCGCGCCGTCCGACATCCACGCCGTGAAGAAGGTCAACGCGCTGCCGTTGCCGCGAACCCACCAATCGAGCGTGAAGATCGTGTTGGAGGTGCTGGGAACCCACTGGTACAGGAACGTGCCGTGACCCACGCCGTACGTGGCCACGTCAGCGCGCGTCAGGCGAACCGACGCCAGTCCGCTGTGCTTCGTGCTCGTCACGACGCCCGTCGCGAACGGAGTCGTCGTCTTGTACCCGTCGAGAATCCACCCAGTGAGGCCTGTTTCGAAGCCATTGTTCTGGATGAGCTGAGCTGACGCGGCAGGAGCCGCAAACACCATCAGCGCCGCTGCGAGGGCTGCGATACGGTGCGCGGAGGCACGCATTGCCGGTAGTACCTGTGCCATCTGAAAATCTCCTGAGGAGCTTGTTGGGGGGGCGACCGAGCTAAGCCTTAGTTCGTCGCAGGCTCTGCCTTGCAGGAGTTGCACCGCCGTGCCAGACATCGCGTAGGAAACTGCAACGCTAGGAACAGCAACACGTTAGGTCAATCCCACCCCGCGCGTTAAAGCGGCGGACACAGCCATTGTGTTGAGGCCTTGCCACACTCATGGTGCGACCGCTCCGCACCATTGAGCATGACATGCACGGCTACCGCGTCAGCGACTTAGACATTGAAGCGGAACAGAAGTACGTCGCCGTCCTTCACGACGTATTCCTTGCCTTCCTGCCGCATCAACCCCTTGTCCTTCACCCCCTTCCACCCGCCATTCCCGATGAAATCGTCGTAGCCTGCCGTCTCGGCCTTGATGAATCCGCGTTCGAAGTCGCTGTGGATGACGCCCGCCGCCTGAGGGGCCGTGTCACCGCGATGAATGGTCCACGCGCGCACTTCCTGCTCGCCGGCCGTGAAGTACGTCTGGAGCCCAAGCAGGTGAAACCCGCCCTTGATGAGGCGGTCGAGACCGGCGCTTTCAAGACCGAGTGACGCGAGGAAATCCTTACGGTCTTCTGCCGGAAGCTCGGCGAGCTCACTCTCGATCTTCGCGGAGAAGGCGACGATCTCCGCGTGTTCGCCACTCTGGGCCACGGCCGCGCGCAACGCCTTGATGTGCGGGCCCTCCTCGCCGGACAGCTCGGCGTCGGTGACGTTGGCGGCGTAGAGAATCGGCTTCGCCGTCATGAGCGACAGCGGCTTGAGGAGCGCGAGCTGGTCGTCGTCGAACCTGGCCTCCCACAGGCCTTTGCCTTCCTTGAGGAACTCGTGCGCGCGCTCGAGCGTCGGCAACTCGGCGAGTGCTTCCTTGTCGCCGGTCTTGGCCGAGCGCTTCACGCGATCGAGCCGCTTCTCGACGGTGGCGAGGTCCGCCAACGCGAGCTCGAACTCGATGACCTCGCGATCGCGCGCGGGGTCGACGGAGCCCATGACGTGCAGGATGTCGTCGTCGTCGAAGCAGCGGACGACGTGAACGATCGCATCGGTCTCGCGGATGTTGGCGAGGAACTGGTTGCCGAGCCCTTCGCCCTTGCTCGCGCCCTCCACGAGTCCTGCGATGTCAACGAACTCCACGGCCGCCGGAACGGTGCGCTGCGGCTTCACGACCTCGGCGAGCGCGTCGAGGCGATCGTCGGGGACGTTGACGCGACCGATGTTGGGATCCTTGGTCGCGAATGGATAGTTGGCGGCGAGCACGCCGGCAGACGTCAGCGCATTGAAGAGTGTGGACTTGCCGACGTTTGGCAGGCCGACGATGCCTAATTTGAGCATTGAAAAGACTGAAGGTGCAGTGAAGTGATGACGCGAGTGTCTCGAGCATGCGCGATTGTTCCGCCATGAGAGACTTCAAGAAGATAATTGCCTGGCAAAAGGCGCATCGGCTTTCGGTGAGGATTCACCAACAGGCACCAGGATGGAAACTTTCCATCTCACCGGGACTGCGATCGCAGTTGCTTCGTGCTATCTCGTCAGTGCCGGCCAATATCTCTGAGGGGGCGGGCTCGCGAACCGACGCGGAATTTGCCCGCTATCTAGATATCGCGCTCAAGTCAGCGCGTGAGACGGAAAATCATCTCCTCGAGGCGCTCGCGCTGGGCTGCGTGTCGAGTAGCACCGGCGAGCAAGTCCTCGAGGATCTCGACGAGGTGAAGCGAGTTCTTTACTCCTACACTCGCTCGGTTCGGAGACGGGCGGGCCTGGAAGAGCCGCGCGAAGACGAGAACTGATAGGCGTCAGAGGTCAGGTGGTCAGGGATCAGCCATCAGCCATCAGCATTCAGGGGGTGTGGCGAAGAAGGTGCGATTCACTTCGTACACCACACCCCCTGGGCGCTGATGGCTGGGCACTGTCACCTGAACACCTGACTTCTGGTCGCTGAGTCATTTCCCACGCGATTGGACGTCGAGCGCGCCCTTGATCCCGTCGCGCACCCAGGCCTCCACCGCCTCCTCGATAACCGGAAACAGGGACCGAATGGCATCCCCGTCACGCTTACCGACGCCCCCCAACACATAGTCCTTCAGCGGCCCACCTGGCGCACGCTCGGGGTCCCCGACTCCAATGCGCAGGCGCGCGTACTTCTGCGTGCCGAGCGCCTGATCGATCGACTTGAGGCCATTGTGCCCGCCAGCGCCCCCTTCTGCACGCACACGCCACGTGCCAGAAGGAATGGCCACGTCATCCACAACCACGAGCAGGTCGTTCGCCGCCGCCCAGAAGGGACGACGCGCATACTGCACCAGCACGCCGCCCGAGAGGTTCATGTACGTCTGCGGCTTCACCAGCCGCACTGTTTCCTTCACGCCGGTCAGGTGCCCCTGCGCGACCTTCGCCTGGCCGTCCTTCTTCCAGCCGTCGAACTGCCAGCGATCCGCGAGGTGGTCGATGAGCCACCACCCCACGTTGTGCCGCGTGTGCTCGTACTCTTTCCCCGGATTTCCGAGGCCAAGGATCACCTTCATCGGCGTTGTCTCATCGTCTGTACGCAACGACGGCTCCGACCCCGAAGGGCGGAGCCGTCGAATGAGTGCTGCGAGTAGCGAGTGAATGCTACTTCGCGTCGTCGTCTTCCTTCGCCTTGCGGATCAATTCCGGCTCGGCGGCGCCCGGCTCGGCGGCGGCTTCGACGGCGGCGCGCGGCGCGATCACGGCGCAGATCGTCGCATCCTCGTCGCTCAGGACTTCGATGCCCTCGGGGAGCTTCAGGTCGCGAACGTGGAGCGAGTGACCCATCGCCAGGTGCGTGACGTCGACGTCGATGTGGTTCGGAATGTTCGCCGGATCGACGAGCACTTCGATGCTGTGCAGGATCTGCTCGAGCAACGCGCCGGAGAGGCGAACGCCCTCGGGCACGCCGACGAATACGAGCGGCACCTTCACGGTGACCTTCTCGCCAGCGACCATCTCCTGGAAATCGACGTGCAGGATGTTCTTCTTGAACGGGTGACGTTGGATCTCGCGGATGAGCGTGCGCGTCGTGGCACCGCCGAGCGAGAGCTCGACGACGGTGCTGCTGACGGCGATCTGCGAGAGGAGCTTCTCGAGGTCGCGCGCGACGAGCGAGAGCGACTGTGCCTCGCGGGCGTGACCGTAGATGACGCCGGGGACGCGGCCGGCCGCGCGAAGCTTGCGGGCGACGCCCTTGCCGGATTCAGTGCGCGTTTC
>Ga0070672_100002358_pt1 | contig 11946 bp, 5 predicted proteins | sample KBSM13metaG_FD_66151 | JGI IMG/M metagenome (GOLD analysis project Ga0070672, IMG submission 66151) | Miscanthus rhizosphere microbial communities from Kellogg Biological Station, Michigan, USA - KBS M1-3 metaG | ecosystem: Host-associated > Plants > Roots > Rhizosphere > Soil ... | reverse complement strand
TGATGCGAGCCTGTGACTCGCGCTCGCTTTTCGACCAAGTGTTGACGCTGCAGCCCTGGACCGACGAACAGATAGGCGAGCTGCTCGCACTGCGCAGCGCCGAAGCCGAAGTCACACCCACCTTCGAAGATCTGCTCGAAAAGCTGCCTCCTGCCGCCGACGAGATCGACAAGCAAGAGGCGCTCTGGGCGCGGCAGGTGGGCTATTTCCGGATGGTCTGGGACTACACTCGCGGCAACCCGGCCATGGCGCTCGAAGTGTGGCGAACGTCTCTGAGCGAAGACGAGGCCGGGGCCGCACGCGTGCATGCGCTTTCGGTCCCGGATTCGGGCGAGCTTTCTGCCTTGCCCGATTCGGCGCTGTTCATTCTGCGTGCCATCATGCAGCTCGAGCCGGCGACGGTGGCCGAGATCGCCAAGTCGACGCGAGTTGCCGAAGCGCACGTGCTGAGCGCGGTGACGCTGGGCGTGCAACGCGGCTATTTGGCGGCGGATGGCGACAGCGTTCGAGTTGCCTGGGCTTGGCTGCGCTCGATCATCGTCTTGCTCGAGCGTCGACATCTGTTGGTGAGCTCATGAATCTTCTAACCTCGCAGCGAAGGCTCTGGGCTCTGGCAGCAGTCGCGTTCAGCTTGACGCTACCCAGCAGCGCGTCTGCTCAAGATCCGCCGAATGTGGCTCATATCGCCGAATTCATTCGCTGGGGCGGGATCGCCCTGTCGATCCCGCTGATCGTGGGTGCAACGTTCTTGATTCGCCTGCTCGAGAACGCCGGTGAAAACCTGGCCATACGCTTCTCGAACCGGCGCCCCACCATTCAGAAGGTGCAGACCTCGGCGCGCTTCTTCCTCTACATACTGACGTTCGGTGTGGCGCTGAGCCTGAGTATCCGCCTGGACCCGACCGCGCTGACCGTCATCGGCGGCACACTGGCATTCGCGGTCGGCTTTGCACTTCGAGATCTAGTGGCCTCGTTCATCGCCGGGATCACCATCATGTTCGATCGACCGTTCCAAGTCGGCGATCGCGTTGCGTATGGCGGCGAGTACGGAGACATCATTCAAATCGGGATCCGGAGTGTGCGCATGAACACGCTCGACCACAACATCATCACCATCCCCAACAACAAGGTCTTCACCGATGTCACCTCGAGCGGCAATTACGGCGCGCTCGAGATGCAGGTGCCAATGGATTTCTACATTGGCATCGACCAAGATGCCGTGTTGGCGGCAGAGCTCATTCGCGAAGCTTGCCTCACCAGCCCGTACGTGTACTTGGCTCAACCGATCACCGTGTCGGCCAAGCAGGTCATCCTCCAGGATTACATCGCCTTCCAGCTGAAGGCGCGGCCATACGTGTATGACTGCAAGTTCGAGAAGCCGTTCGAGACCGACGTGCACTTCCGGGTGCTCGAGGCATTCCGCGAGCACGACATCGGTCCGCCGGCGATTTTGCATCGCACGGCGAGCGTTGGCCCGGGCGTCAAAAACTGATTTCTCTGTGCTTTCGAGGCGCGCTCCGGCCGTTCAGGGCGCTGCTGCGGGAACGTCGGTCGAACTGCCGCCGACAGCTAGCTTTTCGCGCTGGACACGAGGTAGCAGAGCGGCGCCGGCGCCCAGTCCCGCGATCATGGCTACCGCGCTGGCCGCCAAAACACCGAACTTGGCCGCGCCGAGCAGCGCCGCGTCGCTGAACGCGAGCTGTGCGATGAACAGCGACATCGTAAAGCCGATGCCGGCGACGATCCCGAGTACGATCAGGTGGCGTCGCTGCAGCCCGCTCGGCAGCACTGAGATGCCCGAGGCGAGCGCCAGCCAAGTGGCGACGATCACTCCGATGGGTTTGCCCAAAACGAGCGCAGCCAGGATGGCGATGGCTACTTTCGCCTCCACGCCGCCCTCGAGGGACAAGCCGTGCAAGCTCACCCCGGCATTGATCAGCGCGAACACGGGCATGATGACGTAGGCCACCAAAGGGTGCAGAGCATCGATTAGAAACTCGGCAGGCGATACCGCTTCGCGGCTGGCAAGCACCACTCGACGCAGAGGTCGGTTGATGCTCGAGGGGCCAGAATTTCCGCGCTCGATCTCTTCCGAAACTCGCTGCGCTTGTTGACGGGCGGCATCGACGAAGCCCTCGGCGCCGAGCCAGGCCCGCACTGGAGTCGCCAGGCCGACGATCACGCCGGCGATGGTGGGGTGGATCCCGGCCGAATGAACGCCCAGCCAAACGAACAACGCGGGTATTGCATAGGCTAGAATTTGGCGCACGCCCATCGCGCGCAACACGTAAATCGCCGCCACGGCGAGGGCGGCGATGGCCAAGCCCGAGACGGCGATGCCCGACGAATAGAAAAACGCGATCACCAAGATTGCGCCCAAGTCATCGATCACCGCCAGCGCCAGCAGCAACACCCTGAGCGACGTCGGCACGCGCTTACCGAGCAATGCCAGCACTCCGACCGCGAAAGCGATGTCGGTCGCCATCGGCACACCCCAGCCCGGCTTTGCCGCATCGTCCCGCGCCAGGGCGAGATACATCAGCGCGGGAACGACCATGCCGCCCACCGCGCCCGCCACCGGCAGGGCCGCGCGACGCCAGTCCGACAGCTCACCGTCGTGGACCTCACGCCGGATCTCCATGCCCACGACGAAGAAGAAGATCGCCATCAACACGTCGTTGACGAACCACTCGAACGTCGCCTCGAACGCGAATCGCCCCACGTGAAAGCCCAGCATCGTGTGCCGAAGCTGCTCGTAGCTGTGCGCCCAGGGCGAGTTGGCCCAGACCATGGCCGCCCCTGCTGCCGCGAGCAGCAAGATGCCGCTGGCGGCCTCGATGCGAAAGAAGCGATCGATCGGCCGCTTCGCCAGTCGTCGGAGCCTGACCATGGGCCGCCAGGCTTCGGGGGGAGCCGTGCGCGGAACCGAGTCTTCGCGGGGGGACTTGGCGCTCATTTCCAGCAAATTAGCTGGTTACGCTGGCGAAGAAACCCCTTTCGTCTCAGCACGAGATAGGACGGCGAATACGCTGCGAGCTGGCAGCTTTGGGGCACGCTCTCAGGAGAAGCGAGCCAATAGCTTGCGGCTGGCTGCATCGAGCGTGCTCGACGCCGGCACCAAGTAGCGCATGCCGTGCGAGTCACTGATCAGGTGACGACCGTCCTCGAGCGGTCGCACGTGGTCTTCCTGGTCGACGATGAACTGTCTCGTTCCGCGGTCGGTCTCTACCTGCCAGCGCGACAGCGTGGCTTCTTGAGCGATGGCCACGATGCGCTGGATCTTCGGTAAAAAATCGCCCTTTTCCAAGGCGCGCAGCAGGACCTCCCGTGACGCGCTCGAGAGCGCGTCGAGCGAGACGAAGCAGGCGCGTTCGAAGTGCTGTTCGTCGATCAGTGACACGTAGCTATCGGGGTTGCTGAGCGGGAAGGCGCGGCGCGCGAAGACCCGCAGCCGCCCGGCGCCTGGCGCGAGCGCCCACAGTTGCCCGTCGTCGTCGAGCGTCAGCTCCAGGGTCCTTGGTTCCAACAAGGGCAAGGGCTCGTGGTCGGCCTCGCTCGGCGCGTGGTCGACCTGCTCCGAGCTCGGGCCGCCCGATTGAGCCGAGCTTTGCGCGCGCCAGAGTTGCGCGTACTCGCCGTCTTGGGCGAGCAGCTGGGCGGCGCTGCCCATCTCCGCGACGCGGCCGTTTTTGAGCACGATCAGCAGATCGGCTTTGCGCAGCGTGCTCAGCCGGTGCGCGATGGCGATCGTGGTTCGCCCTCGCACGACGTTGTCGAGCGCGCTCTGGATTTCTCGTTCGGTTTGGACGTCGACCGCGGAGGTGGCCTCGTCCAAGATCAGGATCTTGGGATCGACCAAGATCGCGCGCGCGATGGCGATGCGCTGGCGCTCGCCGCCGGACAGGGATTGCCCGCGCTCGCCGACCAAGGAATCGTAGGCTTCCGGCAACTTCAGCACGAACTCGTGGGCGCGCGCCGCGCGCGCAGCGGCTACCACGCGCGCCGCTCCCGCCTCGGGCGCGCCGTAGGCCACGTTGTCGCCGATCGTGCCGAAGAACAAGAATGGATCTTGGAGCACGATGCCGATGTGACGCCGGTAGTCCTCGAGCCCGATGCGGCGAATGTCGATGCCATCCACGCGCACGGCGCCGGACGAGGCGTCGTAAAAGCGACAGATCAGGTTCGATACCGTGCTCTTGCCCGAGCCCGTGTGACCGACGATGCCCACCATTTGCCCAGGCTTTACCTGGAAGCTGACGTCGTTCAAGACCAGGCGGCTGCCGTAACGAAACGACACGTGCTCGAAGCGGATCTCGCCCTCGACCTGCGTGAGCGGCAAGGGATCTTTGGCGTCGACCACGCTCGGCACGCGATCCAAAATGTCGAACAAGCGCTGCGCCGCAGCTGCGGCGCGCTGCGTGACCGTGAGCACGCGGCTCATGCTCTCGACGCGCGTGTAGAAGCGGCTGATGTAGGCGATGAACGCCGTGAGCACGCCGACCGTGATGTGGTGGTGCAAGATTTGCCAGGCGCCCACCGCCCAAACCACCAGCAAGCCGAGCTGATTGAGCAGCGCAACCAACGGCCAAAACGAGGTCCACAGTGTATTGACCTTGTTGTTGTTGGCGACAATCACTTGATTGGCTTGCTCGAAGCGCGCGATCTCGCGGCGCTCCTGGGAAAACGCCTTGACCACGCGGATGCCCGGGATGGTGTCGGACAAGATGTTGGTCATCAGCGCCCAGGCGCGGTTGCCACGCAAGAAGCCCTGCGTCAGCGCGCCGCGCACGCGCATCATGAACCAAGCGATGGGCGGAAACGAGGCCAGCGCCGCCAGCGCGAGCAGCGGATCGAGCACGAACAGCACGATCGACGTGCCCAGGATCATCAACACGTCGGTGATGAAATCGATCAGCGTATCGGACAAGAACGAGCACAGTCGGTCGGTCTCGGAGCTGATGCGGCTGATCAGATCGCCCGTGCGCTTGCCGCCGAAGTATTGCAGGCTCAAGCGCTGCAGGTGGGAAAACGCGCGATTGCGCAGGTCCGCGCTGATAAGCTCACTGACCCAGGCCAAGACGGCGCCTTGCGCCCAGGCGAGCATCCAGGCTACCAGCGCGGCCGCCGCCAGGCCGCCCAAGTAAAGCTCCAGGTCGTGAGACGCGGACTCGAACGCCGCTGCGCGGCCTTCCTGCCAAGGCACGAGCACGCGATCGACGAGCGGCATCGTCAGATACGGAGGAATCAAGCCCACGGCCGTGGTGGCCAAGGTCAGTCCGAGACCGATCGCGATTTTCCCGAAGCGCGGCCGCGCAAAACCGAGCAGTCGCCACAGCGGATGCCCCGAAGGAGCGCTTTCGGGCAGCGCGAACTCGTCGTCGAGCTCCCCCTCGGGCAACGCTGGGTGAGCACCCGAACGGCCGCGCGTCTCTTCGAACGCGACCACGAACGCGTGGCCCGCGGCGGCTTCCGCCAGCGTATAGCGAACGCGCAGCACGCGCCGCCCCCGCTCCGAGAATGAAAGCTCAGTCAAACCCGCGTGCTCATGGCGCACGAGCTCGAGCGAGCTCGTGAGCGGGATGCTCAGATATGACCCGTCACTTTGCCGAACGTGCAAGTGCGCGTCGCTGAGCAGCACGAGCCCAGCTGAAAATCGCAGCGCGTCATCGAGGTCCGGACGCAGGCTGCTGAGCAGCCGTTCGTTCGGTAACAACGCGAGCCCTGGAAACGATGCGGGCAGTAACGGAGCGGTGGCTGAAGCAGTCATCGAGGCAGGCGCGGCACTCTAGCCCGAATGATCGAAGATCGAGCCCTGACCTGAAGCGGCGGGTTGCGTCGATTCGAGCCGTTCCTGCTCTAGGGTGAATGCTCTGACTGCTCGACCGCACGCGGATTACCCCAGCCTTCGACGAGCGCCGGCCATGCTAGCGCCTGGCAGTCGGCGAATTCTCACATCGAGCCGCCATGTGGGCCCTTACAGAGCTGGATTTTTCGGGTCCGGACGCTCGGGCTGGCCCGACACACCCCGGCACGGCGAAAAAACTAGTCAAAATCGCCACGCGAAGATGAGACCCGCTCGAGCAAGTAAACTACAATTCCGAGCAGTGCTCACGCTTGGCTTGCTCGGGAGATCCGCTCGAAGACTGCGATCACGAGTCGCCAAGGTTCGCTGGCTCGTGTTGGCCACGGTGCCCGTGTGCTTCTTGCTACCTGGTTGCCCCCTGAGCGATAACTACACGATTCGAGGGGCGTCCGCCGGATCCGGACCATTGGCGATGGCGGGCGGCACGTCCGTGCTTAGTGCCGCGGGAACCTTCAGCACCGCGGGAACCTTCAGCACCGCGGGAACCTTCAGCACCGCGGGTCGCGCGCAAGCCGGCGACGCCGCGGGTGACGATGCAGCCGCCGGCGTCGGGTCCGGCGCGGGCAGCACGGACGGGGGCGGGCCGGGGGCTGGCGGGACTGGAGCGGCTGGAGCGGCTGGCAACGGAGTAGGGAGCGCTGCAGGCAGCGGCGGCGCTGGCAGTGCCGGAGCAGGTGGCACCGGCGCGAGCGCGGGCATGGGTGGAACCGCTGCCGGTGCAGGTGGCGCGACGAACGGTGGCAGCAGCAGCGGTGGCGCTGCGGGTGTGGCAGGTAGCTCGTCCACCTTGCCTTCGCCCGCGTGCGCGGATGGCGTCAGCAAGGGCAGCTCCTGCACCGCCGGCCTTCCCAGCTGTTACAAGAGCTGTGGTCCCAATAATCTTGGGTACAAGCGCGAGACCTGCGTCGGTGGTGTGTACGACGAGCTGATGGACGGTTGTACCTTCCCTGCCGGCCAAGACTATTCCTGTTACAAGGTCGCGCCGAGCTTGCCCGCAGAGTGCCCGGTCGCAACCGTGCCCCGCGCGGGTCGGCTGTGTCAGATCGCCAGCTGTATCGTGTGCTTTGGGGGCAATGCGCTCGCTCCGCAATACCAAGACTCGAACGGCATGCAAAAAGAGGGCTACTGCGTGTGCTCGGACGCGGGCAGCTGGACCTGCGCGAGCTCTCCATCGTCGTGGCCTTGTAAGGCCGGTCCGAGCTGCACACCGCCTCCGGGCCCCGGGCAGTTGTCGACGCCCAGGTAGCTCGGCCCGACGCCGCACGCCCCGCGTCGGGCTCGGGCCCCGGCGCTCCGGTCCAAGAATGTAAACGCATTAAAGAAGTCGTCCCCGTCACTGATTTAGGCGGCCAACTAGCGCAAAATCGCAGGTCCCGCTAAGCATGGCGCCGCTGCCCGCCCGGTTGGGTCCAGATCGTCATGCAGATTCGCGCACTGAAACGCCTCGTTGGCCCGAGCATTTGGGCAAACTACCCGGTTCTCGAAGCTTGGGTGGACTTGGGAAAGTACGAAGATTTCCCGTCCAACACCTTGCCTGGCTTCAACGAGAAGCTGATGCGGTGGCTGCCGACGATGGTCGAGCACCGCTGCTCGATCGGCGAGCGCGGCGGGTTTTTCCAGCGCATGGAGACCGGCACGTGGCTCGGACACGTGCTGGAGCACGTCACGCTCGAGATCCAATCGCTAGCGCACTCGGCGGTTGGCTTCGGGCGCGCGCGAGAGACCAGCGAACGCGGCGTATACAAAGTCGCGATCGAGGTGTTGGACTTTCGTTTCGGTGAAGCCAGCCTGAACGTTGCGCGTGAGATGATCATGGCGGCCGCGGAAGGCCGTGATTACGATCTGCCGGCATCGCTGCGCACGCTGCGCAAGCTCGCCGACGACTACTGCTACGGCCCGAGCACGCAATGCATCGTGGACGGCGCGAAGAAGCGCGCTATCCCCACGCTGCGTCTGACCGACGGCAACTTGGTGCAACTCGGTTACGGTAAAGCGCAGCGCCGCATTTGGACCGCCGAAACCGATACCACCAGCGCCGTTGCCGAGAGCATCGCCCACGACAAGCAGCTCACGCGCCAGTTGCTCACCTCGGTGGGCGTGCCCGTGCCCGCTGGGCGGATCGTCACCAGCGCCGAAGACGCCTGGGAGGCGGCCGAGGAAATCGGGCTGCCGGTGGTGGTCAAGCCGCAGAGCGGAAATAAAGGGCGCGGCGTGTCGATTCAGCTGGCGGACCGCGAGGCCGTGCTGACCGCCTACGCCATCGCCGAGAAGGAATTCGTCGCTTCCACGGTGGTCGTCGAGCGCTGCATCCCGGGTCGCCAGCATCGCGTCTTGGTGGTCGGGGACAAGGCCGTGGCCGCCAGTGGTGGGCAACCGCAAACGCTCCACGGTGACGGCCTGCACACCATCCTCGAGCTGGTCGCGCTCGGCAATCAGGATCCCTTGCGCGGTGAAGACGCAGCGCAGCCGCTCTCGCCCTTCGTGCTCGATGGCATCGCGCTCGATTTGCTCAAGCGCCAGGGCTTGAGTGAGCTGTCGGTGCTTCAGGCCGGCGCGTCCGCAGTGCTGCGTCACAATGGCGATTTGACGATCGACGAAACCGACCGTCTACACGCCGAAACCGCCGAACAGTGTGTGCTCGCGGCGCGCTCGGTCGGTCTCGACGTTGCTGGCATCGATTTGATCGCCGAGGACATCGGGCTGCCGCTCGAGGCACAAGGCGGCGCAGTGATCGAGGTCAACTCGAGCCCGGGTTTGATCATGCACTTGAAGCCCATGGTCGGTTCTCCTCGGCCCGTTGGCGAAGCCATCATCGGTCAATTGTTTGCACCCGAGCAAACCGGACGCGTGCCTTTGTGCGCCGTCTCCGGCACCAACGGCAAGACCTTGGTGACTGGCTTGATCGCCGAGATTTTACGGGTTTCTGGGCGCACCGTGGGTGAAGTGAGCTCCCAGGGGCTGCGCGTGGGCGAGCGCGTGCTCGGCTCCGGAGATCGCTCCAACGCCGACAGCATGCGTCGCGCGCTGATGAATCCCTACGCCGATGCGTTCGTGTTCGAAGTCTCCGAGCCCGCGGTGCTCGACGAAGGCGTGCTCTTCGATCGCTGCGAGGTGGCGGTCGTCACCAATCTCGGCTCGGGCGATCATCTGGGCAAAAAATACGTGGACGAGCTGGTCACGATCGCCAAGGCCGTGCGTGCTCCGGTCGACATCGTGTTGCCCACCGGCTACGCCGTGCTCAACGCGGACGACGCGGGTGTGCTGGAGATGGCTTCGCACACCAAAGGCAAGCTCTTGCTCTTTTCGAGCACGCCGGGCACGCCCGCGCTACTCGAGCATCTGAAGCACGACGGCCGAGCCGTGGTGCGCGAAGGCGAGCAGATCGTGCTTCGAAAGGGGGCCCTCCGCATCCCGCTACTCGGGCTATCCGGGCTCGAGTGCCCCACGCTCGGGCTGCCCACATTCTTGGTCGACGATCTGCTGGCGGCCGTAGCTGGCTCGATCGCGCTCGGCGCCAACGCCGAGCAAATCCAGAAGGGACTCGAGGCTTGCCTGGGCCAGGGGGGCATTGCCACGTTCGATTTGCCCAAGAGCGCACTTCGTCCGAACGGTGGGCTATTGGTCGTTTCGCCAGCGCGCAATTCGTCCGCGCTCGAGGCCTGGGGTCGACATTTTCAGCAGCATTTCCCCGGCCGGAGAGCCCATTTGTTGGTCGATCCGCCGGCCGACTGGCGCACTAGTGATGCTGAAGCGCTCCTGACCGGCCTAACTCAATGTTTCTCGGATGTTACGATCGCGTTGAATTCTGACGCTCGGTCTTTCGTCGAAGCACTCGAGATGACGCGACCGGGGCTGAATAGCCGGCCAACAGGCCAATCATCCGACCTCATGGCCTGTCTGGATCAACTGCTCGAGGGTCACCTCGGCGCAGATCTGGTATGCGTCTGCCCCGCAAATTCTGCGGATTTTCTGAGTGTACTGCGCCACCTCGAAACAAACGGTCTGAGCCGCGGAAGAACCGCCGGCCTCGCCTCCGTAAGACATTGCCGATGAATATCGAGTCGATTCGCGCCCTCTCTGGCTCCAATCTCTGGTCGGATCAACCGGTCCTCGAAGCCGTGGTCGTCCTCGACCCCTTGGGCCTCCCGCCGGAGGCACTCGACCGCCTGTGCGGCTCGTTGCCCTCCGCGCTGGGTGCCGCCCTCCGCCGCGATTTCGTGGCGGCTGAAGCAGGCGCTTGGGCCGGCCTGCTCGGCCAACTGGTCGTCGGCTTGCAAGCGGCTGCGGGCTGCCAGGTGAGCTTTTCGACGTCGCGCGCCCTGAAGCAGGGCAGCGAGTACCGCATCGCCGCCGAATACAGCGAAGAGCCGACCGCGCGCCGCGCCCTGGAGCTCGGCCTGGAGCTGGTGCGCGCGGCTCGCGACGCTCGGCCCATCGAGCTCGGGCCCCAGCTGCTCGCGCTCCGCAAGCTGAACGAAGACACCCGCTTGGGCCCCAGCACCGGCTGCATCGTGCGCGCGGCGCAGGAGCGCAAGATCCCGATCCGTCGCTTGACGGGCAGCCTGGTGCAGTTTGGGCAAGGCTCTCGCCAACGTCGCATTTGGGCCGCGGAGACCGACCGCACGAGCGCCGTTGCCGAGTCGATCGCTCAAGACAAGGAGCTCACCAAGTCACTGCTCGATGCCGTAGGCATCCCAGTACCGAAGGGCATGCCTGCGTCGTCGGTACAGGCCGCCTGGGCGGTGGCCGAAGAGATCGGCTTGCCGGTCGTGGTGAAGCCGCGCAGCGGCAACCAGGGACGCGGCGTCTCGGTCCGCCTGCGCACGCGCGAAGCCGTCGTTTCCGCGTTCGAGATCGCCTTCGCCGCCGATGGCGAAGTGATCGTCGAACGCCACATCGAGGGCGCTGATTTTCGCTTGCTCGTGATCAACGGTCGCTTGGTGGCGGCGGCGCGCCGCGAGCCGCCGCAAGTCATTGGCGACGGCAAGAGCACGATCACCGAGCTGGTTGCCACCGAGAACCTCGATCCGCGCCGCGGTGACGATCACTCCACCTCTCTGAGCAAGATCTTGCTGGACGAGATCGGTCGCGAAATCTTGAGCGAACAATCGCTCACGGTCGACAGCGTGCCGGCGCAGGGTCAGGTGGTGGTGCTGCGCCGCAACGCGAACCTGAGCACTGGTGGCACCGCGGCGGATGTCACGGATACCGTCCATCCGAGCGTCGCGCAGTGCGCGGTCGAGGCCGCACGCATGGTCGGTTTGGACGTCGCGGGTGTCGACATCGTCGCGGCCAACGTCAGCGAGCCACTCGAGCAGAGCGGCGGCGCGATCGTGGAAGTGAACGCGGCCCCCGGTTTGCGCATGCACATCGAGCCCTCGAGCGGCATCGGTCGCCCCGTGGGCAAGGCCATCGTCGATTCGATGTTCGCCCCCGGTGACGACGCGCGCATCCCGATCGTCGCCGTCACCGGCACGAACGGCAAGACCACGACCACTCGCTGCATCGCTCACCTCTTGCAGCAACGCGGCTTGCGCGTGGGCATGACCTGCACGGACGGCATCTACGTCGAAGGTCGTCGCATCGATACCGGCGATTGCAGCGGCCCGAAGAGCGCACGCGCCGTGCTCGCGCATCCGCGCGTGGACGCGGCGGTGCTGGAGACCGCGCGTGGCGGCATGCTGCGCGAGGGCCTGGGCTTCGACTGGTGCGACGTCGCAGTCGTGACCAACGTGGGCGAGGGCGATCACCTGGGCATGGGCGGGATCCACACCGCGGCCGAGCTGGCGCGAGTGAAAGCGATCCCGGTGCGGCGCGTGTCCGAGCGCGGCGCGGCCGTGCTGAACGCGGACGACCCACTGGTCGTGGCGATGGCCGGCCTGTGCCGCGGCGCGGTGATCTTCTTCAGCCGTAACGCGGACGCGCCGCGCATCGTCAGCCACCGCGCTGCGGGCGGCAAAGCCGTGATCGTGCGCGATGGCTACATCGTGATCTGCTCCGGCAAGGACGAACGCCGGGTGGCTCAGGTGGATCTGCTGCCGCTCACCCATGGCGGGCGCATCGGCTTCCAAGTCGATAACCTG
>Ga0070672_100002355_pt1 | contig 11954 bp, 14 predicted proteins | sample KBSM13metaG_FD_66151 | JGI IMG/M metagenome (GOLD analysis project Ga0070672, IMG submission 66151) | Miscanthus rhizosphere microbial communities from Kellogg Biological Station, Michigan, USA - KBS M1-3 metaG | ecosystem: Host-associated > Plants > Roots > Rhizosphere > Soil ... | reverse complement strand
GCCAGCGCGGCCCGTCCGAATCCGGCGCGGACCCTCGCGACACGATCAGTGCGCATAGGACCAGTTAGGTCAACCCCGACGTGCTTTGGACGCCTTATCCCCGACCTCAAAGAGCCGGCAACCGTTCGCGTCGCCCATCCCAAACGTGCAGCACGTCGATCCGCTGTTTGCGCTCGTCGCTGACGAAGTACAAGTGACACTTCGTTTTTTCCAGCAACATGCGCTTGAGCTGCGGGCGCCTGTTCGTTGGACAGGGCGTGCCGGGATTGCTGACTGTCTCGAGGTGCTCGACCACTTCCAGCATCTCCTCGAAGAAAATCTCGGGCTGATCGGCATGTTTTCGCCAGCGTGCGTCGATTCGCGCGACAGCCCGCTGGGCGCGCTTCGATAGTTCGACCTTCAAGCGTTCTTGGCTCGCAGCTGGGCCAGGAATTCCCTGGCGCCGATGTGATCGCCGTTTTCAAAGTCTCGGAAGCCCTCCTCGATGGCTTCCTCAAGCGCGTCGCGGTCCTCCGGAGCCATGTCAGCGAAGGCGTCCGCCACCTTGACCAGCTGTAGCTCCACTTCCGTGCCCTCAGGCAGATCAGTGCTTTCGTCGATCACGAAATGGCCGTTCCGGACTTGGGCTTTCAGCGCCTGCATCCCGCCATCTTAGCTCGTTTCTTGGCGTCTTGCTCGTTCGTGCTCGGCCAGAAATCGGCGCAAGCCCGTCATGGCCGCCTGATTCGACCTGGCCAGACCGCCACCTGGATCGCTCGTGGACGCGACCGCACTGCCCACCCGCTGCCCAAACCTTGCCCAACTCCACTCGACTCACGTCGACTCACGAGCACCAGCGGAGAGAGCGATCCGAACCATTTCGAGCCAAATTTCCGGTCGTTAGCGTGCAAAGTCGCGTACCGCTTGAAGTTATCGCCAACGCCGCCCGAGGGTTCGAATCCCTCCCTCTCCGCCCCTGCCCCCTCACTACACGACGATGTGAGGCGGTGGCACCCGTCGGTTTGCGTCTTGGCGGCAGAAGGACTTGGCCCGCGCTGTAACGTCTCCACGCCCGCCGGCGGGCGTGCACTGCGATGTCTGAGTCTACGGCCTAGCTAGATCTGCTCGAGCAGGACGGGCCTCGTTCTCAAAAACAAAGTGCGTATACACACGAGAATCCTTTGGCTGGAAACGCAGCATTGTACAGTGCTCGCCAAGATGAGGCGATCGCCGTCGGCCTACAGCGCTGCACGAACGACTGCGAAGGCGGCCGCGAGATCACGGAGCACGAGCGCGGCGTCCAGCCGAACGACGCGATACCCAAGGCGAGCCAGCTTGCGATCACGGCTCCCATCCCCTGCGCGACGGCGGGCGTGATAGCCGCCGTCGACCTCTCTATCGTTGCGTCGCGCCACTGTCGAAGGCAGAGCTGGCCGGCAGCCTCGAAGCGAGGCGTGATGCGGTATTCGACCTCAATCATAAGTCACCGCACTCGATGCCGCCGGCGCCGTTCCAGAACGGAAAGCTCCAAGTTTGAAACGGCGCGGCCTTTCCTACTTCGAGCGCCGTTGGTGAGCGCATGGGACGCCGCGCACACCGGACATTGAGCAAACCCCAAAAAGCGTTGCCATCCCTGTGTGCGAGCATTTGCGGACAAGCCGACGGATCAATCGCACAGATGTCGTCAACCCCTTCGCCGTTCGCGGGAGTCGGCGTAAGCGGCCGCGCTGGCCCGGGCTGAAAGCTCGCTGAGCACTGAAAAGCAGACGAAAGCTCGGGCAGCGGCGCGTCCGGCGGGAACACGCCCCACGGCGTGCCACACACCCATTTGGCGGGGTCGCTGCGCGGCCACTCCCAGTCGAACGAATAGTGACTGAACGATTCGATACTGATTTCCCGACACCGAGCGCACTCTTGCTGGCTAAAGCCGCAGTGCATGAGCACACCATTCGGATGAAAATAGAGGTGCGGCTCGAGCTCGCGATACTCGTTCAGCAAGCCGGCACAATCGTCGTAAAGCTGATCGACGGTGCGCGCCCCAATGCCTTCAGGGTGTGCTCCGACCTCACGTCCACGCTCGACCCACTCCGAGCGCAGGTGGTTGCCCTTGGCGCGAATAGAATCGAGCTGGTTCGGGTCCGCGCTCACGAGCGCGCGCACCGTCACTCGCTCCGCTTTGCCTTCACTCGGCGCATCGACGACGAAGAGCGTGAACTCCATTCGCGCAGCCGAAAGCTGCCGCGCACGCACGTAACTGTAGGCGTGCCCGCGATATGACCGCGGCACGCCACTCAGCCGAAAATCGACCGAATACCTGCGCCACTGCTGCCACAGCGCGCGGCTCTGTGCCAGTCGCTGGAAAGCCTGGTCCCGCGGCGCGACCGGCACGCCGAGCGGCATGGGCTCCCACCCCGCGTAACGCGCGGGGGTGACGCCGCAAGCAACCGCTGCCAGCGCAGACAACACGAGGAAGGTACGCAAATGTGCCGAGCAACCATAAGTCGACCCTCGCGGCGCGTAAAGCTTGGCTGTCGACGCTCTGCCGGTTGCAGGTCGCACGTCACTCGATTCTCGAGCGTTCTGAGCACGAACGTGCAAGCCACGCGCGGTTCGTCCAATCGCAGCTCGCGCGACCCATCGGAAGGTGCCGGTGACGTGCGAATCAACGATGGCCAGTTCGGGTTTTAGCCATTTAGTAACGCGCACTTGAGCCTCCATCGCCGGCGGCGTGCCGAGCGCAGCCCCCCTGGCGCAGGCTGCGTGACGCGCCCCCGCCGTGAATCGTCGTCAGTAGCGGGCGCGGCGCGCAGCGTGCACCTCTCGCGGAGCCCGGCACGATGGAGGCGAGCGCGTTGCGTTTCCATCTCGAAGCCGAGCGCGACGACTCTACCACTCGGAGCGAAGGCCTCCCCCATTCCGCGCGCAGCCAGAAGGGCGAGCACGGAACGACTCCACGCCCGCCGGCGGGCGCGCACTGCGATGTCTTCGGTTTACGCCTCGCCTCCTCGTCGCCTTTGGCAACGAGGGAGAAGCCCCTCGCGAGCTCGAAAATCGAGTTCGCATTCGAACTATCTTCCGCTCGCAGCGCGAGCGTGCCCGGCGGTCCGGGCATCGTTCAACAGCAAGCGGAGCGGTGTGCTTTCCGCAACGATTCGGCGCCAGCATGAACTTTGAACGTTCATTTCGATACCCGACGGCGTCTTCATCGCGACCAAGGGCGCCGCGCGCGCCAACTTTTGGCGCCTGCCGGCGCCAGACCGTCTGGATGTTGAAACGCTCACGGTCAAGTCGAGATGCGAGTCGTGTCATGGCTACGTCCGGCGCAGCGCCGACGGCCTCGGCCTCGCGACGGGCGTTCTTCGGCAACGTTCAGCCGTAGCGCAGTGTTGCGAAGTGAGACGAGATGAGACGCGCTGGGGCCTCGCACTTTCCAGCTCCGTGTGCGAGCGCCCTCGCGGGGACGAGACAATCCCGAAGGAGGCCTTAACTCGCTGCGACGCGTGCCGTTCGTAGCTCGCGTAACCCCTAACTGCGCAAAATCCAGCAGATTCGGGGCCGCACACAATCGCCGTACGCGACCGACTACGGCCCGCTACTCGAAAGGAATCGCTGATGATACGTGCTGCGCTTCTCCGCTGCATTTCCTGTCTGCCACTCGCTCTGGCCGTCTTCGGTTGCGGAAGCAGCGACCAACAGAATGCGGAACCGGTCCTCAACCTGGCGTTCATTCCGAAGACCAGCAACAACCTGGTATTCAAGATTGGCAACGATGGCGCACAGTTCGCTGCACGCTCACTGACCAACTCGACCGGGCAACGGATCGACGTAGAGTATCTGGCGTCGGCTGAGCTGGATCCGGTGGCGGAGCAAGGCTTCGTTCGACAAGCCATCGCTGCGAAGAAGGACGGCTTGCTCGTCTCGTGCGTCGACGATTCCATCACGGTCCCCATCGATGAGGCCGTAGCGGCCGGAATTCCGGTCATCACCTACGATTCGGACTGTCCCGATTCGAAACGCCTCGGATTCTACAGCATGCAGTCCGAGGCGACGGGCGAAAGGGGCGCAGATCTGCTGGCGTCGGCCATGGGAACGGGTCCGAAGGCGATTGCCATCCTGACCGGGCGCGCGGGTGCCGACAATTTGGAACGCCGCTTGAGCGGATTCATGAACCGGTTGTCCACGACCTACCCAGACATCACCGTCGTGACGACGGTCCACTGCCAAGAAACGGCCGAGAGTTGCGGCGCACTGGTCGAGGACGCGATCTTCGCGCAGCACCCGGACCTCGACGGCTTTTTCACGGCAGGGCTATGGGGTCTTGCCGAAGCGTGCACGTGCAGCGAATCGGGCCTGACCTGCACCTGCAGCGACACTCAGATGCCGCGCTGGAAAGCAGCAGCCAAGGGCAAGTTGAAGACCGTGGCCTACGACAGTCTCCCGTTCGAGCTGATGTTGATGAAGCAGGGTTATGTCAGTGCCCTGCTGGGACAGAAGTACTTCGGATGGGGCTACGATACCGTTTCCCTGATGTACCAACATCTCAGCTCAGCCCGTTTGGTTGGTGGCTTCATCGACTCGGGGTTCGACGTGGTCTGCCCCAACAACGTGGAGCAAATGAGCGCGAACTGGGACGCCGCGGATTTCAGCCAGCCGTTGGTGCCGGAGTGCGCTCTCTAGCGCGCTTCCGCGGCTGGGGGAGGTAGTCCCCCCGCGTAGACCTTTGTCCGATGTCAGCGGCGTTGGCCTTCGTTGGCGGCGCTGGGTCAGCGACCTTTTGCCCGCTATGCCTCACGAGAAGAAGCTATTTGCCGCCCTCCGCAAACGAAGTGACGGCGCATATCGACCAAGCGTCAGCAACCGCACTGCCACTGGCCGCTGCCGCACTGACAACTGCAGTAAGATCCATTGGCAACGGTGCACCGGTATCCCGGATAGCCGTCAGGCTTGTCGCTACAGTCCGGCGGCGTCGCGGGACAACACGGCTCACAACTGCTGCTGAAGCTGTCGAGGCAGACCTGGATCGGGAGCTCGGGAGCGCCACTGTTGGAAGCGCCGGCATCTCCGCTGAAAACTGGGCGCCTGCACAAGGACCGGGGAGAGCCGCACTCTTCCGGGAGCGACGATCCGGCGCTGATTGACGTGGAAGCACCCTCGCAGAAACGACGATCGACGTCTGTCACGGAGACACCGACGAGCGGCCCTTCGGCGGCGCTGCCTTGGCTTGGCGCCAGTGGCTTGATTCGCATCGTCGCGGCGTACACGCAGGTTTTGCTCACGCCGACAGCGATGTCGAAGCTGAGCGCGACTAGCTGCGACTCCGCTGGGCAATTCTGCTCGGTGGCGCCGAGCACGCCAGGGGACAAACTGCAGCTGGTCTTCGTCAATGCCGTCGCCTCACAAAGCGAGGCCGGGCAGACGATGCCCAACGCTTGATTCACCTCCTCGAGTGAACCGAGGCAGGGCGTGCCGCCAGCGCCCGCCTGGTCGCCACCCGCTCCACCGGCAGCTCCGTCCCGGCCACCGCCCGCGCCTTGCTCCCGGCCCGCGCTGCCAGCCCCTGGCGCGTGCCCGCTCGCGCCCGCCACCCCGGGCGGTGAGCCACCCTGCGCGCCTCCGCTGCCCGTGAGCCCGCTGCCCGCCGTCCCCCCTGATCCCCCTTGCCCGTGACCAATGGACACTCGGTTACTGCAGCCCAAGACCAGCGCTAAGGTAAATACGCATGCGTAGGATATACCTGCGGGCGCGGAGCGACGTACGACAACGACTCGCTGAGCAAGCGACGATAGAGAATAGAGTCGTATTTTCATTTTATATCTCTCCACCCCACAGGCCCCATTTTCTTTCCACATTCGTCAATGGCCTCCGCGTTTGGTTTTGATCACGGACGCGAAATGTTAGGCCCCCAATTATAGAACGCTCGTTGATTTGTCGCCACCTACATGGCGGCATGTGGCTCTGATGAGCAGGGCTGGCGACTTGGTTCGAGCGGGCGACGAAGGCGCGGCGTGAGTCAGCTCGCGTTCTGGTGCCGTGCTCGCCTTGCTCGACGAATACGACCGCGCGTACCCACACGGGGCAGTTCGTGCCGGAGTCGCTCGGGCTGCGAGGCCTTCGCGCAAGCGAGCCGCGGTCGTCGGCGTGCGGGCTGGCACTTGCCACGTGCAAAGGACTTCTGCACGACTTCGGCAAGGCGATGGTGCACCGGCGCTGGAGAGCTGAGAATTGTTGATGGTCACACGCCACTTCGCGTGGCGGCATAGCCTTCGGCGTCGTGGTTCGATGAGCTTCCAGCGCCGCGCTTACGACCGCTGTCACCAGTGGTTCCGCTGCAAGCGGACTAGGGAGCTCTGGGACTATAAAGCTCTGATCGACTGGCGCACTGCGCTCTGAAGCCTCAAGCTAGGAGCGATGCTCGGTTTTGTATTCTCCAACCTTGGCAGCGCATGGCGCTTGCGCGGGCGTGGCGCGGCTATTGGGCCGTTGTCCATGAGAATTGCCGCAGTCGCGTAGGGAGCGGCGCCCGCAATTCGGGCACCGCTCCTCGCGCGCTCATTCACGGCAACGAAGAAGGAGAACAGACCATGTTAGCGAGCAACTCACGCACGATGACCGATTTCGATTTGCGCCGTCTCAACGCGCTATTTGAGCGCTTCCGCGAACAAGTAAGAATGCCCGCCACGCTCACTGCACTCGAGCGTGAGGTAGCGCAGGCCGTTGCGGTGAAGCCGGCGGACATTCCCGCCACGGTTGTGACGATGAACTCACAGGTCGAAGTCGTCGATCTCGTCACTAAAGAGCGGCGTTCCATCACACTCGTCTTCCCGTCGATGGCAGCCATCGAGGACGGACGCATTTCTGTATTGGCGCCTCTGGGCACTGCGCTGCTCGGCAACCGCGAGGGCGCACGCGTGGCTTGGAACACGCCGCGCGGCGAACGACAGCTACGAGTGGACCGCGTTGTGTTTCAACCGGAGGCTGCCGGCAGGTTCGACCTGTAGCGAAGTTTTTCGTGCAACGCGCCGGGGCCGAGCGCGAGCGGGGGGAATCGCGCTCGGCCCCTGCAAAGACTTCACTGCGGAACGAGCACCGTGTCGACCACGTGGATGACGCCATTTTTGGCCAAAATGTTGGCGGTGGTCACCTTGGCGTCGTTGATTTTCACGCCGCCGGTCGAGTTCACGGTGACGCTCTTGCCGCTCAACTGAGTGGGCACGGGGCCCGCCTTCAGGTCACCGGAGCCGACCGCACCAGCGACCACGTGATAGAGCAGCACGTTCTTCAACGCGTCCCCGGTCGGCACCGCGGAAAGCTTGGCGAATGCGGCGTCGGTCGGCGCAAACACCGTGAACGGTCCCTTGCCCTGCAGAGTAGTCACCAGATCGGCAGCGGTCAGCGCACCGGCCAGCTTGGTGAACATACCGGCAGCGATTGCCGTCGCCACGATGTCGTCTTTCGGTGGCAAAATCAGTTGGTCGATCACGTGAATCACGCCGTTCGATGCCACGACGTCGGCGCTGGTCACCTTGGCGTCGTCCACTTTCACGCCTGAGCTGGTATCGATCAACACCGGCGAACCCGAGAGCGTGGTGAACACCTGCTCGTCCTTGAGATCTTTCGACGCGACCGCGGCCCCCGCGACTACGTGATAGGTCAGAATCTCCGTGAGGGCGGTCTTGCTGAGTCCCGCGAGCACACCCGGATTGGCAGCCTCGAAAGCAGCGAAAGCGGCGTCGGTCGGCGCGAATACGGTAAACGGCCCAGGGCCCTTCAACGCCTCGACCAAACCGGCGCTCGTCAATGCCGCGGCCAACTTGGTGAAGCTGCCCGCTGCGACCGCGGTATCGATGATGTCTTTGCCCTCGGTTTCTGCGCCACCGCTGCCGCCCTGGCCCGCAGCCGCTCCCGCTGCTCCCGCCGCTCCTGCTGCTCCCGCTGCTCCTGCGGCTCCTGCTGCTCCTACCGCCGGGGCTCCTGCGGACGGCGCACCCGCGCTCGAGCCGCCGGCTCTTCCCGCCGACGCCACGCTGCCGGCATTGCCAGCGCTGCCACTGTCGGCGTCGCTGTCACTGTCGCAGCCGACGACCGGCAAGCTTGCAACGAGCATCACGGATAGCCAAGGCAAGTACTTCATGTTCGCATCTCCTCGGAGTCGACGACTCCGCTTGTGGGCGCGTCGGTGCGCCGGTGTTGCGTTGGTATGTGTGTACTCACCCCTGCCCGCCAGGGGGGTGCACTCAGACTGTGTATTCGGGTGAATACGATTCGATCGAATCCGAGGCGCTGCCGTCACTCGCCGTGAGCGAGTCGCACTGGCAATTCGTCGAGCTGACCGTCGCCATCTGCGTCTCGATAGAGAGCGATGCCGCTCGCCAGGTTTGCCTCGAATTGGGCGAGCAGTGTCGGATTGTCGTTGGCCGAGATGCGGATGGTGCCGTCTACTCGCACGGCTTTGTCCCAATTCAGAGCGGCGAGCCAGTGCGCCACATCGAACGCGATCAGTGTTTGCGCGTCTTTCTCGGTGATCTCGAAGCTGCCCGCGTCCGCAACCAGGCGCACACGAGGCGTTACTGCGCTCAGCAAGCTGAACGGCGTCCCATCCGCGAGCGTGCCCGCGAGCATGATCGAATGCTGTTCCAAGTCCAGAGGCGCGTCGCTCTGGAGCTCGTCGTGACGTGCGAGTACGAATGGCAGTTCGAGCGCGCAATACTCGCCCGCGGCGAGCGTAAACCGCGTGCTGTGTTGCTGACCCGAAGCATGGTCGCCGATTCCCAACGCAGGCACCGGCCGTTCAGCGGGCTCTGCGAGCGCACAACTACCAGCGCGGATGAGCGCGACGGTGTCGAGATCCAGCCAGGCGTTATCGACCACGACTCGACTGCCCCGCTCCCGTACGGCGATCAGCGAGGGCGCGCTCGAGTAGGCCGTGTAACTGAGCTCTGCCTGAAATGGAGGATTGCCGGTCTCGGTGCCGCCGCTACAGCCGCCAGCGGGCGCACACAGCGCGAGTGCGAGAAGACCGAAAAGCAGCGGACGGATCACGGGCCAAAGCATGCCCAAGCGCGGCCCCGCAGTCACCGATTACCTCCGCGTTTGCCCGCGCGGCTGAGTGGAAAAAGCTGAAAGTTAATCTGCACCACCTGCTCTGGCTCTGCCTCTAGCGCGGATAGCTCCAAAAGCTCGCGCCGTACGCGCTGAATGCGCTCTTTGAACGCCTTCAGCCCACCGCGACTTAGACACAAGGTGAGCGAGGAGATGTCGCGTTCTTGTGCGGGGACCAAGTCAATCGACTCGATCGCGCGCTGAGTCATCACCCGATGAAACGCCGCGATGTGCAGCCCGCGCGTCTCCGGACCGGTCGACAACAAGGCGTCCGCCTGAACCAACCGTCCCGCCTCGTCTTCGACCAAGAGGCCCAGGTCAACGAGCGTCTCCAGCGCCCGAGCCGCCTGAAGCGGCGTGATATTGGGGATCAGTTGGTCGGCGATCCACTCCGGGTCTGCTCTGAACTCCCGAGATGCCGCAAGCTCACGGATCGCCGGCATGAACCAATCACTGTAGTAGGCCGCGTGCGCAATCTCGAGCTTGTGCGCCTGACGATAGTGCTGAAAGCTGGTCAATTTCCCATACTGCAGGCTGCGCTCGGTCGAAGTTTTTGCCTGGTTGAAGGCGACCAAATGCACGAAGTAGCGGCTCGCGTCGGCATCCAGCCCGCAGGCTTGAGCGAACTTCTCCGCCATTTTCGCGCTCAGACTGCGCTGCCCATCCACCACCAACTTCAAGTAGTTCGGCGAAGACACGCCGGCCCGTTTGGAAAATGACCGATACGAGAAGCCCGCGCTCTTCGCCTTCTTCGCCGCATAGAAGTCGCGCAGAAACGCGCGATAGTCGAGGTACGCGTACACATCGACCGGGGCTTGCTGGGTCACGAGCGGATTGTAGCCCGTGCGGCTTCGCTCGCGGACATTCGCGTATTCTGTGGAATACGAATCCCTGCGCGGGCAAGCGTGCTCAGCCAGGCGCGGCCAACTCGACGATTTTGACGATGAAGTCATCGCCGCGCAGACGTAGCTGTAGCCCGTGCTCGGGCGAGGGCCGCGTCCAGCGCCGCCCAAGAGTCGATGGCTTCGATACGCTCCGGCAGCTTGCCGAGCGCGCTTGCTCCCGCTCCGCCGAGCCAGAGCGCCGTAGAGCTGGGCAGGCTCCGCGCCAAGCGCTGCAGATCGCGGCGTGCCGAAGCGAGGTCGGCCGCAGGGGTCAGCGCAATGCCCACCACTTGGGCTCCGAATGCGTGCGCCGCGGCGATCACTTGATCCGGGGGCGTGCTGGCCCCCAGCAAGCGCGGCCGGGCTGCGCCGAGCGCGAGGTACAATGCCACCATTTGGAGCCCGAGCGTATGCGGTTCGCCGGGAAGCGTGGTGAGCACGACGGTGGGCTCGCCGTTGGCCACTTGGTGCGTGGCCAGCAAGGCCCGCAATTGAGTGGTCAAGCACTCGGTCATCAAATGTTCCTGACGAATCTCGATTCGGCCTAATTCCCAGGCTTTTCCGAGGGCGACCGCCAACGGCTGAGCCAGCTCGACAACGAAGCGTTTCGCGCCCAGCGCAGCTGCAGCTAGCCGCAGCTCGTCATCGATGCGCTTGGCTTGGTCTTGCTCCAAGAGCTCGATGAATGTCGGCACGTCCGCAATCGCGCTGCCGCCGCGGGGCGAGCGAGCATCGAGCGTTCCGTCGAGCGTTCCGTCGAGCAAGGCCGAGAGCTCGTTCAGCGGCATGCGAATGACGTCTCCCGGTCGATACCCGCGCGTAAGGGCTCGAGCCACCGCGCGTAAGCGCTCGATTTGGGCGCTCGAGTACACGCGGCGATTCGATCCCTCTCTCCGCTCCGGCTTCGGGAAGCCATAGCGCCGTTCCCAGGCGCGCAACGTGCCCATGGGCAAAGCCGTCAGCTCGGAGACAACCTTGATCGAGCTCGCTTCCGGCCCGGCCAAAGCGACGCTCGACGGGCGTTGAGGGGGGGATTTGCTGGGCAAGGCTTGACCTGTACAGAATCTATACAATAGTTACACATCGCAGCCCGCCGGTCCAATGCCAGCCGCCCATCACCCATGAAACCCGAAGGATCCCCGCGCATGGCCCCCTACCCCCAGAGCCCCGAACGACTCGGCTTAGCTGCCCCGCGCGGCGCGCGGTCTCTTGCGCGAGCACGCATTGAGGCGAGCGCTACGTTGCCATCGGAGTTCGGCGCCTTCCGCATCCACGTCTTCAGCAATGACCGTGACCACGAGGAGCACGTGGCACTCGTGCACGGTGAAGTAGCCGGGGTCCACGCGGTGCCCACGCGCTTACACTCGGAATGCCTGACGGGTGACGTCCTGGGCTCGCTCCGTTGCGATTGCCGAGCTCAGCTTTCGCGTGCGCTCGACCGCATCGCGCGCGAGCCGTGTGGCATCGTGCTCTACTTGCGGCAAGAGGGGCGAGGTATCGGCCTGACCAACAAGATCCGCGCCTACGACCTGCAGGAACGCGGTTGCGACACTGTCGATGCCAACCTCGCCCTGGGCTTCGCCGCTGACGAACGCGAGTACGGCGCGGCCGCTGCAATGCTGCGCGCCCTCGGCGTTCAGAGTATCGCATTGATGACCAACAATCCGGACAAGCTCGAAAAGCTGGCCGCTGAAGGCATCCTGGTAACGACGCGCATCGCTCACGAGATCGAGCCCAACTTGCACAATCGCTTTTATCTAGCGACCAAGGCGAGCCGCTCGGGGCACTACATCGGAGTCAACGCCCCGCGAGCGGGCGCTGACGAGGTTGCTCGTGGTCGCCGCTGAGCCGTGGGCGCTCGCAGCGGCGGACGTTCCGCTCAATCCGCGTGCGGCCTTCGCTGGCGCTCTATGATGGCTGAGGCACGAGACTCGGTGTTGGTAACCGGGGCCACCGGTTTCATCGGCAGCGCGCTTGCTCGAGAGCTCGCCG
>Ga0070672_100002352_pt1 | contig 11958 bp, 7 predicted proteins | sample KBSM13metaG_FD_66151 | JGI IMG/M metagenome (GOLD analysis project Ga0070672, IMG submission 66151) | Miscanthus rhizosphere microbial communities from Kellogg Biological Station, Michigan, USA - KBS M1-3 metaG | ecosystem: Host-associated > Plants > Roots > Rhizosphere > Soil ... | reverse complement strand
CGACCTACGAACCCACTTCGTTAAGCAGCCAAGCAGCCAAGCAGCCAAGCAGCCAAGCAGCCAAACACGATCGATGCGGCCATGAGCCGTCGACTCTCGACTTTGACAGGTTGCGAGCTCGGCGCTGGCCGTGCTCATCGTGTGAAGCTTATTCACGAGCACGCTCGCCGTAATCGCGCGTGCGTGTGTCGAGACGTCAAAAGGAAACTAGATGCGATCTTACCGGATGAAAACGTGCCTTCGCGGAGCGAGCGCGCTTTCGTTGTTGGCGCTCACGAGCGCCGCACACGCCCAGAGCTTGGCGCTCGATCGTCTGGACCCCGCTCCGGCAGGCGACCGCATGTTCGGCGTGCCGTCGCCCTACGCGGCAGGTCATCTCACGCCGCACCTGATGCTGCTCGCGGACTACGCGCACAACCCGCTCAAGCTGCGCTCCGTTCCAGACGATACCGACCAGGGAGCGATCGTCTCGAATCAGCTATTTTTGCATTTGAACGCGGGGATCGCGCTTTGGGATCGCCTAAATCTCGACGTCAGCGTGCCGCTCGCCGTGCTGCAGAGCGGCGACGATCCGACGGCCGGCGGTGCCACCTTTTCGTCGCCGAATTCGGCGCAATTCGGCGATCTGCGCTTCGGCCTGCGCGCGCGCTTGCTGGGTGAATATCACGACCCGTTTCAACTGGCCGTCGGTGGGTATGTGTGGGTTCCCACGGGCGCCAATGATTCGTTCGTGAGCTCGGGTCACGTGCGAGGGTTGCCCCAGCTCATTCTCGGCGGTCGCATCCACGAGCGCGTGGTTTGGTCTGCGGCCGCTGGTCCGCAGTTCCAGGGTGAGAGCACGTTCGCGAACGTCGACCAGGGGACGATGTTCAAGTGGGGCGCGGGGCTCGGGTTTCTGCTGCTCGACAACCGTCACCTGCAAATCGGACCCGAGGCCTACGGTTCGGCCACCTTGCGTGACGTACAAAAGCACACCACCAACGCCGAGATCCTGCTCGACGTTCGCTACCGCATCGTCGATGACGTCGAGATCGCAGCGGGCGCGGGCCCCGGGTTGACTTCCGGTCTCGGAACACCCGACTTTCGTGGGCTGTTTTCGCTCGCCTACACCCCCGAGCAAAAGCCCGCGCCGGTGAGCGCGCCCGTGGCGCCGCCGCCGCCGCCGCCAGACACCGATCACGACGGGATCCTCGATGCGGAAGACGCTTGTCCCGACGTGAAGGGCATTGCCTCCGAAGACCCGAAGAAGAACGGCTGTCCGCCGCCGGTCGACACGGACGGCGATGGCATCTTCGATCCCGAAGATGCGTGCGTGGCGGTCAAGGGCGTACCGGACGAGGACCCCAAGAAGAATGGCTGCCCGGCGCCGGTCGACACGGACGGTGACGGCATCTTCGATCCCGAAGACGCTTGTCCCGCCGAGAAGGGCGCGCGCGACGCCGACCCCAGCAAGAACGGTTGCCCCAAGGCCGTGCGCGTCGTCGAAAACGAAATCGTGATCCTGGAGCAGGTGCAGTTCGACACCGCCAAGGCCACGATCAAGAGCGCCAGCAATCCGCTCTTGGATGAAGTGGCACAAGTACTGATGCAACACCCGGAAATGACGAAGATCGAAGTCCAAGGTCACACCGACAATCGTGGCTCGGCGGCCCTCAACAAGAAGCTCTCGCAAGCGCGCGCTGATTCCGTGCGCAAGGCGCTGATCCAGCGCGGCGTGGGCGCGGAGCGGCTCGTGACCAAAGGCTACGGGCCAGACAAGCCGGTCGACGAAAACAGCACGGAAGTGGGACGCCAAAAGAACCGCCGCGTGCAGTTCGTGATCCTCGAGAAGCAGCCGAAAGAAAGTCTCTGATTATGCGTATCTCTAGCTTATTTTCTGGTTGTCAGAGTCTCGGCCTTGCCGGCGCGTTGCTGCTCAACGCATGCATGTCTGGCTCCGCGCCGTCGGACGAGCCGGTCGGCAACGCGCGAGAAGCGCTGTTCACGAACGGCGGCTTCGAGCTAGGCCTTGGCGGTACGGGAGGCACTTCGGGCATCGCGCCGCCGTCGTGGACCGTCAACACCTACCTCAACCCGACCAACACGGGCATCACGGTGCAATCGCCGCAGACCCGCGCAGGGCTGAATCTGCAAGCGGGCGGCGATCCGTTGACCACGCAATTGAATGCGCCGAATCTATCGCTCTCGGACCCGGACTTGGGCCCGAGCGCATCGCTTCGCTATTGTCGCTACGGCAACCAGTGCGTTGTCGTCAATCATCAAAGCAACACTGCTGCTGGTCACGGCCGGAACGTCAATGGCTTGGTCCAGACCATGACCATTGGCGCGGGCGACGTCGATCCGAGCGACGGTCAGGTGCACATTCGTTTCGCGGTCGCGCCGGTGCTGCAGAACCCGGGTCATCCCCAAAATCAGCAGCCCTATTACTTCGTCCAAGTCACGAATACGACCAAGAACACGATTCTGTACAGTGATTTCAACCTGAGCGCGCAACCGGGCGTGCCGTGGAAGACGGTCAATGGTGGGGCCACGAACGAGATCGACTATGTCGACTGGTCGCTCGTGGATGTTGCGCCGGGTCCGTCGAAGCTCGCGCAAGGCGACGGCGTGAAGCTCGAGATCATCGCGGCCGGCTGCTCGCAGGGGGCCCACTTCGGAGAGGTCTATGTCGACGGTGTGGGCCCGACGGTCCCCGGCTTGTTCGTCAGCGGCGTCGGCCCCGCGCAGACGAACCCCGGGACCGTGGTCACTTATAACATGATGTACAAGAACGGCTCTGCTGTGGCGGAGACGGGGGTGGTGATCACTTTCCCGACTCCACCCAACACCACGTTTCAGTCCATCACACCGCCGGCGGGCGCTACCTGCACCTCCCCGCCCGTGGGCACGGCTGGGACGATCAGCTGTACTGTTGCCGGGTCGGTTGCCGCTGGCGCATCCGGTGCCTTCCAAGTCTCGGTCAATCTGTCCCCTACGGCGACGGGCACGCTCGTGTGTGGCTCGTACAGCATCCGCTCGACCCAAGAAACGACGCTCATTGGCTCCAAGATCGTGACCGGCATCGGTTGCACGGCGGACGCGAACTGTGCCAGCGGTCAGTGGTGCAATATCAGTGGCAATCAGTGCTCTGCCACGCTGGCCAATGGCAGCGGCGTTCCGAGCGATGCCCCGCACACTAGTCCAACTTTGAACGGCCTTTGTAACGCAGCGGCGGGCAGCCTGGTCTGTCAGAGCGCCGTCTGTGACACGGGCGACAACAAGTGCGGTTACGACGTCAACAGCGGCCCGTGCTCCGCCAGCAACGCTGCGACCGTGTGCCGCTCGGGCTCGTGTAGCGCGAATCTGAAGTGCCAGCCGGCCTCCGGCTGCAACGTAGACGCCGACTGCAGCAGCGGAAACTGGTGCAACGAGGCGCTTCACGCCTGCACCCCGACGCTCGCCAACAATACGCCGATCCCGAGCGATGCGCCGCATCTGAGTCCCGTACTGGACGGCGTGTGCACGGCCGCGGCCGGCGCGCTCGTTTGCCAAAGCGCCGCGTGCGACGCCGCCGACAACAAGTGCGGTTACGACATCGGTCATGGTCCTTGCACCAGTGCCAACGGCGCCGTCGTGTGCCGCTCGGGCGCGTGCGGAGCCGACGGCAAGTGTCGCTCCGCGAGCGGCTGCAATCTGGATGCGGACTGCGCGAGCGGTAAGTGGTGTGAGCAGAGCTCGCACACCTGCAAGGCCACGCTGCCGAACGGCAGCCCACTTCCTACGGACGCCCCGCATACCAATCCGACCCTCGACGGCAGTTGTTCGTCGCCCGCGGCAGCGCTGGTTTGCCAGAGCGCGGTCTGTGACAGCGCCGACAAGCTGTGCGGCTTCGCCGCCGGACACGGGCCGTGCACGGCGGCCAACGGCGCAGTCGTGTGTCGCTCGGGTAGCTGCAGCGCGAATGGTCTGTGCCAAACCGCGGACGGCTGCAACGTGGATGCCGATTGCGCCGCCGGCAAGTGGTGCAACGAGGCCATGGGCGCCTGCCTGCCGTTGCTCGGAAACGGCACTCCGCTACCCAGCGACGTCCCGCACCGGAGCCCGACCCTCGACGGAAGCTGCAGCGCAGCCGCGGCCGCCTTGGTGTGCGTGAGCGGCGTGTGCGACACACGCGACGACGAATGTGGCTTTGCCACCGGTGTCGGGCCGTGCAGCGCGAAAAACGCCGGCAGCGTCTGCCGCTCGGGGCGTTGCGCAAGCAGCGGGAGCGCCAAGGACACGTGTGTCGATTGTACCGAGGACGCGCATTGTTCGGGCGATACCCCGGTCTGCAATCCTGGCACGGGCAATTGCGTCGAGTGCACGTCGTCCGACGCGTGCAGCGGCAAAACGCCGGTCTGTGATCAGGAGCACTCGAGCTGCGTCAAGTGCAACGGCGATCGAGGCTCGTCCGCGAGCAACCCTTGCGAGAGCGAGGCAGCGCCGTTCTGCTTTCAGTCCGGAGCTCAGCAGGGCACTTGTGGAAAGTGCACTACGGACGACAATTGCACGGGTCATTCGGGTAGCGTCTGCGATCCGAGCAGCGGCCTGTGCAAGAGCGGTTGCCGGCTCGACAGCGACTGCCCGAGCAGCGACTGGTGCAACGACAGCCAGAGCACGTGCACGCCGAAGCTCACCAATGACGAGCCGCTTCCGAGCGACCCCAAGCGCGTCGCAACCTGCTCTGCACAGGTCGCGAGCAGTGTCTGCCAGTCCGGGGCGTGCGATCCGGTCGACGGCAAGTGCGGCCTATTGCCCGGAGACGGACCGTGTGACGACTCCGAGCAATGCCGCGTTGGTACTTGTAACTCGGACAGCAAGCTGTGTCAGAGCGGCTGCAGCAGTGACGCCGAGTGCGGAGCCTTCGAATACTGCGACGGCGGAGGCAAGTGCCTTCCGCAGCTGCCGGTGGGCGCCGAGTGCGACGCGAGCAATCAGTGCAAGACCCACGACTGCTCGGGCAAAGTGTGCAGCAGCTTCGTCGGTTCGGGCGCTGGTTTGGCCTGCGCCACACGCTCCGTCGGCGGCTCGGGTAAGGACTTTGGCGCCGGGCTAGTCGTGCTCTTGATTGGCGCTGTCGCCTCCGCTCGGCGCCGGCGCGGCGCACGCCCTACGCGCTCTGCCGCGTAGGGGAGAGCTTCGCCAAATCCCCAATCACGCCGAACAGCTCGCCCTGATCGAACGGCTTCCGCAAATGCTTTTGGAAGCCGGCCTCCAGTGCGCGGCGGCGATCTTCGGCGTGGGCATGGGCGGTCAGGGCGGCAGCCGGGATCGCGAACAGCGTGGGAACACTGCGCACGGCCCGGATGAAGGCGTATCCGTCTCGTCCGGGAAGTCCCACGTCGGACAAGATCACGTCGATCGGCTGTCGTTCGAGCACCTCGAGCGCGATTTCGGCGTTGTTGACGCTGGTGACCAAGATCCCCGAGTGTTCCAGAATGGCCGAGACGACTTCACGCGAGTCGAGGTCGTCCTCGACCAACAATAGTCGAAGGCCGCGCAAGCCAGGCGCGCGCTCGGTCGCGGCCTGGCGCTGAAAATCCGGAAGTGCATCGACCGCAGCCGTCTCGACCGAGTCGCTGACCGGCAGGCTGGCGGTGAACGTTGCCCCCTGTCCGGGCCCAGGACTGTCCACGCGCATCTCCCCGCCGTGCAGCTCGACCAAGTGCTTGCTGATCGAAAGACCCAGCCCGAGTCCGCCGTGGCTACGGCGAATCGAGCCGTCTTCCTGCATGAAACGCTGAAACAGGTGAGCCAAGAACTCACGCTTGATGCCGAGGCCGTTGTCGGACACCGCGATCTCGACGTGTGAGTCGACGCGCGCCAGGCGCACGCGTACGCGCCCGTCCTTGGGCGTGAATTTCACGGCGTTGCCGACCAAGTTCCAGACGATTTGCTGGACACGCCCCGAATCCGCCAGCAGCGTGCCGGCGTGCCGGTCGAGCTCTGCGCTGAGCTCGACGCCTTTGGCTCGGGCGGCGGGGCGTACGGCGTCGAGCGCCGCCTCGACTGCATCCGCCGGATTCATGGGACCGGGCTCGAGCCGCATTTTGCCCGAGATCATCCGCGAGACGTCCAGCAGATCATCGACCAAGCGCGCTTGCGTCATGGCGTTGCGCTCGACGGAAGCTAGCGCTTTCTCGCGCAGTTCCGGGGTTAGGGTGCCGGTCACCAGCATCCGCGACCAGCCCAGGATCGCGTTCAGCGGCGTGCGTAGCTCGTGCGAGACCGTGGCCAAAAACTCATCCTTCAGGCGCGCGGTGTGCAGCGCTTCTTCATGGAGCAGCTTCTGGTCGTGGATGTCGGTGCAGGTCCCCATCCAGCTGAGCACGTTGCCTGCCTCGTCGAGCAGGGCGACGGCCCGCACCAAGAACCATCGGTATTCACCGTCCGCCCGCCGCAATAGCGCTTCGACTTCGAGCGCAGTTTTACTGTTCAGCGCTTCGTTCCAGCCGGCGGACACCCGAGGCAGCGTGTCGGGATGGTGAACCGACTCCCAACCGGGGTCGCCAGGTTCGAGCGCAAGACCGGTGTACTCCTGCCAACGCTTGTTCCGAAACGTGATCTCTCCTCGGGGGGCGGAGATCCAACTCAGCTGCGGCATGGTTTCGACCAGGGACCGAAACTGCTCCTCGCTGGTCGAGGCGCGGCGTTGGGCTTCACGCTCGCGCTCGGCCAAACTCTCGTGGGCTCTCTCCAAGGCTAGGTGAGCTGCTTGCAGCTGCTGCCCTCGATCGAACGACAGGCGCGCAGCTTCGGCAAAGGTCACGGCTTTCGGTACCTGGGGCACGATCAACACGGCGGTCGCGACGGAGGCGGCGGCCGTCACCGCGCGCACGCCCGCGTCTGCCCAATACACGGGATGCCAGACGGTGATGATGTCGAAAAAATGCGTCAGCCCGCAGGAAAGGATGAACGTGCCGAACGCCAGATAGACCCAGGCAAACGGAATGTTACGGATCTGCCGGACCAGAATCAGGAGCGTGGTCGCGATCGCCGCGTAAGCGATGCCGATCAGCAGGTTGGCCGACACTTGGGTCCAGACCATCTGCGGCGACCATAAATAGCAGTGCCCGTGCGGCATGAAGCCACGGCCAAACACTCGCTCCAACCACTGCCACATCAGTCGAGGTTACGTGGCGTTCGGGCCTCGTGGAAGGGGCCAGGCGACGCCGCTCGATGTGACTTTCTTCACCACGGGTCGCCGCGCTGTCGGGCTGCAAAATGCCACGCGAATCAAGCGACGCCGGCAATCCGAAACATTGCGGATCTGACGAGTTGGCCCCGTGGTCCAGCGATCGCGGAGAGTTGGGCCTAGTGCCGCGCCAGCAAGGCGCTCAATAGCAGCAATGGGCGCTCGCCTTTCTCGTGAGCTTCCCCCCGGCAAGCGGGTGAGGCGCGTTCCAAATCACGGCAAGTGTTGGGACGCTGCTCGTAAATCGAGCACACGAATTGGCGTGTGGCCGGGTCGATCACGAGCGCAACACAGTGCCCTTCGTGCATGTTCATGTAACAACGGTTGCCGTCGAAGTGCGTCAGGTCATCGACCGCTGCGCCGAGCCGCGCGTGGTCCGCGCCGTGCACGCGTACGTAGCTTGCGAGCTGGGAGAAACAGCACGCACCGCAAGCAAGGCAGCTGGGCGCGCCATCAGGCATCAGGCATCAGGTGTTTTCGGCGCGAATCGCGCGGAACGCAAGCTCCCTCCCGGGATCGACTGACTGCTACGCGCGCGCCCCTCGAAAGTCGGCGTGGGTGTCGCGATCGAGCTCATTCGGATCGACGGCGTCGTCGTCGGCTTCCTCCGTGTATGCGAGGTTCTCTATCTCGGGCGCGAGATCGGAGGCGCTGGCGCTGTGCTCCGATTGCGTGGCCTGCAGCAACCACGCAACGCCCAGGTCGTCGGCGCTCGGTGCCTCCTCATCGTCCGGGCTCATTGGCGGTGGCACGTGATCGTTTGGGCGAGCGGTCAGCGGGCGTCCAGCGGCGGATTGCCCATCGAAGATGCCGCTGAGGTTCATGGCTAGGTCCAACGGATCGGGCGCCGGGTCGCGCGTGGTCTGCCCGCGCAGCGTCTGCCAATCGGGCGCAGTCGGTGGGCGTGCGTCCGCCATCGGCGCCGCGCCGAGTGCGCTCCTCTCGAGCGCGTGGTTTGCGAGGGGCGGGACGGAGCGTTGTTGCACGCCACGTCGCCTGACACCGTAGGTCAAACCTGCCAACGCCGTGGCCGCTAGGATCAGCGTGAAGGTACGAGTTTTGTTGGACACTCGCCGTTGTAGAGCACGTGCGATGCCAAGCTCGTGTCTGGCCGGCGGCGCCAGGTTCGTGCGGAAAAAACCGGTGTTCTCTCGCGGGAACCCCGAGCAAGCTCACGCCGCGCTCTGCCTCGGCGTGGCGACTTGCCACGAGCTGCTTTGCGCTCGCGCTGAGCGCGCCAGAGCCCCCCCGCGCTATCCGCGAACGGACAATCCGCTTGCAGACTTTGGCTGGCAACGGATCCCGCGGCGCCGCCATGCGTGCGACCTGGTGACGCATTTGCGGGCGTGCTACCTCGACCTAGGTTCTAATGGTGTTGCGTTTGGGTGCTCGGTTTTCGTTGTGTGCTTGGCTGCTCGTCTCGAGCGCCTTCGGCTGCAGTGACCCGGAATCTAAGGCGAGCACACCTGCCGCACGGAGCCCGACGCCCGGCTGTCGCGCGCCGGCCGGGGTGTCCGATTCGCCGCGCACGATCGGCGAGACCGTGACTTTGATCAACGCCCTGCCCAAGCCGCTGAGCTTGCCCTGCTTCTTGGAGTCGCTGGCACGGCCGCTACAAATCCACGCAACTTACAGCGTGCTCAGCGCGCAGCCTGCACAGGGGACGCGCAGCCCGCGCATCTTCTTGTTCCAAGACCCGACCTTGATGTCGATCGTGCCGGCGGGCGACGGAGCGCCGCTGCTCGAGTTCGGCGAACAGCGGCCGGGGTTTCGCTCGCTCAAGGCAGAAATCGTGTTCCCAGTCGCGGCGCAGCTCGACCCGAGCGCGGCCTTCGACAAGCTGATGTTCAATGCCCAACTCAGCACCTGCGGTGGCTGCCACGCGGAAGAACAGCAAGAGTCGGAAATCTCCGGGGTGCGCCGCTTCGTTTCGCGCGCCCTGCGCCCACTGCCGCGCGATCGGGTGAGCACCGATTCGCTCCGACACGAGCTCGAGATCTGCGACCCCGGATTGGAGCCCCAGCGCTGCGCCATGCTCGATGGCCTGTTCGGCTGGGGTTTGGTGACTGACCGAGACTTCCCCGTCGAGATGCCCACTTTCGTCGGGCAATAGCCAGGATGGGGCCTCGCGGCTCGCGCTAGCTCAGTGTCGCGGCGTGTGGTCGATCAGGCACAAAGTCGGGCTCTCGAGCTGCCACTTGCTGCCGCCTGTGGCGGCCTTCTGCAAGCGGCCCCGGGCGATCACGGCTTGACCATCCGCGGGCACGCTGCAGCACAGCGCCGAGTCGTCTCCCGAGCAGGTGAGTCCACGCAGCGGAAGCGAGCCGGTGGGTTCTCCCACCAGCACGAGCTGCATCTCCAGCGTATGGCAACAGGCGCCCGGTGCGCACGCGCCGGAGCCTGTCTTCTTGAGCAACGACAGACCGAGCGTGCCGCTCACCTCGACCTCCTTGCCCAGTACGGCGTCGCCTTCGCTGACCACGTCGACCCAGGGTCGCTCTAGGGCATGCGCCTCGCAAATCGGGATCTCTTTCGCCTCCGGCGAACAGCCTTTTTGGATCTTGCAGTTCGGCTGCCAGTCCTTCTTCTCCCGTGGTAGTCGTGGCGGCCGAGCGTCGTTGACGCGCGCTGCGCTGGGCTCGGGGTCGGCCAGCATGTCGCTCGTCTTGGGTAGTGCGAAGGCCGGATGTTCCTTGACCGTGGCCGTCGGGCGAGGCGCATCCGCGGCGCCGCTCGATTCGCAGCCGACGCACAGCACGAAAGCGGCGCCCAGCGGCGCAAGCGTTGCAAAGCTCCGCGGGTGCGGCGGGGCGAATAGCGCAGGTAACTTCATCATCTCCGAAAATAGTCGCCTGATTTCGCGCTGCAAGCAGTTTGCGTTGCCCGCCCGCAACGACGGGGTAAGGGTCAGCAACGAAGCCCCATGCCGCTGACCACGTTCCACCCCGCAATCAAAGGTTGGTTCGGCGATCGGCTGGGCGAGCCGACCGCGCCGCAACGGGAAGGCTGGCCCGCGATTCGCGCCGGCAAACACACGCTGATCGCTGCGCCGACCGGCTCGGGCAAGACCTTGGCCGCGTTCCTTTCCGTGCTGGACCAGCTGCTCTCACGCGGTTCCGAGCTCGAAGCCTGTACGCACGTGTTGTACATCTCGCCGCTCAAAGCGCTTGCTAGCGACATTCAGAAGAATCTGGAAGGCCCGCTAGCGGAGATTCGCGCGCTGGACCCGAGCTTGCCGGAGCTGCGCGTTTCGGTGCGCACTGGCGACACTTCGGCGAAACATCGCGCCGCGATGAGCAAGCGCCCGCCGCACATCTTGGTCACCACGCCGGAATCGGTCTACATCTTGCTCACCAGCGAGGGCGGGCGAAAGATGCTGGGCTCGGTGCGCACGGTGATCGTGGACGAAATCCACGCCTTGGCCCGCGACAAACGCGGCTCGCACTTGGCGCTCTCGCTCGAGCGTCTGGAGGCGCTCACCGGCAAACAACTGCAACGCATCGGACTATCGGCCACGCAGAAACCGCTGGCTGAGGTCGCGCGTTTCTTGGTTGGCGTCGATCGCGAATGCGTCCTGGTCGACGCCGGTCACTTGCGGCAGCTCGATCTCGGTATCGAGCTGCCGCCCTCGCCGTTGAGCGCGGTCTGCTCGCACGAGGTGTGGGAAGAGATCTACCAGCGCATGGCCACGTTGGTGCGCGAACATCGCACCACCCTGCTGTTCGTCAATACGCGCAAAATGGCCGAACGCGTCGCGGCTCGCTTGGGTCATCTGCTCGGTGAAGATTGCGTGGCCTGCCATCACGGAAGCCTGGCTGCGTCGCGCCGTCACGACGCCGAGCAACGGCTGAAGGCTGGCCAGCTCAAGGTGCTGGTCGCCACCGCCTCGCTCGAGCTCGGGATCGACATCGGGGATGTCGATCTGGTGATCCAACTCGGCGCGTCGCGCTCGATTGCCACGCTCTTGCAGCGCGTTGGACGCGCCGGTCACGGGCTGGCGCGCACGCCCAAAGGCCGGGTTTTCCCGCTCACTTTGGACGAGCTCGTGGAGGCTGCGGCGCTCGTGCGCAGCATACGCAGGGGTCTGCTCGATCGCACGCCGCAGCCGGGCCGACCGCTCGATATCTTGGCACAACAAGTCGTCGCCGCCTGCGTGGCCGAGACCTGGGACGAAGAGGCGTTGTTCCAGACGCTGCGTCGCGCGTGGCCGTACCGCGACTTGGCGCGCGCCGAATTCGACCAGGTCGTGAAGCTCCACCTCGACGGGCGCTGGGCGCTCTTGCATCGGGACGGCGTGGGGCAGCGTCTGCGCGCAACGCGGCGTGCGCGCCTGACGGCAGTCACCTCGGGAGGCGCCATCGCCGATAACGCGGACTACCAAGTCATTCTGGATCCCGAGGGCACGTTGGTCGGTACCCTGAACGAAGATTTCGCGATCGAATCGAACGGCGGTGATGTCTTCCAACTCGGCACCGCTTCCTGGCGCATCTTGCGCGTGAGTGGCGGCGTGGTGCGCGTCGCGGACGCTCAGGGCTCACCGCCCACGATCCCGTTTTGGCTCGGTGAGGCGCCCGCGCGCACGGCTGAATTGAGCGCTGAAATTTCCGACCTGCGCGAGCAAGCCGCCGGCGATTTTGCGCTGATTGCAGCTGAAATTGGCGACCCGGCCGCCCGCCAGATCACCGACTATGCGAGCGCGGGCGCGAGCGTGCTGGGTGCGGTGCCCACGCAGCGGCGCGTGATTT
>Ga0070672_100002346_pt1 | contig 11965 bp, 8 predicted proteins | sample KBSM13metaG_FD_66151 | JGI IMG/M metagenome (GOLD analysis project Ga0070672, IMG submission 66151) | Miscanthus rhizosphere microbial communities from Kellogg Biological Station, Michigan, USA - KBS M1-3 metaG | ecosystem: Host-associated > Plants > Roots > Rhizosphere > Soil ... | reverse complement strand
GCCGGCGTCAATGCGGCGGCCGCGGTGGCGCTCATCCATACGTTTGCCGCATCGAGCGCGATCGCGTTGCCGGCGAACGCCGCCTTCTGGGCGGCATCGATGCGCAGCACGCGCGGCGCATAGACCCGCGCGATTGCCTCGGCGGCGGCGTCATCGGCGAAGCCGTCCGGCGCGATGATCACGGCGCGCGAGGCCAGTTGCGCCAGCACGACATTGGCGTGGTATTCGCCGGGCGCCAGTTCGAAGCAGAACGTCAGCTTGAGGCCAAACGCGCGGTGCATCGCCTCGGCGCCGGCGCGATCGCAGCGCTCGGACAGGCCGCAGAAGCCGATGCCGCGCGCGCGGTCGATGACCATGGCGCCGGTCAGTTCGGCGACGACCGGGTCCGTGGACAAATCCACAAGTTCATAATGCAGCAGGTCGCGGAAGAACGCGCGGATATCGGAGCGCGCGGCTTCGCGCCGGCGCACCCCGTGGCGCATCGCGCCGACGATCGCGCGCCCGGCCACGGTCGCGAACACGTTGTTCGGAAACACGCCGTCGGGCATCGCGGGATCGCCCGGAAATACCAGTGTCGGCACGCATTCGCGCAGCGCTGCGGCCAGGCGCGCGTGCTCGCTCGCTGCGCGCAGCGGGTCGACCGCGCTTCCCATCGCCATGTAGCGGTTGTCGCTGGCCGATTCCGCGGCGAGCGAGAAATCGCTTGGCGCGACGAGAAAGGCGGCGCGTGCCGTCGCCGGCGCGGTCGCCGGAAAACGCTCCGGGGAGTAGACGGACAGGAAATCGGCCGGCGAGGTGACAATCATCAAAGGAGGGCAGCCTTGGGCGTCGCCGCGGATTCTACGCGGCCTGGCGCTGCGTCTGCATCGCCGCTACCGCGCCGGCGACCGCGCGGAAGTCCGCGCCGTCGCGGTGCATGTTCTCGCTCAAGTGGCGGCGGAACGCGCGTGCGCCGGGCAGGCCCAGATACAGCCCGAGCATATGCCGGCCGACGTGGTTCAACGTGTCGCCACCGTGCACGTGCGCATCGATATAAGGCTGCATGCGCGCGAGGACTTCGTCGCGCTCCGGCAATGGCGTCCCGAACAACGCCTGCTCGAGCTTTGCCAGGATGTAAGGATCGTGATACGCCGCGCGGCCCAGCATCACGCCGTCGACGTGCGCCAGTTGCGACTTCGCGGCGTCGACATCGGCGATGCCGCCGTTGATCACGATACGCAGCTGCGGGAACTCGTGCTTGAGCTGGTGCACGCGCGGATAGTTCAGTGGCGGAATTTCGCGGTTTTCTTTCGGACTGAGCCCATGCAGCCAGGCTTTGCGGGCGTGCACGATCAATGTTTCGAGCCCGGCCGCGACGAGCGGTTCGACGAACTTGTGCAAGTCCTCGTACTCGTCCTGCGCATCGACGCCGATGCGGCACTTGACCGTCACCGGCATGCCGACGGCGGCGCGCATCGCCGCGACGCAGTCGGCAACCAGCGCCGGTTCGCGCATCAGGCACGCGCCGAAGCGTCCGGACTGCACGCGATCGGACGGGCAGCCGACGTTGAGATTGATCTCGGCATAGCCAAGGTCCGCGCCGATGCGCGCGCACGCGGCCAGATCCGCCGGCTCGTGGCCGCCGAGTTGCAGCGCGACCGGCGATTCGGCCGGACTGAAGCCGAGCAGGCGCTCGCGATCGCCATGCAGCACGGCGCCGCTCGTGACCATCTCGGTGTACAGGCGCGCATGCGGCGCAAGCAGGCGATGGAAGTAGCGGCAGTGCCGATCGGTCCAGTCCATCATTGGCGCGACGCAGAAACGCCAAGACGCAAGGTCCGCCGGGTTTGTGGTTGCGGGCATTCCGCTGGTTTCCGCTCGTTCGTGCTCTCCGGACGCAAGTGTACACGCTGCCTTGTTCGCGCACGGTCGTCGCAGCGCCGCGCGGATCCTGTTCAACGCTGCGCGCGAGAACGAGTCCTGCGTTCGGTCGCCGTCTGCGCGCGAACTTGCGCAATTCCGCCGGACGTGAGCTCGGCGATCACGGCCGGCCAGCCGCTGCGCACGCTCGGGTAGCGGCAGGTGAACCCGGCAGCCTGCTTGAACTTGCGGTTCGAGATGCGTTGCGAGCGCGCCAGCAGCCGCCCGGCGGACCCGAGCAGAAATTTGAAGCCGGGTGGCGGGAATTTCGGCGCAGGCACACCAAGGGCACCGGCGAGCGCTCCGGCATAGTCGCGCCGCGACACCGGTTCGTCATCGGTGATGTTGTAGATCCCCGATTGCAGATCGAACGAAGCGACGACCGCACGCGCCGCGTCTTCGTGCGTGATCGAGGACACGAACGCATCGGGCGATCCGGGAATCGGCGCCCAGCCCTTGCGCACGGCATGGATCAGATCCATGCAATGGCGCGCGTCGGCGCCGTAGAACGCGCCGAAGCGCAGCACGATTCCGCGGCGTCCGCCGTCGCTGAAACCCAGGGCGCTGTGCTCGGCGTCCTGGATCGACTCGTTGTAGCGCGCCGGGTTGATCGGAACGGTCTCGTCGATCCAGTCGTCGCCGCAATCCGGATACACCGGCGCGAAGGATTCCTGGACGAACGCGCGAACACTCGAGCCACGCGCGCCGGCGACGAGATTGCGCGACGCCAGACGCCGGATGCGGTCGTTCTGGCGCCACGCGCTGCGCAGCAGCATGCGCGCACTCGACGAGGGCATGTGCGTGGCGAGATTGACGATGATGTCGTGGCCGGCCACGGCGTTCATGACGGCGCCGGGATCGAAAAGGTCGACTTGTACGATTTGCGCCGTGCCCAACCCGAGCGCGGCGGCTTTCGGCGGCGATCTGACGATGGCCGTCACCTCGTGACCGCAGGCCAGCGCCAGCGGCACGACCCTGCGGCCGATGACGCCGGTTGCTCCAGTAAGCAGAATCTTCATGGCTGTCTCCTTTCGCATCGATGCGGCTGAAAACAGCGCACGGCAACGGCCTCCGGCAATACCTGCCCGGGTCGACTCCTGAGACAGCGGCAGAGAACGGAAGTGCGGCTGACCTGGCGTTCAGTCTACGCGACGCTGCGCGATCAGCGCGCGAGCCAGCCCCCGTCGACCGGAAGCACCGCACCATGCACGTAGTCGGACGCGGGCGATGACAGGAACACCGCAGCGCCGCCGATATCGGCGGGGTCGCCCCAGCGCGCGGCTGGAATGCGTTCGAGGATCGCCTGATTGCGTTTCGGATCGGCGCGCAGCGCCTGGGTGTTGTTCGTCGCGAAATATCCCGGCGCAATCGCGTTGACGTTGATGCCGCGCGCGGCCCACTCGTTCGCGAGCAGGCGCGTGATCCCGAGCAGCCCGCTCTTGCTCGCCGTGTACGAGGCAACGCGGATGCCGCCCTGGAACGACAGCATCGAGGCAATGTTGATGATCTTGCCGCCGCGCTGCTGCGCAACCCACCAGCGCGCGGCGGCCTGGGCGAGGAAGAATGCGCTCTTGAGGTTCACGCCGATGACCGCGTCCCAGTCGTCCTGCGTGAAGTCGAGCGCATCGTTGCGCCGGATCGTGCCGGCATTGTTGACGAGGATGTCGATCGCTCCGAATTTCGCGATGGCAGAGTCGACGATCGCCTTGACACCAGTGCTGTCGTCGAGATTCGCTTCGATCCATTCAGCGCGGCGTCCGGCTTTGCGTGCTTCAGCGAGCGTGTCGTCCGGCGCGCTGCGTCCGACCGCGGCGATGTCGGCGCCGGCCTGCGCCAGCGCAAGCGCAATGGCCTGGCCGAGCCCGGTGTTTGCGCCGGTGACGAGCGCTACCTTGCCGTCGAGGTTGAAGGGGCCTGGCATGCGCGTGTACTCCACTTTCCTTGGTCGAATCGGTTCGAGCGTAATGCTTGCGCAGCAGCGTCGCGCGCTACTTCAACTGGCAGATATCCAACTGGTTCATGTCGGTGTAATCGAGATTCTCGCCGCCCATGGCCCAGATGAAACAGTAGTTGGCGGTGCCCGAGCCCATGTGGATCGACCACGGTGGCGAGACGACAGCCTCGTTGTTCTGAACGACGATGTGGCGCATCTCGTCCGGTTCGCCCATGAAATGCATGACGCGCTGGTCCGCGCCGAGGCCGAAGTAGAAATAGACTTCCGAGCGGCGGTCGTGCAGGTGCGGCGGCATCGTGTTCCAGACGCTGCCGGGCTTGAGCACGGTCAGGCCGAGCAGCAACTGCGCGGACTGGCACGTCGCCGGCACGATGTACTGGTAGATCGTGCGCTGGTTCGAGGTTTCCAGCGCGCCGCGCTCGAGCGGCACGGCCTGGCCGATCGAGATCTGCTTGACCGCGTAGCGCGCGTGCGCCGGCGTCGAGGCGAGATAGAAGCGCGCCGGCGCCGCCGCGTCGTTCGACGCAAAGGTGACCTCGGCGCTGCCCATCGGCACATAAAGACCGTCCATGCGCTGCAACGTGTGCGCCACGCCGTCGACGCTGACCGTGCCGGCGCCGTCGCCGACATTGACGATGCCGAGTTCGCGGCGCTCGAGAAACGGCTTCCCGGCCGCCGATTTCGGCTCGGTCTGCGCCGGCAGCGCGAGCGTCTTGGACAGCGGCGCGGCGCCGCCGACGACGAAACGCTCGTAGTGCGTGTAGTTCAGCGTGACCGCGTCGGCGGCGAACAGGCCGTCGATCAGGTAGCGGTCGCGCAAGGCCTGGTTGTCCGCGCCCTGGATCGAACCGGGATGGGTCGCGTGATAAGTCTTTTTATACATGTCCACTCCTGAAAAATCTCATTCTGCCGGCGGCGCAGCCAGCCTGCGCCCGACTCACAGCTTGTAGGCCTTCTTCGGCAAACGATAGGCAAGATCGACCGCCACTTCGGCGGCGTCGTCCTCGTCGAGCCGGTGCTCGGCGACCAGGCGCGCGAGAAACGCGCAGTCGACGCGCCGTGCCGTGTCATGACGGGCCGGTATCGACAGGAACGCGCGCGTGTCGTCATTGAATCCGACCGTGTTATAGAACCCGGCGGTTTCCGTGGTCTGCTCACGGAACCGCATGAGGCCCTGCGGGCTGTCGTGGAACCACCAGGCCGGCCCGAGCTTCAGCGCCGGATAGTGGCCGGCCAGCGGCGCGAGCTCGCGGCTGTACGCGGTCTCGTCGAGCGTAAAAACGATGATCGTCAGATTCGCCTCGTTGCCGCAGCGGTCGAGCAGCGGCTTGAGTTCGTGCACATAGTTCGTCGACATCGGGATGTCCGCGCCCTTGTCGCGGCCGAAGCGCTCGAACAACGGCCGGTTGTGGTTGCGAAACGCGCCTGGATGGATCTGCATGACCAAGCCATCCTCGAGGCTCATGCGCGCCATCTCGGTCAGCATCTGCGCGCGGAAGAGTTCCGCAGCCGCGGCGTCGGCGCTGCCGTCTATGATGCGCCGGAACAGGCGTTCGGCTTCCGGCGGCGGCAAATCGGCCGTGCGCGCCGTCGGGTGGCCGTGGTCGGATGACGTCGCGCCGACCTCGATGAACGCGCGGCGGCGCTTGCGGTGCGCGGCCAGATAGCCGTTCCAGCTGTGCGTGTCCTCGCCGGTCAGAGCGGCGAAGCGGGCGAGTGCGTCGCGAAACTGCTCGTGCTCCGGATCGATCACCGCGTCGGGCCGGTATGCGCTGATCACGCGACCGGACCAGCCGCTCGCGCGAATCGCGTGATGATGCTCGAGCGTATCGACCGGCGACTCGGTCGTCGCGAGCACCTCGATGTTGAAGCGCTCGAACAATGCGCGCGGACGGTACGCCGGCGTCGCCAGCGCGGCGGCGATCGTGTCGTAGCAGTGATCGGCGCTGTCCGCGCCGAGCACGACGTCGATGCCGAACACGTTCACGAACGTGTGCTCGAGCCAGCCGGCCGATGGCGTGCCGCGGAACAGGTGCCAGTGGGCGGCGAGCGTGCGCCAGGCCTCGCGCGGATCGAACTGCGGCGCGCCGGATCTCGATGGCACGCCGAGCGCCTCGAGCGGCACGCCCTGGCTGTACAACATGCGGTAGAGATAGTGGTCCGGCGTCAGCAACAGGTCGGTCGGGTTGGCAAAAGGCGCGTTTGTTGCGAACCACGCCGGGTCGGTGTGTCCGTGTGGGCTGATGATCGGCAGTTCACGCACCGCGGCGTACAGGCGCCGGGCAATCGCGCGCTGGATCGGCTCGGGCGAAAACAGGCGATCGGCATGCACGCGCAGCGCGCGTGTGGCGTCAGTTCGGATGCGGGGGTTCACGGTGGACATGGCTCATGATAACGCCGCGGAGCGGCCTTTGGAAACCGGTGTCATTATCTGTCCGCCGACAAACCGCAGGCTCTATTGCGGCGGTTGGCAGGACTCGCGCACGACAAGATGCGGGATGAACGTGACCGGATTCTGCGCCACGCTCGGATCGTGCAGCAGCAGCGCAGCGGCGCGCAGGCCCATGTCGCGAATCGGCAGGCGCACGGTCGTCAGCGACGGCCACAGGCGCGAGGCGATCGGGCTGTCGTCGAAGCCGACCACGGACAACTGTTCGGGTATGCGCAGGCCGAGCCGGTAGGCGGCCTTGTACACGCCGGCGGCCATCTCGTCGTTCAGCGTGAAGATCGCGGTCGGCCGCGGATTCAGCGCGAGCAGGCGTTCGGCGCAGGCGACGCCGGACTCGAACGTGTAGCCGCCTTCGGCGATATATTTGGGCGAGATGCGCACGCCGCGCCGGCGCAGCGTCTCGACGAAGCCGCCACCGCGCTCGCGCGCGGACAGGTAGCGTTGCGGGCCGGTTATCAGGCCGATGTGACGGTGGCCGAGCGATTCGAGATATTTCGCCACGTCGACGGCGCCCTCGCGGTCGTTCGTCGTGATCATGTGCGCGGCATCGTCGAGTTCGAGCGCGCCGATGCGCGCGTAGCGGCAGCCGACCTCGCGCAGCATGTCGACCAGGGTCTGGTCCTCGGACACGCGCGGCACCAGGATCACGCCGTGCAGGCGCTGCTGCACGGCGAACGCGCGCACGCCATCGACGTAATCGGCATTGCGGCTGTCGCACGGATGAACGACGAGTTCGAAACCCGAACCGCGCAGGCTGTCGAGCGCGCCGTTCTGCATCTGCACGACATACTCGGCATTCGGATTGTCATAGACCATCCCGATCAGGAACGACTTGCGAAACGCCAGGCCGCGCGCCATCGGGTCGGGCGCGTAGTGGTGCTCGCGAATCAGTGCCTCGACCTTTTCGCGCGTATCGGCTCGCACCAGCGGCGAGCGGTTGATCACGCGCGAAACAGTTTTCTTCGAGACGCCGGCGAGGCGCGCGATATCGTTGATCGTTGCCTGGCCGTCGCTGCCCGAAGGCACCATGCGCGCAATGCGAGAGGTCCCGCGACTTGGCGTGCGCACCGTCGCGGCCTGCGGCTTGCGCTTGTCGGGTTGCTTGCGTGGAGTGCGGCTCGGCATGCGGATCCGGAACTGGGCGGACCGCGCGATTCTACGCACTTTGATTGTCCCGTGGACAACATTGTTCCACGGCCGATCGACCGGACGGCCGGCTCGACACGGAGGGTGCAAAAGCGCTTTAATGACACCGGTATCCACCCAGGCTTCCGTCATGCCGACCGGCGACCTCCCGCACAAGCGCTCCGCGCGCGCGCTGCGCATCGCAGCGGGCGACGACGTGGCCGTCGCCGTCGACGATCTGCGCGCCGGCGAAACCGTGTGCGTCGACGGCAGCGACGTCTCGCTGCGCGAGGCGATCGCGCGCGGCCACAAGTTCGCTTTGCGCGACCTTGCCACGAACACGGTCGTCCACAAGTACGGATTTCCAATCGGCCGCACGACCGCAGCCGTGGACCGCGGCGCTTGGCTGCACACGCACAACCTGGCGACCCAGTTGTCAGGAGTCGGGGCGAGCGCAGAAGACGTTTCGAGCCGCGCAGGCGCAACCGGTCTGGCCACTACCGCCAGCGCCGGCGCGCAGACATTCCTCGGCTATCGCCGCGCGGACGGTCGCGTCGGCACGCGCAACGAGATCTGGGTGCTGTGCAGCGTCGGCTGCGTCGCGAATACCGCGCGGCGCATAGCCGAGCTCGGTGCGGCGCGCCATGCCGGCAAGGTCGACGGCATCCACGCGTACACACACGTGTTCGGCTGCTCGCAGCTCGGTGACGATCTGGCAAATACGCAACGCGTGCTCGCTGCGCTGGCCACGCATGCGAATGTCGGCGGCGTGCTGCTCGTCGGGCTCGGCTGCGAGTCGCTGCAACTGCGGCGTCTGCTCGACGAGGTCGGCACGGTCGATGCGAGCCGCATCCGCGCCTACAACACGCAGGAGGTCGACGACGAGATCGAAGCCGGGCTGGCTGCGCTCGACGAGCTCGTAGCGGTCGCCGCGCGGGATCGGCGCACGCCATGCCCGCTGGCCGATCTGGTGATCGGCCTGAAGTGCGGCGGCTCGGACGGCTTCAGCGGCATCTCGGCCAATCCGTTGATCGGCCGCATCGCCGATCGCATCAACGCTGCCGGCGGCAGGACGATACTTTCCGAAATCCCGGAGATCTTCGGCGCCGAACACCTGCTCATGCAGCACGCGGCCAGCGCCGAGGTGGCCGGTGAAATCGGCGATCTGGTACAACGCTTCAAGCAGTACTTCGTCGATCACGGCGAGCCGGTCAGCGAGAATCCGTCGCCGGGAAACCTCGCCGGCGGCATCACGACGCTCGAGGAAAAGTCGCTCGGCGCGGTGCAGAAGGGCGGCGCCGGCCGGGTCACGCAGGTGCTGCGTTATGGCGAACGCACGCACGCGCCGGGACTGGCGCTGCTCGAAGCGCCCGGCAACGATGCCGTGTCGTCGACCGCGCTCGTCGCCGCCGGCGCAACGGTGCTGTTGTTCACGACCGGCCGCGGCACACCGCTCGGTTTTCCGGCGCCGACCTTGAAGATTGCGTCGAACTCGGCGCTCGCGCATGGCAAACCACGCTGGATCGATTTCGATGCCGGCACTGTGCTCGACGGCGAACCGCTCGATGCCGCGGCCACGCGACTTCTCGACCTGATTGTGCGCACCGCCTCCGGCGAAGCCGCGTGCAACGAGCGCAACGGCGAACGCCAGATCGCGCTGTGGAAAACCGGTGTGACCCTGTGAGCGATGCTGCATGGCTGAATGCGGGGACGCTCGCGCAATTGCCACGCGAAGTCGAGCGGCCGCAGTACGATCTCGATCAAGTCAGCGTCGGCGTCGTGCATCTGGGCCCCGGCGCATTTCATCGCGCGCATCAGGCCTGGTATTTCGACGACGCGCTCGCCCGCGATCCGCGCTGGGGCATCAGCGCGGTCTCGCTGAAGAGCGCCACGCTGCGAAATGCTCTCGAACCGCAGGACGGCTTGTACACCGTGGCGGTGCTCGACGAGTCGATCCGCTTTCGCGTGATCGGCAGCCTGCGCGAACGACTCGTCGCGGCCGCCGATCGTGAACGCGTGTTCGCGCGCCTCGCCGCGCCAACTACGCGGATTGTCACTCTGACGATCACCGAAAAAGGCTACTGCCTCGGCGCGGATGGCGCGCTCGATTTCAACCATCCCGATATCGCGAACGATCTGGCCGCACCGTCGCGGCCGGTCAGCGCAATTGGCTATCTCGTCGAAGGCCTGCGCCGCCGGCGTGCAGTCGGGCTCGCGCCGTTCACGACGATAAGCTGCGATAACCTCAGCGACAATGGCGGCAAGCTCGGGCGCGCCGTGGCCGCATTCGCGCATGCGTGCGACCCGGGTCTCGCGCGCTGGATCGAAAGCGAAGCCGCATTCCCGCGGACGATGGTCGACAGCATCGTGCCGGCAACCGACGACGCCTTGAGGCATCGTGTTGCGTTGGCGCTGGGCCGCGTCGATCGCTGGCCGGTGCAGCGAGAAGCGTTTGCGCAGTGGGTCATCGAGGACCGCTTCTGCAACGATGCGCCGCATTGGGGCGCGCTTGGCGTGACGATCAGCGGCGATGTCGGCGCATTCGAACGCGCGAAATTGCGTTTGCTCAACGGCGCGCACTCGACACTGGCTTATCTCGGCCTGCTCGCCGGTCACACAACCGTTGCTGAAGCGATGAGTAACACACCGCTCGCGACATTCGTCGAACGCATGATGCGCGACGACATCCAGCCAGCTGTTGCGCCGCCACCCGGTTTCGACGTCGGCGGCTACATCGACGACGTGCTCAAGCGCTTTCGCAATCCGGCCATGCAGCATGCGCTCGCGCAGATTGCCTGGGATGGCTCCCAGAAATTGCCGTTCCGCATCCTCAGCACGATTCGCGATGCACTCGTGGCGCAGCGTCCGATCGATCGCCTCTGCCAGCCGGTCGCAGACTGGTTCCATTTCGTACGCAACGCGCAGCGCGACGGCCGCACCCTGGTCGATCCGCTGGCCGGCCCGCTGTTCGATGCCGCCTCAGGTTGCAACGGCGACGCAGCGCACGATGTTGCCCGCTTCCTCGCGCTTGCGCAGGTGTTCGGCGCCGACCTGCCGCGCGACGCACGCTTCGTTGCCACTTTGTGTGCCGCCTACAGAACGCTGGTGTAGCGTTGCGCAAAAGCTGCGGTCTTTTTTGGACGCGGATCACGCGGATGACGCGGATCTGCGCGGATAGAGCGAGAGCAGATCCTGAGTGAGCGTGCTGCTGCCCTTGCGCAACTCCGCTAAATCTTTGCTCTATCCGCGGCATTCCGCGCAAATCCGCGTCATCCGCGCCAAAAAAGGACCTTACAGCGATCCAAAAGCGTTCAACGCAGCAGAGCCGGCAGCCAAAGGGACAGCACTGGCACGAACGTGACAAGCATCAGCACCGCGAACGCGGCGATGTAAAACGGCCAGATCGTGCGCAGACATTCGGTGATCGGAATCTTGCCGATCGCAGTGCCGACGAACAGCACCGAACCGAGCGGCGGCGTGATCAAGCCGATGCCGCCTTTCAGGATCAGGATCACTCCGAAGTGCACCGGATCGACGCCGATCGCCTTCGCGACCGGCAGGAAGATCGGCGTGCAGATGATGATCATCGGCGCCAGGTCCATGAACGTGCCGATGACGAGCAGGGCGAACACCATCAACAGCAGCAACAGGTTCTTGTCGTGCGTGATCTGGGTGAGCGCGTCGACCGCCGCGGATGGGACCTGCAGGTAGGCGAGCAGCCAGCCGAAGCAGCCGGCCGATGCAATCACGAACAGGATCATGCCGGTCGTACGCGCGGCGTGGGCCATGGTCTGCGCGAAATCGCGCCAGGAAAGCTGCCGGTAGATCAGGCGCGTGACGATGAGCGCATAGCACACGGCCATAGACGCGCTCTCGACCGCGGTGAAGATGCCGGCGCGGATGCCGAAGAAAATCAGCGCGACGAGCAAGAGGCCCGGCAGCGCCGTGACGAATCGGCGGCCGACGACGCGAAATCCGGGGAACGCCTCGACCGCATAGCCGCGCTGCTTCGCGATCAGCCAGCCGACCAGCATCAGCGTGGCCGTCAGCAGGAGCGCCGGCACGATACCGGCAGCAAACAGATCAGCGATAGAAATGCCGCCGCCGGCAGATGCCGAATACAGAATGAGATTGTGCGACGGCGGCACGAGCAACGCGACGAGCGCGGCAGTCATCGTCACGTTGACGGCGAAGTCGCGATCGAAGCCGCGCGCGACCATCTGCGGGATCATCGCGCCGCCGATCGCCGACACGTCCGCGAGCGCCGATCCGGACACGCCGCCGAAAAACAGCGACGACAGCACGCTGACCTGGCCGAGGCCGCCGCGCAGGTGGCCGACCAGCGAGGAAGCGAGGGAAATCAGGCGTTCGGAAATGCCGCCGCGCAGCATGATCTCGCCGGCGAAAATGAAAAGCGGTATCGCGATCAGCGAACTCGCGCCGGCGCCCGATGCGACCTGCTGGACAACCACTATGGGCGGCAGTCCGAGAAAAAGAAACGTCGCGAGCGAGGCGCAGACCAGCGAAAACGCGACCGG
>Ga0070672_100002343_pt1 | contig 11977 bp, 9 predicted proteins | sample KBSM13metaG_FD_66151 | JGI IMG/M metagenome (GOLD analysis project Ga0070672, IMG submission 66151) | Miscanthus rhizosphere microbial communities from Kellogg Biological Station, Michigan, USA - KBS M1-3 metaG | ecosystem: Host-associated > Plants > Roots > Rhizosphere > Soil ... | reverse complement strand
AAGGACCGGATCGACGACCAGGTCCAGAACATCTCCGGCCGGATGGACGTGCTGGACGCCCAGCTCACGCTGCGGCGCAACGCATTGCAGGCCGAGTTCATTGCTGCCGATCAAGCGATGTCGCGCCTGAACAGCCAGGTCAACTCCCTGACCGCGCTGAACGGGCAATACCGCCTCTTCTGATATGAGCACGTACGGCTTTCCCGGTTCCTCGCTCTCCACAGCCTCGCGCGGTGCCCTCGCCTACCAGAAGGTCGACGCGCAGTCGCGCTCGCCGCTCGAGCTCGTCGTGATGCTGTACGACGGCGCCATCCGCTTTCTAGGCGATGCGCGCGACGCGCACGCACGCAACGATCACCGGGGGCGCGCGACAGGCGTGTCGAAGGCGCTGGCGATCGTGGGCGAGCTGCAGAGCACGCTGAATATCGAGGAAGGATCGAGCCTGGCGCTGGAACTGGATCGCCTCTACGACTACATGTTCGCCCGCCTGCTCGAAGTGACCACGAAGAAGGATATGAGCGCGCTCGAGGAAGTGCGGCAGCTGCTCGTCACGGTCCGCGAGGGCTGGGTGCAGGTGTCCGCCTCCGTCGCTCCGTCGCCGCCACAGCCATGACCGACGACCTCGACGAGGTGCTGCGCGAGTACCGGGCCGGACTGGAGGCCGAAATGGCACTCCTCCACCGGCTGGAGCGCCTCGATACGAGCCGTCACGACGCCGCCTCGCACACCGGCGTCATCGAACTCGCCGCCCTTGCTGACGAACGTGAAAAGGTGATGGCGAATCTGGTGTCCATCGAGCACACGCTGAAGCCGCTCCGGGCCCAGCTCGTGGACGCGCGCGCGACGCTGCAAGGCGACACCGCCTTTCAAGAGGTGGCCTTGCTGCATCAGAAGGCCGCCGACCTGGTGGCGCGCATCCTGGCCACCGACGGCCGGTCGCTGCAGGCGCTCAAGGACGCCGAGCACGCGCGCCGCTTTGCCGCCGAGTCGATGGAAAAGGGCGAATCGACGCTCGCCGCCTACCGCCGCGTCGTGGCGCCGCCGCTCGAGGGCGCGCGTATCGTCAATCGCAGAGGCTAGCCTCCGATTTCATGAGACCCTGCTCTCATGGCAGGATCAGAGATCTCCGGCATCGCGCCGCTCTTCATCGTGAAGAACGTCCCCGCCACACTGGCGTTCTATCGTGACCGTTTCGGGTTCGAGATCACGTTTCAGGGACCGGAGCCCGACGACATCTTCTTCGGCATCGTCCAGCGCGGCGCAGCGACGATCATGTTCAAGGACGTGGGCGTCGAGCCGGTGCCGAACTACACGCGGGACATCAAGCAAGGCATCGCCCGCTGGGACGCCTACGTGCATGTGCCCGATCCGGACGCGCTGGCGGCGGAGTTCGCGGCGCGCGACGTCACGTTCTTCGTGCCCCTTCAGGTCAACAGCGACAACCTGCGTGGATTCGAAGTGCAGGACGCCAACGGCTACGTGCTCTATTTCGGCCGCCCTGAGCCATGAGCCGGGAGCCGGGAGCCTTCAGAAGCTCTTGATCATTCCAACGTAGTCGCGGGCGGGCACGTCCCCGGCGTGGAGTTCCAGGATCCGCGCGACCACATCGTATTTATGGAAGACGAAGTGCAACAGCAGCGCGCCCTTCAGCGCCTGGTGTCGCTGTTCGGCCGAAGGCTCGGCACCAGTCAGGTAGCGCTGACCGTACAAGACATCCGCCCCGACCAGCCGGCCCACCGAGTGATGCGACTTTAGCGCCGGATACGCGCCCGGCGTCCGAAGCTCGGCGCGCCGGCGAGGTTGCGGATACAGGTCCAGGAGCTCGAAGCCGTACGACCGGAACAACGAGAGATGCTCGTCGAAGAGCGGCATGTTCTCGTAGAACGGGATGAAGAACGTCTCGCTGTAGACGAGCGGAGTCTGGCGGACATAGCGCTCGCCTCCTTTGACGATCAGCGGCTCGGCGCCTTGCGTGTCGAGCTTGATGAAATCCGCCTGCTCCAGTTGCAGCGCGTCCAGGCGGCGCGTCCGCACCGGGAGGGTCTTCACGATGTCATGAAAATGCTTCGGCGTGTCGCATTCGTCGCGCAGCGCGCGGTTGGGCGTGTAGAGCGAGGAGAGCGCTGAGTATTTCGTGACGTGCAGCAGCTGCTCCGAGCCGTCGCCAAGGGCGTATGGCAGCACCCGGCGCACGCCGGCATCACTCTTCTCGACGACCTCCGCGTCGTACACCGGCTCGAAGCCGATGACGCGGTGAGGCCACAGCCGGGTCAGGGACGAATAGATGTGCGTCTCGCCTTGCAACTCCTGCGCGCCAACGTCCACGATCGTGACGGTCGGGTCGTCCCGCAGCGGGTCCAACCCGCTGAAGAACGACACGAACGCCGCATCACGTTCGACCGTAGCGTCTGCGCCGGCGTTCACCAGGGTTCGTACCCGAGCTGCTGCGGCAGGTCGCCGCACATCCGCTCGAACGCGTCCTGCACCTTGGGTGTGAAGTGCTTCCGCCACTGCCCTGGACGCGGGTCGCGCACGTGCGTCTCCCACTCCTTCGAGCCTTCCTTCGCACGCCACCGGTCGGCCCAGCGGCGCAGGTCCTGTCGCAGCGAGAACGGATCGGTGTCATCGGGCCATCCGAAGTGCTCGCCGACCGCGTCCATGACCTCCACTTCGTGGCCGATGATCTCTTCGTACCTCCAGGTCCTGATGTTCGGATCGTCCGTCGGCCACTGCACCATGGTGTGGAAGTCGTGCATCCGCAGCTCGATCTCGGCCATCAGCCCGGCTTCCAGGTCGAGCCGCTGCAGGTGCTCCGAAAACGACTCGTCGCGGCGCATGCCTTTGGGGATATTGCCCACCCACGACCACTTGTCGGGCGTCTGGCGGGTCCACTCCTCGGTGCCGCGCAGGTGATAGAAGTAGCCGGACACCACGAGGTCGCGCGGATCCCGGATGAAGCGGGAGATCCGGTAGTCGCCCAGCCGCGACAGGTCGGGCACGAAGTCGGAGGTGGCCGACACGGCCACCAGGTGGTGTTGAGCGTAGAACGCCTTCTTCTCGCCGAAGAAGTTGCGGAAGTTCTCGCCCAACAGCCGCTTGAAGCAGCGGTCGACGAACACGGTGAGGCACTTGTGATACGCGCAGTGCACGAGCGTGGGCGCCGGCACCCAGGACAACGGCTGGGCGGTTTCTGACATCGCTACACCTCTATCGCTCATCACCCGGCTCAGGCGGCGTGCGACGCCTTCTCCTGCTCCTCTTTGATCTTCTTCTCCCGCTCCTCTTTCGCCTTGGCGGCGATGTGCCCGTGGAGCGGCGTCACCGGGTGCGACAGGACGACCTTGGCCGGCGTGGCGTCGACGAACGACATCTGCGTGAGCTCGTGCTCGTAGGACGAGCACAGCACGATGTCCGCATTGCCCGTCACCCATTCCGGCGGCTGCACCGTGACGTTGCGATACTTCGAGCCCCTCACCGCGGGATTGGTGTCGAGGTAGGCCACGATGTTGATGCGCCACAGTTCCGGCACGGACGACCACAGGAAATCGGTGTGCGCACCGGTGCCAAAGATGGCGACGCGGAGGTTCTCCTTCGCCCAGCGCTCCATGAGCGGCAGCAGCCGCTTGCGGTACACCCACCCATCGGACTCCCGCTCGCCGGAGCCCATGTAGAGATCGCCATCGTCCTTCTGGCTGCTCAGATCCTTGTAGGGGATCGGGAAGCGTGACTTGTTGAACGGCTGCAGCCACCAGCCGTCGCCGGTGGTCGAGAAGGTCGGGGCGTTGGTGCGCTCGAAGAAGGCGGTCTTTCCCACCGTCTCGAGCAGGCACCACATCGGGTCCTCACGCAGGAAGTTGAAGAGATTCCGGATCGTCGGGATGTGGATGTCGTCGACGATCAGCAGCCCGCCGGTCTCGATGTGCGGATAGAGCTTGAAGTATTCGAGCTCCGGAAACGGATAGCCGTGCGGGCCGTCGATGAACGCGAGCTGGATCGGCTCGGTGAAGGTGTGTGCCATCAGCGTCTGCTGCGACGGGCCCACCACGAACTCCACGACGCCGGACTTCAGCAGGGAGCTCGAGGCGGCCTGCTGCAGACTGTGCGTGTCGTTCAGGCTGCGCGCATCGTCGAGCGAGAAGCAGAGATGATGGTCGCTGAGGTGCGACAGCAGCAGCGTGCTCTTGCCGGTTCCCGTCTCCACCGAGCGGCGGATCTTCCGGGCCGACGCGTGGCGGGCCATGCCCTCCAGGTTCGGCATCTCGAGGCAGCCGGCGCCGTGCCAGTCGGCGGGAAGTGCCGCCAGGCCCTTCAGGACTTCAGCAATGGACGTCATCAACACATCTCCGCAACAAGGTCTGGTGTGGGAACGGAAGCCGGCCCATCGACCGGCTTCTGGATCATCGGCGCACGGCCGGTGGCCACCTCGATGAGGCGGGCCATCACGGCCTCGGCGGGCTGACCGACCGCGTCGGCCCCCTTCGGCGCCCGGACTTCAACCGGCTCGCCGCGCAGAATCGGTTCGAGCATCGGGGCAAGCTGCCGCGAGTCGTGCGGGGACAGCACGGGCACGCCGGCGGCGGCCGCATGCTGCCGCACCACGTGCCGCCAGGACTCCGAGCCATCCCCGACGATCACGATGGCGTTGGCATCGGCCAGCTCGTCGCGCATGGCAATCGACGGGTGCGAATCGAGCAGGTCGAACTCGAGCATCGTGGCCAGGCCGGGCGCCCATTGATCGTTGGCCCACGGGGGCGCGTCCCCTTGGTTCGAGCGCCAGCCGACGCTGGCGCGCGCCGGACCGGGAACGCCGTGGCCGAGCCCAGCCAGCTCCGCGACGGTTTCGAGCATCGGCTTGGCGCGCGGCACGCCCACGTGCCCAAGGCACACGAGGCGCGGCAGCCGGCGCCCGCGCTCGCCGCGGGGACGGCGGCGGGCGGTCGGCTGCCCGATCGCGTGCACGGGTCGATCGAACCGCGTGCGCAGCGCCGCCGCATCGGTAGGCGACACCGTCACGATGGCCATCCGGCCGTCGGTGGCATCGCCGAGCTCGCTGATTGCCAGGCGCCAGTAGGCGCGCTGCTGCTCGTCGGAGAGGCGCAGCGCGTCGTCGCCGCCGAACGTGTGGAGCACCACCGTCGGACAGTCGCGCCGGCCGCGGGCGCGCAGCGTCCGGGCCAGGCCGAAGCACTCGGACAGCGACGGCTGCATGAGGACCACGAGATCCTCGGCGCGGAACCCGACGATGCGCGCGGCGTGGGCCGACGCCCCGGCCATGAGTTCCGACGTGCGCGACAGGCCGCGGGCGCCGCCATCCTCGTCGCGCGACTCGAGCTGGCGAGAGTCGAATTCCAGCACGCCGGCCAGCGAACAGCCGGGCGGCAGATCGGCCGCGTTGGCCGACTGGGCGACGTGGCTCGGGGCCACCACGACAGCCTTGGCGCCGAACTGCGGGATCACCGCCGCCAGGTCGCGAACCGCGCACAGACGCCACCAGTGGATGTCGCAGACGAGCGAGTCCCACAGAATGATCGAGGGCTCGCTGCCCCGCGACGACGTGAGCGCCGGCGCGCCGAGCTGCACCCGGCTCTGCGGCGACAGGCGATCGATGAGATCGCGCGACAGCAGGCGCGGGTCGAACAGGCCAATCACGTGGCCGCCCCGCTCGCGATACTCGCGCAGGTCGTTCCACATGTCCTGTTCGAAGGTTTCCGACGAGAGCACCACCAGGTCACCGGCGGTCCGCGGGAACTCCGACGCCGGAATCACCGGCAGCCCCTCAGGGCTCGTCTCCGCTTCCGTGCCACGGCCGTCGACGATCAGATCGACGCGAATAGTCAGCTCGTGCAGCGCCGCCACGAGCGATCGCGTGTGGGAGCCGTTGCCCCACAACACCACGCGCGTCGGCTTGAGGTGGTCGACCACCACGCGCACGCGTTCGAGCACGCTCGGCGAGAGCCCCTGACCCGACACGGCCCCGGCGTGTACCTGCTGCAGCTTGAGCGCAAAGCGGATGGGCGCGTAACAGGCCTCGGGTGAAAACATCGCGCGCGCTTGCGCCAGCGCGGCCTTCCCCATCGCCGTCCGTCGCTTGCGATTGCCCAGGAGGCCCGTCAAGGCCTCGACGAACGCCTCCGCGTCGTCGTGCACCTCGAGGTCACGCCCCGGTTCGAGGCCGGTGCCGATGAGACCACCGCGCGTGGTGACGACAGCCTTCCCGAGGCACGCCGCCTCGACCACCTTGATCTTGAGGCCCGAGCCGTAGAGATACGGGGCCACCAGCACACCGCAGTTGGAGAGCTCGCCGCTCACGTCTTCCATGAACCCCAGGAGCTCGACGCCGGGCGTGTTCCGCAACGCGTCCGGCACCTTGGCGCAGATCAGGCCGGCCAGGCGCAGCCGCGCCGCGGGTCGCGCCGCGACGACGCGCGGCCACACGTTCTGCAGCAGCCAGGTCACCGCCTCGATGTTGGACTGGTTGTCGCTGCCGGCGTACAGCGCGACGTCGTCGGTTCCGGGTTGGGGACGGTCGGCGAACGACGCCAGCGCGTGACGGGCGCTGAGCAGCACCTGGTGGGGCAGCACGTCGGCGCGGATGCGCGACTTGTCCTCGGGCGTGATCGCGACGAGCACGTCGAACTGCCGCCAGAGGAACGCTTCGGTGGCGACGGGCAACGTGAAGGTGCTCGCCTTTCCCGTGGCCTGATGGCAGGCATCGGCGTGTTCATGCAGGATGTCCTGCACGTCGCACACGGTCAGCACCCGCCGGCTGAGGCCGGCGAAGAGCGGCGCCGTGAACGCATAGGTGGCGACGACCGCCTCGTAGGTGTCCGCTTCGAGCAGGCTGCGCGTCAGGCTCGCCAGCGCCGCCGACGGCCGCATGTGCTGCTGCGGCAGCTCGTAGCCGGCGTAGAACGCCGCCAGACGGCGGTTCCACGCGTCCTGCTCGCTCGATCGCACGCCTGCCTCGACGCGGAACACGCGCCGGAACGCGGTGTACTGCGACGCCACCGGCGCCACGCGCGGGTTCCCCTGGTACACCACGTCCACGTCGTAGCCGTTGGCGGCGAGATCCCGGGCAATCGCCAGGAGACGCTGGATGTTGCCGTGCCCGACGTGATCGAGGCAGAAGGGGAAGACGACGAGGATCGCGGGCCGGGAATCGCTCATAAGCAGATGTCGGTGCGCCGGCTCCGGCAGCCGGATTCCCGGCCGCTGGCCCGAGTGCAACGCGCGAAACATGGGCGCGTCGCCCTCATTGGCGGCGCTCCTCCCCCGGTTGAGCAAGACGGGGGCCAGCGTGCAGCGCATCGAGCCGGTCGGCGAGCTGCGGAAACAGCAGCAGCCGGCCTTCCTGCGTGGTGACCGCCAGCGACGAACCGGCCCAGGCCACGCCGTGCGCCTCGTGGCACGCGAGCAGCCAGGCGACGCCGTCGGCGCGTTCGAGCCGCACCAGATCCGAGAAGGGATGGCTGCGCGCCGTCCACACACCGGGCGCCACCTTGTTGCACTGCCCTTCCGCCGCCGCGGCAATCTCCTCCCGTTCGTGCGGCACACCCGTCGTGCGCCACTCGAAGGCCGATCGGCGGCGCATCAGGACCCCTTTGGGGGAGCGCGTCACGGGCGCCAGAACGACGCTCGTGCCTTCGTGCCGCACGAAGCCCGCTCCGGGCGCGAACAGCACGAAGCGCCGGGTGCCGCCCGGCACCCAGTCCCACAGCTCGCCGGTCACTTCCAGAAAGTACGCGGAGCCATCAGGACCGATCGAGAACTGGCGGGGAGTGAACGGCACGTCGTCTCGGATCACGGACGCGCCGGCTCGCGGCCGGAACAGAACGGTGGAAGGCAGGGCCCACGCCACGGCACCGCCCTCGTCGCCCCACGGCGCTTCGCACATCACTGGAACGGGCCACGACGAACCTGCGGTCAGACGGCCATCGGCATCGACGTGTACGGTGGAACGGGAGGCCTTCGGCGTGAACACGGCGTGACCGTCGCCGCACGTGGCCACGGACCAGCCGATGGGAAGCGCGCTGCCGGTGAGGATCAGCGGCTCGCAGTGCGCCACGGCGTCGGCGGCGAGTACGCGGCGCGACTCCCGCCCCGGCACCGCTCGCGCCAGCGTGCCCGTCAGCGCGCGCATCAACACGTCCACGCGCAACGGCAGCGCCATCGGCCGATCCGACGCCGGATATCGCAGGGTGAGCAGGTCGTCCGGCGCGGTGGCAAACCAGGGGTGGCCCAACCCTCGCAGAATGGCCGACTCGAGCCGTGCCCGGCGGCGCATCGTCACGTCGTCCGCGTCGTCGCACGGATCGACGGCAAGACGCTCCCAGAACACCGCACGGCGCGCCGCGATGTCCACCTGCGTGTCCTTCTTCCGGCGCGTGTCCCGGCCGGGCTCCTCCACCGGGACGATCGGTCCGCTCCAGAACTCGTCGGCCGGCGCCGGTTCGACCACCGAGCGGCTGGAGGCCACGCCGAGTTCGATCAGGCTCTCCTCGAGCACGGCCACGATCGGCTTCGCCGGCTCCACCCACTCGAATCGCGTCGAGAGCGGTACGCGGTGCGGCAGGGCGCCGCTCAGCACGTGTCCGCCCAGCCGGGCGGCCAGATGCGGCAGCGCGGCCAGCGCGTCGGCGGCACGCACGGCGTCGGCCCGGGCGCGCGATCGGGAGTCCGCGTCGCCCGACGGACGGGACACGGTGCCGTCCAGCCCCGCGTCGGTCTCGAAGATCTGCGCGTGCATCAGTGCAGTGCGATCGGCGGCGTGCCAGCGCGGCGCGCGGAGGCCCATCTGTGTCGTGGGCGTGGGCGGCTCGGCCGGCGACTCGAGAGCGATCCGCCCCGCGGCCGCGGCCGCGCGGATGTCGGCCGCCGTCAGGCGGGGTCGGCCGAATCGCAGCCACTCGCCGATGCAGGGTTCGACGTTGCCGTCATCACCTTGCGCCTCGAGCATCCGCAGCGCCGCGACGAGCCGCTGCACCACGCTGCCGTCGTGCCGAGGCGCGAGCAGGTCGCCCACCTTCCGCCGCAGCTCGGCGTCGCGCTCGACACAGCCAGCCAGCGCCGTGTCCAGATCCGACTGCGTGATGCCGGCGCCCATCAGGATGCCGGCGCCGCTCGCGTTGACGACGCGCCCCGACGGCTGCCGGCCCGCCTCGGCCACGAGCCAGTTGCGAAACTCGATGAGATGCGGCGCCGTCGGTGTTTCGCCGCCCGTCACGTCCGGCACGCGCCGCAACGGGCGGGCTTCGATGGTGTTCGTCCACACCCGCCGCAGGCTGGCGCCGCGGGCGGTGTGCACGGCCCAGTCCTCTTCAGCCGAGGTGCCGCGGCAATAGGGGCGGCCGTCGGTGAACGACAGGTCGGCCCCCACGAACACGATCGGATGACAGCCGGCGATGACCGCCAGATCGAAGGCCGAGGTCAGCACCGACCCCCACGCCTTCACCACGTCGCGATCGATCCCGAGCGTGTTCAGCCACGGCCACGGGTGGTGTCCGGCGATGCGAAACACGCCGACGCGCCCACGCAGCCCGTGCAGGGCATCTGGATCAACGCTGCCCTCGGCCACCACCCAGGTGTCGCGAGCACCGGTCACGCCGCGCAGGTGGCGCCCGTTGGCCTCGGTCGGGTCGGTCGCGACCACGATGTGGGGATCGATCCCAGCTGCGGCGAGCGGCCTCCACGCCGTGTCGGCCACGATGAGCAGGGCGCGCCCGTCCAGGCCGCGGAGCGCCGGGATGGCAGCGTCGAGCGACGGACCGGCGCCCACGACAATGGCCGGCACGCCGGCGAACTGATCCCGAAGGCGGCCCGGATCGGACCCACCAGCCATGTGCGCGACGTTCCGCAGCGTGTTGCACACGTAGCGGCCCGCGTTCTCTTCGCGCGCGCGGGCGTTCATCGTCGCCGCGTCGATGGCCCGTTGCGCCACCTGCAAGGCCTTGGCGATCGGGGCCGCGATCGCTTTCGCCAGGACGGGATGAACGACCACCGACGGCGAGAGGCCACTCGACGGGCTCACCGCATCGGCGGCATCGAACACCTTCCACAGCGCGTCGGCGCCCGCATAGTCGGGGCCCACGAGCACGTGCACCCGGCCGGGCGCGTACAGCGCCGGGGTGCGCGCTTTCGCCGCCTCCGCCAGATCGCGCAGCGGCTCGAGCACCACGAGAACCGCGTCCGGCCAGCGCTCGCGTGCGGCCTCCGTCAGGTAGCCCAGGCCGGCGCCGACGATGGCCACGGCCCGCGGGGCCTGGGCGGTGACCACCGACAGCTGGATGCGGGCTTCCGCCAGCGGGTCGGCTTCGTCGTGGAGCGGCGTCTCGCGTCGCGGCGCGGGGGCACTCATTGAAACAGCCGACCAGGGGCAAGGCGCGTGCCCGGGTGCGGCGGGACCGAAGGGGCATGGAATGGCCGGAAACGGCCGGCAAGATGTCGGATGTTCGGCGCCGGTGTCGGACCGCCGTCACTTGGACGGCGGTTCAGCGAGCGCGGTAGAGGCGATCGATCGCCGCGGCGCAGCGGCCCCAGCCGTAGCGATCGCGGACCAGACGCTCGGCGGCGCGGGCCATGCGCCCTGATCCTCGCGAGTCGCCAAGCGCCGCCACGATCGCGCGGGCAACGTCGGCCGGCTTCCGGCTGCGCACGACGCGGCCCGTGCGTCCGTTGGACACGAAGTCTTCGAGGCCGGGCGCGGCCAGCGCCACGACCGGCACGGCGGCGGCCATCGCTTCCTGCACGGCCAGCCCCTGCCCTTCGTCGGACGAGAGCGACACGAACAGTTGCCATTGCACCAGCACACGCGCCACGTCGGGCACGTGCCCGTGCCACCGGATGTGTGCGTCGAGGCCCAGGCGGGCCACTTCGTCGCGGCAGCGCCCCGCGTAGTCAGCGTCGGCGTCGGGGCCGACGAACGCGAGCTCCGCGTCTGGAACCCGACGCCGAACGGCGTCGAACGCCGCGATGACATCGAGCTGCCCTTTGCGCGGCTCGACGCGGCCGACGAAGCCGATGCGGACGCGCGCCGATGGACGCCGCCCGGCGAGCGCGGCGTCGATGCGATCGACCCGGACGCCCCACGGGATGTAGGCGAGGCGTGTCTTCTCCACGCCACCCGCGCGCAGCAGCTGCTCGTAACGCTTCGCCGAGCAGACGACGCGGTCCGCCTGGCGGAAGCCGGCGAGATCCATGTCGTTCATCCAGGCGGGACGCCCCTCGCCCCAGCTGTACATGTGGGCGACGTGTCGCGGGCCCGCCGCGCCCGCCAGCACCCAGGCAAGCGTGGGGACGCCGGCGTGCGTGTGGACGATGTCCGGCGACCAGGCGCGAGCCAGCTGGCGCAGGCGCTCCACCGAGGGCCAGAGCACGTCGGGCGTGCGCGCGAACGTATCGATGCTGACGTGACGCACACCGGCCGCCCGGAGCCGCCGGCGATAGGCCGGCCAGTCGGCCAGCGTGCCGCGGCGCGCGCTGCTGACGACCGTCACCTCGGCGCGCTCCGACTGCAGCTCACAGAGATGCGTCAGCGCATCACCCGCTCCGCTCCAGAGCGTGGGGATGACGTGCAGGATCCGGCGACGGCGCGACGCCATCGTCAGCGCAGCTCGCGGCGGGCGGCGATGAAGCCTGCGCAGGGGCGGAACGCGCGCCGCGCGTAGAGCGTGCGGGCGGCAGTGGCCCCGTCCTCGACGAGCAGCGTCGCACGGGACCGGCCCGCGGCGTGCGCCAGCGCGAGCGCCCGGTCGAGCAGCTTTCCGGCGAGCCCCTGGCCCCGGCGTTCAGGATGCACGGCCACCTGCGCCACATGGGCCACGCCCGGTCCGAGCGCGGTCATCATCACCAGCGCCACCATGCGGCCATCCTCGCGCAGCACGCGCGTGGCCAGCGGATCGAAGCGGCCGCAGCCCGGATAGGCCACGAGGTTGTGCACGTAGCGCTGCCACTCCTGCGGCAGGCCGTGGGCGGCGAAGAA
>Ga0070672_100002336_pt1 | contig 11990 bp, 11 predicted proteins | sample KBSM13metaG_FD_66151 | JGI IMG/M metagenome (GOLD analysis project Ga0070672, IMG submission 66151) | Miscanthus rhizosphere microbial communities from Kellogg Biological Station, Michigan, USA - KBS M1-3 metaG | ecosystem: Host-associated > Plants > Roots > Rhizosphere > Soil ... | reverse complement strand
TTGCGGGCATCGATCCCTACGATGTTCTGATCGACCGCAACTCCGATGATAATGTCATCGCGGCGACGGGTTGATCCGCTTCCCTCAGGCGCTTCCCATTGGCCGATGCCCGGATCCGTCCTTCTTCAGGAGCGGATAAAGCAGCTGCGCCTCGAGCGCGATGCGGTCCCGCATGGTCTGCCTGGCCGCCGCCGACGCGATACAATAACCGGGCCAATCCGCCGTGATCTCGCGCGTTGTCCAATGGCGGATATGGTCGGCCGAACGTACCAGCATCAGCAGCCCGTCGGACTTCAGCTTTTCAAGCGCGATACGCTTGTCGGCAGGGCAATTGCGCATCACCTTCGGATAAACGACCGCGTTGAGATAAGCCGATCGCGCACGGCTGGCACGTGTCAGCTCAATACGAACGGCGCTCACCTTCACGATATCCGCATGCCGATCCCGGCACAGTACTTCCAGGGCAGTGAGAAGATTGCCGATCTTCTCGTGATGTTGCCGAAGCTCCGCCAGCATCCGAACCGTCCCTCCCCCGCGGCCGCATGCCCCGGGCAATGCCGTTACGCACCTTTAGACCTGATGGGCCTGCCGTAGAAAATCGGCAATAGAATCCTGCCCCATAGCGACCTGAAAACTGAGGCTGTCCGGGGGCGGGGGCAGGAATCCGCCCTTTTCCCGGGCGAATTTGCATGCGATGAACGGCCGCGCAGCGTGGGCCGTACCCGCGCTTTCAGCGAGAGGATGTTAGACCGTGCCGAGCCGTTTCTGCCTGGCGATTTTTGTTAGCGCTACCATAGCCTGGGGCGTTCAAGGCCAGACGCAAACATCCTCACCGCTGGCGGCGATTCAGACTTTCCCCGGCGATGGGGCGGGCGCCTATAGGACGCGCACCTACCGCGACTTGTTCGTCGAGCAGCTCGGGCGCAGCCATGCGGAGAGCCAGGCAAAGATCGAGAAGGCGTTCCAACAGCTGTTCCACGGCGACGGGCAGGAGGAGCGGGTCTATTTCGAGACCGGCGCGAACGAAAACGGCACGCTCGCCTATATCACCGACTGGGCCAACAACGACGCACGCTCCGAAGGCATGAGCTACGGCATGATGATCGCGGTCCAGCTCGGCAAGAAGCGCGAGTTCGACGCGCTGTGGAACTGGTCCAAGACCTATATGCTGACGACCGATCCGAAGAACCCTTCGGTCGGCTATTTCGCCTGGTCGATGGGGACCGACGGCAGCCCGCGCGCGACCGGCGCCGCGCCCGATGGCGAGGAATATTATGTGATGGCGCTCTATTTCGCGGCGCATCGCTGGGGCAATGGCAAGGGCATCTACAATTACCAGGCCGAGGCGGACAAGATCCTGCGCGGGATGCGGCATCATCCTGTCCTGACCGGGACGCCGCCGTTCCGGATCCACCCGAACGATCCGCCCTTCGTCCAGCCGGACAAGCCATGGCCGAGCCCCAATAATCATGCGGCCGAGGCGGAGGCGATCAAGGCGGGCAAGCCATGGCCGCCGCGCTTCCGCTTCACTGGCGCGCCGAGACCGGTGACGGTCGGCCCGATGGTGGATGAGGCGAGCCATATGATCCGCTTCGTACCGGAGACGAATATCGGCGGGACGGATGCCTCTTATCACCTTCCGGCCTTCTACGAATTGTGGGCGCGCTGGGGGCCGAAGGAGGACCGCGCCTTCTGGGCTCGGGCCGCGGACGTCAGCCGTGACCTGTTCACCAAGGTGACGGGGCCTGAAACGGGGCTCGCGCCCGATCGTAGCAATTTCGACCTGACCCCCGCGACAGGCTGGGACGGGAAGCCCAGCGCCTTCGCCTATGATAGCTGGCGGACAGTCAGCAACTGGTCGATCGATTATGCATGGTGGGGCAAGGATACGCGGCAGCGCGTGCTGAGCGACCGGATCCAAAGCTTCCTGGCGGGGCAGGGCATCCACAGCTTCGCCGACCGTTACTCGCTGGACGGGAAGCCCGAATCTTCACGTCATTCGGTCGGCATGCTCGCGGCGACCGCGGTCGGCGGCTTCGCGGCGACGCCGGGGGCTAACTCGAAAGCCTTCCTGCAGGCATTGTGGGACACGCCGGTTCCGTCGGGCGAGCAGCGTTATTTCGACGGCATGCTCTACCTGATGAATATGATGCACTGCGCGGGAGAGTTCAGGATCATCGAACCCAGGCGCTAATGCTGGCGCGCCGGGATAGGGGAGGGCTAGCTCCAGGGGCCGGTTGGCGCCTTGGGACGCACGGCCTCCGCTTTGGCGCGACGGGCGTGGGAGGAGAGGACACCGACGATCGCGCCCTTGATGAAGGGCAGGCCGGCGAGGGCGACCGCACCGACCGCGGGAATGGCAATACCCATTACCAGCGCCATCGGCGCATCCCAGATCACCTCGAAGGCGAGCATCGGGGCGACGACGACATGGCCGACGATCAGCACGGTGAAATAAGCGGCGGCGTCGTCGACGCGATGCACGCCATTGTCCGCACCGCAGGCCGGGCAGATCGGATCGATCTTGAGGTAGGATTTATAGAGCGGGGCGCCGTCGCAGCTCGGGCAGCGCAATTTCAGCCCGCGCTTCATCGCGCGCCACGTGGAGTTCACGGGATCGTCGATCGGCAGCTTTTCCATGAGCGGCATATGGGCGCGGGCGACGGTTTTCGCAACCGCAGCATGGACGATCGGGTCGTCCAGTCTGGCGCTCAGGCTGCGTGCAGAGCCTGGCCCAAGACCTCGCCCATGGCCTCGATCGTGTAGGGTTTCACCAGCAACGGAAATCCTTCGGCGGCAGCGCTGGCGGCGGCCTCGCTATAGCCCGTCATCAGCACCACAGGCATGCCGGGCTCGCGGCGCACCACCTCCTGCGCCAGCTCCAACCCGTTCATCTTGCCCGGCATGATCATATCCGAAAGGACGAGATCGAACGGCCCGGTCTCCTCCAGCAGCCGCAGCGTTTCGGCCGCGGTGGCGCCGCGCTTCGATTTGTAGCCGAGTTCGCGCAGCATCTCCGCCACCAGTTCGGCGACATGCTCGTCATCCTCGGCGACGAGCACGGTCGCGTCATGGTCGGCATGACGCAGGCGGCCGGGGTGAGCATCGACGCGCGGCAGCGTCTGGCTGGAGCGCGGAAAGAGGAGGAAGACGGTGGTGCCGCGTCCGAGCGCGCTCTCGATCCTCACCTCGCCACCGGAAGAGCGGACGAAACCATAGACCTGGCTCAGCCCCAGGCCGGTGCCCGATCCCACGCTCTTGGTGGTGAAGAAAGGCTCGAACACCTTTTCCAGCAGCTCGGGGGCGATGCCGGCGCCGCTGTCGCGGATACTGACCCGCACCATATCGCGCGAGGTTTCTCCGCCGGCGGGATAATTGTGCGCCGCGATCGTGATCCTGCCGCCCTCGGACATGGCATCGCGCGCATTGATCGCGATATTGAGGATCGCGACGTCGAATTGCGAGGGATCGACCTCGATCGGCCATAGCCCATCGCTGAATTCGAACTCGACCTTGACGTCCTCGCGCAGCGAACGTTCGAGCAGGTCCTGCAATTGGCGGATGCGCTGGCCGACCTCGACCACTTCGGGCGAAAGCGGTGAACGGCGAGCGAAGGTCAGCAATTGCTGGGTCAGCTTGGCGCCGCGCTCGATCGCCTGGCGGATGCCATCCTTCAGCCGGTCGCGACGCACCGGATCCGTGGTGCGCTCGAGCAGCTCCATCCCCGACGAGGCAACCATCAGCAGGTTGTTGAAATCATGCGCGACACCGCCCGTGAGTTGGCCCATCGCCTCCATCTTCTGCGCCTGGCGGAGCGCCTCTTCGGCTTCCTCGCGACCCACGATCTCTGCCTGGAGCCGGCGATTGGCGGCGCTGACCGAAGCGTAAAAGGCGGTCAGCACCGCAACCAGCAGGCAGGCCATCACGATGACGATGGCAATGCCGAGATAACGAGCGGCGCGACGCGACCAGCTTTCAGTGGCGGCATCCACATAGACCGAGCCCAGTTTCGTGCCGTTTTGCGCGACCGCGTCGGTCACGATCAGCTCGTCGCCCTGTATGATCGGGGCCGCGACCTGATTGCGCTGGGGTAAGGCTTCATCGGTGCGCGTGAAGCCATCGACCAGCTTGCCATTCTCGTCATAGACGCCGATCGCGTTGAGCTCGCGGCTGGCCCGTAAAGCATCAATATATTCGTGGATCGCGGTCTGGTCCTGGAAGGCGAGCGGGCCGGCGAGACTGGCCGCGAGCACGCGCGCCTGCACGCTGACATTGCGGATCTTGTCGGTCCGCGCCTGGCCTTCATTGTGGTAGGCTAGGCCGAGGCTCGCGATGAGCAAAAGGCAGGCGATGGCGATGCCGATCGCGGGCGTTTCGGCGATTGCCGTCATCAGGCGGCTGAGGACGCGACGCGGGGTCATCGATTCACGCTCACAGCCAGCCCGAGCAGCTTCGAGCTGATCGCGATGCCGCTGCCCTGGGCGGCCGCCTGATCGATCGAGAAACGCACGCGGCCAGCCACCATGACGAACTGGATCATTCCTCCCGCCCCGCCCCGAATATGATCCGTGACGGTGAGAACGGGTTCATGCGCGACCGCCTGCAGCGTTTCTCCGGCGCCCTCTCCACTCACGAACAGGATCTGGCAGGCCAGGCCGGGACGGACGGTCTCGACGTGACGCACGACGATCGGATGGCCGCTGACGCGTTGGCCGCGCACAGCTTCGCCCAATGCGGGGCCAAAAGGATCTGAGCCGGCGATGCAGATCGATAGCGGCGCCGTCGGCGTCTCGAATGCGGTCGAGGGCCACTGCACGAAGGGGGCGAATTTGTAGAGATAGCTCGCCTTGACCGCATATTCGATCGGCTGCGCGCCGCGGGCGGCGCCGCTCCCGGCCGCCGTCAACGAGGCGAGCAGCGCGATCCAGGTTCCTAGGTGCGCCATTTCAATCCGGCGAGGATGGCGCGGGGAACCTGGGTGGCGATGCCGGCCGGAAGCTCCTGATGCCATTTGTGCAGGAGGTTCCGGCCACTGACGGACAGCTGCAGCTGATCGGTCACGCGCCAGCCGACCCTGCCGCCAAGCTCATAATATGATGGCAAGGCTGGCTTAGACAGCGGGCCGACATAGCGCAGGTTCGCATCGATCGTGAGGCGACTGCCAATATTGAATGCCGACCCCAATGTCGCCTGACGCGGTGGATCGTTGCCAACCTGATTGGCGCCGAGAAAGCCGGTCGCGCCCGGCTTGAACCGGAAATGTTCGTGCAGCAGATTGAGACCCGCGCGCAACTTCCACCAGCGGGCGAGCGATATGTCGCCCCATGCCTCCAATCCGTAACTGCGGCCCCTGATCTGATTTGCCCAATATAAGGGGATGATGGTGGTGCGCGTTTGCTCGAGCGCCTTCAGGTCGTCGTACAGATTGTAATAAGCGGAGAGCGAGAGGGTGGCGTTGGATGCCGCCTGAATACGGGTTCCCGCTTCGAACGCGGTCAATTTCTCGGTCCCGAAATGGGCGCCGCCGACCAGGATCGGAATTCCGTTCCGCGCCTCGACGACGTCGCGGTCGAACGGAGTCGGCGAACGCACGGCCCGGGACACGGAAGTCCAGAGCAGGAATGCATCGCGCGGCTTCCATGCCAGCCGGGCGCTGGGCAGCACCGAGGTACCGACATAAGGGTCCTTTTCGAGCTTCACGCCAAGCGTCAGCTTGGCGGCAGGGGCGAAGGCCCAGCCATATTGGGCAAAGAGGTTCGCGAGCAGAAGCGTCCGCTTCGGCGGCACCATGTAGATGGATGCGTTGCCCACCGTATCGAGGCGGCTTGCGCGGATGCCGCCGCCCCAGACGAGGTCGTCCCTCGCACCCACCGCATTGTTGTGCTGCAGATAGACATCGTAGGTGTTGATCCAGAAGCGGCCGCCGTTTTGCAAGGCGTCGCGACCGCTGCGGTCAAAATAGGCTTGTACCTCTAGCGCGCCGCCGTCGGTCTGGGTGCGCGTCCAACGGGCGAGCAGGTTTCGGTTTCGCGTGAGCGTATCGCCGCCTTGCAAGGCATTGAGCCGTCCATTCATGAGATCGCCCTGGAGCGTCAGGGCGTCGCGCTCGCCGGGGGTCCAGTCGAGGCGGAAACCGCCCTGCAAGCGCCACCAATCGTCATGCGCCGACGTACCGGTCCTGGTCAGCGTCGCATCCTCATCGAGACCGCGCAGGTACAGCCGTCCCGTGAGATTGTTGCCAAATTTGCCGCCATAACGCAGCTCGCCGGAACGCTCGCGAGCACCCGCGTCGCCGGCGACGAGAAGTCCCTGCGTCTCGCCCGAACGGCGTGTAATGATATTGATGACGCCGCTGAACGCATTGGCGCCCCATAAGGTCGCGCCGGGGCCGCTGACCACCTCGATCCGCTCGATATCGTCGGGCAAAGCGTCCTGCATGTCCCAGAACACGCCCGAATAGAAAGGCGAATAGACGCTGCGTCCGTCGATCAGTACGAGCAGTTTGTTGGTGAAGTTCACAAATGCCGGATTGCCGCTCAGGCCCCGTGCGGTGATCGTGTAGGCACTGCTCGCGGTCTGCGCGACGTAAAGATTTGGGGCGAGCCGTAATGCTTCGGGCAAGGTCGTAGCGCCCGAGCGCACGATATCGTCATGGGTAATTACGAATATGGCGGCGGGTGCGTCGGCGAGCGCCTGGTTCGACTTGCTGACCGAGGAAATGTTGACGTTGGCGAGTTCGTCCAACGAGAGATCGCGCAGGTCATCGATCGATTGGGCTCGTGCCGATAACGCCGTCAGGCAGAGCGAGCCCGCCGCGGCGATATCCCGGAAACGCCGCATGCGAAGCGACCCCTTCATACCCACCCTTGCTGTTCCTCGCCTGGTTTGCAGGTCTGTTACGCTTACGAAACTCTGTCGCGGGTCATTAGCTCCTTCGAAAATTACAATCTTATGGCTTAAGGAAAGACTTATCTTTCTTCTCGGCCTTGACGTCGCCGCTCTTGCCCGTGCCGACGTCCTTGCGCGGGTCGCCCTTGGTCGTGCGCTGAGCGGCGGCGTTTGCGCCCGCCAGCACCGGACCGCAGGCCGCACTCTTGGCGTCGCCGGGATCGACGAAGGCGATCAGCGCGGCGATCGGGCTCGCCACCACGCCCAGCGCGAGACCGGCACCCGCGCGCGTCAGCAATTGGGGCGTGATGATCTGGATTTCAGGCTTGGCGAAATAGCCGCCGATCCCCACCGGCGACTGGCCGGAGAAAAGGCTGAACTTCTTGGCATCGGCGCGGAAAGCCAGGCTCAGGCTCTCGTCCCTGAAGCTGAAGCCCCCCTTCGCGGTCATCACATTCTTATCGGTATCGATCAGGATCGGGTCCGCCGCGGCGATGCCGTCGCGCACGGTGAAGCCGATCAGGCCGCAATTCACATCGACCGGTTTCTTGAGCTTGTCCTGCAGCAGCTTCTGCACGAACACGCCGAGATCAAACTCGCTGAGCTGGATATATTTGGTCCAGAAACTGCCCTTGGGCAGTATGATCGCGATCCGGCCGGTCGAGTTGGCAAGGCTCTTGCGGATCGAATCGCCCGTCCCGTGCAGCTTGACGCGCGCAGTGAGCACGCCGGTGGTGCCCGCATCCTCGACGCCCGATTTGTAGAACAACTTGCCGATCGGCGTGGGCGAGAGGCGAATGTCATAATCTGTCGCGACCAGAGGTGCGCGCGCATTGATCGAGATGTCCGAGCTGAGATGGCCGCTGGCCATGTCGAAATTGAGCGGGCTGAGCTTGAGCAGGCTATGGTCGAGGTCCACGCCGAGCACGATGTTGGACACCGGCACGAACGGTTGCTTGATCGTGGCGATGCGATAGTCGACCTTGGCGTCGTAGGCTTTGATCGCGTCGATCCTCAGCGGCGCGTCCGGCAGGATGCGGGGTATGCCGTCCCCAGCGTGCTGCGTGGTGGCGGCGGCGGTCGCCCCCTTGGTCGCAAGGGCATTCGGCTCGTACCCGATGAACGGCCCGATATCGATGATGTCGACGTGACGGGAGACGAGATTCGCTGTCAGTAGCAGTCGTTTAGCTGGATCCGCAGGAATCCTGACCGTGAACCGGCCGGCAAGATCGCTGTTGCCGTAGGAGCCGTTGAGACGCGTGAAGCGATATTCCTCGCCCCGTTTCACCATCGTCGCGCGGAAACGATAAGTACGTGTATCTGGTACGGCGACGCCGATCAGATCGAACAATTCCCGAATGTTCCGCCCGCGCGCAGCCACGGCCAGGTTGGTGCCTTCGATAACCGTCGCACCGGGTAAAGTGCCGGCAATGTCGATGCGGTTGCGAAGCGCATCCACGTGCAGTTCGAACTTGTTTTCGCCGCCGGCCAGCAACTGGTTCGGCGAGGATTGGCTGCCCCACAGACGAAGCGGGTTGCCGCGCAGCGTGCCCGTGCCGGTGAAGCTGATGGTGTTTCCGAACTTGTTGTTTTGTGCGCTGACCGGATCGAACCGGACGTCCACCGAAAGCTGCATGCGCGGATCGCGGTAGCGTGCGTCGGTGCCGGCGATCTGAGCGCGCTGGATCAGCGGCATCTGGAAAGGCTTGCCCTGGGTCCGTGGGCCGCCGAATGTCCACGTATTCTGCTGATGCGCTTTGTCCCATTCGAGATCGGCGTCGCCATTGACCAGGTTGATCCAGTTTACCTTTGATTGATTCCCGAACAGGAAAGAGAAGGTGGCTATCCGTGCGTCGATCAGCTTCGCCTGGAACAGGTTTGGCTTGGACGCCCACGACGGATTGGAGATGGTCAGGCCTTCGGCGAGGAACTTGGTCGCGAACGGGTCGAGATAAAGATTGAAATCGCCGGCCACCTTCACTGTGCGGCCAGTATGATAAGACGCGATCCGCTCGAACGTATGCTTCAGGAAGCGACCTTTGGTGACGAACAGCACCAGCCATGCCATGAAGATGATGCCGATCAGCGTCGCCAGGATCGAAATGCCGGTGGCGAGCGAGCGTACGCCGAGGTCGCGCCGGGGCGGATCCTGACGGGGAGTGGGGGCGATCGTCCCCGGCGTGGCGGTGGATGCATCGGCCATGGGGACGAAACCCGCCGTTTTCCGCTCGGTTCCGAAAGGTTCCTGATGCGACGCGGACCGGTTGCGTAATGCGATGGACTAACCTATAGGCGCGCCCTTCATAGCGACATCTGGACGAACTGCCCGGCTGGTATGGGCTGCCGTGGCCGTTCTTGATCGCTCTCGAAAAGGAGACAAAATGCCCAAGCTGAAGACGAAGAGCGGCGTGAAAAAGCGCTTCAAGCTCACCGCCACCGGCAAGATCAAGCACGGAGTCGCTGGCAAGCGCCACCGCCTGATCAGCCACAATGCGAAATATATTCGCCAGAACCGCGGCACCGACGTGCTTGCCGACGCCGATACGGCGCGCGTCAAGCTCTGGGCGCCCTACGGCCTCAATTAAGGAGTAGCGGGACATGGCACGCGTCAAGCGCGGCGTAACCACGCACGCGAAGCACAAGCGCATCCTTGAGGATGCGAAGGGCTATTATGGCCGCCGCAAGAATACGATCCGCATCGCCCGCCAGGCGGTGGAGAAGGCGGGTCAGTATGCGTATCGCGACCGCAAGGTTAACAAGCGGAACTTCCGCGCACTCTGGATTCAGCGCATCAACGCCGCGGTTCGGGCCGAAGGCCTGACCTATGGCGTGTTCATGCACGGTCTGAAGCTGGCCGGTGTCGAACTGGACCGCAAGGTCCTGGCCGATCTCGCCATGCACGAGGCGGAAACCTTTAGCGTCATCATCGCCCAGGCGAAGGCGGCGCTTCCGGCAGGAGCGCGGGTCGCGGCTTAAGCCGATACTCAGCAAGCCATTCGAAGGGCGCGGCGGCTGACAAGGCTTCCGCGCCCTTCTTGTTTTCCGTAGGCAGCAAACCCGTCATTCCCGCGAAGGCGGGAATCTATAAGCCCGAACGACGAGGGGACGGTTGAAGGGCCAAATGACGAGACAGCGCGAGCCTTGCGTCTATATTCTCGCCAGCGGGAAACATGGTACGCTCTACATCGGCGTCACATCAGACCTGATGGCACGGCTCTGTCAGCATCGGGAAGGGTTGATCGAGGGGTTCACGTCCCGCTACGGCGTCGCCCGCCTCGTCCGCTTCGAGATGTCCGATGACATGACCAATGCCATCGCTCGCGAGAAGCAACTCAAGAAGTGGAAGAGGGATTGGAAGCTCAACCTGATCGAGAGCGACAATCCCAATTGGGTTGATCTGGCAGAAGGCCTCGGCTTCGCGCCTTCGATCCAGAAGCGCTAGGATTTATGGATTCCCGCCTTCGCGGGAATGACGGAGGTTATTGTGACTGGGTGGGATCAAGAGTCCATTCTCGAGCAGATTCGAAGTGCTCCCAATGAAACAGCATTGGAGACACTTAGAGTCGGATTGCTTGGGAAACAGGGGGAGATCACCGCCCTGCTGAAAACGCTCGGCGGCATGTCGCCCGAGGAGCGGACGGAGAAGGCGCCCGCGATCCAGGGGCTGCGCTCCGTCGTGTCGGACGCGATTGCGGAACGAAAGGAGGCGCTCGACGGTGCCGCGCTCGACGCCAGGCTGGCGTCCGAGACGCTCGACATGACCCTGCCAGTCGGCGGCGGGCGTCAGGGCTCGGTCCATCCGGTGAGCCAGGTGCTGGACGAACTGGCGGAGATTTTCGCCGATCTGGGCTTCGCGGTCGCGACCGGGCCCGAGATCGAGGACGATTGGCACAATTTCACCGCGCTCAACATTCCGGAGACGCATCCGGCGCGCGCGATGCACGATACTTTCTACTTCCCCGAGGTTGAGGGTGACGAGCACCGCATGCTGCTGCGCACGCACACCTCGCCGGTGCAGATTCGCACGATGACAAAGACCAAGCCGCCGATCCGGATCATCGCTCCGGGCCGCGTCTATCGGTCGGACAGCGATGCAACGCACACGCCGATGTTCCACCAAATCGAGGGGCTGGTGATCGACAAGGGCATCCACCTGGGTCACCTGCGTTGGACGCTGGAGACGTTCCTCAAGGCCTTCTTCGAGCGCGAGGATATCGTGCTGCGGCTGCGGCCATCCTACTTCCCCTTCACCGAGCCTTCGGTCGAGGTCGATGTCGGCTATTCGATCGAGAAGGGCCGCCGTGTGATCGGCGGTTCCGAAGGCTGGATGGAGGTGCTGGGGTCCGGCATGGTTCACCCCAAGGTGATCGAAGCCTGCGGGCTCGACCCGGCCGAATATCAGGGCTTCGCCTTCGGCACCGGCGTCGACCGGCTGGCGATGCTCAAATATGGCATGGACGATCTGCGCGCCTTCTTCGACGGCGATATGCGCTGGCTTCGCCATTACGGATTCCGCGCTTTGGATGTACCGACGTTGAGCGGAGGAGTGGGCGCATGAAGTTCACTTTTTCCTGGCTCAAGGACCATCTTGAGACCAACGCCACGCTCGACGAGATCGTGGTCGGGTTGACCAGGCTCGGCCTCGAGGTCGAGGGGATCGAGGATCCGGCCGCCAAATTGCAGGGGTTCGGCATCGCGCGGGTGCTGACTGCTGCCCCGCATCCGCAGGCGGACAAATTGCAGGTGCTCACCGTGGATGCCGGCGACGGAAATCCGCTGCAGGTCGTTTGCGGCGCGCCCAATGCGCGCGCGGGCCTGGTCGGCGTGTTCGGTCAGGCGGGCGCGACCGTGCCCGCCAACGGCATGGTGCTTAGGGTCGCGGCGATCCGCGGGGTCGAATCCAACGGCATGATGTGCTCGTCGCGCGAGCTGGAACTGGGCGACGACCATGACGGCATCATCGAGCTGCCTGCGGATGCGGCGGTCGGCACGACCTTCGCCGAATATGCCGGCCTGTCGGATCCTGTGATCGACATCGCGATCACGCCCAACCGGCAGGATTGCATGGGCGTGCGCGGGGTCGCGCGCGATCTGGCGGCGGG
>Ga0070672_100002326_pt1 | contig 12016 bp, 12 predicted proteins | sample KBSM13metaG_FD_66151 | JGI IMG/M metagenome (GOLD analysis project Ga0070672, IMG submission 66151) | Miscanthus rhizosphere microbial communities from Kellogg Biological Station, Michigan, USA - KBS M1-3 metaG | ecosystem: Host-associated > Plants > Roots > Rhizosphere > Soil ... | reverse complement strand
GCGCGCTCAGCCGCTGGGAACGTTCGTGGTGCGTCGCCGAGGCGCTGGTGATGACCGACAAGAAGGCCGAGCAGCTCAACCAGCTCAAGGACATCGAGCTGGTGAAGCTGGTGCTCGCGACGGGTTGAGGCGCCTGGCGCCTCGGGCCTCCCGGCCCGCAGCAGCCACCCCGTTGGTCCGGCCGCGCTAGGTCGCGTGCAATCGTTCGGTCGTGCGTCCCGCGACGAACAACGCGACCAGCAACAGGCCGCCGGCCAGCCAGAACGTCGCACCGACCCAGGGCCCGCGGGTGGGCGCGACCACCGCGAACAGGGTCGTGAAGACCAGCGGCATCACGATGCCCGCGATGCTCTGCAGGCTGCTGATCGCGCCCTGCAGGCGACCCTGTTCGCTGGGGCTCACGTGGTGGGTCATGATCGCCTGCGCTGCCGGCTGCGAGATCCCCCAGAGCGCCGAGATCGGCATCGCTGCCCAGAACCAGTAGCCCGTCGGCGCCAGCCCGTACAGGGTGAAGCCGGTCGCGCCGCAGACCAGGCCGATCAGCAAGGTCTTGCGTTCGCCGACGGCCTTGACGAACCGCTTGATGAGGCCGCCCTGCACGATGATCGCCAGCACGCCCACGATCGCCAGGGTGATGCCGGCCATGTCCATGTTCCAGCGATAGCGCTCGTCGGCGTACAGCACGAAGGTGCTCGGATACACCACGTGCGCGCAGAACATCAGCAGCAGCACGCCGGCCAGGCCGAACAGTTCGTGGTGGCCGCGCAGCAGGCGCAGTGCGGCCAGCGGATTGGCCTTCGACCACATGAAGTTCGCGCGACGCTCCGGCGGCAGCGATTCGGGCAGCACGAACAGGCCGTAGCAGAAATTCGCCAGGCTCAGTGCCGCCGCGATCCAGAACGGCAACCGCGGATGCAGCACGCCGAGCCAGCCACCGATCGCCGGCGCGACGACGAAACCCACGCCGAAGGCGATGCCGATCATGCCGAACGCCTGCGCGCGCTTTTCCGGCGGAGTCACGTCGGCGATGTAGGCGCTGGCCGTGGAAAAGCTCGCCGCCGTCATTCCCGAGATCATGCGGCCGACGAACAACAGCGGCAGCGAATTGACGAGCGCCATGAACACGAAGTCGATGCCGACGCCCAGGTTCGACAACAGCAGCACGGGTCGCCGCCCGAAGTGGTCGGACAGCGCGCCCTGGATCGGCGAGCAGAAGAACTGCATCAACATGAACACCGTCGCCATCCAGCCGTACCACCGCGCCGCCGCCGAATCGCTGCCGCCGAGGAAGCTCGCGATCAGGTGCGGCAGCACCGGGATGATCATCCCGAACGCCAGCATGTCGAGGAGAGCCGTGACGAACACGAACGACACCGCGGCCTTGCGCACGCGCACGCCGGTCGTGGCGCCAGGCGGCGGGTCGACCGGAAGCGGGAGATCGTCGGCAGCGGGCGACGGCATCGAAGCCGCAGTCGCGGGAGCGTCGTCGGCAGTGTCGTCGGAGCGGGGAGGTCGGTTCACGGGCGGGCGGATGCGCGTCGAAGGCGGGGCAGTCTAGCGCAGCTGCGCGAACGATCCGCTGCGGGAGCGGCATCCCGCCGCGATGCCTTGCGTTGCCGATCGGTCCGCGACGGGCCCCGCGCCCCTGCGCGGCGGGTTACCGCCCCGGCCCGACGTCGATGAAGCGCAGGAACTCCGCGCGCGTGCGCGCGTCCTCGCGGAAGCTGCCGAGCATCGTCGAGGTGACCATGCTCACGCCGCGCTTGTGCACGCCGCGCGTGGTCATGCATTCGTGCGCGCCGGTGATCACCACGCCGACGCCGCGCGGCTTGAGCACGGTCTCGATGCAGTTGGCGATCTGCGAGGTCATCTTCTCCTGCACCTGGAAGCGCCGCGCGAAGGTTTCGACGACGCGCGCGAGCTTGCTGATGCCGACCACCTTGCCGTCCGGCAGGTAGCCGACGTGGGCCTTGCCGATGATCGGCGCCATGTGGTGCTCGCAGTGCGATTCGAACTCGATGTCGCGCAGCACGATCAGCTCGTCGTAGCCGCACACCTCCTCGAAGGTGCGCGCGAGGTACTCGTGCGGGTCCTCGGCGTAGCCCGAGAACCAGTCGCTGTAGGCCTTGACGACGCGCCGCGGCGTGTCGAGCAGGCCTTCGCGCTGCGGGTTCTCGCCGGCCCAGCGCAGCAGCACGCGGACGGCGTCCTCGGCCTGCTCGCGGCTGACTTCGGTGGAAGGAGGCGGTGGCGGGGGAGCCGACATGGGCGTTCTCCGGATGGACGACGCATGCTACGCCAGCCGGCCCTGAATGCGCCGTCAAGACCGTGCAAAGGTCCGTTCCGCAGGCGGTGTCGTGGCGGTCACGCGCGCGGCGCTTTCCGCGCGGGCTTCGCCGGCGCGCGGCGCGCGGGCCGCGCATCGAGCGGCGCGAGCATCCACTGCACCATCACCAGCTTGCCCTTGCCGCCCGGGCGCGACGACAGCATGAGGTCCGCGAGCTGGCGCAGCAGCCGGTTCGCTTCGGCGAGCTCGGCCGGCTCCAGCCAGCCGCGCAGGCGCGCGGACCAGAGCTCGCGGCGCGGGCCTTCGGCGACCGTCGACGGATCGGCGAGCGCGCGCAGGAAGTCGCGCTGCGCGAGCCGCGACATGCTCCTGGCGGCGAGCCCGACCGCTTTCGCGTTCGCGGTCGCGCCGGGCCGGTAGACCAGCCGCATCGATTCGCCCGCCGGCACCGCGAGCGCGTAGCAGCGGCCGTTGTCGCCCTCGTGCTCGGTGAGCAGGCCGCCCTTCACCATCGCCCGCAGGTGGTAATACAGCCCGTCCGCGGGCCGGCCGAGCTGCTCGGCCAGCTCGGCGACCGTGGTCGGGCCGCCGAGCGCCTGGATCGCGGTGGCGATCTCGATGCGCACCGGCGTGGCGAGCACGGCGATCTTCCTCGGATCCTCGATGTTGCCGCCGGCGGGGGCTTTCCGTGCCATGAGTTGGGTTGCCTGCATTGAAATTCGTGCGTATTCTTCAACACATCGGCAGCCGCCGCAACCACGCGGAAGGCGCCGCACGAACGGAGCCTGCCATGCGCGTGCTTGCCTTCAGCCTGCTGTCCCTCGCCATCGCCTCGACCTGCCAGGCCGGCGACGCGATCGGAATCTTCGCGCGCGCCAAGGCCGCGAGCGGCGGCGCGCGCTGGGACACCGTGAAGAGCTGGCGCGCGGAAGCCACCGTGAGCGCCGGCGGCATGAGCGGCCCGCTGCACGTCGTCGTCGACGCGCGCGACGGCCGGTCCGCGAACGCCTACACGATCGGCCCGGTCGACGGCGCGGAGGGCTTCGATGGAAAACAGTCGTGGCAGCGCGATCCCGGCGGCGAAGTCGCGGTGCTCGATGCGCCGGCCGCGTTGCGTCGGGCGCGCAACGACGCGTGGGCCAACGCGCACGGATACTGGTATCCGCAGCGGATGCCGGCGGCGTGGGGCGAGGTGATCTCGAAGGTCCTCGATGGGCGCCGCTACGACGTGGTCGTCGCGACGCCGAAGGGCGGCGATCCGGTCACCCTGTGGTTCGACGCCGACAGCGGCCTGCTCGCGCGCGTGCAGGAGCCGCAGGGTTCGAGCGTCGCCACGACCGTCTACGACGCTTTCGCCACGATCGACGGCCTGCGCGTGCCGATGCATGCGACGGTCGACGTCACCGACGCCGCCGGCCGCACCGATGCGCGCGACCACAACGACGTCCGCTTCACGAAGATGACGTTCAACGCGCCGGTCGCCGACGCCGACTTCGCGATGCCGGCCATGAAGGCGACCGCGCGCATCGACAACGCGGCCGGCACCACCACGGTCCCGTTCGACCTGGTCAACAACCACATCTACGTCGATGGCCGCATCGACGGCAAGCCCGCGCGCTTCCTGGTCGACACCGGCGGCACGAACCTGCTCACGCCCGCCGCCGCGAAGAAGTTCGGCCTGGTCGGCGAGGGCAAGCTCGCCGGCAGCGGCGTGGGCGACGAGCGCGTGGACCTCTCGCTCGCGCACGCGGGCGAGGTGCGCGTGGGCGACGCGGTGCTGTCCAGGCCGGTGTTCTACGTGCTCGACCTCGGCGAGCTGCCGAAGGTCGAGGGCGTGCCGGCGGACGGCCTGGTCGGCTACGAGATGTTCCGGCGCTTCGGGGTCGAGATCGACTACGCGCACCATCGCCTGGTGATGAGCGACCCTTCGAAATTCGTGCCGCCGGCGGGTGCGACCGCGCTCGCGTTCGAGCTCGACGACCGCATCCCGATCGTGACCGGCACGCTCGACGGCCTGCCGATGCGCATGAGCATCGATACCGGCTCGCGCTCCTCGCTGACGCTGCACGCGCCGTTCGTGCGCGACAACCACCTGGTCGAGAAATACCACGCCGCGCCCGAGGCGGTGACCGGCTGGGGCGTCGGCGGCGCTTCGCGCGCACGGCCCGCGCGTTTCGGCACGCTGATGGTCGGCGGCGTGCGCATCGACGGCGTCGCCGGCGACATGTACCTGGGCAACAAGGGCGCGTTCACCGACGCCAACCTCACCGGCAACCTCGGCGGCGGCGTGCTCAAGCGCTTCGACGTCGCGTTCGACTACGCGAAGAAGCGCATGTACCTCGCGCCGATTCCGGAAGCAGCCGGCAAGCCGGACGCGTTCGATCGCAGCGGATTGTGGCTGCTCGGCGACGGCGATGCGTTCAAGGTCGCCGACGTCGCGGCCGACAGCGCGGCGTTGCAGGCCGGCATGCGGATCGGCGACCGCGTGGTCGCGATCGGCGGCGAGCCGGTCGCCACGCGCAGCCTCGCCGACTGGCGCGAACGCCTGCGGACCACCCCGGCCGGCACGCACCTGGCGGTGCGCTTCCTGCGCGAGGGAAAGGAGCAGGCGGCCGAGCTGTCGCTCGCCGACCGCATTCCCGGGACGATGCGCTGACGCGCGAGGTGCGGGCTTCCGCCCGCATCGTCCCCCGGATCCTCGGTTCCGCGCCGCGGCCCGCCCGGGTCGTGCGTCACTCGACCCTGCAGAACGCCGCCTTCAGGTAGCGGCTCTCCGGGACGTTCGCCATGAACGGATGGTCGGCGCCCGCGCCGCTCACCTTCAGCACCTGCAGCGTGCGCCCCGCGTAGAACGCCGCGCGGCGCAGCATGTCGAGGAACTGTTCCTCGCTCACCAGGCCGGTGCACGAGCAGCTCAGGAAGAAGCCGCCGGGTTTGGCGACCGACAGCGCGAGCTTGTTCATGTCGAGGTACTTCTTGAGCGCGGGGATGACCTGCTCGCGGTCGCGGGTCATCTTCGCCGGGTCGAGGATCACCGCGTCGAACCGCTCGCCGCCGGCCGCGGCGTCGCGCAGCCACGGGAACAGGTCGGCCTGCACGAACTTCACCCTGGCGTCGTTGAGCTGGGCGTTCTTCTTCGCGATCGCGAGGATCTCCTCGTCGAGGTCGAGGCCGACGACCTCGTCCGCACCGCCGCGCGCCTTCGCGTAGATGCCGAAGCCGCCGGAGTTGCAGCACAGGTCGAGCACGCGCGCGCCGGCGACGTGGCGCGCGAACCATTCGCGGTTGTCGCGCTGGTCGGCGAAGAAGCCGGTCTTGTGGCCGCTGCCGGGGCTGGCGCGGAACTTCACGCCGTACTCGGTGATGACCGCGGGCGGCGGCGCGTCGGGCGCGCGGAAGTCGAAGCTCTCCTGCTTCTGCACGTGGTCCTCGGCGAACGCGTAGAAGCGGCAGTCCGGGAACTGCTCGCGCAGCGCTTCGTAGATCCACTCGCGGTGGCGGAACATGCCGGCGGAGAAGAACTCGACGACCAGCAGGTCGGCGTAGCGGTCGACGACGAGTCCGGACAGGCCGTCGCCCTCGGCGTGCACGACCCGCCAGGCGTCGCTGACGGCGTCGAGCCTGAGCGTCTCGCGGCGCAGCGCGACCGCCTGCGCGATGCGGCGGCGGAACCACTGCGCGTCGATCGGCTCGTGCGCATCGCTGGTCAGCACGCGCAGGCTGATGCGCGAATGCCCGTTGTAGAAGCCGCGGCCGATCCAGGCCCCGCTGTTGTCGTGGATCTCGACGACGCTGCCGGGCTTGGGCCGCACGGCGGGCTTCTCGATCATCTTCTGGTAGATCCACGGGTGCTGCGCGTTCGGATGGCTGGCCGGGCGCGCGGTCTTGAGGTGGATCGCGGGATTCGCGGAGGTATTCATGCGCGCATGATAGCCGGGGCGCGGCTTGCCTCCGCCCCGGCCGCCCCCACGTGGTGTCGATGGACCTGCCCCTGCCCGATCCGAAAGCCTTCGCCGACCACGCCGTGCCGATGAACCGGCGCTTCCGCCGCGCGGCCTGGGCCAGCGTCTGTTTCGTGGTGCTGCTCGGCTGGATCAAGCTGTTCGAATACTGGACCGGCACGCCGTTCGACGGCCTCGCGCTGCGTCCGCACGATCCCGGCGGGCTCATCGGCATCCTCACCGCGCCGCTGCTGCACGGATCGCTCGAACACCTGGTGTCCAACGCGACGCCGCTGCTCGTGCTCGGCACCCTTGCCGGCACGCTCTACCCGCGCGCGAGCCTGCGCGCGCTGCCGATCATCTGGATCGGCTCGGGCCTGTTCGCGTGGTTCAAGGGCGAGCCCGGCAGCGCCCACGTCGGCGCGAGCGGGCTGGCGACCGGGCTGATGGTGCTGGTGTTCGTGATGGGCGTGCTGCGGCGCGACCGCCAGGCGATCGCGGGCGCAATGATGGCGTTCTTCCTCTACGGCGGGATGCTGGTGGAGATCTTCCCGCACGATCCGCACATTTCGTGGGAAATGCACATGGGCGGCGCGATCGCCGGGCTGTGCGCGGCCATCGTGCTCAAGCGCCTGGACCCGCCGCTGCCGCGCAAGCGCTACAGCTGGGAGGACGAGCCGGAGGAGGAAGCCGAGGCCGACGACGCGCCGGCGGCCGCGAACGCGAGCCTCCCGCCCGGCAGCGCCGAGGAGGAATGGGTCGAGAACGCAGCCGATGCCGGACTGGAATGGGACGAGGACGTCGCCGACGGCTCTCCCCGGCGCCCGCGCTCGCGGCTGCGGCGGCCGCGCAGCCTGCCGTGAGGCGCGGCGGCGACCGGCGCGGTCAGTTGGTGCCTTCCGGATCCGCCGCCCGCTGACCGGCGCGCTGCTGGCGCATCGCCTGCATCTTCCCGCGCGCCGCGCGCAGCTCGTCGCGCGAAACGTAGCCGTCGTGGTTGGTGTCGATGAGGTCGAAATGGCGGGCCACGAACGGCATGCCCTTCGCCTCGGTGCGGCTCAGGCGCCCGTCGTGGTCGGCGTCGGCTTCGATGAAGCGCTCGTGCGCGCGCTGGCCGGGGGCCTGCGGCGCGGGCGAGGAGGACGGGTCTCCCGCCGGCGGCGGGGCATTCTGGGCGAAGACCGGCGCCGCGAGGGCCAGCAGGGATGCGAGCAGAACGGATTTCATGGCGGTGTCCGGTCGGGGGAGATGACTGGAAACGCCCGCGCGCCGGATCGGTTGACCCCAGGCTGTAGCGAGGTGTGCGTCCGCCGACGCTAGCGAACGGACTTGCGCGCCGGCGACGCCGGATGCGTCCGCCGCGACGCTTCGGCGAGATGGCGCAGCGGCAGCGCGAGCTCCTGCTTCACGGTGCGCAGCACGAAGCTCGAATTGACGTCCGCCACGCCCGAATCGTTGAGCAGGTGGTCGAGCAGGAAGCGCGAGAAGTGCTCGAGGTCCTCCACCACCACGTGCAGCAGGTAGTCCATGTCCCCGGTCAGCGCATGGCAGGCGACCACGTCGTCCCAACCCTGCAGGCGCTCGGTGAAGGCCTGCACGGTCGCGGCATCGTGGCTGCCGAGCTGCACGCGCACGAAGGCCTGCAGGCCGAGGCCGACCGCCTTGGGCTCCACGCGCGCCGCATAGCCTCCGATCACGCCCTCGGCCTCGAGCCGCTGGACGCGGCGCAGGCAGGCGGAGGCCGAAAGCTTCACGCGTTCGGCGAGCTCGGCATTGGTCAGGCGCCCCTCGCGCTGGAGCAAGGCGAGGATGGCGAGGTCGGTGCGATCGAAGGCGGTCATGGTCGTCCCTCCTTGCGTCGTTCGAGCAGTTCGCGCAAGGATCTTGCGTCACGTGCCATGTATTGCGCAACAACGCAAGCCCGTTGCGCGCGTCCGGGCCTACACTCGCCCGATCAGCCACGGTCTCACGCGAGGATCCGCCATGCCCTCCGTTCCGCAACGCGTCGAGCACCAGATGACCGACAAGGGCTACGTGCCGGTCTACACGACCGCCGTGGTCGAACAGCCGTGGGCGAGCTATTCGGCGACCGACCACGCGACCTGGGCGACCCTGTTCGCGCGCCAGCACGCGATGCTGCCGAACCGCGCCTCGAAGACCTTCCTCGAGAACCTGCGGCGCATGGACATGAGCGCCGATGGCATCCCGAAGTTCGAGGACCTCAACGCCGTGCTGCGCAAGACGACCGGCTGGGAGCTGGTCGGGGTCGAGGGCCTGCTCCCGGAACTCACTTTCTTCGACCACCTCGCGAACCGCCGCTTCCCGGTGACCTGGTGGATCCGCAAGCCCGAGCAGCTCGACTACCTGTCCGAGCCCGATCTGTTCCACGACCTGTTCGGCCACGTGCCGCTGCTGATGGAGCCGGTCTTCGCCGACTACATGCAGGCGTACGGCCGGGGCGGCGTGAAGGCGCACGCGGTCGGCAGCGACGCGCTCGCGAACCTCACGCGGCTGTACTGGTACACGGTGGAGTTCGGCCTGATCCGCGAGCCGGAGGGCCTGCGCATCTACGGTTCGGGGATCGTGTCTTCGAAAGGCGAGTCGATCCACTGCCTCGACTCGGCCGCGCCGAACCGGATCGGCTTCGACCTGCGCCGCATCATGCGCACCCGCTACCGCATCGACACCTACCAGAAGACCTACTTCGTGATCGACAGCTACGAGCAGCTGATGGACGCAACGCGTCCGGATTTCCTGCCGATCTACGCCGAACTGGCATCGATCGATTCGATTCCGGCCGGCGAGGTGCTGGCCGGCGACCGCGTCTTCCACCGCGGCACCGGCGAGGGTTGGCTCGCCGACGGCGATGTCTGAGGGCACGCCCGACTTCATCGAAGTCTACGAGGACGCGGTACCGGCCGATTATTGCCGGGAGATCGCGCGCCGCTTCGCGGCCAGCCCCGACCTGAAGCCCGGCCGCGTCGGCGGCGGGGTGGACACGGCGCTCAAGAACAGCCGCGATCTCGGGATCAGCGGCCGCGCCGAATGGCGCGATGTCGAGCAGGCCCTGAACCAGGCCGTGCTCGCCGGGGCGCTGGCGTATCTGCGCACCTACCGCTACGCGCTGATCGCGCCGCTGATGTTGCAGGTCCCCGATCCCGAAACGGGCGCGCTGCGACGCCTGCAGGCCGAGGATTTCGACCGGCTGGACGAGGCCCGGCTCGCGCAAATCGTGGCCGCGGTCTGGCGCCCCGGCGCGATCAACCTGCAGCGCTACACGGCGAACGAAGGCGGCTATCCCTACTGGCATTGCGAGACCTTCCCGAAGGACGCCGGCTGCGAAACGCTGCACCGCGTCCTGCTCTGGACGATCTACCTCAACGACGGCTTCGCGGCCGGCGAGACCGAATTCCTCTACCAGCGGCGCAAGATCCGGCCGCGCACCGGCAGCCTGCTGCTCGCCCCGACCGCGTTCACCCACACCCACCGCGGCAACCGCCCCGAAGGCGGGGACAAGCTGATCGCGACGAGCTGGCTGTTGTTCCAACGCGCCGAGGCGCTCTACCCCGTCGCGCGCTGACGCCACGGGGAACTTCGGGGCCGCAGCGGCCTCCAACCCCCGTCCCGGGCCATGACCGATGGCAGGGTGCCTTGAACCGGGCGCATCCTGCCTCGACTTCAGAGTGCTGGCGCCCTGCGCTGTTCGATCGGACCGCAATCGGCATGATCGCCGCGCGTCGATTTTTCCGCGTCCTGGGATGAAGGCGGCACCGCAATCCGGTGGCCGCCCTGCCCTCATCCAGCCAAGGGGAAATTCTCACGGAAAAGCCCACGGCATTAAACGCCAAGCTGACTGTTGCCTAAACTAATAATTAACGAATAATTGACAATTCATCCCTTCTCCCTATCCTTACGCTGCCTCACGGCTACTTCCCCACTAGGATTTTTCATGAACAAGACGCTTCTCGCCGCTTCGCTCCTGGCCCTGGCCAGCCTCACGTCGGTCGCCGCCGCGGCTGACGATTCGTGGTACGTGCGCGGCACCCTCGGCAGCGGCCGCATCAGTGTCGACGGCCTCGGCCACGACGACGCCACCGGCGGCTCGATCGGTCTCGGCTACTGGTTCAATCGCAATTTCGCGATCGAAGGCGCGTACACGGACTTCGGTGACCACAACGGCGCGAAGATCGACTCGTGGGGCCTCGGCCTGGTCGGCAAGGCGCACTTCAACCAGGCCGACACCGGCTGGTTCGTCGATGGCCGCATCGGCATCGCCCGCCTCGAAGCCCGCTTCCACGGCATCGGCGGCAGCGACGACAAGGCTTATGTCGGCGCCGGCCTCGGCTACGACTTCAACAAGAACTTCGGCGCCAGCATCAACTACCTGTGGAACGACGGCGGCTCGGGCGCGAGCGCCAGCCTGGCCAGCGTCGGCCTCGAAGCCCGCTTCTGATCCATTGCGACACGCAGCACCCGAACGGCCGCCGCAAGGCGGCCGTTCTTTTTGTGGCGAAGGCGTCCGGCCGCGACCGGCCGGCCCGGTACAATGCCGCCTCCCGATCCCGAGGCCTCCATGAACCGCATTTCCCTGACCCGCTACCTGATCGAGGAACAACAGGCCGGCCGCATCTGCGCGGACCTGCGCCTGCTGATCGAGGTCGTCGCCCGCGCCTGCAAGATGATCTCGATCGCGGTCGGCAAGGGCGACCTCGGCGGCGTGCTCGGCGATGCCGGCACCCCCGGCGTGGCCAGCATGAACATCCAGGGCGAGGCGCAGAAGAAGCTCGACGTGCTGTCCAACGAGATCCTGCTGGAAACCAACGCCTGGGGCGGCCACCTCGCGGCCTGCGCATCCGAGGAGATGGACCACAGCCAGCCGATCCCGGACATGTACCCGAAGGGCAACTACCTGCTGGTGTTCGATCCGCTCGACGGCAGCTCCAACATCGACGTCAACGTCACCGTCGGCACGATCTTCTCGGTGCTGCGCTGCCCGGACGGCGTCACCCACCCGGGCGACGAGCACTTCCTGCAGCCCGGCCGCGACCAGGTCGCCGCCGGCTACGCGGCCTACGGTTCGAGCACGATGCTGGTGCTGACGATCGGCAACGGTACCCACGCCTTCACGCTCGACCGCGAGATCGGGACCTTCGTGATGACCCGCCGCGACATCCGCATCCCCGAGGACACGAAGGAATTCGCAGCGAACGTGTCCAACCAGCGCCGCTGGGAGGAACCGATGCAGCGCTACGTCGGGGAGATGCTCGCCGGAAAGGACGGCCCGCGCGGCAAGGACTTCAACATGCGCTGGGTCGCGAGCATGGTTGCCGACGTGCACCGGATCCTGACCCGCGGCGGCGTCTTCATCTATCCGATCGATTCGAAGATCAAGGCGCAGGGCGGCAAGCTGCGGCTGCTCTACGAGGCCAACCCGATGGCGATGCTCGTCGAGCAGGCCGGCGGTGCGGCGAGCACCGGCCGCGAGCGCATGCTCGACGTGCAGCCCGAGAAGCTGCACCAGCGCGTGCCGGTGTTCCTCGGTTCGCGCAACGAAGTCGAGCACGCGGTCGCGATGCATCGCGCATACGACGCGGCCAACTGAAAACGAGGGGTCAGGATTGCCGCGGGCGGTTCCTGAACCCTTCGGACGCGCCTTCTCCGGCACGCGGGCTGCCTCGGCTAAACTCGAACCACCGAATCCGCCCGGAAGCCCGTGATGGCCTGGCTCCTGTTGCTGCTCGCGCTGGCCTGCTTGGTCGTTCCCTTCTTCACGACCTCGGTGGTCCTG
>Ga0070672_100002323_pt1 | contig 12020 bp, 11 predicted proteins | sample KBSM13metaG_FD_66151 | JGI IMG/M metagenome (GOLD analysis project Ga0070672, IMG submission 66151) | Miscanthus rhizosphere microbial communities from Kellogg Biological Station, Michigan, USA - KBS M1-3 metaG | ecosystem: Host-associated > Plants > Roots > Rhizosphere > Soil ... | reverse complement strand
GTCCATTTGGCGATGCAGCTCCACCCTTCGACGCAATCGTGCCGCGTGATTTGGCTCTGGGCCGGCATGTTGCGCAGTTCATCGAGTGAGAACGTGAGCTCGTTCTCCACCAGACCGCTCACCCGGAATTTGTAGTCGGCGAAGCTATTCGCCTTGAGCGCGAGATATTCATCGCTGTTGGGATCCGTCGAGCCATTGGGTCTCTGTGGCTGCCTGATCTCGCTTTCGGCGTACGTCGCCGACAGCGCCTGCTGGCCACCGAGAAGCCGCTGTGCCTGGTACGTCAAGCTGTTGGCTCGCTCGATGAAGTCGCGCACCTGATGATCGCGCTGCCCGAGGAAATCGAACTGGTCGCATCCGGCGAGCACGAGGCTCGAGACGCCCATCGCAGATCCAGTCAGGAACGATCTGCGCGAAACGATGAGCTTTCCCATGTCAGTGCTCCTCGCCCTTGGAGTCGTGCCCGGTGTTGGTCTTGTAGTACCCGGTGATCATCGAGCGCAGTTCGTTGATCGGATTGGCCAGCACAACCATGATGATGTGCACAACGAAGAACAGCACGAAGGCCAGCATCGTGATGAAGTGGATCGTCCGGGCAGTCTGCCGTCCACCGAACAGTTCGAGCAGCCACGGCGCCGTCGCGTCGAAGTTGGGGGACATCGTGAGCCCCGTAGCAATGATCAGCGGGAACGCCACGACGAACACACCGAAATAGGCGATCTTCTGCAGCGGCGAATAACTCTTGCCATGCGTGAAGCGCAGCCGGATGTGGTCGACGATGTCCTTGGGAAGTCCACGAATATCGTGTGGCTTGAGAACAATGTCGCGCCACAAATGCCCCGTGAAGAGCGCATTGATCAGCCAGATGGCGAGCGTCCCCACGAGGATCCAGGCAAAGAAGAAGTGCACAACCCGCCCCGTCGCGAGGTCGCGGTAGGAGGGGATCGTCGCCCAACCCGGGAACGCGGTGAATGTGGGCTGCTCGGCCGACCCACTCATTCCAAGCACGCCGGTCGTGTCGAAGATCTGCCCGAACAGCTTGGTCTGTCCGGCCGGCCCGCTCGGACCGTTGGTCGCGTAGATATCGAGGATCGAGTTCTCGAAGCCAAAGCCAGATTGCTGGCCGATATACAGATTAGGCCGAGCGTTGAAGATCTGCAGCCCCGAGAGCAGCAGGAAGAACATCGCAATCGCCCACACCCAGTGGGTCAGCCGCGTAATCCCACTCTGCCGGTAGATCAGCCCGCTATCGCTTTCGGCCACGTGGCGATCGTTGCTGATCATGCCCGTAAGCGCGCCAAGGAACGCCAGCAACAGCGGCACCCCGAGGGCCCAGCCGAAGCTTTTGTAGCTGACGCATCCCGCGATCCAGAACAGCGCACCGATCAGCACGATCGCTCCGCCGAGACCGAGGCGCGGAAGAACGATGATGCCGCCCAGCAACATGAACGCCACGCCGGCAACTAGCAGCGAGATGGAAACAGTATCGATCGCTTGCTCGACACCCCACTGCGCCAGCGTCGCCGGCGCCGCGAACAGCAGCACTACAATCACCGCGCCCGCCACGGCGCCAATCAAACTGAGACTTGCGGCGGTGTTGCGCGCGCCGGGGTGAAACCCCATCGGCGCGCCCTGCTCTGCTACGGCCATCTCACCCCTCGTTGCGTCAACGCGCAATTGAAGTCAGAAACGGCGCCTTTCCCCGCGGAGTTTCAAGTCACGTCGGCCAAAAGCCGCGTGAGCATTGCGTGAAACTACTCGCGCGCGGCCCAGTTTATGCCGCGGCGGACGATGGTAGCCATTTCCTTGACCTCGAATTCAGCCGCCCGATGCCCCAACGTGCAGTGAAAGACCTTGCCGGCGCCGTAGCGATGCTTCCACGCTACCGGCATCACGACGCCCTTGGTCCAGGGCGCATGCTCACCGGAGAACGTGGTCGTCGCCAGGACTTCGACGGCCGGATCCATGTGCATGTAGTATTGCTCGGAATGATACGGGAACGAGCCGGGAAGCCCCTGCATGATCGGGTCGTCCGGGCGGGTCACGTCCACCGTGTAGTCGATGATGTTGCCTGGATGGGCGACCCACTGCCCACCGATCACGAACTGATAGTCGACGGACTCGCGGAACGCGTCGCTCATGCCGCCGTGATGTCCGCCGACGCCGACGCCGCCTTCCACCGCCTTGGCGAAGTTTTGCGCGTGCTCGCGCTCGATTTTCGACATCGTAAAGATCGGCACGATCAGCGAGAGATCATGGATCGACGGATCGCCGAACACCGCCGTGTCAGTTTCCACGCGCACCGAAAACCCGTCCTCATGCAGCCAGCGTCGATAGATCGCTGCGCACTCCTCCGGGTCGTGCCCGTTCCATCCGCCCCAGACAATCAGTGCACTACGCATTCGCAACTCCCGAGAAAACGCCGGGGAGCTTACTCAAATCGACTGGACGCGCCACCCCAAAAACATCGGCGAAAGACGATGATTTCTCATGCGGCCTTGGGTTCCAGGAACGAGACGAAATGCAGCTGCCGATCGAATAGCCAACGCGCCGGCGGTAGGTAGATGTCGAGCTTCTCGTTGGTTTGGTGCGACTGCAGCTTGGACTTGAAGAACGCCCCCTGCCACTCGCTGCGCGACAGGAAATTGTATGGGAGGGGCACACCATCACCGATATTGCCGCACCAATCCATGAACGCGAGCGTCTCCTGCGCCAGGAAACCCTCGCGTAGATGATCCTTGATCACCACGCCGTGCCGGGCCACGCGCGACGCTTCCGACAGCACCACCGTCGGATCGTCGGTATGATGCAGCACATCTACGATCGTTACGTAGTCGAAGCTCTTGTCGGCGAATGGCAGCTTGATGCCGTCATATTGCGCCACCGGGATCAGCGTCTTGGGACGCGCCACGACGTCGACGCCTTCGATCTTGAGATCCGGCCGGAGCTTCATCAGGGCCAGCGCCAGCTGCCCGTCGCCGCAGCCGATATCCAGCACGGTGCCACGACCAGGAATGGCGTTGGCCAGAGCGTGGGACAACACCCAGATGCGGCGATTGTAGTACCAGCTGTTGGCGCCGTTCAGCGCCCACGACTTGCGATCAAACTTTGCTGTAGTCGTGACCATGACGCCCCCGAAAATTCCGCCTCGGGGGCGCAATAGCAAATGCGGGCCAACCTGTCAGCCCTGCCCGATGATCCTCACCGTGGCCGCAACACCTGCCGCCAGATCAGCAGCACGATGATCGCGCCGATGATCTGCGCGAGGAAATTGGCATTGTCACCCGGTCCGTAGAGGTGGATGATCTGGCCCAGATAGGTCGCCACCACCGCGCCGATGATGCCCAGCACCGTCGTCAAGATGAAACCGCGCGGATTGGGACCGCCCGGCGTGACGAGCTTGGCGATGATGCCCGCAAAAAATCCGACGATGATGGCCCAGACGATATCCATGACCTGCCTCCGATTGCGGCAAGAAGATGGGGACCTCTTGCTCCCATTGCAAGATCAGTGCGTCGCCAGTTCCTTATGCTCGGTATCAGAGACCATCGCGAGGTCGAGAACCCTCTGCAGTTCCGCTGCGTGGCGGAAATCCGGCTGCTGGTTCTTGCCCGACCGAACAGCTCCTGCGAAACGCTCGTAGTTGGTCGGAACCGGCGGCACGTCCATGTCCTTCCAGGTACCGGTTTCGGCGTCCTCGCCCAGACAGACCCGCAGGTGACTGCCATCGTGCCGATGCTGCACCTCGACGCCGCCGCGCTCGCCGTAGACGCGGAGGCGCAGCTCGTTGAAATGCCCTGTCGCCCAGCGCGTGGCATGGATGACACCGAGCGCACCATTGGAGAAATCGACCGCCATCGTGAAGCTGTCATTGGCGTCGAGCTCGTACTCGCCGATCTTGTTGCCGGGCGCCTTGTCGAAGGTCTTAAGGCGAGCGAACACGTGCTCGATATCGAGGCCCGATCCGAACGAGGCGAAGTCCAGGATGTGAACGCCGATATCGCCCAGCACGCCGTTGGAGCCGTGCTTCTTGCTGAGGCGCCAGAGCCATTGGCTCTCGGTCCGCCAATCTCCCCAGGCCTTGGACACCAACCAGCTCTGCAGATAGCTCGCCTCGACATGCTTCACTGCACCGATCTGCCCTGACGTCACGATCTCGCGGGCGCGCTGCAGTTGGGCGACGTTTCGGTAGGTCAAGTTGACCATGTTGATGAGGCCGGATTTCTCGGCCACGTCCACCATCTCGAACGCCTTGTTGGCATCGGTTGCCAGCGGCTTTTCGCAGAACACGTGCTTGCCGGCGCGCAGGGCAGCAATCGAGGTAGGGTGATGGATGGAGTCGGGCGTGACATTGGCGATCGCGTCGAACTCCCCCCACGCCAATGCCGCGTCCAGTGAAGCAAAGCCGTGCTCGATGTTATGCGCGGACTTGAACGCATTGAGCCGGGCTGGATCGACGTCGACGCCGCCGACCACAGTCACGCCATCGATTGCGGCGAAGTGCTTGGCATGGTTCTTCGCCATGCCGCCAGTACCGAGGATAAGAAGACGCATTGAGATAAGTCCGGTTAAGCTTTGGGATGGTGAGTGAGCTTGGCGCCGCGTTCGACGATATGCTCGAGCGCTTTGTCGACCGGCGTATTCGGCGCCAGCAGCAGTTCCGCATGGCGCTCGGCGTTGAAGGCCCAGTTCACAGCATTGCGCAGCACCTGCCCAACCGTCTTGTCATGGTAAGTTGGGTAGGTCTCGTGGCCGGGGCGGAAATAGAAGATGTTGCCGGCGCCACGACGGTAGGTGAGGCCCGAGCGGAACACCTCGCCACCCTGGAACCACGACACGAACACGGTCTCGAGCGGCTCCGGCACGCTGAAGGGCTCGCCATACATCTCTTCGGTTTCGAGCTCGAAATAGCGCGGCAGACCCTTGGCGATCGGATGACCCGGGTTCACCACCCACAGCCGCTCGCGCTCGCCCGCCTCGCGCCAATGCAGCGCACAGGGCGATCCCATCAGCCGCTTGAACACCTTCGAGAAATGGCCCGAGTGGAGAACAATCAGCCCCATTCCCTGCCAAACCCGCTGCACCACACGCTCGACGATGGCGTCGTCGACCTTGTCATGTGCCGTATGCCCCCACCAGACCAGCACGTCGGTCGCGTCGAGCTTGGCTTCGGTCATGCCGTGCTCGGCGTCCTGCAGGGTGACGGTAGTCGCCTTGATGTTGGAATCTTCGTTGAGCAGCGCGGCGATCTGGCCGTGCATCCCCTTCGGGTAGAGCTCGGCAACATCCTTGTTCTTCTGCTCGTGGACGTTCTCGCCCCACACTGTGGTTCGGATCGGCATACTGGTCTCCTCTGAACGGCCGGTTTTTAGGCATTCGCCGCGGCCAAAAACGTTTTCGAAGATTTCGGCGGCGCTTCACTGCGCTCGTCGCGGGGGAAACGCAAGACTCCCTCAGGTGTTCATTGCCTGCGGCCTATTGGCGTCCGAGCGGTCTCCCCTCGGAATCGAAGCGATGCACCTGCCCCCTTTGCGGTCGGATCGAGATCGCCTCGTCAGGCTGGTGCTTCTTGGTTCCGTCCTCGCGCACGATGACCGGCTCGCCAGTCCCCATGTCCGCATAGACATATGAGTCGGAGCCCAAATTCTCCGAATGGATAACCTTGCCGCTCCATGCTCCCTCACCCGGCCCGATCTGGATATGCTCTGATCGAATGCCGATCGTGCTGGCGCCATAGGGTTCGGCGAACTTGCCGGTGAGGAAATTCATCTTTGGCGAGCCAATGAAGCCGGCGACGAACAGCGACTGCGGCTGTTCGTAGAGCTCGACCGGCGTGCCGACCTGCTCGATCACGCCGTCGCGCAGGACGCAGATGCGGTCGGCAAGCGTCATCGCCTCAACCTGATCATGCGTCACATAGATCATCGTCGCGCCATTCATCGAATGGTGCAGCTTCGCGATCTCGAGACGGGTCGCGACACGCAGCGCCGCATCGAGGTTCGAGAGTGGCTCGTCGAACAGGAACACCTTCGGATCGCGCACAATGGCGCGACCGATCGCGACACGCTGGCGTTGTCCGCCCGAAAGCTGCTTCGGCAACCGCTTGAGATAGGGAGTGATCTGCAGCAGATCGGCGGCCTTCTCCACACGCTCTTTGATCGCGTCCTTGCTCGATTTCGCCAGCTGCATGCCGAACGCCATGTTGTCGTAGACCGTCATGTGTGGGTAGAGCGCGTAGGATTGGAACACCATCGCGATGCCACGCTTCGACGGCGCGAGATTGTTTACGATCTGCCCGTCGAAGCTCAGTGTGCCGTCACTGATCGCCTCGAGCCCCGCCACCAGTCGCAGCAGCGTGGACTTGCCGCAGCCGGACGGCCCGACGAACACCATGAACTCGCCCGACCTGATTGTAAGGCTGACGCCGCGGATGACCTCCACAGCGCCGAAAGACTTGCGGATATCTGTGAGCTGCAGCTCGGCCATGTAACCTTTACCCTTTGACGCCGCCGGCGGTGAGGCCGGAGATAATTTTGCGCTGGAAGATCAGCACCAGAAGGACCAGCGGCGCAGTGACGAGCACTGACGCCGCCATGATCGTCCCCCACGGAATCTCGTGCTCGGAATTGCCGGAGAACAGCGAGATCGCCACCGGCACCGTGCGCGCCGCATTGCTAGAACTGAAGGTCAGCGCGAAAAGATACTCATTCCAGGCTGCGATGAACGCGAGCAGACCCGTGGTCACCAACGCTGGCCACAACAGCGGCATGAATACCCGCCAGATGATAATAATGGGGGATGCGCCGTCGACGATCGCCGCCTCCTCGATCTCAATCGGCAGATCTCGCATGAAGGTGGTGAGCACCCATACGGTGAAGGGCAGTGAGAAGATCGTATACGAGAAGATCAGCGCCCAGGGCGTGTTGAACAGATTGTAGAAGCGGATCAGCTCGAACAACCCGGCGAGCACCGCGATCTGTGGGAACATCGAGACCGCAAGGATGGTCATCAGCAGCAGCCCGCGACCGCGGAAATTGACTCGGCTCAGCGCATAGGACGCCGTCACCGACAGCAGCAGCGACAGCAGCACCGTGATGGTCGCAACAAAGATCGAGTTCCACAGATTCTGCAGGAAGCTCGCGCTCGCGAACACGTTGAGATAGTTGGCCAGATTGAGCTCGGTCGGCCAATACGTCACGATGAAGAGGTTCGTGCCGGATTTGAAGCTGGTGAGGATCGCGTAATAGAATGGGAACACCATCACCACGACGATGACGACGACCAGAACGAAAAACGCGGCATTCTTGACCAGCCTCCACAGGTCGAACGGCGCTACATAGCCCGAGTTGCCGCCAACAGCGCTCATCGCGAGCCTCCATCGAACCGGACCTGTCCGATCCAGATGTAGACCACCGTGAACACGGCGATGATCAGAAAGAGCAGCGTCGACTCCGCCGAGCCGTAGGCGAACTTGTCGAAGTCGATGAGATTTTCGCGGCTGATCACCGACATCGTCTTGGTCTGTGCCGAGTTCGGCGTGAGTACATAGACCAGGTCGAAGATACGCATTGCGTCCAGCAGCCGGAAGATCACCGCCACCATCAGTGCCGGCCGAATGAGCGGCAACGTCACACGAAAGAAGGTCTTGACCGGATGCACGCCGTCGATCGCAGCGGCCTCGTAGATGTCGCGCGGGATCATCTGCAGCGCGGCGAGAATGAGCAGCGCCATGAACGGGGTGGTCTTCCAGATGTCGACGATCAGGATGGCGTAGAACGCCGTATCGGCCGACGCGGTCCAGGCGATCTTGGTCGAAATCAGCCCCACATGCATCAGCATGTCGTTGATGATCCCGAACTGGTCGTTGAACATCCAGCCCCACATACGGGCGGAGACGATCGTCGGAATGGCCCAGGGCACCAGCACGGCGGCGCGTACGATGCCACGGCCGGGAAACTCGGCGTTGAGCACCATCGCCACGATGATGCCGAATACCGTCTCGAACGTCACCGAGACCAGAGCGAACCGCACTGTATTCCAGACCGCATTCCACCAGGCCGGGTCGGCGAGTACACCCGACCAGATGATCTTGCCGCTCTTCAGAACGGTCCAGTGCAGGTAGTTGTTGAACCAGATGAACTTGGCATCGGCCAGATGCACCAGCGACGCGTCCGTCAGGGAGAACCAAATGCTGCGGCCCAGTGGCCAGGCGGCCACCACGGCGAGCGCCGCAAGCATCGGCAGGAGGAACCACATCGCGGCGCGGACGCGCTGTTTGACGAGATCGGATTCGTCGGCGCGCCGTAGGGCCTTTGCCTTGGCTTTGGCGGGAAGGGCGATGTCGCTCATGCTCTGCCTTTAGTGAGGGGACGCGGGCGGCCGATGGGAGTGGGCTGCCCGCGCCGGGGAGATTGCCGGTAGTCAGAGATTACCAGCCAGCGCCCTTGAGGTCCGTCAGTTTCGCCTCGAGGGCCTCGAGGTTGTCCTTGGCAGAGCCGTTGCCGCTGAGCGTGTCGTGGACGGCCGACCAGAACAGGTTGCTGACCTCGTTGTATTTGGTCTTGGTCGGCGCCGACGGGCGCGGGACGGCATTCTGGAAAACCGACTTCCAGTTCGGAATGATCGGCTGCGCCTTGGCGACATCAGCGTCGTCATAGACAGCGATGCGGGTCGGAAGTGCGCTGAGGTCGATGGCTCGCTTCTTCTGCACTTCGGCCGAGCTCAGATAGAGCACCAGCTTGATCGCAGCGTCCTGGTTCTTGGAGTACTTGGACACCGCGAGGTTCCAACCACCCAGGGTCGAGGCCGGGCTATCGCCCTCCGCGCCCACCGGCAGGGTCGAAACGTCGAACTTGCCCTTGATCGGCGAGTCCGCAGCATTGCCGAGCGAATAGGCGTAGGGCCAGTTGCGCATAAAGGCGGCGTTGCCCAACTGCCAGACGCCACGACTCTCCTCTTCGCCGTACGACAGCACGCCCGGCGGCGAGATGGTGTTGACCCAGCTCGCAGCCTCAGTGATCGCGGCCGCGGCCTTTTCGTTGTTGATCGAGATCGTGCCATCGGGCTCGACGATCTGGCCACCACCGTAGGACTTTACCCACTCGAGCGCATCGCAGGTCAGGCCCTCATAGGCGTTGCCCTGGAACACGTAGCCCCAGAAATCCTTATTGCCGGCAGCACGCTCGCCATCCTGGATGACCTTGGCGTCCTTGGCCATCTCCTCCCAGGTCTTGGGAACGCTGAGTTTGTACTTCTCGAGGAGGTCCTTGCGGTAGTAGAGCGCCGGCGCATCGGTGAAGAACGGGATTGCGACGAGCTTGCCGTTGGCTGTCTGGCTCTCGATGATCGAGGGGAAGAAGTCCTTGGCCACGTCCTTGGCAGCGGCGGTGAGATCGACGAACTGATCGGCAAGCTGCGGGGCCCAGATCACGTCCGTCTGGTAGACGTCGACGTCGGAGCTACCAGCGGCCAGCCAGAGCTTGTACTGGCCGAACTGGTCTGTCGTCGACGACGGCATCGCCACGATGTTGACCGTGTCGCCAGAGGTCTTCTGGTACTCGTCCAGCACGCCGCGCAGCCACTGCAGGTTTCCGCCGGTGTCGCCGTTGACGATGTTGAGGGTCGCTGCCGAGGCCGAGCCTGCGAGCAGCACGCCGAGCAGCAGGCCGCCGGCGATCGATTTCAGTTTCATTGATGTCCTCCCAAGGGGCTGAATTCGCAGGAAAAAGGCGCAGCAAAACAGGTCGCCGGAACCGGCGATTCAGCTCGTGCTGAGGAAACTTCTCCCTGAAAGTGCCTCGGCCCGACCCTAAGCTGGTCAATTTCCCAAAGCGCTTTGGCCCAAATCGTATTTGCAAGCGATTTGGGCTGTCAAGCGGGACAGGCATGGTGGCTTGCAGATTCCTCTTAGATCGCAATTTTGTGTTACGTTTTCAATGCGTTGTGGGCGTGCTCGCGCGCGAGCACGCGACATGAGGTATCCCGGCCCCTGAGGTACGCTCATCATTTAGCTGGCGGCTTGCGTGAATATTCCAAATCGCTTTGGATGCGACCCTCGGCGTTTCTCTGGGCAAGCATTGGCGCTTCGCGTAAAGCGATGGGACCCCAAGGCGGAACCGCGGGAGCTGCAGTGGGCATAAACCTCAAGGAATTGGCGAGTGAACTCGGCCTGTCGCAAACGACGGTCAGCCGCGCTCTCAATGGCTATCCAGAGGTGAACGAGGCAACTCGCCTGCGCGTCACCGAGGCGGCGGTTCGACATGGCTATCGTCCTAACGCCAGCGCTCGGCGCCTCGCCACCGGCCGCGCTGGTGCATTTGGGCTTGTGCTTCGCACCAATGCCTACGGCCCCCACACGGTTGAGTTCCTTGGCGGCCTCGCCGAGCGATTGGTAGACGATGAAATCGACATCCTGGTCTCCACGGTCGGGTCCGAGGAGGAGGAGATCGCCGCCTATCGACGCGCAGCGGCCAGCAAGAAGGTCGATGCCATTGTCCTCTCGTCGCCATATCCCAACGATCCACGGATCGGGGTACTCACCGACCTCGGGCTACCTTTCGTGCTGCACGGACGATCAGAGGGCGCGCCTCCGCATGCCTGGCTCGACATCGACAATGCCGGCGCGACCGAGCGCGCCACAACGCACCTGCTCGACCTCGGCCATCGCCGCATTGCCCTTCTCAACGGTCCGCGAGGTGTAACCTTCGCGACGCACCGCGAGGCGGGCTACCGGACGGCGCTCGCGGCACGCGACGTCACCCCCAATCCGGCATTCATCGTCAATTCCGTCTTCACCGATGAAACGGGATTCCGGAACGCCCAGCAGATGTTGGAGCGCACGCCGAGTCCAACGGCGTTCGTCGCGGGCTCGATGATGACTGCGCTCGGCATTTTCCGCGCCATCCGCTCGGCGGGGCTGATCTTGGGCAAGGACGTGTCGCTGATCGCGCACGACGATGTGTTCCCTTACCTCAACGCCGACAACATGGTGCCCTCGATGTCGACCACGCGCTCATCGATCCGCGCCGCCGGCAACCGCGTGGCGGAACTGGCCCTGCAGGTCCTCGCGGGACGCCCGGTGACCGAGATCCACGAGCTCTGGCCGGTCGAACTGGTGCTGCGGCAGTCGACCGGACCGGCACCAGTTTAGACGTTCGTTCCATCACCCAGCAGGCGCAGATGTTCATCAAACTGGAAGTCGAAATCCTGCCGCGGAACTGCTGATCCGCCGAGGCCGATCCACTGACCCAGACCGTTGGTCGCGATAAAGCCGGTCGCGTCTGTCGCCACGCCGCAGGTCGATTGCAGCACCGTTGCCGAAATCGGCGTCGCGCTGCTGGCATCGATGCAAATGATGGTGCCGCCGACGGGCGATGACACCGCAACCGTCTCGAGATCGCCCGAGACTGCGAGCCCGCCGACGTAGCCGCCCAAGCTCGCCAATGCAGTCTCCGGGAGCGCGATCAGCCGGATGTCACCATCCAGCGTCGCGTAGCCCACGAGCTGCGGCATGCCCTCACGGCCGCGGAACTGGCAACCGAACCAGATGCGGCCGGCTGCATCGACCACCATGTGGCGGATCGACAGCATGTGCAGATCGCTGGCGAGCCGGAGCTGGCCGACGAGATGGCCGTCGCGCGCGTCCACGAAGCTCAGCGACGGATCCATGCTCTCGAGATTGAGCTCGGCGCGACCGTAGTCCGGATGCGTCTCGATCCCGCCATTGGCAATGGCGAATGTCTTGCCGTCGGGCAGCAGGATGACCTCGTGCGGTCCGATGCCATAGGTCTGGAACTCGCCGATCCGCTTGTACCCTCCCGCGACGTCATAGATCCCCAGTACCCCGCGACTGTTTTCGAAGTCGTTCTCGCTAGCGTAGAGCAGCATGCCGTCGGGCGAGAACACGCCATGCCCGAAAAAGTGCCGGCCCTCGACACTGGCGATGGTGTGAGGCGCCGCCTGCCCGGTCGGATCAAAGACCACCGCGAAGGTCCCAGGGCGCCGAGCAAACACCACCGCCC
>Ga0070672_100002319_pt1 | contig 12025 bp, 10 predicted proteins | sample KBSM13metaG_FD_66151 | JGI IMG/M metagenome (GOLD analysis project Ga0070672, IMG submission 66151) | Miscanthus rhizosphere microbial communities from Kellogg Biological Station, Michigan, USA - KBS M1-3 metaG | ecosystem: Host-associated > Plants > Roots > Rhizosphere > Soil ... | reverse complement strand
GCCGCTCGGGCGAGATGATGTCCTGCACCGAATAGTTGACGACCGTCATCAGCGGCAGGATCGCCGAGAAGGCGACGCAGATCACGACCGGCAGGATCAGCAGCCAGGCGCGCTGGTTGACGGTCTTCATGGCGCGACCTCCGCGACCAGCACGTCGTTCTTGTAGAAGCAGGTATGGGCGCCGACGAGGGTGAGCCAGACGGTATCGCCGGCCTTCGGGATCGCCTGCTGCGTGCCCAGCCGGGCGCGGATGACGTTGCCCGGCGCGGAGTCGCTCGTCGCGGCGCCGTTCGCCCGCGCCCCGCCGACCTCGGTCGTCAGCAGCCAGTAGGTGCCGATGTCCTGCGCCTGCGTGACGATCGCCGGCACGGCGCCCTCGGCGTCGGCGGCCGCGAGGGTCACGTACTCGGGCCGCACGCCGAGGGTGACGTCGCCCAGGTCGTCGAGCCCGCGGCCGGCAAGCGCGAGCTGCCGGCCGGCGACCTCGATCCGCGCGCCCGCCGATCGCGCCGGCAGGAAGTTCATTCCCGGAGAGCCGATGAAGTGGCCGACGAACGTGTGCTGCGGCCGGTCGAACAGCTCCGACGCGCTGCCGGTCTGGACCGCGCGGCCGCGGGTCATCACCACCACCTGTTCGGCAAAGGTGAGCGCCTCGACCTGGTCGTGGGTGACGTAGATCAGGGTCAGCCTCAAATCCTGATGGATCTGCTTGAGCTTCCTGCGCAGCTGCCATTTGAGATGCGGATCGATGACCGTCAGCGGCTCGTCGAAGAGCACCGCCGAGACGTCCTCGCGCACCAGGCCGCGGCCGAGCGAGATCTTCTGCTTGGCGTCGGCCGCCAGCCCGGCAGCGCGGCTGTTCAGCTGGCCGCTCAACTCGAGCATCTCGGCGATCTGGCCGACGCGGCGAGCGATGCGATCGGGCGTGACGCCGCGATTGCGCAGCGGGAAGGCGAGGTTCTCGGCCACCGTCATCGTGTCGTAGATGACCGGGAACTGGAACACCTGGGCGATGTTGCGCTGCTGCGGCGTCCGCGCGGTGACGTCGACGCCGTCGAACTTCACGCTGCCGCGCGAAGGCTTGACCAGGCCGGAGACGATGTTGAGCAGCGTCGTCTTGCCGCACCCCGACGGCCCGAGCAGCGCGTAGGCGCCGCCGTCGGCGAAGCTCATCACCAGCGGCAGCAGGGCGTAGTCGTCGTCGCTCTTCGGGTTCGCCTTGTACGCGTGGGCGAGGTCGAGGTCGATGCGCGCCATGTCAGCGGCTCCCGCGCCCGGCCGGGGCGAGCAGCAGGGCGCCCGCCGAATCGAAGACGTAGACCTGGCCCGGATCGAGATGCAGCGTCACCGGCGTGCCGAGCGTGAACTCGTGGACGCCGGTGAGCTGGGCGACCAGCTCGCCGATCGGCGTGTCGACGTGCAGGAAGGTATCGGAGCCCGAGATCTCGGCGAGCTCGACCTGGCCCGGCAGGGCGATGTCGCCGGGGCGGGCGTCGACGCGCAGCGCGCCGGCGCGGATGCCGACGGTGAGCGCCGGCGTGCGCGCCGCCGGCAGCGCCAACGCGAGCTCGCTGCCGCCGCGCAGAACGACGCCGGCCGCGCTCGCCTCGGCGGCGATCAGGTTCATCGGCGGGTCGCTGAACGCGCGCGCGACGCGGATCGACCTCGGTCGATGGAAGACCTCGGCCGTCGGCCCGTACTGCAGCAGCTCGCCGGCGTCGAGGACGGCGGTGTGGCCGCCGAGCAGCAGCGCCTCGGTCGGCTCGGTGGTGGCGTAGACGACGGTCGAGCGGCCGCTCGCGAACAGTTGCGTCAGCTCGTTGCGCAGCTCCTCGCGCAGCTTGTAGTCGAGGTTGACGAGCGGCTCGTCGAGCAGCATCAGCGGCGCGTTCTTGGCCAGCGCCCGCGCCAGGGCGACCCGCTGCTGCTGGCCGCCCGAGAGCTCGGCGGGCAAGCGATCGAGGAACGGCTCGATGTGCAGCCGGGCGGCGATCGCGGCGACGCGCGCGGCGACGTTCTTCTCGCCGCGCAGCCTGAGCGGCGAGGCGATGTTGCTCGCCACGGTCATCGACGGGTAGTTGATGAACTGCTGGTAGACCATGGCGACGTCGCGCTCGCGGACCGGCTTGCCGGTCACGTCGTCGCCGTCGGCGACCACCCGGCCCCTGGTGGGCGCATCGAGGCCGGCCATGAGGCGCATCAAGGTCGTCTTGCCGGCCTGCGTCGCGCCGAGGAGGACGGTGACCGCGAACGGCACCAACGCCAGGTCGAGCGGATACAGCCACGTCACGGCGCCGACGCGCTGCTCGATCCGCTCGAGCTTCAGCTCCATGCCCGCTCCTGCGCCGGCGCGGCGTTGTCCTGCGGCCGCCACGCGGCATCGCACCAGCGCGCGACGGCTTCGCGCTCGGCGGCGCTCAGATGCAAGCCGAGCTTGCTGCGCCGCCAGAGGACGTCGTCGGCGCTGCGCGCCCATTCGTGCTCGTGCAGATAGCGCAGCTCGCCCTCGTGCAGGCCGGGGGCCACTGCCGCGCCGAGCCCGGCGCCGGCGAGCAGCGCCTCGACGCGCGCGCCGTAGGCACGTGCCAGTCGGTGCCCGAGCGCCACCGGCAGGGCCGGATGACGCAGCGCGAGCGCCTGCTCGAAGCGAACGAAATCGGTGTCGGGACGCTGCGCCGCACCGATGAAGCCGCTCAGATCGCCACCTGGCAGCGACGCGCCGCCGGTCCAGGCGCCGCGCAGCGTCCCGAGCCTGGGCGCGAGCAGGTCGCCCGCCTCCTCGGCGAGCTTGCGGAAGGTCGTGATCTTGCCGCCCCAGATCGTGAGCAGCGGCGCTGCGTCGCTGTCGAGGTCGAGCTGGTAGTCCCGGGTCACGGCCGCCGGGTCGCCTTCCTCGTCCTCGAGCAGGGGCCGCACGCCGGAATAGCTCCAGGCCACTTGCGCTGGCGTCACGGGCTGCTGGAAGTAGCGGCTCGCCTGCTCGCACAGGTAGGCGGTCTCGGCGGCGTCGATGCGCGCCGCGCCGATCGGCCCCTGGTGCTCGACGTCGGTCGTGCCGATGAGCGTGAAGTCGCCCTCGTAGGGGATCGCGAAGATGATCCGCTTGTCGGGGTTCTGGAAGATGTAGGCGTGGTCGTGGTCGAACAGCTTCGGCACGACGATGTGGCTGCCCTTGACCAGTCGCAGCGACTTGTGGCGACTGAAATGCGCCGGCCCGCCGAGAAACTCGGCCGCCCAGGGCCCGGCAGCGTTGACGAGCACGCGCGCGTGCACGTGTTGCACGCGCCCCCGGTCGTCCTCGAGGCGCAGCTGCCAGTGGCTCGCCGATCGTTGCGCATCGACGCAGCGCGTTCGCGTCAGGACGGTGGCGCCGTGGTCGGCGGCGTCGAGGGCGTTGAGAACGACCAGGCGCGCATCGTCGACCCAGCCGTCGGAGTAGACGAAGCCCTTCGTGAATGCCGGCTTGAGCGGCGCGCCGGCGGGGTGGCGGCGCAGGTCGACCATGCGCGAGCCGGGGAGCACCTCGCGCCGCGCCAGGTGGTCGTAGAGGAACAGGCCGATGCGGATCATCCATGCCGGACGCATCGACGGGTCGTGCGGCATCACGAAGCGCAGCGGCCACATGATGTGCGGCGCGCTCTTCAGCAGCACCTCGCGCTCGGCGAGCGCCTTGGCGACAAGCGAGAACTCGCGGTACTCGAGGTAGCGCAGGCCACCGTGGATCAGCTTGGTCGAGGCCGACGAGGTGTGCTGCGCGAGGTCGTCCTTCTCGCACAGGACGACGCTTGCGCCGCGGCCGGCGAGGTCACGGGCGATGCCGGCGCCGTTGATGCCGCCACCGACGACGAGCACGTCGCAGACGCGCGCGCTGCCGGGCGGCGGAGAGCGGATCGGTTCGCTCGACGTGGGGGAGTGGCCAGAGAGAGGCAACCGGTCTCCTCGACGAACAGAAATGGCGATTTGGCCGCCCATCCTGTTCGTTTGGTTTCGTCTTCGTTCTTGTGTTTTCGTTTTAGCCCTCGACGGGACAAAACGCAAGCGCGAATACCTCGATGGCGCACGCGTCGGGTAGCGCCGTACCCTGCGCTTCGGGATGCCGACCCCACTGCCGCCATGACCCCGAATCCGCGCCAGGCCCTGCTGCTGGACGAAGTTCGCGCCCGCGGCTCGGTCTCGGTCGAGGCGCTCGCCGAGCAGTTCGGCGTCACCCTGCAGACCGTGCGGCGCGACGTCAAGCTGCTCGCCGACGCGGCGCTGCTGGCGCGCTTCCATGGCGGCGTGCGCGTGCCGAGCTCGACCACCGAGAACATTGCCTATCGCCAGCGCCGCCACATCAACCGCCAGGCCAAGCAGCGCATCGCCCGCGCGGTCGCTGCCGCGGTGCCGCCGAACTGCTCGCTGGTCATCAACATCGGCACGACCACCGAGGCGATCGCCAACGAGCTGCTGCACCACAAGGGCCTGCGCGTGATCACCAACAACCTCAACGTCGCGGCGATCCTGTCCGACAACCCGGACTGCGAAGTGATCGTCGCCGGCGGCATCGTCCGCTCGCGTGACCGCGGCATCGTCGGCGAGGCGACGATCGACTTCATCCGCCAGTTCAAGGTCGACATCGGCCTGATCGGCATTTCCGGAATCGAAGGCGACGGCAGCTTGCGCGACTTCGACTATCGCGAAGTGAAGGTGGCGCGCGCCATCATCGAGCACTCGCGCGAGGTCTGGCTCGCCGCCGACCACAGCAAGTTCAACCGGCCGGCGATGGTCGAGCTGGCGCGCCTCGACGAGATCGACGTCCTGTTCACCGACGTTGCGCCGCCGGCGCCGTTTCCCGAGCTGCTCGCCAGCGCGGGAGTGAACTGCATCACCTGCGGAGAGCCGCCATGACCCGCCCGCGCCATCTGCTCGCCCTCGACCAGGGCACGTCGAGCTCGCGCGCGATCGTCTTCGACGCGCGAGGCGCGATCGTCGCCTCGGCGCAGGCCGAGTTCCGGCAGATCTTTCCGCAGCCCGGCTGGGTCGAGCACGACCCGCGCGAGATCTGGAGCTCGCAGCTCGCAACCGCGCGCGAGGCGCTGGCCCAGGCCGGTCTCGGCGCCGGCGACATCGCCGCGCTCGGCATCACCAACCAGCGCGAGACGACGATCGTCTGGAACCGCGCGACCGGCGAGCCGATCGGCAACGCCATCGTCTGGCAGGACCGGCGCACCGCGGCGGCGTGCGAAGCGCTGAAGGCGCGCGGCCTCGAGCCGCTCTTTCGCGAGCGCACGGGGCTCGTCCTCGACGCTTATTTCTCCGGGACCAAGCTTGCCTGGCTGCTCGACCACGCGAGCGGCGCGCGCGCTGCCGCCGAGCGCGGCGAGCTCGCCTTCGGCACCGTCGACACCTGGCTGATGTGGCTCCTGACCGGCGGTGCGACGGCGGCGACGCGCGCGCACGCGGTCCATGCCACCGATCCGAGCAACGCCTCGCGCACGCTCCTGTTCGACGTGCCGCGCGGCGCCTGGAGCGCCGAGCTGATGCAGGCGCTGAACGTGCCGCCCGAGGTCCTGCCGGAAGTGCATCCGTCGAGTCACGTCTTCGGCCACACGCCGGCCGATTTGTTCGGCGCGCCGATCGCCATCGGCGGCGTCGCCGGCGACCAGCAGAGCGCGCTCTTCGGGCAAGCGTGCTTTCGTCCCGGCCAGGTCAAGAACACCTACGGCACCGGCTGCTTCATGCTGATGAACACCGGCGATCGCTTCGAGGTCTCGTCGCACGGCCTGATCGCGACCAGCGCGGCGCAGGCAGGTGCGTGGCCGCAGTTCGCGCGCGAGGGCAGCGTCTTCATCGGCGGTGCCGTCGTCCAGTGGCTGCGCGACGGACTGAAGGCGATCAAGTCGAGCAGCGAAGTGCAGCAGCTCGCCGAGAGCGTTCCCGACAACGGCGGCGTGATGTTCGTCCCGGCCTTCACCGGCCTCGGCGCGCCGCACTGGAATCCCGACGCGCGCGGCACCATCGTCGGCCTGACGCGCGGCTCGACGATCGCGCACATCGCGCGCGCCGCGCTCGAGTCGATCGCCTTTCAGAGCGCGGCGCTGCTCGAGGCGATGGCGAAGGACGTCGTCGCCGCCGGCGGCGCGCCGGTCGCCGAGCTGCGCGTCGACGGCGGCGCGTCGGTCAACGACCTGCTGATGCAGTTCCAGGCCGACCTGCTCGGCATCCCCGTCGTCCGGCCGAAGGTGACGGAGACGACAGCGCTGGGCGCCGCCTATCTCGCCGGGCTGGCCTGCGGCGTCTACGCCGGCACCGACGAGCTCGCCGCGCAATGGCAGGTCGAGCGCACGTTCCATCCGACCATGGCGCGGGCTCGCGCGGAAGAGCTGATGCAGCGCTGGCAGCACGCGGTGGCGCAGACGGTCGCCTGACGTCCGGCCGCAGCCTTCGAGTCGAACCGTGTCTCGGAAACGGCGGCGGCGCGACGCCGTCGGCGCGCAGCGTCACCAGGCCGGTGCCCCAGGGCGCTCAGCCGTCCGTCGCGAGCAGTGCGCTCACTGCGGCGTCGACGCCGTCGCTGCCGCAGGGGATGCCTTCGGCCCTGAGAGCCGCCTGCACGCCGGCGAGACAGCCGAGGATCATCGCCTCGTTCATGTCGCCGAGATGGCCGATGCGAAAGACCCGGCCCGACAGCGGCCCGAGGCCGCCAGCGATCGCCACCTGGAAGCGCTCGCGCGCGACCGAGCGCAGCGCTTCCGGGTCGATGCCCGGCGCTACCTGCACCGCGGTGACCGAAACCGAGCGCGCCGAAGGAACGGTCGTGAACAGGCGCAGCGCGCCGCCTTCGCCCCAGGCATCGACTGCGGCGTGGACGGCGCCGGCGAGCCGCGCGTGTCGCGCGTGGACGTTCGCCAGGCCTTCGGCGGCGATCAGGCCGAGCGCCGCCTCGAGTCCGGCCATGTGCGCGAGCGGTGGCGTGCCGCAGAACTTGCGATACGAGAGATCGCTTCGGCGTCGCAGCCAGTCCCAGTAGAAGCGCGGCGTCGGGTTGGTCCGTGCGAGCTCGATCGCGCGCTCGTTCGCGGCGACGAACGCCAGGCCGGGATGGACCATCAGGCCCTTCTGCGACGCACCGATCGCGACGTCGATGCCGAGCTCGTCCATCGCGAACGGCGCCGCCGCGAGCGAGGCGACGACGTCGACGACGAAGAGCGCCGGATGCGCCGCGGCATCGATCGCCCGGCGCAGTGCCGGCAGGTTGCAAGTCGTGCCGCTGGCGGTGTCGGTGTGGACGACGAAGACGGCAGCAATCCTGTGCTCGCGGTCGTCGCGCAGCGCCGCCTCGACCGCTGCCGGGTCGATCGGCAGGCCTTCGACATAGGGTGTTCGCACGGCGCGGCCACCGAACGCCTCGACCTGCTCGGCCCAGCTGTCGGAGAAGTGGCCGGTGCCGGGCACCAGGACCGTCGATCCGGGAGCGACCAGGTTGGCGATTACCGCTTCCCAGCCGCCGTGACCGTTGGCGGAATAGAAGAAGACGTCGGCGCGCTCGGTCTCGAGCAGCGCCTTCATGCCCGATTCGCAGGCTCCGATCAGCAGCGGCAGCCGGGCATCGGCAAGGTCGGTCGGCTGGCGCGCCATCGCGTTCACGACTTCGTCGGGCACGCGCGTCGGCCCGGGCGAATGGAGCAGGCGCATGCCGGGGATGCGGGCGTGGGTCTTCATGGCTGGGCATGGTAGCGGTCGAGAGGAGTAGATTCGTTGCCGACGCGGCGTCACCGAGGCACGGATTTGTCATGAATGCACCCTTCGTCCCGATTCGCGGCCTGCATCACTACGCCTATCGCTGTCGCGACTGCGAGGAGACGCGCGCCTTCTACGAAGACATCCTCGGCTTGCCGCTGGTGCACGTGATCCGCGCCGACGTCGTGCCGAGCACCGGCGAGCACTGCCCGTACGTGCATGTCTTCTTCCGCATGGCCGACGGCTCGCACCTGGCCTTCTTCGACCTCGGCGACGACGTCGCCGCCGAGCCGTCGCCGAACACGCCGGCGTGGGTCAATCACATCGCGCTGCGGGTCGACTCGCCCGAGGCGCTGCGCGCGGCCAAGGCGCGGCTCGAGGCGGCCGGGATCGAGGTGCTCGGTGTCACCGATCACCACGTCATCGAGTCGATCTACTTCTTCGACCCGAACGGCATCCGGCTCGAGCTGACCGTGCCGACGGCGAGCGCCGAGACGACCGCGCGCCACGAGCGCGAGGCGCACGCCGCGGTGGCGGCGTGGACGCGCGAGAAGCAGGCGCGACTCGGCGCGGCAGGCGGGTCGCCGGCGGCGCGCGCGGCGAACAAGGCGGTTGCCGCGGAGCTCTCCAGCTCGGGTGCGATGGATGCCTGAGCCGGCCGAGCGGCGCCTCGCCGCGATCGACGTCAAGCCGGGCGCGGCGCTGGAGAGCCAATCGGGCCTGCAGATGATGCGGCCGCGCATCTATGGCGCGTATGAGGAAGCGGCGCGCGGGCGCTCGGCAGGCGGCGTGAAGACGGGGGCGATCGTGATGCACCCGACCAGCAACTTCATGGGCCACTACCTGATCGCGCCGCTCGCCGCGCGCGGCATCACCTGCCTCGGCCTCAATTCGCGCTACGCCGGCAACGACACCGTGCTCCTGATGGAGCGCGTCCTCCAGGACCTCGGCGCCGGCGTCAAGTTGATGCGCGAGACGCTCGGCTGCGAGCGCATCGTCCTGGTCGGCAACTCGGGCGGCGCGGCGCTGGCCGCGTACTACCAGGCCGAGGCCGAGCGCTTCACCGCCGAGACGATGGTCGACGGCGACGCCACGCACATCGTCGCTGCCGACCTGCCGCCGATCGACGGCATCGCCCTCTGCGCCGCGCACGAAGGGCGCTCTCACCTGCTGCTGCGCTGGCTCGATCCGTCGCTGGTCGACGAGCGCGACGCGCTGTCGCGCGATCCGGCGATCGACATCTACGAGCCGGCGAACTGGCGCGGCGACGCGCCCGCCCGGCCATCGTTTTCGGCGGAGTTCCTGGCTCGCTTCGGCGCGGCGCAGCGGCAGCGGCGCGACCGCATCGAGGCCCGCGTCGTCGCCCGTCTCGCGCAGCTGCGCGCGACGCCGGGGGCGCCGCGCGACGAGGCGTTCATCGTCCACCGCACCCACGCCGACCCGCGCTGCCTCGATCTCACGCTCGACGCCAACGATCGCGCGCCGGGGAGCGTGTGGGGCGATGCGCGCGCCGTCAACTACGCCGCCAACGCGATGGGCCGGGTGACGTCGCTGACCGCATTCCTGTCGCAGTGGTCGTCGCGCTCGCGCGCCGGCGGACCGGAGAACCTGGCGCGCACGTCGGTCCCGGCGCTGCTGCTCACCTACACCGCCGACCAGAGCACCTTCCCGAGCACGCGCGACGCCTGGCTCGCCGCCGGCGGCGATCGCATCAGGAACGTCGACATCGTCGGCGGCGATCACTACCTGGCCGGCCGGGTCGACCTGCAGATGCGGGTTGCCGATGAGATCGCCGCGTTCGCTGCGACGCTATAACGACCGGACCATGGGCGCCGCCGAGATCTGGAAATTCGCCCCGGCGTACGAGCTGCCGAGCTGGCCGTTCGTCGCACCGCCCGACCTGAAAGCGCGCGAGCGGATTCGCTATCCGGTCGTCATCGCCGGCGGCGGGCTCGCCGGCCTGACGCTCGCCTGCGACCTGGCGCTGCGCGGCGTCGCCGTCGTCGTCCTCGACGAGGACGACACCGTCGGCGTTCGCGGCGCGTCGTCGCGCGGCATCTGCTACGCGCAAAAGAGCCTCGAGATCTTCGACCGGCTCGGCATCTACGAGCAGATCCGCGCCAAGGGAATCACCTGGTCGGTCGGGCGAACGTTCTCGGGCGCGGACGAGATCTACTCGTTCAACCTCGAGGACGAGAGCTTCTCGGAGCAGCCGCCGTTCATCAACCTGCAGCAGTTCTACCTCGAGTGGTTCCTGGTCGAGCGGATCCGCGCGCTCGCGCCCGAGGCGATCCGCTGGAAGTCGAAGGTCGTTCGCGTCGAGCATGGCGCTGGCGGCGCGCTGGTCGAGGTCGAGACGCCGGCGGGCCGCTACCAGCTCGAGGCCGACTGGTTCGTCGACGCCACCGGCGCGAACAGCCGGATCCGCGACGAGCTCGGCCTCGGGGCGCACGCGTCGCGCCATACCGACCGCTGGTGCATCAGCGACGTCCGCTTCAAGAAGCCGTTCGCGGTCGAGCGCTGGACCTGGATCGACGCGCCGTTCAACGAGGGCCGCGGTGTCTGGCAGCACCTGATGGCCGACGCCGTCTGGCGCCTCGACTACCAGATGGACGAGCACGCCGATCCGGAATCGATCAGCCGGCCCGAGGTCGCCGGCGCGCGCCTGCGCGAGCAGCTCGGCCCCGACGTCGAGTTCGAGTTCGTCTGGATCGGTCCGTACCAGTACCGCGACTACCTGCTCGACACCTTTCGTGTCGGCCGGACGATCTTCATCGGCGACGCCGCCCACGTCGTCTGCCCATTCGGCGCGCGCGGCGGCAACAACGGCATCCAGGACGCTGCCAACCTCGGCTGGAAGCTAGCGCTCGTGCTCGCCGGCCAGGCTGGCGACGCGCTGATCGACAGCTATCACCACGAGCGCCATGCGGCCGCAGTCGAGAACCTGCGCATCACGAGCCGGACCGCGCGCTTTCTGGCGCCGCGCAGCGCCGCCGAGCATCGCCTGCGCCGCGCCGTCGTCGCGCTCGCGCGCAAGCACGAGTTCGCGCGCCGGATCGCCAACACCGGCCGCATGGCCCAGGCCAATGCCTACCCGCCGTCGCCGTGTGCGCCGGCGGGCGCGACGTCGCTGCAGAACGTCGCCGGCGACGGAACGACGGTGATGCGCCTGCTCGGCGAGGGCACTCGCTTCCTCGGCCTGTGGCTCGGCGCGACCCGCGAACAGGTCGCGGCGCTTAACGATGCGATCGGCCCACGCTGGCCGATCGCGGTCCAAGCGATCGACGCCGCCGGCGCCCTGGCCCGCCATCTCGGCGCCGGCGCCGGCAGCTTTTTCCTGATCCGCCCCGACGCGTATGTCGCGGCCGGCATCGAAGCGCCGACGCCGGCGCGGGTTGAAGCCGCGCTGCGCCAGGCGCTCGCGCGCGACGTCGCGGCATGAGGAGCGATCCCAACATCGCCGATCCCGACGGCTTCTACGAGGCCTGGATCGCCGCGCACGAAGGCCTCTCCGACGCCGGAAGCGCCGATCTCGACGCTCGCCTCGTCCTCCTGCTTGCAAATCAGGTCGGCGACATGGCGGTGCTGCTCGAGTGCATCGCCGCGGCACGCGCCGCCGAAGACTGAACGGCGCCTCGGCGCGACGTCGCCGGCCTGATCTCTGATCGGCGGCGCCGCACGCGCCGCCTGGCCGAGCGACAAGCGGTCGGCGTGCGGCAACGAGCGACGCTGCTTCATCGCAGCGCCACGCCCGCTTCTCGTTTCCTTCATCGCCGCTGCGTGCTCGCCCACGACAGTGCTTGTCACCGCGGCAGGGTGCCGCGACGAGGAGAAGATCATGTGGCAGCAACGGCTCAGGGACTGGTTCGATTCGCTCCGCGCGCGCTTCACGCGGCGCAGCGAGCGAAGGACGCGCGACGACGTCGAGGCGTACGAGAGCCGCTACGAGTCGGTTGCCGCCGGCGAGGGCGGTCGCGTCGATCCGCGCCGCTGGGCCGTTCCCGCGACGGTCGCGGCGATCGCCGTCGTGTCGGCGATCGCGCTCGTCGCGCATCCGCCGTTGCAAAGCATCGGCCGGGGCGAGGTCGGCGTCCGCATCAACCACCTCACCGGCACGGTGAGCGAGTGGAGCGAGGGGAGTGTCCTGGTCGTCCCCGGACTGCAGCGGATGCGCGTCTTTTCCCTCCGCGACCAGAGCTGGCGCGCGGCGCAGATGAGCCGTGCCGACGGGCCGGCGCCGCTGCAGTCGGTCGAGGGCCTGTCGCTCGGCGCCGACCTGACGGTGCGCTACGCGATCGATCCGCTC
>Ga0070672_100002309_pt1 | contig 12041 bp, 8 predicted proteins | sample KBSM13metaG_FD_66151 | JGI IMG/M metagenome (GOLD analysis project Ga0070672, IMG submission 66151) | Miscanthus rhizosphere microbial communities from Kellogg Biological Station, Michigan, USA - KBS M1-3 metaG | ecosystem: Host-associated > Plants > Roots > Rhizosphere > Soil ... | reverse complement strand
GCTCGGACATCTTCTCCCTCGGCTCCGTTCTCTACGAGCTGCTGTCGGGAAAGAAGGCCTTCAAGCGGAACACGGCGAGCGACACGATCGCCGCGATTTTGAAGGAAGACCCGCCGGAGATCACGGGCTCGGCCCGCAACATCTCGCCGGCGCTCGATCACATCGTCCGCCACTGTCTCGAGAAGGAGCCGTCCAATCGATTCCAATCGGCCAAGGACGTGGCCTTTGCGCTCAACGAGGCGTCCGGACCTCGGGAGGCGACGACGGGATCGCAGGCCCTCATGGGTCCCGCGAGGAGCAAGTGGATCCCGATCGCGGCGCTCGTCCTCGTCGCCGCGGCGATCGGCCTCTTCCTGGCGCGCCGCACGCATCGGCCCGAGGGCGGCGCCGGGATGGCGGCGGGAGGCGTCAAACGGCTGGCCGTCCTGCCGTTCGAGAACCTGGGCGCGCCGGAGGACGACTACTTCGCCGACGGCATCGCGGACGACGTGCGCGGCAAGCTCACCTCCGTCAAGGGCCTCGAGGTGATCGCGCGCGGGAGCTCGACGCCGTACAAGAAGACGACCAAGACGCCGCAGCAGATCGCCAAGGAGCTCGACGCGCACTATCTCCTGACCGCGACGGTGCGCTGGCAGAAGGGAGCCGGCGGCAGCCGCGTGCAGGTCCGTCCCGAGCTCGTCGAGATCGGCGAGTCGAGCGCCCCCGCGTCGCGGTGGCAGCAGCCGTTCGACGCCGCGATCACCGACGTGTTCCAGGTGCAGTCGGACATCGCGACCAAGGTCGCGCTGGCGCTCGGCGGCGCACTGGGCGAGGGCGAGGAGCAGCGGCTCTCCGAGAAACCCACCGAGAACCTCGCCGCGTACGACGCCTACCTGAAGGGCGAGGACGCCTCGGCCGGAATGGCGAACAGTGATCCGCTGAGCCTGCGCAAGGCCCTGAGCTTCTACGACCAGGCGGTCGCGCTCGATCCCGGATTCGTCGAGGCGTGGGCGCGAAGCTCGCGCGCCAACTCCAGCCTCTACTACTGGGGGCAACCCTCCGGCGCGCTCGACCAGAACGCGAAACGGACCGCCGAGAAGGCGATCGCCCTGTCACCCAGGCGCGCGGAGGGCTATCAGGCGCTCGGCGAGTACTACCGGATGGTCGTGACGGACTTCTCCCGGGCTCTGGAGCAGTACGACAAGGGCCGCGGCCTCGGGCAGCCCAGCAGCGATCTCCTCGTCGGCGTCGCCCTGGCGGAGGAGGCCCTCGGACGCTGGGACGCCTCGCTGGATCATCTCAAGCAGTCGGTCCGTCTCGATCCCCGTTCCGTCGTCCCGCTGCGCCGCCTGGGCGATGCGCTCATCCGGCTGCGGCGGTATCCCGAGGCTCGCGACGTCTACGACAAGGCCCTCGCGCTGGCGCCGGCGAACCTCGCCTCCATCGAGGGCAAGGTCATGAGCTACCTCGGCGAGGGAGACCTGAGTGGAGCCCAGCGGGTCATCGGCGAGGCCGACGCGCACGTGGCTCCGACCGCACTCGTCGCCTACCTCGCGACGTACGAGGACCTCTCCTGGGTGCTCGACGAGAAGCGACGCGAGCTCCTCGTGCGCCTGACTCCGAGCACGTTCGACGACGATCGCGGAGCCTGGGCGTTGACCCTCACGCAGGCGCTCGCGCTCAGGGGTGACGCCGACGGAGCTCACCGGATGGCGCTCGAGGCGGTCACGGCCTACGAGGCGCAGGACCGCGAGGCTCCCAACAACACGCAGATCCCGACTCTCCTCGGGCTCTCCTACGCGTACGCCGGACGGAAGGACGATGCCATTCGCGAGGGCCTCAAGGGCACCGCGCTCGCGCCGATCTCGAAGGACACGAACACCGGCGCCTACAACCTGATGCAGCTCGCGCGGATCTACACTCTGGTGGGCGAGCCGGAGAAGGCCATCGACGCGCTCGAACAGCTCCTCAAGATGCCCTCCAACTGCTCGCCGCCGTGGCTCGCGATCAATCCGTACTACGAGACGCTGCACAAGAACCCGCGCTTCCAGGCGCTGACCGCGAAGAAGTAGCTCAGACCCGGGCGAGGCTCTCGCGGCTCGCGGTGAGGAACTGCCGGAAGCCGGTCCCGGGCGGCGTCCGGCCGAGCTGACGCAGCATCAGCACGATCTGGCCGCGGTGGTGCGTCGCGTGATTCATCGCGTGCTGGATGAGCTCGGCGAGCACGTAGTCGTTCTCCTGAACGGGGAAGTCGGCGGCGAGCCGCTCGTTCGTCAGATCGCGAGCGAACGCCTCCTGTTCCCGCTCGAGCGAGGTCCAGCTCGCGACGATCGAGGGGAGGTCCGGGTAGTCGGCCGGGGCGAGGTTCGGGCCGAACGAGCGCTCCCTCCAGAACCCCAGCCACGACCGCTCGCCCCAGAGAAGGTGCCTCAGGGTGCCGAGAATCGACCCGAAGCTCCCCCGGAGGTCCCGGACGAGCTCCTCCTCCGGCAGCTGCGCCGCCGCGTCGAGGAGCAGCCGATTGGCCCAGCGGTCGTAGGCGAAGAGCGTGCGGGCGGATCGGGCGTCCAGCAGCATGGTCAAAGGCGAATCTCTCTCCGGTCTCATCCGAACACGCCTTTCCGGCCCCGCGTTGCGCGCGACGCGGGACGCCTCCTGCCACGGAGAGACGCTCGGTGGGGTCGGGAGTTTCGCGGCGCGGCCCCCAACCTCGGGCATCTCTCTTGCACCGAAGGTGCGATCGGAGGAGCGCGATGCGGTTGCCCATTCTTCTCGGCGGTTCGATTCTCGTGGCGGGACTCCTGGCCGGGTGCAGCTCCCAGCCGTCTCCCCCGCCGGCGTCGTCGCCGCCGCCTCCGGGCGCGAGCTCGACGGCGAGCCCCGATGCACGGAGGACCGCCTTCCGCGCGGCGGCGAACGAGCTCAGCCGCCAGGTCAACGCGCCGGTCGACTCGATCGCCGGCGTCTCGCAGGACGAGACGACCTGGAACGATTCGTGTCTCGGCTGTCCCCAGACCGGAGAGAGCTGCTCACAGGTCCTCACTCCCGGATACCGTGTCGTGCTGCGCGTTAGCGACGCGACTTACGAGTACCACACCGACCTCGGCGGCCGCGCCAAGCTCTGCAGCCAGCACTAGGCGCCGAATCGGAGGCCTTCCCGGTCCCGTTGCGCCACCCCGCTCCCGTTGCGCTAACTTTGTCCGATGGACGGGGGACCGGACGCACCTTCGCCGCCGGGCGGCAATGCCGAGGAGAAGGACGCGCTCCCTTTTCCCCTCAGCCTCTGCCATCGCTGCGCGGCGCCGCCGCAATACATCCGCACCGCGCGCTCGACGTTCATCCGATGCCCGATCTTCAAGAAGTACCCGCCTCAGCCGGTGATCCGCTGCGAGGCGTTCGTGCCGGCGGAAGAGTCAAACCTTCGGTCCGAGCCGCCGTAGGACGTGGGAGGAGGCTCCCCCAATGAGAATGCCCTTGCGCCCATCGGCCCTCGCCTCTGCCCTGCTCCTGCTGCTCGCCGGCGCCGGGACCGCCGCCGCCGACTCGGTCACGGGGACGCCCGCCGTCCTCGCCGCCCCCGACGGCGCGAAGCTCGCCGCGACCTACTACTCGGCCGGCAGGCCCGGCCCCGGGATCCTCCTCTGCCACCAGTGCAACATGGACCGCAAGTCGTGGAACGGTCTCGCGGAGAAGCTCGCGCGGGCGGGATTCCACGTCCTGACCATCGACTACCGGGGCTTCGGCGAGAGCGCCGGAGCGCGCCACAACGACCTCCCCAACGACCAGCGCGCGAAGCTCGTGCAGCAGGTCTGGCCCGGCGATCTGGACGTCGCGTACAAGTACCTCGCCGCGCAGCCCGGCGTCACCGGGGTGACCGGAGCCGGCGGCGCGAGCTGCGGCGTCAACAACTCGATCCAGCTCTCGCGGCGCCATCCCGAGATCAAGTCGCTCGTGCTGCTCTCGGGGAACACCGACAAGGCCGGGCGCGATCATCTCAAGACGAAATCCTCTCCACCGCTCCTGCTCGCGGCCGCGGATGACGACGGAAACGCGGTCCAGCTGATGGAGGTGCTCGACGCGGCCTCGAACAATCCGACGAACCGCTTCGTCGAGTACAAGACCGGCGGCCACGGCGCGGCGATGTTCGTGCCCCATCCCGAGCTTCCCGACCAGATCGTCGCGTGGTATGACGCCACCCTCCTCGGCAAGGGCGCGCCGGCGTCGACCGACAACCGCGCGCGCCGCCGCTCTCCTCAGGTTCGCCTCCTGCTGACTGCCGACGAGGACGGCGGGAACGCCAAGGTGATCGACGCCCTGACCGACGCGCGCCAGAAGGACCCGAAGTCGCCCATCCTCGAGCGCCGCTTCGTCAACTTCCTGGGCTATCAGGCCCTCGGCAACGGCGACGCCAAGTCGGCCATCGCGATCATGAAGGTGAACGTCGACGCAAACCCCCGGTCCTCCAACGCCTGGGACAGCCTGGGCGACGCGTACCTCGCCGACGGCCAGAAGGACAAGGCCCGCGAGGCCGCCGAGAAGTCGCTCGGCCTCCTCGATTCGGACTCGACCCTGACGGCACAGACCCGCGACGCGATCCGCAAGAGCGCACAGGGCAAGCTGGATCAGCTCAGGGGCGGGGCGCCGAAGTAGCGATCGGCACTGCGCTAGGCGAGGATCGTGTCGACGATCGCCTTCGCATACGTCTGAAGCGCCTTGGAGCGATCCTTCTTGAACTTGGGATTGGCGAGAGCCTTCGGCGTCTTTCCGCTCGCCCGTTCGGAAGGGGTCGGCGAAGGGGGAAGGGGCTTGCCGTCTTCGGTGACCATCTGTTGACGATCCCAGAACGCCCAGCTCTCGGGGTTCGCATTCACCTCGATGGTAAAAACGGGCGCGCCCGGCCGGGCGCCCGTGCCGTCCTTGTCCGGCTTGACCTCAACGGGCCCCCAATCTCCCAGGGAGTAACCGGGATTGTCCTTGTCGTCGTCCTCTCGCGCGTAATGGACGATGGGCTTCGGATCATCCGCGTCAAAGAGATGATTCCCTGGCACCAAGGACTTGTCCTCGCCCCCTATCGTCTTCGCGAGCGCCAGGCAGAGCGCGTCGTCGCTACGTCCTTCTTTTTCATTCTTCGCGGAATCAAATCTCTTCTTATCCTGGACTCCCTCGAGTGGAAACGCCGGATCGAGCTTGGGATCGAACTTGCTCTCTTCCAGACTTCCACCCTCGAGGGGCGCATATCTGGGATCGACGAAGACCCCGGCAAAGTTCACGCCTCGGATGGGCCTTCCGTCCCAGCTCTTGATCTCATCGTCCGACATGGCGATCATCCCCCGCTTCCTCGCCTTTTCGAGGTGCGTGGTTGAGCGCGGAGCCTTTCCGTGAACCGAGACGATTCGGACCGGCTTGAGCGCCTCGATGACTCGGATGAGGTAAGCGATCTCCGGCAGCAACGGTACGTTCGCCCCGCCGGCTTTCAGATTGGCTCCGGAGGCGTTCTTGAGGAAGTTGTCTTTCAGAATACTGAGCGGCTTCCCGGGAGGAGGAAACTGGCGAGCGACCTTGATCTCGATGGGATCCTTCGTCCCGCCCCGTCGTTTGTAGAGGCCGCGAGTCTCCTTGATGTCCTCACGCCATCTGTCGATCGGCCTTCCGGCGAACTCATCCGTCCTCGCGGCGGCGGCACGGTCGGGAAAGACTTCGGGTATGACGAGCGCGCTCAGCCGGGTCGGGCTGTCGCGAGCCTGGAGTTGGGACAGGATCCATCGCGCGACCTCGATTCCCGATTGCTCGCTCGTGTGAATGCCGGCGACGATGAGTACGTAGTCCGAGCTCGTGCCCTGGAATCGGTGGGTTTCAAGGTCCAGCATGCTCGCGGCTCACGGTGAAGGTGATGCCTCTTTCGAAGAGGCGTCAGGGGGGAGTCCAGTTGCCGCTGTCGTCGACCTTGCCGTAGTCGGGAACCCACGAGTCGTTCACCATCCGTCCAGGAACCCACGCATCGTGCCCGGACACGGAAAACTTTTTCCAAATCGGAAGCGTGTCGTCATCGCGCAGCCGGATGAGGCTGGTCGGAAGAGAAACCTCCCACGGATCGCCCTGCGGTGTCTCCGTGCCCGGCGCGTCGTCGCGCGCCCGGATCTCTTCCGTAATCGGCAGGTAGTCGGTATCCGTGATGCCCGGCATGGCTCCGCCTCCCCATATCTGCCCGGTCATCAGAAAGTAGCGGAGGTCGCCTTCGAGCTGCGGCCGCACCGGGATGACGACTCTCGCCGCACCGGCCTTCAGGAACTCGGCGAACAGCGGATCCGGATTGTCGGCGACGACGGCATCGTACCAACGCTCGCGGCGCGCCCAGAAGTAGGGGTAGAAGAGATACTGCATGTGCTCCCATTCGAAGGTCTGCTCGAAAAAGCGGATGAAGGCCTCCTGGTTCCCTCCGACGATGGCGGGATTCGTCTTTGCCGGAACGTTCGGGCGGGGGAACGCAGGGACGGCGCCCGTCGTCTGGATGTCGTTGAAAGCGGCCGTATAGATATCGGTCCCGGCGAGCAGCGAGGCGCAGGCGCGCTTGAGCTCGCCCCGCTCGATGAGCCGGTTCTGGCCCTCGTTCTGTCCCAGGCTCTTCGCCGTGCTCTGCTGCATCTTCTGAGCGGCAACCTTGTCGCGGTAGCTACCGAGCGCGGCCGTGTAGGCCGATTGCAGAGTGGCATAGGTGTCGAGCCGCCATTGCGCAAAGCTCGCGTCCGTGCGGTTGCAAGTCACGTCGACCGTCACGGAGAAATCCCGAGCCTGCTGTGTTTCGACGGCAATCGGCATCGTCCCCTGTTCGTTGATCGACAAGTCGGTCGGGTCCTGCAGAAGGGCAGCCTTGGGGCCAAGAGTGCCCTGCCCCTTGCATTCGAACCGATGCTTCCCGACGAAGACCCACATTAGCTCATCGCCATCCTCTTCCTCGTAGAGCGTGAACGCCCCCTGGGCGGCGATGCTCGCGGCCTGATAGCCGGCGGGAATCGACAGCTCGTCGACGACCGCAAGATGGTCGTGGTCATCCTTGTTTCCGGTGAGAGCCTTCGAGACGGTCGTGGTGGGCTCCGGCGGCGCGTTGACCCCCACCGCCCCGAGTTTGCCGATGAATATTCCGTAGTAAAGGGGTGAGGTCGTCGACTCGGCGAGATCGGTGGGAACGAGAGGCCTGGAAACGAGTCCAGGTTTCAGCAGGCCATCCGCACCCAGATCGCCAGGCCGCACCGGCCGAGCAGAGGCCGGAATAGCCGGATTGTTGAGCACCAAGACGAAGGGCTCGGGTGGAAGGATGGTTTCCTTCGTCTCGTTGGCCGAGATGGCGTCGACGACGAACGCCGCCGGCTCGGGCACGATGAGGTCGAAGAGGAGACGGCTTCCATAGTTGAAGACCTGAGCCTCATAGACCTGGTTGATCCACTGATAAACGCCGCTGACGTTTTGCTTTCCTGAGCCCGTATTGTCGAACTCATGCTGCTCACGATCCCTGACCTTGTCGATCGTACGAGTCGTGATGAGGCGTCGCATGGTCTCGGTGACCTTGGTCGCAGCGCGGCTCGTGACGTCCTTGGCGTGCTCGGTCGCGACCTTCGACGACTGCTCCTTCGACAAGCTATAGGCGACGTTCGCGTTCGCATTGATCTCCACGCCGCCGTACTTCGCCGAGACGTTCAGGCCCGCATTGGCGGCGATGTCCTCCTTCACGACGTTTTCGCTCTCGGTCTTCAAATCGAAGCGCTCCGTGACGTCCAGGGACGTCGTCGTCTCGGTGGACTTCGTCGTTTCGGTCGTGACCGTCGTGTCGGTGGTCAGAGTATGTGTCAGCGTCTTGTCACGCTTCTCGCCGCGCAGAATGTTCTCGATGTCCGCAATGCCTCCGGCCTCATAACGCTTCAGCTGCTGCTTCACGACCAGGAGATCGCCCACCCCCACCGGCGGCGGCAGGTCCTTCCGGAGAGGGAAGATCGCCATGGGAAGGAGAAGCGTTGCCGTCAGCGCCTTTTGAATGGCGTCTTTCGTATCCAGCGAGGGATCCGCCGCGGCCACACTGGCTATCAGGCTCCCCAGCCGCGCGAGAAGGGCCAGGTCGGGCAGGGGCAAAGAGTGGGCATCCGGGTCGATGATCGCCGCGACAATGGTGTCACGGACGTTTTGCATCAGCGATTTGAAGTCCGGATCTGCGACGAGATCCGCGCTCGTCTTGCCGAACGCCGCCTCGATCGCCGTCTCGAGCTCCGCGGCACTTGTCGCTTGCTGCGCAGCGGCGTAGAGCTGCTCGAACGCTTTCTGCCAAGGAATGATCGGACCGGCCGCCAGGAACCCGGGCCCGAGGCCTCCGGCCACGAATTGCTCGACGATTGCTCGAGCGGCCGCGACGGGGTCCGGTTTCGAAGTCGGCGCGGGAGCCGCATCTCCTCGCGAGGCCCCCGGGCGCCCGATCATCCTCGCTCGCCCTCTGGCCACTCGGAGATCTTCACCCGGCGAGCCGGCCGGAGGGGGCGGGGGCGGAGGAGAAGGTTCGGTATGTATCGTCGTGAGATCGCGCTGAAATGCGCTGCCGGTCGTGAGATCGACGGCCTCATCCGGGGACGATCGCTGGGGTGCGCGGAGGGCGACAAAGCGGAAAAGGTCTTCCATGAGTCCTCCCGACGAAGCGTGGCTCCCGGGACTCGTACCCCGGGTAACGCCTCTCTCGCTTAAATCGCCCGAGGAGCGGCGAAAAGCTAATGGAAGGCGGCGTCGACCGCTTGGGACTGCCCGAAGCCCTCGTGGGGAGCTGCGCCGAGGGCGTGGCCGCAACCCTGGGGCCAGTTCTCCGGCCGGCCCCTATAAGATGTCCCCCTTCTGGAGGTTCGCATGAGGAGGATTCTTGCGCGCTGGCGGCTCATGGCGGTGCTCGTCTTGATCGGCTCCCTCGGGGCCTCGGTCGCGGCAGCCGCCGCACCGTCCACGACCGACGACCCGTTCCAGTGGCTCGAGGACGTCCAAGGCGAGAAGGCCCTGGCCTGGGTCAAGGAGCAGAACGCGGTCTCGACGAAGCTGTTCGAGTCGCGGCCCGAGTACAAGCCCATTTACGACCGCTCCCTCGAGATCCTCGATTCGATGGAGAAGATCCCCGAGCCGCAGCTCCTCGGCGAGACGGTCTACAACTTCTGGAAGGACGACGTCCACGAGCGCGGGATCTGGCGCCGCACGACGCTCGCGTCCTACCGCACCGCCTCGCCGCAGTGGGAGACGGTCCTCGACGTCGATGCGCTCGCGAAGGCCGAGAACAAGAGCTGGATCTTCCACGGCGCGGACTGCCTGCCGCCGGCCAACGAACGCTGCCTGATCAGCCTCTCGGTCGGAGGCTCCGATGCGCACGTGGTGCGCGAGTTCGACACGAAGACGAAGCAGTTCGTGCCCGGCGGCTTCACGCTCCCCGAGGCCAAGTCGCGAACGTCCTGGCGGGACGCGGACACGCTGTGGGTCGGCACGGACTTCGGACCCGACTCGCTGACGAGCTCCGGATATCCGCGCTTCGTGAAGATCTGGAAGCGCGGCACGCCGCTCTCCGAGGCGAAGACGATCTTCGAGGGCAAGGCGGAGGACGTCGCGTCCTCGGGCACGAGCGTCATCCAGGCCGACGGCCGCTACGACCTCGTGACGCGTACCCCGGCGTTCTTTCGCCAGGAGACGTTCCTCCTGACCGGCGACAAGCTCTCCAAGATCGACATCCCCGAGGACGCCGAGCCGCGCGCCTTCTTCCGCGGACGGATGCTGTTCTCCCTGCGCAGCGATTGGACTCCTCCGGGCGACGGGAAGACCTACCGCGAGGGGTCGCTCCTGGCCTCGCCGGTGGAGGATCTCGCCGGCGGCAAGCGGCGAATCGAGGTCCTCTTCGAGCCGAGCGCGCGGGTCTCGCTCGCCGACGTGCAGACGACGCGCGACCAGGTCGTGCTCCAAACGCTCGACAACGTGAAGAGCCGCCTGACGAGCCTCGCACTCGAGAACGGCGCCTGGAAGCGGACCGAGATCCCGACGCCGGGCATCGGCGCGGCCGAGCTTTCCGGCGCATCCGGCCTTTCCCAGTACCTGAACGACTGGTCGAGGACCTGGTTCTTCACCTACCAGGACTTCACGACTCCGGAGTCGCTCTGGCTGTCCGAGGAAGGCGCCAGGGCGGACAAGGTCAAGTCCATGCCCGCGTTCTTCGACGCGACCGGGATGACCACGGACCAGTACGAGGCCACGTCGAAAGACGGCACGAAGATCCCTTACTTCGTCGTCCGGCCGAAGGGCGTGAAGGACGACGGCACCGCGCCGACGCTGCTCAACGGCTACGGCGGCTTCGAGATCCCGGAGGTCCCGACCTACAACGGCATCCGCGGGGCCGCGTGGCTCGCGCGCGGAGGCGTGTTCGTCCTCGCCAACATCCGCGGCGGCGGCGAGTTCGGACCGGCCTGGCACAAGGGCGCCGTCAAGCAGAACCACATCCACAACTTCGAGGACTTCTCCGCGGTCGCGCGCGACCTGATCGCGCGCAAGATCACCTCGCCCCGCCACCTCGGCATCATGGGCGGCTCGCAGGGCGGGCTCCTCGTCGGCGGGACCTACCTCATGTACCCCGACCTCTTCCACGCCGTCGTCGTCCAGGTGCCGCTCTCCGACATGAAGCGGTTCAGCCACCTCCTCGCGGGCGCGAGCTGGATGGCCGAGTACGGCGATCCCGACAAGCCCGAGGACTGGGCGTACATCCAGACCTGGTCCCCGTACCACCTCATCCAGCCGGGCGCCTCGTACCCGACGCCGTTCTACTGGACCAACACCCGCGACGACCGCGTCCATCCGGGCCACGCCCGCAAGGCGGTCGCGAAGCTCGAGTCCCAGGGACATCCCGTCTACTACTTCGAGAACACCGAGGGCGGCCACGGCGCGGGCGCGGTCAACAAGCAGACCGCGATGGTCACGGCGATGCAGTACGCCTATCTCTGGATGATGCTGAAGTGACGGGCGAAGCCCGGCATCCTGAGCGCTAGCGACGATCCCGGAATCGATCGGCAGACTGGTAGAAAGCGGGAATCCCTCGCGGCGGCCGCGACGAACCCATGAAGCCGACCTACTTCCCCACTCCCGCCGACTTCCGCGAGTGGCTCGAGGCGAACCACGCGAAGGCGAAGGAGCTGCTCGTCGGCTTCCACAAGAAGGGCTCGGGCAGGCCGAGCCTCACGTGGCCCGAGTCCGTCGACGAGGCGCTGTGCTTCGGATGGATCGACGGCGTGCGGAGGAGCCTCGGCGAGACCTCGTACACGATCCGTTTCACGCCGCGCCGTCCGACGAGCATCTGGAGCGACGTCAACGTCGCGCGCGTGAAGGACCTCGAGAGGCGGGGCCGCCTGCGTCCCGCGGGTCGACGCGCATTCGCCGCCCGTCGCGCGGAGAAGACCGGCGTCTACGCGTTCGAGCAGGAGGAGCCCGCGAGGCTCTCGAAGGAACAGGAGGCGGCCCTGCGGGCGAATCGCAAGGCCGCCGCGTTCTTCGACGCGCAGCCTCCCTGGTATCGCCGCACGGCGACCCACTGGATCGTGCGCGCGAAGCGGCGGGAGACGCGTGAGCGCCGTCTCGCCCGGCTCATCGAAGACAGCGCCGCGGGCCGCACGCTCGGCTACCTGACCCGATCCGGGAAGAGCTGACGCGTCCCGGGGGCGCGCCCGGCCCAGCCGGCCGCGAAGAGGGCCGCTGCCCCAAAGGGAATCTTCCGTGTCCGCGTCCCCGTGTATAGCGTGAGGGGTCCGCCGGTGAGGAGGACGCTCCATGGCGAAACACAGGACCGGCACCCGCGACGAGTGGCGCAAGGCCCGGCTCGATCTGCTGAAGGCGGAGAAGGAGCACACGCGCAGGGGCGACGAGCTGACGAAGCGGCGGCAGGAGCTGCCGTGGGTCCGGGTCGAAAAGGAGTACGCGTTCGACACGGACGAGGGCAAGGCGTCGCTGAAGGATCTCTTCCGAGGGCGCTCGCAGCTCCTCGTGTACCACTTCATGTTCGGCCCGGACTACACCGC
>Ga0070672_100002300_pt1 | contig 12062 bp, 10 predicted proteins | sample KBSM13metaG_FD_66151 | JGI IMG/M metagenome (GOLD analysis project Ga0070672, IMG submission 66151) | Miscanthus rhizosphere microbial communities from Kellogg Biological Station, Michigan, USA - KBS M1-3 metaG | ecosystem: Host-associated > Plants > Roots > Rhizosphere > Soil ... | reverse complement strand
GCGGCGGAAGCCACCGCGGCGCGGTAGGCATGCGCGGGGGCGGGCGGGGACGGCGCTGGGCGATAATGCGGCGGATGCCGACCCAGCCGACCCTGCCCTTCGGGGATCCGCCACACACGCCGTCGCCGACGCCGCCTCCGCAAGCCGGCGCCACGCCGACCGCGGACGGGACGCCGTCCGACGGCACGACCGGCGAGGAAAAGACTTCCGATGGGAAGTCCTCCGATGGTCTGTCGCCAGCCAGCGACGCGCCCGGGATGCGGGCCGACCGCGATCCGACACACGTCGCGCCGTACCGCCGCCCGTGGTGGGCGCGCCTGCTGGGCAGGCTGCTGGAGCCCTGGATCGGGCTGACGATCGAGCCGCCGGTGCCGTCGCAGCTGATCGACGGCCGCCCGGTCTGCTACGTGCTCGAGGATTACGGGCTGTCCAACGCGCTGGTGCTAGAGCGCGCCTGCCGGGATGCCGGCCTGCCATCACCACTGCGCCCGCTGCCGGGCGACCCGCTTGGGCGCAAGCGCGCCTATGTCGCGCTGTCGCGACGCAATGCCGGCAGCACCCTCAACCGCGCCGCGCAGCTGGCGCAGAACAAACCGCCGCCACCGGTCAAACGGCATTCGGACTCGCTGGCGCGCCTGCTCGAGGCGCATCGTGCCGATCCAGCGCTGGACGTGCAGCTGGTGCCGGTTTCGATCTTCATCGGCCGCGCGCCCGACAAGAACAACAGCTGGTTCTCGGTGCTGTTTTCCGAGAACTGGACGCTGGTCGGCCGCTTCCGCCGCCTGCTCGCGATCCTGCTCAACGGCCGCGACACGCTGGTGCGCTTCGCCGCGCCCGTCGGCCTGCGTTCGGTGATCGAGGAGGACCTGCCGCCCGAACGTACGGTGCGCAAGGTGTCGCGCGTGCTGCGCACGCACTTCAACCGGATTCGCGAAGCGATCATCGGCCCGGACCTGTCGACGCGTCGGCTGCTGATCGACAAGGTGCTCGCCTCCGATGCGGTCAAGGACGCGATCGCCGACCAGGCGCGGCGCGAGAAAGGCAGCAAGGGTGACCAGGAAGCATGGAAGAAGGCACACGCCTTCGCCTACGAGATCGCGGCCGACTATTCGCACCCGGTCGTGCGCTCGGTGTCGTTCCTGCTGACCTCGGTATGGAATCGCATTTACCGCGGTGTGCTGGTCCACCACCTGGACGAACTCAAGGCAGCGGCTCCCGGCTACGAAGTGGTCTACGTGCCCTGCCACCGCAGCCATATGGACTACCTGTTGCTGAGCTATCTGCTCTACACGCGCGGCATCGTGCCGCCGCACATCGTCGCGGGCATCAACCTCAACCTGCCGGTGATCGGGACGATGCTGCGCAAGGGCGGTGCGTTCTTCATCCGCCGCAGCATCCGCGGCAGCGCGCTCTATTCGGCGGTGCTGGGCGAATACGTCGCACAACTGGTCGCGGGTGGCTATTCGCTCGAATTCTTCGTCGAAGGCGGGCGCTCGCGCACCGGCCGGTTGTTGCAGCCAAAGGGCGGCATGGTGTCGATGACCGTTCGTGGCTTCCTGCGCCAGCCGGTGCGTCCGGTGCTGTTCCAGCCCGTGTACATCGGCTACGAGAAACTGATGGAAGGCGACAGCTACCTCGACGAGCTGACCGGCAAGCCGAAGGAGAGCGAGTCCATCGTGCGCCTGCTGCTTGGCATCCCGCGCGTGCTGCGGCAGAACTACGGCCAGGTGGTGGTCAACTTCGGCGAGCCGATCGCGCTGGACGACATGCTCGCGCGCCACGCGCCACTGTGGGACGGCACCGCGATCGAAGAGGAGGATCGCCCGGACTGGCTGTCCAACACCGTCGACGCGACCGCCCAGCAGATCCAGGTCAACATCAATCGCGCCGCCGACGTCAATCCGATCAACCTGCTCGCGCTGGCGTTGCTGTCCACGCCCAAGCACGCGATGGGCGAGGCCGACCTGCTCGCGCAGCTGGCGCTGTCCAAGACGCTGCTGGACGAAGTCCCGTTCGGCCCGCGCGTGACGGTGACGCCGCACACGCCCGAGCAGATCGTCGCCCACGGCGAGGAGATCCGCATGCTCACCCGCATCGCCCATCCGCTGGGCGACGTGCTGAGCGTGGACGACAAGACCGCGGTGCTGCTGAGTTATTTCCGCAACAACGTTCTGCACCTGTTCACGGCGTCGGCGTGGATCGCCTGCTGCTTCCTGCACAACCGGCGCATGTCGCGCCAGGCGGTGCTGCGACTCGGGCGCGCCATGTATCCGTTCCTCAAGGCGGAGTTGTTCCTGCCATGGGACGACGATGGCTTCGCCACCCGCATCGATCGCACCATCGAGGTGTTCATCCGCGAAGGCCTGCTGTCGAAGGTGGGCGAGGACGAGGGCGACATCCTCGGCCGCAATGCCGGCCAGAGCGACGAGATGTTCCGCCTGCGCGCGATCGGGCATGCGCTGCAGCAGGCCTTCGAGCGCTACTACATCGCGATGTCGGTGCTGGCCAAGAACGGCCCCGGCACGCTCGGCACGGCCGAACTCGAGACTCTCTGCCAGCTCGCCGCGCAACGCCTGAGCCTGCTGTATGCGCCGGCCGCGCCGGAATTCTTCGACAAGTCGCTCTTCCGCGGGTTCATCCAGAAACTGCGCGAGTTGCGGCTGGTATGGCCCGATGCCAACAACAAGCTGGTGTTCGACCAGCGCCTGGACGCGTGGGCCAAGGACGCCAAGGTGATCCTGGGCCGCGAGTTGCGGCACACGATCGAGAAGGTAAGCCCGGAAGCGGCGAAACCGGTGGTCGTCGTCCCGGCGACGGTGCAGTGATCAGGCCGGCTCGTCGGGAATCAGCGCCGACTCGAGCTTGGCGATGCAATCCTTCAGCTGCAGCTTGCGTTTCTTCAGCCGTTTGACGGCCAGTTCGTCGGCGTCCAGGTCGGCCTCCAGCGTGGCGATGGCGACGTCGAGGTCGCGATGTTCCTGCTTCAGCGCCATGACGCGCTGCGCGATGCGGGACAGTTCGGCGGGATCGGTGGTCTGGCTCACGCGTCGAGCTTAACCGCGCCGCCGGTCAGCGTCATGACCGACTGCCGATGCCGTCCGGCGACGCTAGAATGACCGGCCGTTGCACTACCAGGCCACCGTGGACACGCTGCTGCCCCTCGCCGAACCCACGTCGCGCAGCCATCGCGGCCTCCCGCACCAACAGCACAAGCTCGCCAAGCGACTGCGCCACCAGGTCGGTCGCGCGATCGCCGACTTCGGCATGATCGAGGATGGCGACAAGGTCATGGTGTGCCTGTCCGGCGGCAAGGACAGTTACACCATGCTCGACGTCCTGCTGCAGTTGCAGAAGAAAGCGCCGGTGCGGTTCGAACTGGTCGCAGTGAACCTGGACCAGAAGCAACCGGGCTTCCCCGAGCACGTGCTGCCCGGCTACCTGCAGTCGGTCGGCGTCGACTACAAGATCCTCGAGCAGGACACGTATTCGGTGGTCACGCGCGTCGTGCCCGAAGGCAAGACGTTGTGTTCGCTGTGTTCCCGGCTCCGGCGCGGCGCGTTGTACTCCTACGCCGAAGCCGAGGGTTTCACCAAGATCGCACTCGGCCATCACCGCGACGACCTGGTGGCGACGTTCTTCCTGAACCTGTTCTTCCACGCCAAGCTCAGCGGCATGCCGCCGAAGCTGCGTTCGGACGACGGCAAGCACGTCGTCATCCGCCCTCTGGCGTACGTACGCGAAGACGACATCGCCGTCTACGCCGAGGCGAAACAATTCCCGATCATCCCCTGCAACCTCTGCGGCTCGCAGGAAAACCTGCAACGCAAGCAGGTCAAGCGCATGCTCGACCAGTGGGAGCGCGAATCCCCGGGCCGCATCGAAACCATCGCGCGTGCGCTGGGCGATATCCGGCCCTCGCAGCTGAGCGATCCGACGCTGTTCGATTTCATGTCGCTCGGCGCGCGCAGTGGCGCGCCATTGCCCGACGCGCACGCGTGGCTCGCGGGAGACATGAACGAGCACGGCGCCGACCGGGACGACTGATGGTGCGGATGGTATTTGCGCAAATATCGCGCTCCCTTGCACCGCACAAAGCCAAACTCGCTGAGATTCCGTTTTTGCGGGAACGACGCGCGTAACCACAAGTCACCACCCCTTTTCCAATTGCCGGATCTTCGATGTTCTTTCGCAACCTCACGCTGTTCCGCTTTCCGACCGCGCTCGACTTCACCGATCTCGAATCCCAGCTCGAGCACACACGACTCAAGCCGGTCGGCCCCCTCGAAATGTCGTCGCGCGGCTTCGTCTCGCCGTTCGGCCGCGATGGCGAGGCGCTGTCGCACCGGATCGGCGACGCGATCTGGCTCACCGTGGGCGGCGAGGACAAGCTGCTGCCCGGCGCCGTGGTCAACGACCTGCTGGCCAGGCGGCTGGCGGAGATGGAGGAAAAGGAAGGCCGCAAGCCTGGCGGGCGGACGCGCAAGCGCCTGAAGGACGACCTCATCCATGAGTTGTTGCCGCGCGCCTTCGTGCGGCCTAGCCGCACCGACGTGCTGGTGGACCTTGAACACGGGCTGTGCATCGTCGATACGTCCAGCCGCAAGGCCGCCGAAAGCGCGGTCGGCGAAATCCGCCACGCCCTGGGTAGCTTCCCGGCGCTTCCATTGAATGCGGAAGTCGCGCCGCGCGCCGTGCTGACAGGCTGGATCGCCGGCGATCCGCTGCCCGAGGGCATGACGCTCGGCGACGAGTGCGAGCTCAAGGATGCGGCCGACCGCGGCGCGATCGTCAAATGCCAGCGCCACGATCTGGCCTGCGACGAGATCGGCAAGCACCTGGAGGCCGGCAAACAGGTCACGCGGCTGGCACTGACGCTCGACGACCACGTGTCGTTCGTGCTCGGCGAGGATCTGGTCGTGCGCAAGTTCAAGCTGCTCGACGGGGCCGTCGACCAGCTCGAGTCGACCGAACGCGACGACCTGCGCGCGGAACTCGATGCGCGATTCGCGTTGATGGCGGCGGAAGCCAAGCGCCTGTTCAGCGTGCTAGAGCCAGCGTTGAAACTGAGCAAGGTCGACGCCTGATGCTTAAGATGCGCAATGCGAAATAAGTTGCGACAGCGACAGCGACAGCTCGAGCTTGACGTCTGGCAGGTGGGTTCATCGGCGCGCGCGCCGTGGTGTTCCGCACACCGGCCCTTGCCGAGGCGCGGTCGCACTTGATCCGTCGCTTCCTCGCTCCCAGACCGCGTGCGCTCGAACGCGACACGCTACCGTTCACGCTTGCCGACGGCCGTGACATCGAGGTTCACCGCGTGCGCAACCCGCGCGCGCGTCGGCTCAAGCTCAGCGTCGATGAACGTGGCGCGCGGCTGACGCTGCCGCCGCGCGCGAGCCTCGTGTCGGGCGAGCGTTTCCTGTCCGAACACCGCGATTGGCTGGCAACGCAGCTGGCGCATTACGCCGGGGCTGCGCCGCCACCGCTCGAGCGTGGCCTCACCCAGGCATTGCCGTTGCGTGGCGAAACGCTGCCGTTGCGCTGGGGACCTGGACGGTTTGCCAGGGTGCAGCTGGCCGGGGACGGCGATGCGGATTGCATCGAATTCGTCGCCCCCGAGCGCGCGAGCCAGGCCTCGCTGCAACGCGCATTACGTGATTTCTATGAAGGCCAGGCGCGTGCCGATCTCGGGCGCTGGTTGCCCGCGTACCTGCCGACATTGCCACGGCCACCGCAGCGCCTGCAGTTCAAGCGGATGACCTCGCAGTGGGGCTCGCTGTCGCCCGACGGCAACGTCGTGCTCGACCTGTCGCTGGCGCTGGCACGTTCCTCGGCGTTCGAATACGTGCTGGTCCATGAGTTGTGCCACCTGGTCCATGCCAACCACTCGCGTGCGTTCTGGCGCGAGGTCGAGGCGCGGTTTCCGACATGGCACGCCGAGCGCGATTACTTCCGTGCGCACGGGCGCGGCCTGAAGGCCACGCTGCGCAGCTTGTTGGGCGGCCATCGCTAGCCGGCACTGCTTAATCCGAAAACCCGCACACGGGTTTGGCGCGTTGCACGCATTGCGGTTTCGAATGCAGGATTTCCGTCGTGGCGCCTGTCCGGATGAGCCTCGATCCCGCGTTCATGAAAGGGAGTGGCCGGAATGGCCGCTGTCCATGCGAAGGGGAACCACGTGCGTTCAATTTTCATCCTGGCCCTGGTCGTCATCGGGACGACGGGCTGCGCCAAGTCGCCTGGCGAGCGCCTCGGCGAAGTGGCGATCGCGGCCGCCACCGGCCACAAGGTCGACGTCGACGAGCATGGCGGGAAAATCACCTTCAAGACCGACCAGGGCGAGATGCAGGTCGCCAGCGGCGCGTCGGCGACGTTGCCCGCGGATTTCCCGAAGGACGTCTACCTGCCCACGCGCTATACGGTCGAGAGCGTGATGCAGATGCCCAATGCACAGGTGCTGGCGCTGGACACGTCAGGCGACATCCCCTCGATGTTCGCCGCCGCGAGCAAGCACATGCAGGCGCAGGGATGGAAGCAGACGATGGCGATGCACCAGACCGCCAGCACCCAGATGCTGGCGTTCGAGAAGGAGCAGCGCAACGCGATGCTTACCTTCAACGCGGACGGCGATGCGGTGAAGGTCGGGCTGCAGCTTACGAAGCGGGACTAAAGTCGATCCCGGTGATACGACGAGCTCCCGCGTGGACGCTGACGTGCACGACGATGTCGATCGCCATCCTCAGCAGGCGTTTGATCACTTCGAATTCGAGTCCGCGGCCCTCGCTTGACGCTTTCACCATCAACGCCAGCTGATCCCATGTTTGGGACGTGCTGCCTGCGTGGCAGCTGGTGATCGAGCCGGGATGGCCGGATGCGCAATTGCGTATGAAGTAGAACGCTTCGTCACCGCGCAACTCGGCCAGGATGATGCGGTCCGGTTTCATGCGCAGGCACGCCTCCATGCAACTCTTGGCCGTGACGTTACTCGCGCTTTGGCCACCTTTCGAATAAAGCAGGTGGACGACGTTCGGCTGCGCGATGAAGAGTTCCCGGGCATCCTCGATGGTGACCAGGCGCTCGTCATCGGGAATTTCGCGCACCAGCGACTTCATGAACGTCGTCTTGCCACTGCCGGTGGCGCCGGACACGACGATGTTCTTCCTGTAACGCACGGCGAGCCGAAAGAACTCCGCGTATTGGCGATTGCGCCGCAGTTCAAGCAGTTCCCCGTCGAAGTCGGACAGCTGAGGGGCTTCCTCGGCGATGCGGGCAAAGAAGCCGTCGCCTGCGTAGTCGTCCAGCGACCTGGTCTTCCTCGATGGCAAGCGGATACTGATCGAGACCTTGCCCGCGTCGCACGCCGGGGGAATCACGAATTGCGCGCGCTGACCGGTTGGAAACGTCAGCGACACCACTGGATCCGCGTCGGTGATGCGTTGTCCAGTATTGCTTTCGTTGACGACGGCAGTGCAGAACTGCCGCGCACGTTCGAAAGTAAGCGTTGGCACTTCGACGCGCTCCCAGCCGCGCCTGCGTTCGAGGTAGAGCTCGCCCGGACGGTTGATGCAGATTTCGGTGACGTCCGGCGACTGCATGGAGTCCAGGATGCCCAGCATCTGATACTGGAAATTCAGGAAATCGTCCGACACACGGGCCAGTGGTTCTTCGAGAGCAGTCATCTACGTGCCGGTCAGTGCCGCGCGACGACCGCGTCGAAGTCCACGTCCTTGGCGACGTAAACGTTCACGACCGATCCCTGGTTAATGGTGACGGTGGCCGGGCGGGTGGCGCTGCGATCGAGCGCCTGGTTCGCGAGCCGTTCCATCGTCCGGGCGGTGTTGCTGTCGAATGGCGACTGGGTGACGATTCCGTTGGTCACCGTAGTCGTGCGCGGGCCGTGCGTTTCGCCCTCGTATTTGAATAGGTCGCTGACCAGGCTGATCATCAGCGCTGCGCCGATGCGACTGGACCAATGAGCGTCGTAGTCTCCCGGATGCCCCGCTCCTCCCAGGTTGTCGACCCCCGGGCTCGCCATTCGCACGTCGATACCATCGGGAGTTGTGATGCGGTCCCAGAGGACGGCGACCCGCGGTCCATCGGCGTCCGTGTCATAGCGCCCGGAAATCTTGGAACCCTTCGGCAACAGCAAGGTCCGGCCGTTGATCGAATACACGGGTTCGCTCACCATGCACGAGGTAAAACCGGGAATATCGGTGACGATCCGCGTTTCGAGCACGCAGCGGATGTAAGTGCCGCGTACCAGCAAGGTGTCGGGGTGACGAATGAACTGTGCGCTGGATGCATCGCTTCCGGCCGGTGCGGCGGCGGGTGCGGTCGGACCTGCCAACGGGGGTGGCATACCCGCCACTAACGCCTGCGTGTAGGAGTCCATCGCGTTGGCCTGGCCTTGGGCAGCGACGGCAACCATTCCGGCTCGTCGTTGCAGAAGCGACGGCTCACTGGGCGCCGGCTCTGACAACGTGGGCGCGCCAAACGACTGCGGCGGAAATGCCTGTTGCGGAGGCAATGCGGTGGCAGGGAGTGGCGGCAACGGAGCCTGGACCTCTATAGCGCGCGCGGGGCCGCTGTCCACCGGACGCGTTGGCGGCAATTCGGGGATGACGACATGCTCGGAGCGCGCGACGGGCGCAGTCCGCGCGCCGGCTCCGCTGAACATCCACCATGCGGACACCAGCAGCAGGCATACGATGCCGGCAAGAAATACCAGCGCCCTTCGATTGAGCCGCCGCTCGTCGCTCGAACGCAGCAATGGCGCGTTCGCGTCCAGGTCCGGCATCTGATTTCCATAGCCGATATGGGGGTTCGTCTCCCACGCATGGGCGGCATGTGCGCCCGAGCGGTCGGCGGCGTCGTCGAGTCCTGCCCCGGTATGGGCCGAAGTCATTTCGTGTGACTCCGGCGCAGGCCAACGACATCCTTGCCGTGGCGAACGGTCAAACAGGGATAGATGCCGTGCACCACGATTGTGTTTCCCTCCACGGTGGTGTTGACGACGAAGTCTTCGCCGTCTTCGCGGTCGCGCCCGAAGACCGCCGGAAAATTCCCGGTCGGCAGGTCCTTCAGGTCGCTCATGCGCAGGTAGGTGAACTGGCCGTCGTCGTAGACCGCCTCCGGGATCAACCAATGCTGGCGGGTCCGCGTGGCGTATTCGTATCCGAATTCGTAGCGCCGGCCGCGTTCGAGCTCGGTGTTCGGCGGTAATGAAACGACCGTCTTCGATTCGGCTGCAAACTGCGTGTCGTTCGGATACCGGAAGCTGATCTTGTACTGGACGCCCGCCAGCCGGGCTTGGTCGAGCGCTTTCCAGTCGGTGGCGACCACTCTCAGTTCGAAGATGTAGGAATGCGTCTCGGTGCGGATCACGAGGTTCGTGTCCACATCCATGTCCTTGGGCTTGAGGTAAAAGACGTTGCCTCGCCGGACGAGGTCCCACCCGCTACTGAATCCGGTACTGAAGTCGACCACATTTTCGTTAGGGTCCAGCTCGATCTGGGTGGTAATCCCAAGGCCAGTGCGGACCTGGTAGATGGCATCGGGGGCGTAGTCGTATTCCTGCACGACCTGCGCATGCGCCTGTACGGTGAATGCGAGGAGGCCTGCGATGGCCATGCAATGGAGCGCTTGTCTCACGGACCACTCCCTGCAACGGCAGGATCCGCAGCGGCTTGGGACGTTGTCGCAGACGCTGCAATCGATCCAGGCGACCCGATGCTTCCGGTCGTCGCGCCGTCATCGGTCAATGCCTGCGTGGAAGACTCCGAGGCCCGCGCGGGGTCAGTGTCTTCGCGCTGCACCGATGGCGCCGCAGCGTAATCGTTGTCGACGCGATAGCTGGTGACCTGGAAACCGAGCGGGTTTTCGATCCTGTCCTTTTCGTCCATCGCCAGGTTCGCCTTGTAGGCGAACTGGAGCGTGGCGATCCTGCTGTCCAGAGGCCGCGAACTCGCATTTCCGCTGTCGTAGACGCTGCGCTGGAAGCGGACCGACGCACCTTGCGGCCCGCCATGCTCGCTGCCGAGCAACTGGATGCTCAGGATCGAAACGCGGATAGCACGACTCTTGCCGTAGAGGTTGTAAGGGCTATCCGGATTGGTGGCCGCGTGCAGGTGCGTGTACCCCGCCGCGACCGCGGGCGACGCCATCGTGTAGACCGTGGTCCAGTCGCGCAGGCGGATCAATGCATAGTCGTAGGATTCGCGCGCAAGCACGAAGTGCGCGATGTTGCTTCGATTGATGGCTTCGCTCGTGGTGATGCTGTTGTTGTTGAAGTCGCCGACCAGTCGCGCGACCGTACTGGTACCGGTGTAGGCGTCGGCCATTACCAGGTACGGCACCTTTTCCTTCAACGGCAGCACGTAAAAATAGCCACTCAACAACACGATGGACATCGCCAAGGCGACACTCGCGATCAACCAGGCCCGTCTTTCGCTGCGTCTTGCGAGTTCGGCGATCGTGATCTCGAAGTTTATCGACCGCGCGATCGCGCGCTCGATGTTCGGCGAGGTGGGAGCTTCCGAAAGATTCATTGGTGGCTCGCTAGCGGCATCGCGAGGGCCGAAGGCGCGTTAATCGCAGGCAGAATTGTTTGGGCGGCGTGGTCCCGCCCGGGAGCCTGGGCTTGGTGGGCCGGCGATGCCGAGTGGCGCACGACGATCGTGTTGTCGACGAGTGCGGCGTCCAGCTGGTCGGCGACATAAAGCGACGAAAGCTGCGCGAGCGCCTGCCGTAGGTCAGTGCTGCGGATCCTCGACACCGGTTCGTAGAGGGTGAAATCCGACCCTGGTTGGTAGTCCAGCGTCAACTTCGAATCGCGCGCCCAACGTCCAAGCATCGTCTTGACCGTGCGGTCGAGCGGCGCGGCATAGAACTCGTAGGCGGGGTAAAGCGGAATTTCCTGGGCCCGCGAGTCAAAGTGATTGACTGGCATCCAACGCCCGGAAATACCTGGCGCTGGCCTGGAGACACACGCCGCAGTCACGAGCACGACAACACAGGCAACACATGCCTTCAGGGGCTGCTTCATGCTTCCACCGGAAATGGTCGATGACACATCCGGCTCGCTGCGCGTCATGCGCAGTGCAGGATGGTCGATGCGTATGGATGAATCCCGTCAAGCAGGATTGCGATGCGTGGTCGAGCGACCACGCGAGCCCTCGAGGGGCGCTGCCGGCGTCCTGCCGACGGTTTCTCCTTGTCCTTCCCTGGCCTTCCGGAACGAAGCGACTCCTGCTTCGATGTATCGCCACCGCGTGCTGCGCAGAAGCGCCGAGGAGATTAGTTGCGCATCGTGAATGCGTCAAGCGTTACCAGACGCAGACCAAACAGGCTCACCGCGGCTCGCGCAGGAACCTCGCCATCGACACCCCCGTGGTCGCCGGCAGGAATTCGCCGGCCACATCGACGAAGCCGCGCATCACCGCGATCTCGCGCGGGGTGCGGTTGAGCGTGTCGCGCAGGTCGGGGTCGCAGCCGGCGCGCAACAGACGCTGCGTGACGCGCAGCAGGCCGTGCAGCGCTGCAAGGTGCAGCGGACCGAAACCACGCGGATCCTGGGCATCGACGCTGACGTCCTCGTCGATCAGGCGTTCGACGCCGGTGAGCACGACGTCCTCGTCGCAGGCGGTTCCAGGTTCGGCACGCGCGCCGAGCAGCAGCAGCAACGGCGTGGCATTGCCGGCGGGCGCATCGGCATCGGCGCCGGCGAGCAGCAGCGTGTCCAGCAGCGCCATCAGGCGCGGACGCTCGCGCGCCGTGAATCCGAACAACGTCGCGCAGTGCAATGCGGTGAGGCCCTGCGCGTCCTGCGCCTGGACGTTGGCGCCGGCCATCAGCAGGCGCGCACACAGGTCCGGCAGGCCGAGCGCGGCGGCGAGCATCAGCACGGTGACGTCGCCGGGCAGACGCTGTTCGAGCGCGGCGCCGGCGGCGAGCAGGCGGTCGACGATCTCCCCGTGACGCATGCTCACCGCGGCCGACAGCGGCGTTGCGCCGGTGTGCGCAGCACGCTGCGGATCGGCGCCGCGCGCAAGCAGCAGGTCGACGGT
>Ga0070672_100002298_pt1 | contig 12063 bp, 13 predicted proteins | sample KBSM13metaG_FD_66151 | JGI IMG/M metagenome (GOLD analysis project Ga0070672, IMG submission 66151) | Miscanthus rhizosphere microbial communities from Kellogg Biological Station, Michigan, USA - KBS M1-3 metaG | ecosystem: Host-associated > Plants > Roots > Rhizosphere > Soil ... | reverse complement strand
GGGGGATCGTATCAAAGGGGGAAATTTTGGGAGGGTGGGTAGGGAAAAGGGAAGGAGTGTCACTCCATAGCAGTAGAAGTCCAACCCGATAACAGGAGATTATTCGTTCACGATGACCGAACTGCAACGACACTCTCATCCCCTTCGCGTGTTCGAGGATCTGGATGGGCAGAGCCGCGAGGTCGATCTTTCCACAACGCCACTCACGTCGTTCTTCAGCAACGATCACATCCGAATGAGGTTCACGGGCTCACTCCCTCCGGTGCCCGATCTGCGGCTCTCCAACTTCATCGAATGCACATTGCACGACTTCCTCGCTGAAGACGTCGACTTCACCCTGTGCGATTTCAAGGACTGCGTAATCCGGGCGTCGACATTCCGACGATGCAAATTCAACGACAATTCATTTCTGATGAATACGGTTTTCGACACCGAATTCAGCGAATGCACCTTCTACAACTGCAGCACTCAAGGCGCCGAGTTTAGAAGCGCACGATTCATTTCATGTGATCTGACCAATATCCTTGTCAAGTCGTCGAAATTCATTAATTGCGAATTCGTCGATTGCCACACGAGCAACAAGATCATGGAAATGTCGCTCGTGCTCGGTACTAGATTCGTCAGGACCGATATTCAGCTGGATACAATCACGAGCAACTTTGGCATCACGGCCGGCGATCTGAACGGCAGCGTCGTCAGAAGCGGAAGATATCGCGATGTTCATCAACGGCTTACACCCACCGGAGTCCACGAAGTCGATCGCGCCTCGATGACGCCGCTGGAGCGATTGCGTCTTGAGTATTTCGACGCGCCGGACCTGACCGACGGATCCGATGCCCTTGACGAATCACTGAAAATAATGGAATGGCCGCGGATCTATCAGAGTCCGGGCAGTTTTGGCGACGTCTTGCAATTGTTCGCCGAATTTCTGGTTCAGTCGTACGAAAACAATCGGACGACTCTTCAGCCGCTCCTCCATCTTCATCAGGTCACAGCTATCCTTGCCGAGGCTGCCAGCGAGAAGACTGAATTCAAACGCGTAGCCATCTCGGTCGACGGCGTCCACATGATGCTGGCACGTATCGTTGAGCGGTTTTTGACCGTGCTCGATAGCGCATCCGCGATCTATGGTCAAAAGCTGGTCATGCTCGTGGAAGGGCCACTGAAAAAGGAATATTACGAGGAACTTCTGAGGCCGTGGATGAGGCGCGGCAGAGTGACCGTCGCCAGTCTCGTGCCTCGCAATTCACCGGCGATCATCACATTCGCCGCGGAAAACGCCTCTACTCTTGTGCCGTTGCTCGCCATTTTTCTTGCAACTAGGACCTCGCTGCAGATTTTCCGCGTAGAAGATGATCTCGCCCAAACGCAGCAGGCGCTTTTGACCGGATCGTCGAAGGGGACTAGCGAAGCAGTTTCCAGGTCGCGCGGGCGTAGAAAAGAATTATTGAATATTTCGACTGGCCCTGCTGGAAAATCGCGAGACTTCCGGATACGCGTTCGCGCCGTACTCTCGAGCACGTTACTGGTGGACTTAAAGCTTGCGGTCGGGACCCGATTAGCGGGTCGCCTACGCCACGTACTATTGGCATTAATCTCTGACAAGAAGAGCGGAGAATCTTAGTAAACTTTCCACTCCACCGATTACGTGGTGTTCTCGGTTGAAGTAATTGACCCGAATGAATTCGTAATCCCGGTCGTAGGCGAATCGCATACTGGCGCCAAGGATAACGAATGTTCCGTTTTCACTGCAGTACCGAAGAAGTCGTCGCCGTAATGTCTCGTTGGCGGTACTCGGCGGGATACGCAGGGAAAGCGATCCGATGTAGCCATTAGTGAGGTCGCTCGGTGTTAAGGGAGAACCGACGACCAGCTTCTGTAGGCGTTGACACAGCCTGGTTGTCTGTTCATTCGCTGCGACGAGCATCTTCTTGAAGCGGCCGACGTCCGTACCGAGAAGTCCTGTAGCCGTAAGGCTAAAATAGTCGAGTGATATGCCTGTCACGTCCTGCGTCGATTCCATCGCGTCGCGCAATTCAGGGTCATGGATCGTGCACGCCACACGCAACCCATTGAGGCCGAGTCCCTTCGTGATGCCGCGGGTCCGTATTACATGTCGATTATTAGAATTCATGAGGCTTCTCAGGTGCGACGGGAATCTCTGTTCCGTAGCTTCGTCGATAACAATGACGGCGCGGCCCTTCGCGCGCGACGCGAGATCGGCGAGGTTTGTAAGATTCTGATCGAAGCCGAGCGACATTCGAGGCTGTGTTAGCCAGATAATGCAAGGTGCGTGTTTCGACAGGAGCTCGTCGGGAAAGCTGCAGTGAAAATCTTCACGAAGATAAGTCGGTAGCGAGATGACTTCGAAGCCGGCATGAATGGCTTGATTGATAGTGACAGCATAAGCAGGCGTCTCAAAGAGGATAGTATTGAAGCCCCGCCGCTTCAACGCGATCAAGACCTGAAAATTCGCTGCGGAAACGGACGGTGCCAGGGTAACTTCCTCGCCGCTCAATGGCCGATTCTCCCATGCCGCTAGAAGAAGTAGAATCTGCCGCTTTACATCGCCAAGTGCATCGCCTTCATCAAGGTAGTAACGATCTAGTCGGGACAAATCGACCGGCACGCCTGGCATGAGATCCGCGGCTTCGGAGTGGGTGTCCCGCCAGCCGGACAGATCCGCCTGCAGACGTCCGGAGGTGCGCATTGAAGAGAAATATCGATCATGGATCTCGTCAAAATCGTCGGGTCGAAAAGGCGCCATCAATTAGCCCCAATAAAATTCGCCCAGGAGCGCTCTTGTGCGGTCGTCGCCGTGCATGCGCAGTTCCTCGGTAATGCGACGAGCCGGTTTAAGGCCGCCGGCTTCGTCACCTGTCATCCATGCCGGCATGTACCCGAACACTAGCACTCGTCGCGGCCTGTTGCGATCGATATGGGGCAGACTACGATGCCAGAGATTCGCGTGCATTACGACGCAATCGCCAGCGGAGACTGGGAGTATCTGTTGCCCGGGCATATCGCTTGTAGAGCTCAGCTCATAGATATCGCCGTTTCGGCGATGCGACCCCGGCAGCACGCAGAGCGGCCCATTACGATCGTTCACCTCGTCGAGATACAGAAGAAAGTGGACAGCATGCGGATATGAGAAAAATGCTGGCATCGGCACCGGCACAGCGCGCAGGTGGATATGCCAACCGACATGTTGTCGCTCGGCCTCCGGCACCCAGTAGCGACCATCCACTTGATCGAAACGTACGAGCGGTCCAAGGACGGCCTGCGCGATCGATAGCGCGGGCTCGAAGTACAGAAGGTTCAGAAAGACCTCGTCTTTGTCCATGAGGAAACGGAGATACCGAGCGCCCCCGCAATTGCTTGCCGGATCTTCGGACGATCGGTCGGTTTCTTCCACGGCAATCCTGTCGAGTGCAACGCGCATCGCGTGGATTTCTTCATCGCTGAACCAGCCCTGCCGGATGAAATAGCCAGCTTTTACCAACGATTCGATCTCTTCCGGCGTTGAGTCGACGTTGATTTCGTAGACAGGATTCCCCCGCACGGGATCGAGGACGCGATAGCGGACCACATGCGGTCGTGATGAGAGGGTCGCGTCTGGGGGCATTGATAATCTCCTGTTATCTGGGTGTGCTGTCTCCTACATCCCCACCCTCGGATGCGCCCTCTCCAGCGCCTCCCTCATCTGCTCCTTCACCACGTGCGTGTACCGCTGCGTCATCGTGATCGACGCATGCCCGAGGAGCTCCTGCACCACCCGCAGGTCGGCGCCGTTGCGAAGGAGGAGGGTGGCGACGGTGTGCCGGAAGGTGTGGGGCGTGACTCGGCGGGTGATGCCCGCGCGGGTGCAGAGGGCGCGGATCACGTTGGCTACGGCCTGCGTAGAGAGGGCGTGGCCGGCGGGGTTGGTGAAGAGAGCCTCGGTTGCCTCGGGGGGGCGGGCGGCGACGTAGACCGAGATTCTCGTGAAGCTGGTGGGCTCGACGAAGAAGGCGAGGCGTTCGCGGCGGCCTTTGCCGCGGATGAGCAGGGAGCGTTCGGCGAGGCGGAGGTCGGAGACTCGGAGCGATACGAGCTCGCCGACGCGCATGCCGGTGGCGAACATCGTCTCGATGATCGCCAGGTTGCGGATGGCGAGGAAGTCGTCGCGCAGCTCGCGTGCTCGGACGGCTTCGCGCAGGATCGCCGACACTTCCTCGATGCTCAGGAAATTGGGCAGGACTCGCGACGCGGCGAGCTCGATCTTCAGGCCTGACATCGGGCTGTACGGGATGACGCGGCGGCGGACCCAGTAGGCGAAGAAGCAGCGGACCGAGGCGAGCTTACGGCGGATCGATGCGGTCTTGTAGCCGCGGCCTTTCAGCGCGGCGGCCCACTCCTCGATCAGCTCGGGGCGGATCGACGAGAGCCGTTTCTTCGATCGGGCGAAGGCGCGGAACTGCGCGAGGTCGAGGGTGTACGCGGTGAGCGTCTTCGGACTCCGCTCGTTCGTCGCGAAGTAGCCGCCGAGGAATTGAGCGACCGCTTCGTCGAGCGTCAACCGCCGCGCCTGCACCACCCCTGCACTTTAGCCGGATGCCGCCTTACCTCGGTCCATACGGCTGGACGACGGGAATGATGGAAGGGCTACACCACGTAGAAAATTTGACCTTCACGGCGCGCCGAGGGAGGCTTTTTGGCGGAGGTGGTTGATGAACGAAATCGTGTTGCGCGACCTGTCGAACGACATTCAGGAGCTGATCGTGGAGCGGGCGAAGAAGGAAGACGTTGATGAAGCGCATGCCGTGATCGAAATCCTGCACGACGCGGCCATCGAGCGCATCGTGGAGCACGACATGGCGATCATTCGCGCCGGATGGCAGGAGGATGGAGTGGAAGAGCGAGAGCCCGCGCGGCGGCGAATCTGTATCACGGTCGATGTCTGACCGTGTCGATGCTGCGCCCCGAGGGGAGGTTGCAGAGGCTTATCGTGCAAGCCGGCTGACTTGCCGTGCAGCGCAGCTTCGCGCTCGGAATCACGGGCGAGGGCGCCCTGCCCCCGCCGCACGCCGACGCTCGGAGGCGGAAATTTTGGGGTGGGCGGGTAGGGAAAAGTCCTCCGGCGTCACTCCAATAACTGAGTCCAATCCCGGTTGCCATCACTCCAGTCGGAAATGATCGCTGTATCGAAAGATCGCAGAAGCGAGGCGTCTGCCGTATGACGAATCTGGATCACCTGGTCAATTTGACCCTCGCGGTCGTGCTGATCATCGGCGCGTATCAGTTCTATTTCTGGTGTCAGCGGCAGTCGAAATCGCGCGCACGCGTGTTTTCCTTCAGGCTGGACAACTCGATTCCACTCCAGCCGGTGTGGGTCTGGATCTACAGCGGCTTTTACTATCCCGCGATCATCGTCGTGGTCATGAGCGTCCGCGACCTGCGCCAATTCAACTACATGGCCTTCAGCTATCTCGTGCTGCTGGCGTTTCACATGATCGTGTTTCTGGTGTTCCCCGTCGAAGTGCCGCCGGAGTGGCGGCTTCACGAATCGAATCTCGGTTCCCCCTCCGGCAGGTTTCTCGCTCTGGTTCAGAGATTCGACGCCCGGAGCAACTGCTTCCCGAGTATGCATGTGAGCGTTGCGACACTCACGGCGTTCCACAGCGTCAGGAACATGCCCAGCGCGTTCATTCCGTCCGCCCTCTTCGTCATTCTCATCGCGGTGAGCTGCGTGCTGACCAAACAGCACTACCTGATCGATCTGCCGGCGGGCCTGCTCTGCGGATGGCTGAGCTTTCTCTTGTTTTTGCGTTTGTTATGACCGGCGCCCGTCGCCTGGCAGCGAATCTGTTCTTCGTGCTGCATTGCGCCTTTTCGCTGTTTGTCGTGTTCGGCGCTTTCCTCACCATCGTCAATCCGCGATGGATGTGGGCTCATCTTCCCGCCGTGCTCTGGACGTTCTGCATGAACGTTGCGGACTGGACCTGTCCCCTCACGACATGGGAAGAACGCTTCAGGAATCGCGCGGACCAGCCCGGGTCGCGCGGCTTCATCAGTCACTATCTCGGCCCGCTACTGGCCGCCAACGGCGAGCCGCGACGTCTCGAAATCGCCATTGGCGTTTCCCTCCTGATCTGGAACGTGCTGCTCTACGTCGTCCTTTTTCTAGCCCACCAGCTGCCGCTGTAACGCCGCCTGATCGAGGATCACGCGATGCTCCGCGATCTTCCCCCCGCGGAACGTGAGGATGTCGATGAGCTCGAACGAGATCGTGCGCTCGGTCGGGGGGACGCCGAGGAACTCGCCGCGGTGCGTGCCCTCGAACACTTTCCGCGTGGCGACTTTTTCTCCCTCGGCGATCTGCTCCTGCACGTGCACCTGCAGGTCGGGGAAGGCGGAGCGGAGGTAGCCGAAGAGCATCTTCACGCCGTCGCGCGTCGGGGGGACGCCGGGGAGCGGGGTGTGGTCGACGAAGTCATCGGCGAGGAGCTCGTCGACGACCTCGAGCCTTCCATTTGACTGCGCTTCGTCGATCAGGCGGAGGACGAGAGCTTTGTTCGTTTCTGACATGTATCAAGGTACGGGCGCCGACCGGGGTCGGATTTTGCATCTGCCTCAGGACCTTCTGATGGATCCACGGGAGAGGAGTGAAGAGCGGAGCGAGCGGCGCCTGCGCGTGCTCGTGATCGACGACGACGACACGTCGCGGGAAGAGATGACGCGTCTCGCCTCGCGACAGGGGACGGTCATGATGGCCGCGGCGACCGGTCTGCAGGGTGTAGCGAAGGCGCAGCGCGAGCATCCCGACGTCATCCTGCTCGACATGATGATGCCCGGCGTCGGCGGACACGAGACGCTCGCCCGCCTGCGCGCCGATGCGTCGACGGCGACGATCCCGGTCATCGTCGTGACGTCGCATTTCATCAACGATGACGAGCGCCGGCAGATCCTGACGCGCGCGTCGTCTGTCCTCTATCGCAACGATCTGTCGCGCGAAGCGGTCACGAACGCGATCGACATCGCCACGCGCCGCTAGCGCGCCAGGTGCGACGCCACCGTTTTCCCCAGCTCTGGCAGATCGAGCGGTTTGCGAAACACGCCGCGCACGAGCTGCGGATAGCGTCCCTGCAGCGAGCTCTTCGGCAGGTCGCCCGGCGGTGTCGCGGTGATGACGAGCACGGCCGGCGGCTCATCGAACGAGCGGATCGAGTCGTCGCTCATCATTGCCTCGAGCGAGTTGAGAAAATCGACGCCGCTCATCTTCGGCATGACGACGTCGAGCACGATGACGTGATAGCGATTGAGAGCGATCTGATGCAGCGCCTCGACGCCGTCGCGCGCGCTGTCGACGCTCACGTGCCCGAGTCCGAAGTACTCGACCAGCAATTTACGGATGGTGTCGTCATCGTCAACGACGAGGACGCTGAAGTTGCTCATACAATCCCGACCCCATGCCCTTCGAATTCGGTGCCGATGTGCTCCACGACTTCGATCGCGCGATCGCGCACGAGTGGATCGAGACGAACGGCCTCGGCGGCTGGGCCTCGTCGACGATCGTCGGCGCGAACACGCGGCGCTATCACGGACTGCTCGTGGCCGGTTCGCGTACGCGCTCGGAGCGCTGGGTGCTGGTGTCGAAGATCGACGAGCTGCTGGTCATCGGCGATGAGCGCTACGAGCTCGGCTGCAATCGCTATCCCGGCGTTGTCTCCCCCCTCGGCTTCGAATGGATGACGTCGTTCCGCCGCGATCTCTTGCCCCAATTCGAATACGAGGCGGGCGGCGTGCGGCTGCGCAAGACGATCGTCTGTCCGCGCGGCGAGAACACGACGATCGTCGTGTACGAGGTGCTCGACGCGCCGGCTAAATTCGAGATGCGGCTGCGGCCGCTTCTCGCCAATCGCGATTTCCATTCGCTGATGAAGAAGAGCGATACGTGGGTCGCGCCGGTGATCACGATCGACGTGCCGGGCGCGACGTTCGCGCCGTGGCCCGACTGGTACTACAACTTCGAATACGACGTGGAGAAGGAGCGCGGACTCGACTTCACCGAGGACCTCTACACGCCGGGCGAGTACGTCGTGCAGCTCGAGGCGGGGGCGCGGCTCGCGGTGGTGTTGAGCGCGGAAGGGGAGCGCGATGCGGAGGCGCTGATCGAGCGGGAGCGCGCGCGTCGTGAGGCGTGCGCGGAGCCGGCGCGCGATGACGTCGAACGGACGCTCCTGCTCGCGGCCGATCAATTCATCATCGATCGGACAGGCGAGGGCGCCTGTCCTACACACGGGATCATCGCTGGCTATCACTGGTTCGGCGAATGGGGACGCGACGCGATGATCTCGATCCCCGGACTTTGCAGCGCGGACGACGCGCGCGAGGTGCTGCGGCGATTCGTCTCCGTCGCCGATCGCGGGATGATTCCGAATCGCTTCCCCGAGGGGAGCGACGTGCCGGAGTACAACTCGGTCGACGCCGCGCTCTGGTTTTTCATCGCGGTGTGGTCGTTGCGCGACGCCGAGCTCGTGCCGCAGTTGCTCGACATGATCGAGTGGCTCGATCGCGGCACGCGCTACAACATCCACGTCGACGAAGACGGCCTGCTCTTCGCCGGCGCGGGCGGCATGCAGCTGACGTGGATGGACGCGAAGGTCGGCGACTGGGTCGTGACGCCGCGGCGCGGGAAGCCGGTCGAAGTGAACGCGCTCTGGTACAACGCGCTCTGCATCACGGCCGAGCTGACGAACGACGACGCGATGCGCGAGCGCGCGGAATCGGTGAAGCAGCGCTTCATCGAAGTCTTCTGGAATCCATCGGCGTCGTGCTGCTACGACGTCGTCGAAGGGGCGATGCGCGATGGCTCGATTCGTCCCAATCAGCTCTTCGCGCTGTCGCTGCCGTTTCCGCTGATCGAGGGCGAGCGCGCGGAGAGCATCCTGCGCGTCTGCGAGGAAAAACTGCTGACGCCGTACGGCCTGCGCACGCTGTCGCCCGACGACAGTCGTTATCGCGGCATCGCGACCGGTCCGCCGGAGGAGCGCGATGCGGCGTATCACCAGGGGACGGTGTGGCCGTGGCTGATCGGCGCGTACGCGGATGCGGTGCAGCGTGTGCGCGGAGAACGTCCGGAGTTCCCCGCGCTGATCGCGCACCTCGCCGACGCCGGCCTCGGATCGATCTCCGAGGTCTTCGACGGCGATCCGCCGCACGCGCCGCGCGGTTGCATCGCGCAGGCGTGGAGCGTGGCGGAGCTGCTACGCGTTTACCGCGGCGGCCGTTGATCGCGCGTCTGCATCATCTGCGCAATTACGCTCACCGCGATCTCATACGGATTGCTGCTCCCGATCTCCAGTCCGATGGGGCAGTAGAACGCGCGTTGTGCTTCCTCCGGCAGGCCCGCTTCCTCCACGTCGCGGCGCAGGATCACCGCTTTCGAGTGGCTGCCGATTGCGCCGAGGTAGGGGAACTTCCGCGTGCGGAGGATCTCGAGCAGGATCGGCTTGTCGGTGGTGTGGCCCATCGTCATCAGCACGACGAACGCGTCGTCGGGAATCGTGGCGACCATCGACGGCATGTCGGTGCTGTGGACCGCCGTCAGTTTCGGCGACGCCGGCAGACGCTCGAGCCACTCGGGACGCGGATCGATCACGGTCAGGTGGCAATCAAAATGGACGAGCAGCGTGGCGAGGGCCTGGGCGACATGTCCGGCGCCGAAGATCACGATCCGCCAGCGTCCCGCGTTGTGAGCCTCGAAGTAGAGCTTCACGATTCCGCCGCACGTCATGCCGACGTCTTTGTTGAGGTTCCACTGCACGAACTGCGTGGTCTCGGCGAGCTCGCCGCGCAACATCCGCTGCGCTTCGGCGATGGCCTTCGTCTCGACCTTGCCGCCGCCGACGGTCCCGTGCCGCAGCCCCTCGGCGGTGACGATCATCTTCGCGCCGCGGTCCTGCGGAACGCTTCCCATCGTGTCGACGACGGTGACGGTGACGAGCGGCACCTCGGCCGCCATCAGTTCATTGAGGACTTCGAAGAAAGTGGCCATCACGTCACGATAACGTTGAGGAGCACCTGCCGCTTCTCGACGCGCGCAACTTGCAGCGCGGCGCGGATCGCCGCGGGAAGCTCGCGCGGATTGTCGACACGCATCCCGGTCGCGCCGCACGCCTCGGCCACCTGCTCCGATTTCATCTGCGCGTCGGTGCTGAAGACAATCACGACGACCGGCAACTTCTTCGCGTTCGCCACGGCGTGCGTGGCGAGCGGCTCGCTCTCGCGATAGCTCTCGTCGCTCATGACGACGAGCATCGTCTGCTCGCGATTGGCGAGCTGTCCGCCGAGGGCCGCGCCGAAGACCCAGCCGGGAGCGGGGACGGAGAACCAGGAGTCGGCGAGGCGGCGCGGCACGAGCTGCGGATCGAGGTCGGAGTCGTTCCAGATCGTGACGCGGTCGTCGATCGCCTCGCCGATGCAGTACGACGCGAACTGCATGGTGATGTGCGGACGCGCGGCCTCGGCGATGGCGCGCGTCTGCGCCTGCTGCAGCACGCGGCGATGCTCCGAGGCGTACGCGGCGAGCCGTCCCGCGATCCGCTCGCGATCGGGACGCGACTTGTCGAGGCACGACGTGAGCCGGCGAATGGCGAGCGCCGGATGTCCGCCGAGATCGAAGCCGGTGCGGATGATCTTCGGCTCGTGCGAGAGGTTCGTGAACTCGGGATGCCACGGCTCCTCGCATTCGATGACGACGATGGCGTCGGCGTACTTCACGAAGGCCGAGGTGTTGAAGCCGAGGTGCAGCGAGTGCTGCGTGGGGAAATTGAAGAAGGCGCGCTCGCTCGACTCGACGATGGCGATGCCGTGACGTTGCGCGAGCTGCACGAGCGCCTCGGGGCCGCCGCGATGACGTCCGAGCTCGCCGGTGATGATCAGCGGACGTTGCGCCGCGGCGATCACACGCGCCGCGCGCTCGACGGAATCGGACGAAGGCTCGGTGACCGGTCCGAGCTCGGGAATCATCGCCACTTTCGGCGACGACTTCGTCACCGCGGTCTGCACGCGTCCCGAGATCAGGCGATGCCCCTGGGCCATGGCGATGGCGACGTCGTCGTGCGGTACGAGCACGGAATCGCCGGTCGCCTCGCGCGAGACGGAGGTCGAGATGAACGAGCGCGAGTGATAGCGCGTGATCGACGGGAGCAGCTTCTGCGTCTCGATCGCACGCGCGCGCAGCAGGTGCGACCACAACGCGCGGGTGAAGGCGCGCGGGTCGTCGACGTCGATGGCGATCAGCTGCGACGTCGGCACCGCGGCGTGCATCGCGGTGTGAAACGGATTCACGTTGAGCAGCAGGAGCGGGACGTCGATGAGCTCGAGTGCGCTGCGGTACTCGGCCGGATCGTCCGGTGCGGCGTCGATGAGGACGAGCGATTGCACGAGGTCGGAGCGGCGGAGGTAGAAGTCGAGTGCATCGGTGCCGCGCCCGACGAGATGCGCGCGCCGGAAGCCGCACTCTTCGATCTGCGACGGCTGACCTTCCGCGACGCAGTAGCGGTCGGCGAGCGCGTCCAGCACCTGATCGCCGGGCGGCGTCAGGAAGAGGACGAGCTCGTCGCCCAGACCTTTCACCAACCCATCCGTTCGCGCAACGACGTGATGTGTGCGACGTGATGGCGGCCGTGCCACTCGTAGAGCGCGAGCAGCCAGTCGAGCGAGCGGACGCCGTGCTCGGGATGATTGAAGGTGCGCTGGAAGTCTTCGTCCTTCATCGCGTTCCACAAGCCGACCCAGCGCGCGTGCAGCGATTCGAGCAGCGTGAGCGAGACGTCGGTCGGCGTCATGAAACTGTCGGGAAGCTGCGCCCACGCCGCCTCGTCGTATGGACGGATCGTCGGCTGGCTTTCTTCGCTCAGCGTGATCTTGAGGCGGCAGTAGGCGTTGAGGTGCGAGTCGGGGACGTGATGCACGACCTGCCGCGCGCTCCAGCCGCCGTCGCGGTACGGCGTGTCGAGCTGCGCGTCGCCGAGGCCGCTCACGGCCTCGCGCATGCGGGCGGGGGCGGCGGCGATGTGG
>Ga0070672_100002293_pt1 | contig 12066 bp, 10 predicted proteins | sample KBSM13metaG_FD_66151 | JGI IMG/M metagenome (GOLD analysis project Ga0070672, IMG submission 66151) | Miscanthus rhizosphere microbial communities from Kellogg Biological Station, Michigan, USA - KBS M1-3 metaG | ecosystem: Host-associated > Plants > Roots > Rhizosphere > Soil ... | reverse complement strand
GCGAAGTAGTCGAGGAAGAACAGCGGTTCGGCGCCCTGCACGAGCACGTCGTTGACGCACATGCCGACCAGGTCGATGCCGATGGTGTCGTGGCGGCCGAGCTGCTGGGCGAGCTTGAGCTTGGTGCCCACGCCGTCGGTGCCCGACACCAGCACCGGCTCGCGGTACTTGCCCGTGATGTTGAACAGCGCGCCGAATCCACCGAGGCCGCCCATGACTTCGGGGCGGAACGTGCGGGCGACCAGCGGCTTGATGCCCTCGACGACGGCCTCGCCGGCATCGATGTCCACGCCGGCGTCGCGGTAGGTGAGCGGGGTGCTGGACATGGAAGGCTGGTGCAAGGACGGCTCCGCGCGGGTCTGCGATGGCAGGGCCGGTCATTCTACCAGCCCCGCTGCGGCATAATCCGGCCCTGCGACCCCACGGATGCCGCCATGCGCCCAGCCTTTGCCCGCCCCTTCCTCGCCGGCCTGCTCGCCGCCTGCCTCGCCGCGACCACCCCGGTCGCGCGCGCTGCCGCCGACGAGGGCGGCAGTTCTCTTTACGAGGGCAGCGTGCTGGTCAACAGCCAGGGCGACAAGGCCGGCGGCATCCAGCGCGCCCTGCTCCAGGTCGTCGTGAAGCTCACCGGGCAGCGCAACGCGGCGAGCCTGCCGCAGGTGCGCGGGCTGATCGGCTCGGCCGGGCGGATCGTGACCGATACGCGCTTCTCGGCCGAATCGGAAACCATCAACGGCAATCCTGTGTACCGCCAGCGCCTGATCGCCCATTTCGACCGTTCCGCGGTCGATGCGCTCATTGCCGGATCCGGGCTGCCCGTTTGGCCATCGCCGCGTCCGCCGGTCGTGCTCTGGCTGGTCATCGACGACGGCCACGGGCCGCGCCTGGTCGGTTCGGCGCACACCAATGTCGTCAAGTCGCTCACCGACCGCGGCAACGAGCGCGGCCTGACCTTCGTGCTGCCCTCGGGCACGACGGTGGAGAACCAGATCGCCCTGCTCGCGGCCGGCGTCGGCCCGGCGCAGGCGGTGGTCGTCCCGTCGGCGGCGTACGCGCCGATGCAGCTGGTCGGCAAGCTCGTGCGCACGAATTCGGGCTGGAACGTCCAGTGGGTGCTGCTCGACGGCGGGGCCGAGGTCGGCCGCTGGAGCGACACCAACCCCGACGCGCGCCTCGCGATGGCGACCGGCGCCGACGGCGCAGCCGATACGCTCGCGCACAAGTACGCCAGGGTTGCCGCCGCGGGCCCCGCCGGCACGTACGCGATCGAGATTGGCGGGTTGCGCAGCAGCGCCGACTACGTCCGTGCGATGGGCTACCTCGAAGGCATCGGCATCGTGCGCCACATCGTGCTGCTCGGCGCGAACGGCGACCGCCTGCGCATGCAGCTCGACCTCACCACGGGGCTGGAAGGTTTCCGCAGCGTGATTGCCGTGGGCCAGGTGCTCGAACCCGATGCGGCGGAAGCCGGTGGTACGGTCTTCCGACTGCGCCCGTGAACCTGCGGCAGCTCCCCAACGCGATCACCGGCCTGCGCCTGCTGCTGGTGGTCCCGCTGGCGTGGTGCCTGCAGGACCTGCATTTCCGCTGGGCGCTCGCGATCGCGCTGGTCGCCGGCGCCTCGGACGCGCTCGACGGCTGGCTCGCCAAGCGCTTCGGCTGGCAGACCTGGCTCGGCGGCATGCTCGATCCGGTCGCGGACAAGCTGTTCATCGCTGGCGCGTTCATCGGCCTGTGGCTGGCCGCGGCGGTGCCGGGCTGGTTCGTCGTGCTCGCGATCGGCCGCGACGTGGTGATCGTCTCCGGCGCGGTCGTATACAACGCGGTGTTCGGCTCGATCCAGGCCGATCCGACGCGGATCAGCAAGGCCACGACCGTCGCGCAGGTCGCCATGGTGCTGGTGCTGTTGATCGGCCTCGCGTTGCGGCCGCTGCCGCCGCTCGAGGGCCAGGCGATGCTGGGGATCGTCAGCGTGCTGACCGCCGCGAGCGGGATCGACTATGTTGTGCGCTGGGGCCGGCGCGCGTGGGTGCAGGCGCGTGCGCGGCGCCGGCCGAAGCAGGGGGATGACGTTCGATGAGCGCAACCGATCCAGTCGCCAGCGACGGCCTCGCCGACGCGCAGCGTGCCGCGCGCCGCTGGCAGTGGCTCGCGTTCACCGTGGTGATCGGGCTGCTGGTCTGGAAGCTCGCGCCGGTGCTCACGCCTTTCGCGATCGCCATGTTCTTCGGCTACCTCGGCGACCCGCTCGTCGACCGCCTCGAAAGCTGGCGCATGAGCCGCACGTTCGCCGTGTCCACCGTGTTCATCGCGATGATCACGCTGGCCGCGCTCGCGGTGTTCTTCCTGCTGCCGCTGCTGACCGCCCAGGTCGGAAAGTTCGTGCAGCAGCTGCCGGCCTACGCCGACTGGTTCCACAAGGTCGCGCTGCCGTGGGTCAATGCGCGCACGGGCATCGACCTCGCGCCGTATTTCGACACCCACCGCATCGTCGAGATGCTGCGCACGCACTGGGAGCAGACCGGCGTGGCCTCGGGCGTCCTCGAGAAGATGTCGCACTCGGGCATGGTGCTCATCGAGGTCGTCTCGACGATCGTGCTGGTGCCCGTGCTCGCGTTCTACTTCCTGCGCGACTGGGACGTGCTGGTCGAACGCATCGATTCGCTGTTGCCGCGCGCGATCCAGCCGACCGTCGCGCGGCTCGCCCGCGAGTCGGACGAGATGCTCGGCGGCTTCCTGCGCGGCCAGCTGTCGGTGATGGTCTGCCTGGGCACGTTCTACGCGATCGCGCTGTGGTTCGTCGGGCTCGACCTCGCGCTGCTGATCGGCATGGTGATCGGCATGTTGTGCTTCGTGCCCTACCTCGGCGTGACGATCGGCATCGTGCTGAGCCTGCTCGCCGCGCTGGTCCAGTACGGCGACTTCAACCACGTCGCGCTGGTCGCGGGCACGTTCGCCGTCGGGCAGACGCTGGAATCCTTCGTGCTGGTGCCGCGCCTGGTCGGCGACAAGATCGGCATGCATCCGGTCGGCGTGATCTTCGCGCTGATGGCCGGCGGGCAGCTGTTCGGCTTCCTCGGCATCCTGCTCGCGCTGCCGGTCTCGGCGATCGCGATGGTGCTGCTGCGCTACGGCCACGAGCGCTACACCGCAAGCCGCTTGTACGCCGGCCCGCAGACGGTCGTCGTCGAGGAGACGGTTTCGCTGATCGTGGTGACGGGGCACGCGTCGCATCCGCCGCAGGGCGACGCGACGCCGCCGGCCGCGCCGTGAGGGAGCGTCGTTGAGTTCGCCGCAACTGCCGCTGGGCCTGCGCTTTCCGCCCGACCAGCGCCTGAGGACCTATCGCGACGCGCCCGCCGGATTGCTGGCCGTGCTCGCATCGCTCGCCGCAGGAGCGCAGGGCGACGGCGTGTTCCTTTCAGGTCCGGCCGCGTCGGGCAAGTCGCACCTGCTGCTCGGCTGCTGCGCCGAGGCGGGCGCGCAGGGCGCACCGGTGCGCGCGGTGCGGGAAGGCGCCGGCCGGGGCGAAGCCGTCTACCTCCCGCTGCGCGTGTTCGGCGCGCGTGCGGCCGAGGCGCTGGCAAACCAGGGCGCGGTGCCGCTGGCCTGCGTCGACGACGTCGAGGCGATCGCGGGCGACCGCGCGGCGGAGGTCGCGCTGTTCGACCTGCACAACCGCGTGCGCGACGGCGGCGGGTCGCTGCTGTATGCCGCGGATGCGACGCCGCAACGGTTGTCCCTGGTACTGCCCGACCTGCGCTCCCGGCTGGCGCAATGCACGCAGTTTACGCTGTCGGTTCCCGACGAGGCGCAGCGCCGCGCGATCCTCGCCGAACGCGCCGCCGCGCGCGGACTCGAACTCGACGAGGCGGTGCTCGACTACGTGTTCCGGCGCGTGGGGCGCGATCTCGGGACCTTGACCGCACTGCTCGACCGGCTGGATCGCGAATCGCTCGCGGCGCAGCGGAGGATCACGGTGCCCTTCCTCCGGCAGGCGCTCGGGATCGACTAGACGGGCTGCGTTCCGAGCGTCGCGTGGAACAACCGGTTCAGGCACGGCAACGCACCCGTGCGCGGCGTGCGCTGCGGCGCGTCCGCTTGCAGGCGCTGCAGTTCCCCCTCGATGAAATCGTTGAGGGCTGGAACAGGATCCGACAGCCCGAGCTCGGGCGCATGGCGCTTCTTCTCGAGCAGCACGTCGATTTCGTGCAGCAGTTCGCCCCGGCCTTCGAGCAGATGCAGCATCTTCGCGAACTCGATCGGAGGCGCGCTGCCGTGGCGCTCGATCCAGCGCACCGCGAGCAGCGGGCGCAGCGCGTAGAAATATTTCTTCAGCGAAACCTGCTCGCTGCGCAGGTAGGCGCGTTGCGTCGCTTTGGCCATGCTGCGGTAGTGGTGGATGCCGCTCGCGGGCGAGTAGACCTCGGGCAGCAAGGCGCGCGCGGCGGGCGCGAACGCACCGTCGTCGATGTACACGATCGGCGAATGGATCCACTCCACGAACGCCGGATTCGAGCGCCAGAACAGCCGCAGCGCCTTGCGCACGTCCCAGCCGTTGAGGTCGATGTCGTCGACGATCGGATACTCGATGACGTCGCGGCGTTCCTCGAGGTCGACCGACAGGTACCAGTCCGCCGGACGCGCGTAGATGAAGCGGACGTCGTAGTCGCTGTTCGGCGACGCGAAGCCCCAGGCGCGGCTGCCCGACTCGATCGCGAGCAGGATGCGCACGCCGTGCTCGCGCTCGGCGGCGTGCAGGCGGCCGAGGATCTCGTCGCGGATACCGGAAGGTATCGGGCCGTTCATCGGAAATCGTCGCTCGGCTTCAGCCGGGCATCGAGTTCGGCGAGCCGTTGCGGCGTGCCCACGTCGGTCCACGCGCCTTCGAAGCGTTCGCCCGTGACCTCGCCGCGGGCCATGGCGGCGCGCAGCAACGGGGCGAGCTTGAAGCGCGGCGGGGATGCGTTCGCGCCGGCGGCCTCGCCGATCACGGTTCGCCAGCCGGGAAACAGGCTCGGGCGGTAGATGCCGATGCCGGAGAAGGTGAGGCGCTGGCCGTCGCCGTTCGAGGAAAGCAGGCCGCAGGTGCGGGAATCCGCGTGGGCTTCCCGCGTCGTTGCATTGCCGGCCACACGTAGCCCGGATGCAATCCGGGTGTCTTCCCCGGATTTCATCCGGGGTACATCGAGCACGAAGTCGCCGCGCGGGTTGTGGTCGGGGTTGGCGATCATGACCAGGTGTGCCAGGCCGGCGGGCGCTTCCGGCAGGGCGCCGAAATCGTAGCCGGTCCAGATGTCGCCATTCACCGCGAGGAAGGGCTCGTCGCTTCCGGCATCGCCACCCAGCAGCGGCAGCGCGTGGAGCATCCCGCCGCCGGTTTCCAGCGGCTCGGCGCCCTCGTACGAATAGTGAAGCCGCAAGCCCCAGCGCGAGCCGTCGCCGAGCGCGGCCGGGAAACAGTCCGCGAGCCAGGAGGTGTTCACGACGACGTCCGTGACGCCGATCGCCGCGAGCTTCTCGAGGTGCCACACGATCAGCGGCTTGCCCCCGGCTTCGAGCAGCGGCTTGGGCGTCGTCTCGGTCAGCGGGCGCATGCGCTCGCCCTTGCCTGCCGCGAAGACCAGGGCCCTCACGCGTTCGCCGCCTGCGCCCGCTCCGCCATCGCGGGCTTGACCCTGCGCTCGATGAAGGCGCGCAGCGGCGCGAGTTCGGGGTACTTCGGCAGCACGCCGTCGAGGTATCCGAAGAAGCGCGGCACGTCGGCGAGGTATTTGGGCTTGCCGTCGCGGTGGTTCAGGCGCGCGAAGATGCCGATCACCTTGAGGTGGCGCTGCAGGCCGATCCAGTCGGCGTCGCGCCGGAACCGTTCGAGCGGTGGAACGGGCAGGCCGGCTTCGGCGGCGCGCGCGTGGTAGCGGTCGAGCCAGGCTTCGACACGCTCCTCGGGCCAGCCGAGGAAGGCATCCTTGAACAGGCTCATCGCGTCGTAGGCGATGGGGCCGACCACGGCGTCCTGGAAATCGAGAACGGCCGGACCCTCGTCACCGGGTCCGATCGGCATGAGGTTGCGCGGCATGAAATCGCGGTGCACCAGCACGCGCGGCTGCGCGAGCGCCGCGTCGACGAGGCGGCGGTAGGCATCGACGAGCACCCCGGCCTCGGCATCGTCGAGCGTCAGACCGAGGTGGGTGCCGAGGAACCACGCGTCGAACAGCCGCAGCTCGCGCGCGAGCAGCGCTTCGTCGTAGGGCGGCAGGCCCTCGGGAGGGGTGATCGCCTGGATCTTCAGCAGCTGGGTCACGGCGTCGTCGAACAGCGCGTCGGCGTTCGCTTCGTCGATGACGTGCAGGTAGGTGTCGCGTCCGAGGTCCTCGAGCAGCAGGAAGCCCGCCTCGGGGTCCTGCGCGAGCACGCGCGGAACGCGCACGCCGCCCGCATCGAGCACCTCGCGCAGGTGCAGCCACGGGCGCACGTCCTCCTTGTCCGGCGGCGAGTCCATGACGATGCGCGAGGGCGTGCCGCTGGTGCGCCAGTAGCTTCGGAAGCCGGCGTCCATCGAGGCGCGGGCGAGTTCGGCGGCCGGGTCGGCGAGGGCCTCGCGGGCCCACTGCAGCCGCGCGCGGCTGCGGAGGTCGTCGTTCATCGGGGAATCCATGCGGTGGCGGCTCTCTCGTTCAGCAAGCCCGGGCGATGCATCGCGGGCCGCGCGCAGCATGCCACTGCGGCGGCCGATCCGACAGCGGCGGCCGCGCGGCCTGGGAACTGCCGCGCAGCGCGGCCGCAGCAGGACCGCGACCCCGTTATCGGCTCATGCGGCCCGGCCATTCGTCCTGCGGGCCGCAGTCTGGCAGAATGGGCGTTCCCCAGTGGCCCGCCGAACCGGAGCTCCAGCCGGCTCGGGAGGGCGGATCTTCGCGGGGTCGCGGGCCGCGCATTGCGCAGGCAGGATGCCGCCCCTGGCGCGCCAACCGCGGTTCGTGGCTTTCGCGGACGCCGACGGCGTCCGGGATGGCCCGGCAGGCAGGCGCCATCGCTGCAGGGACGGGGCGGGCATCGTGCATCCAATCGATCAGGTGATTATGTCGAAGCTGAAAATCGTGCTGCTTTCCGGCGGCTCCGGAACGCGACTGTGGCCCTTGTCGCGCGAGGCGTATCCGAAACAGTTCCTCCCGCTGGTGGGCGACCGTTCGCTGCTGCAGGCCACCTGGATGCGCGTGCGCGACCTGCCGGGCGTCGACGGGCCGCTGGTCATCGCGAACGAGGAACACCGTTTCATCGTCGCCGAGCAGCTGCAGGCGCTCGGCGCGCGTGCCGAGGCCTTGATCCTCGAGCCGGTCGGACGCAACACGGCGCCGGCGATCGCGATCGCCGCGCTGCGCGCGACCGCCGACGGCGAGGACCCGGTCCTGCTCGTGCTGCCGTCCGACCACGTGATCGCCAACGAGGCGGCGTTCCGCGCTGCGATCGTGAACGCGCTTCCGGTAGCCGAGGAAGGCGGTCTGGTCACGTTCGGCATCGTCCCGAACGCACCGGAGACCGGCTACGGTTACATCAAGGCGGCAGCTGGCGAGGGCTTGCGCCCGATCGAGCGTTTCGTCGAGAAGCCCGACCTCGCGACCGCGCAGGGCTACCTCGCGGCCGGCGATTATTTCTGGAACAGCGGCATGTTCCTGCTGCGCGCCTCGCGCTACCTCGAGGAGCTCGGGCGCAACGCGCCGGAGATGCTCGCGCGCTGCCGCGAGGCGCTGGCGACCGCCGCGATCGACAAGGACTTCCTGCGGCTGGGCCGCGCCGCGTTCGAGGCGTGCCCGGCGGATTCGATCGACTACGCGGTGATGGAGAAGACCGACCGCGGCTTCGTGCTGCCGGTCGACGTGGGCTGGAGCGACGTCGGCTCGTGGTCGGCGCTGTCCGACATCTCGGCGCGCGACGTCCACGGCAACGCGCCGCGCGGCGACGTGATCGCGATCGACACGCGCAACACGCTCGCGTGGTCGGACCGCCGCCTGGTCGCGCTGGTCGGGCTGGACGACCTGGTGGTGGTCGACACCGACGATGCGCTGCTCGTCGCGCACCGCGACCGCGTGCAGGACGTCAAGCACGTGGTCGCGAAACTCAAGCAGGAATCGCGTTCCCACGCGAAGCTGCACCGCAAGGTGTACCGCCCGTGGGGCAGCTACGACGGCATTGAGAACGGCCCGGGCTTCCAGGTCAAGCGCATCACCGTCAAGCCGGGCGCGAGCCTGTCGCTGCAGATGCACCACCACCGCGCGGAGCACTGGATCATCGTGCGCGGCAACGCGCGGGTGACCTGCGACGAGAACGTGTTCGACCTCGCGGCGAACCAGAGCACCTTCATCCCGCTCGGGTCGAAGCACCGGCTGGAGAACGTCGGCGCGGAGCTGCTGGAGCTGATCGAGGTGCAGTCGGGGGATTACCTCGGCGAGGACGACATCGTGCGGTTCGAGGACGTGTACGGGCGGAACTGACATTCGCGCGCACCGCGCGAATGTCATCCCGAGCGCAGCGAGGGATCTGGCAACGACGAACCGACACAAGTCCTGCGGAGCGCCGGGTAAACGCTGCAAGCAGGGGCATCCCGACAGCACAGATCCCTCGCTGCGCTCGGGATGACAAACAGGAACGAACGACGAGACCCAACCATGACCTTGCAAGACGGGAACCTTCCAGAAATGCTCAACGCCCAGCACCTGTCCCACCTCGACCGCCTCGAAGCGGAGAGCATCCACATCCTGCGCGAGGTCGCGGCCGAGTTCGAGAACCCGGTCATGATGTATTCGATCGGCAAGGACTCGTCGGTGATGCTGCACCTGCTGATGAAGGCCTTCTACCCGGCGAAACCGCCCATTCCGCTGCTGCACGTGGACACCGGCTGGAAGTTCCGCGAGATGATCGAGTTCCGCGACCGCCGCGCGACCGAGACCGGCGTGACCCTGCACGTGCACAAGAACCCCGACGGCGTGCGCGACGGCGTCGGCCCGTTCACGCACGGCTCGGCGGTGCACACGGACATCATGAAGACGCAGGCGCTCAAGCAGGCGCTCGACAAGTTCGGCTTCGACGCCGCGATAGGCGGCGCGCGCCGCGACGAGGAGAAGTCGCGCGCCAAGGAGCGCGTGTTCTCGTTCCGTTCCGCGCAGCATCGCTGGGACCCGAAGAACCAGCGCCCCGAGCTGTGGAACCTCTACAACGCGCGCATCCACAAGGGCGAGAGCGTGCGCGTGTTCCCGATCAGCAACTGGACCGAGCTCGACGTGTGGCTGTACATCTTCCGCGAGAAGATCCCGGTGCCTTCGCTGTACCTGTCCGAGGTGCGACCGGTCGTCGAGCGCGACGGCGTGCTGATCATGGTCGACGACGAACGCATGCCGCTGGCCGAAGGCGAAGTGCCGATGCGCAAGATGGTGCGCTTCCGCACCCTGGGCTGCTATCCGCTCACCGGCGCGGTGGAATCCGACGCGGTCACGCTCGAGGACGTCATCTCCGAGATGCTCGTCGCGCGCACGTCCGAACGCCAGGGACGCGTGATCGACCACGACCAGGCCGCATCGATGGAAAAGAAGAAGCGCGAGGGCTATTTCTGATGTACACCAACCACGACAACCCGAGCACCGAGCCGGTCGACCTGCACGAATACCTGCGGATGCACGAGACGAAGGACCTCCTTCGCTTCATCACCTGCGGCAGCGTCGACGACGGCAAGAGCACCCTGATCGGCCGCCTCCTGCACGACAGCAAGCTGCTGTTCGACGACCAGCTCGCCGCGCTCGAGACCGACAGCCAGAAGCACGGCACCCAGAACGGCGAGATCGACTTCGCGCTGCTGGTCGATGGCCTCGCGGCCGAGCGCGAGCAGGGCATCACCATCGACGTCGCCTACCGTTTCTTCAGCACCGAGAAGCGCAAGTTCATCGTCGCCGACTGCCCCGGCCACGAGCAGTACACCCGCAACATGGCGACCGGCGGCTCGACCGCCGACCTCGCGATCGTGCTGGTCGACGCGCGCAAGGGCCTGCTCACCCAGACCCACCGCCACAGCTACATCGTCTCGCTGCTGGGCATCCGCAAGGTGCTGCTCGCGGTCAACAAGATGGACCTGATGGAGTACCGCCAGGACGTCTTCGAGGCGATCAAGAAGGACTACCGCGAACTCGCGCAGCAGCTCGGCATCCCCGAAGTGCAGTGCATCCCGCTCTCCGCGCTCAAGGGCGAGAACGTGATGAAGCGTTCGGAGATCATGCCCTGGTACGACGGCCCGTCGCTGCTCGAGCACCTCGAGCACGTCGACGTCGCCAGGAGCGCCAGCGACGTCGGCTTCCGCCTGCCGGTGCAGTGGGTCAACCGTCCGAACCAGAATTTCCGCGGCTTCTCGGGCAGCGTCGTGTCCGGTTCGGTCGCGGTCGGCGACGACATCATCGTGCACCCTTCGGGCCGCCGCTCGCAGGTCACCGGCATCGTCACCGCGGACGGCGACCTGCCGCAGGCGGGCGAGGGGCAGGCCGTCACGATCACGCTGCGCGACGAGGTGGACATCAGCCGCGGCGACGTGATCTCCGCCGCGAAGCAGCCGCCCGAGGTCGCCGACCAGTTCGCGACCCACATCCTGTGGATGAACGATTCGCCGCTGCTGCCGGGCCGCCCGTACTGGCTGAAGATCGGCGCGCGCACCGTGTCGGCTACCGTGACCGAGATCAAGCACAAGGTCGACGTCAACACGCAGGAGCACCTCGCGGCCAAGCGCCTCGAGCTCAACGAGGTCGGCTACTGCAACGTCAACCTCGACCACGCGATCCCGTTTGAACCGTACGCGAGGAACAAGGCGCTCGGCGCGTTCATCCTCATCGATCGCCAGACCAACGCGACCGTCGCCTGCGGCACGATCGACTTCGCCCTGCGCCGCGCTTCCAACATCCACTGGCACAGCCTCGAGATTGACCGCCACGCGCGCGCCCACACCAAGGGCCAGATGCCTTTGTGCCTGTGGTTCACGGGCCTGTCGGGGTCGGGCAAGTCGACGATCGCCAACCTCGTGGATCGCCGCCTCCACGCGCTGGGCTACCACAGCTACATCCTCGACGGCGACAACGTGCGCCATGGGCTCAACAAGGACCTCGGCTTCACGGACGAGGACCGCGTCGAGAACATCCGGCGCGTCGCCGAGGTCGCCAAGCTGATGACCGAGGCGGGGCTGATCGTCCTGGTGTCCTTCATCTCGCCGTTCCGCGCCGAGCGCCGCATGGCGCGCGAGCTGTTCGCCGAGGGCGAGTTCGCCGAGGTGTTCGTCGACACCCCGATCGAGGTCTGCGAGCAGCGCGACGCGAAGGGCCTGTACGCGAAGGCGCGCAAGGGCGAGATCCGCAACTTCACCGGCATCGATTCGCCGTACGAACTGCCGGAGCACGCGGACTTCACGCTGCACAACGCAGACGTCGCGGCAGACGCGCTGGCGCAGCAGCTGGTGGATCAGCTGGTGGCGAGGATCAATACGCACAAGCGTTGATGCGCCGCATTTCTGCTCCTTCCCCCGCTTGCGGGGGGTGAGACAGGCCGCTTGCGGGCCACCGGCCCGCGGCCTGACGAACGCCAGTCGGCTGTGCCGACTGGCCGGGACGGTTGGGATGGGGGCGCTCTTCGCTCTCGCCCGCAGTTGCTGGGACGAGCAAGGCCAGATCAAGATCAACAGCGTTCCGCGCTGTCGCGCGGGTTACTTTCTGAAAGCGGCAGAAAGTAACCAAAGACCGCCGCGCCGGACGCGAGCCGGGACGGTGAAGCCGTCCCGGTACCCTGCGCTCCTCGGCGGCCGCGGGCCGCACCACAACTCGCGCCATCCATGGCGCTCAAACACGTGGTGCTATTCCCCGCGCCCGCCTCCGGTGCTCGGCTCGCTTTACGGCGCCTCAAGATCAAGAGCGAAGCAAAGCTTCGGCGTCGCTTTTGATCTGCTCTGGCTTTGCGTGCCGTAAAGCGAGCCGAGCACCGGAGGAAAGAGGGGGAGCAAGGCGCGGGTGTTTGAGGCACATGGATGTGCCGAGTTACGCGCCG
>Ga0070672_100002291_pt1 | contig 12074 bp, 11 predicted proteins | sample KBSM13metaG_FD_66151 | JGI IMG/M metagenome (GOLD analysis project Ga0070672, IMG submission 66151) | Miscanthus rhizosphere microbial communities from Kellogg Biological Station, Michigan, USA - KBS M1-3 metaG | ecosystem: Host-associated > Plants > Roots > Rhizosphere > Soil ... | reverse complement strand
GGCCTGCTTAGCGGTGCGCTTCGGCGCATGGTCAGCGACGACGAAACTCGCGAAGTAGTCGATCAGCAGCAGCTGGCCGTGGATGCGATGTCCCGCCTGATCAACGCACTTCTCGATATCAGCAAGCTCGAATCCGGCGCCATCAAACTGGAGCGCACGACGTTCGAAATCGGTCCGCTGTTCGAAGAATTGCGCCGTGAATTCGCCGGCGTAGCCAACAGCAAAGGGCTGCGGTTCTCGACGGACTCACCTCGTGAGCTCGTGTATTCCGATCCTGCCCTCGTCGGCCAGGTGCTGCGCAATCTGATTTCCAACGCCATCAAATACACGCGCGCCGGGTCAGTGGAGCTTCGTTGCGAAAACTGCGGTCCAACGCTGCGCATCGAAGTTCGCGACACCGGTGTCGGCATCGCTGCCGAACAGTTGCCGCACATCTTCGAAGAGTTCTACCAGGTCGGCGTCTCGCCCAACAGCCCGCGCGAAGGCTACGGCCTCGGGCTTTCCATCGTGCAGCGCATTGCCCGATTGCTCGACATGAAGGTCGACGTGAAATCCGTTCCGGGCGCGGGCTCCGAATTTTCAGTGGAATTGCCGATCGCGCAGAACGCAGATCTGTCGCTCGCGGCATCCGTATTTCAATCGGCGCCAGACTTGGGCGCCGGCGGCACTTTCAACCTGCTGCTGGTCGAGGACGAACCGGGCGTGCTCAATGCGATGCGCATCCTCTTCAAGGTCGAAGGTTATGGCGTGGTGACCGCACCGAGCGCGACCGAAGCACTCGAGCTGCTGCGCGATGGCGTCGACTTCGATCTCATCATCACGGATTTTCATCTCGAGGAAGGACACACGGGCACCGAGGTGATTTCGGTTGCGCGCGAAATGATGGGCGAATCGCTCAAGGCCATTCTGGTTACCGGCGACACCTCCTCTGCCGTTCGCGAACTGCAAGGTGACGACAAGCTGCGCATTGCCAGCAAACCCATCAACTCAGGCGAATTGCTCGCTCTCGTAAGATCGCTTCTCGCGCAGTGATTCATCGTGGTAACCGTTGCGCCCTGCACGGCCCGCCGCCTTGACCAGCACCACGTCTCCTTCGGTCGCCTGTACCAATCGGCTGTTCGTCGCGCCAAGAAGATTTTTCAGTGCCGGCTGGCGCGACTGTGCGCCTAGCACCAGTACGTCGTAGTGCCGTGCCGACAGGAGGGGCGGCAGAACTTGCTCGGGTGCGCCATCGAACACCTGAATGCGTTCGCAGCCAACATGAAATTCACGCACCAGCTGCGCGAGCTTCACCGCCCGCTCCATGCGCAGAGCATCGTCATGCTGCTCGCGTTCGCTGTAGAGAATATCGAGATTGCCGTGGCATCCCAGCGCCATGAAACCTGCCGCGTGGAGGATGCTGCGGGCGGTATCCGAGGTCTCATCGTCAGCAACATCGACCGCTGCCGCGAACCGTATGGGGCTTGCCCATGGGGCGTGGCGCACCAGTAGCACCGGAGCAGGACATTCATTCGCCAGGCGCCAGTCATTGTCATCCAGCGTCCATCGTTTCAAGGGATGCTCACCGGCAGGCGATTTGACCACGAGGTCCGGCTGCGCCGCGAACACGCGGCGCAAGATTACGTCGGTCGTTGATTCAACGCCGGAATGCATGCTGGCCACGGTGACCTTGTCATATGCAAGCACCGCGCACAGCGTCGCCGCCTCGAGATCGTCTGCGAGGCCAAACAACAAGAGCTCGATGTGCGCACCGAAGCGGCGCGCGAGTGCCACCGACTTTCGAAGCACCAGGGCGCCATCTTCGATTCCGTTTGCGACTGCGAGAATTCGGGTGAGCTTTTCCATGGCTCAGGCCACCGGCGCGTCGCGCGCCAGCAACCATTGGCGGGCGCTTCTCAAATTGTTATCGATCAGGGTTTGCATGGGATCGATCGTTGCATCGGCGTGCGACGGCTCACATTCGCTCGTATACCTATGATGTCAGTGGTATTGCGTACTCACGCGCTCGACGTGCGCCGCCATACTGCGGGCAATGTTTTCGCATGAAATTCAAGCGCTCATGGGCGCCGCGGTCGATGCCATCGTGGTCATCGACCATGAGGGCAGGATGCAGGCCCTCAACGACGCCGCGAGCCGCACCTTTGGCTACCGATCCGATGAGTTGCTCGGCGAGAACCTGAGCATGCTCATGTCCGAATCAGATCGCGGCAGCCACGACGCCTGCCTGGCCGAATGCCTGAATACTGAAGTCACGGCGCAGCGCAAGGACGGCAGCATCTTTCCCGCGCGGCTCTCGCTTGGACACATGCCGCACAGCAATCCCCCGTGTTTCGTGGGCGTCGTTCGCGATACCACGCCGGAACACCAGGCAATGGCCGATCTCAATCGCGAGCGGGATCGCGCCAACGCATATCTCGAGCTTCACGATTCGATCCTGCTGGAGCTCGATTCCGAGCGTCGCGTGCGCGAAGTGAACTCGCGCGGCACCGAGCTGCTGGGCGCTCCGGCGCAGGAAATTCTTGGCAGCGATTGGCTCAACTACATGTGCGGCGACGGGGAACGCGAACGCGCGCGTTTGTTGCTCGAGAGCGCACTCGCGAGCGGCAGCTCGCATGAGCGTGAACTCCTCGCGGTCATCGCCAACGATGAACCGCGCACGATTTACTGGCGTTGCATCGCACGCCGCGCGGCCGATGGCGCGCCGGCGGGCTGGCTGTGCGCCGGGGTGGATATGACCGATCGAGTGCGTCGCGAGGAGCACGCGGTGCTGGCGCAGAACCGCATGACCCAGGTGGCGCGCCTCGCCACCATGGGCGAGATGGCGGCAGGAGTCGCTCACGAGCTCAATCAGCCACTGATGGCGATCACCACGTACGCGCACGCCTGCGAACGGTATATCGACATGCCAGTGCCTGACTACGCCGAGTTGCGCGAATCGGTGCGCGAAATCGCGGCCGAGGGAATCCGTGCAGGCGGCATCATCAACCGGCTGCGGAAGTTGGTGCGCAGCGACGGGCAGGACGATCGCCTTCCCACCGACATCAACGCGATCATCGAGGAGCTGAAGGTCCTCCTCTCGGCCGATGCGCGGGTATATGACACGCGCCTGAACATCGCACTGACAGCGGGCCTGCCGAAAGTCAGCGCCAATCCGGCGCAACTACAGCAGCTGATTCTCAACCTCGCGCGCAATGCCTTCGAGGCGATGATCGACATGCCGTCCGGCACGCGGCAGATCGAGCTGTCGACAGTGCGCAAAGAGAGCGGTGATGTCGAGATCCGCGTTTCAGATACCGGCCCGGGCATCTCGCCAGAGATCCTGGATCGCCTGTTCTACCCATTCGCGACGACCAAGAAATCCGGTACCGGCCTGGGACTAGCCATCAGCCGTACCATCGCGCGCGGGCACGGCGGTACTATCAGCACTCGGCCGGTCACTCCCCATGGCGCCAGTTTCCATGTGAGTCTGCCGGCCATGGAGGATGAGAGTTCATGAAGAATGAGGCTGCAACCGTGATGGTCGTCGACGACGACGCGGGGGTACGCAACGCCATGCGTGTTCTGCTCAAGTCGGTTGGCCTCAATTGCACTTTGTTCGCTTCCGCTCAGGAATTTCTGGGCTCCTATCAACCCTCGCAGCAGGGATGCCTCATTCTCGACATCCGCATGCCGGGCATGAGCGGGCTCGAGCTGCAGCAACAGCTGAATCTGCGCGGAGCCGTCATCCCGGTCATCTTCATGACCGGGCACGGCGACATTCCCATGGCGGTCGAGGCGATGCAGCACGGGGCTTTCGATTTCCTGCAAAAACCCATTCGTGATCAGGACCTCCTCGACCGTATTCAGCGCGCGATCGCGAAAGACGGCCAGCTGCGTAAATCACTCGGAGAACACGCACGCATCAAATCGCATCTCGATTCGCTGACGCCACGCGAACGAGAGGTGCTCGATCACATGACGCAGGGCAAACAGAACAAGGCCATCGCGCAGGATCTGGCGGTCAGTCCGCGCACTATCGAAATTCACCGCGCCCGAGTCATGGAGAAGATGAGCGCGCATTCGGTGGCGGAGCTGGTACGGATGATGCTCGATTTGAGTCACGCCGCATCCGGCGGCCGGTGAGCAAGACCTCACCACAGCAAGCCTGGCCGCGCACCGCCAGCATGCAAGGCGGAGTCAAATACCGCATCCGGCCGATTCACCGCGACGATGCGGAACGTGAGTGCGCGTTCATCATGAGCCTCTCGCCCGAGTCGCGCTTCCAGCGTCTCATGTACACACTGCGTGAGCCCTCCGCGGAGTTCGTCGCACGCCTGGTGAACATCGACCAACACCGCGACATGGCGCTGGTTGCCGTGCTGGGTGAAGGCGCCGCCGAGAAAATCATTGGAGTAGCGCGCTACGCCGCCGACCCCGATGGCCGCGACTGCGAATTCGCGGTGGCGGTGGCCGACGAATGGCAGTGCCGCGGCATTGGCTCGACGCTCACCAAGCTACTGTTCGAGCACGCCGCCCGCGAAGGCTTTCGCACGATTTACGGCACCGTGTTCGCGACCAATCAGCGCATGATCGATCTGTCTCAATGGCTGGGCCTCACGGTGGAGGAGCCTGTCGCGGGCCAGGCTACCGTGCGCGCATGGCTGCGCCTCAACTGACTCGCGAGCAAGCTCGGTAGTCAGGGAGTCTGATGAGGCTCTCCGGCCTGCGGCCACCCGATGCGCGCCAGGTAGTCGGAAAGCGCGCGCACCTGTTGAAAGTCGAGCGGCTCAATGCGCTGCGAATGAAGTCGCGGTAGCGCCGGGCGCCGGCCATCGACGGCGTCGTACATCTGCCGCATCAGGTATCCATAGTGCTGGCCCGCGAGGCGCGGCACGCCACGTTGTGCATTCCCCTCGGCCGCAGGTCCGTGGCATGACGCACACTGCTTCGAGTAGATGCGGCTTCCTTCCTCGACGAATTCACCATTGCCAATACCGCGCGTTCCCGCACTATCCATCTTGGCCACGTATGCGGCGACGTCGGCGATGTCCTGTGAACCAGTGAGATGGTGCTGCGCGGCACCACCTTCCATACGGAAGTCCCAGCGTTTGCCGGAGCGGAAATCGACGAGCTGCTTTGCAAGCACGCGAAAGTGCTGCCCGGCGATGCGCGGCGTCGAACCATCTGCTTCACCGTTCCCGTCCGCCCCATGGCACGACGCGCAATGGTCGAAAAGCGCTTCACCATTGACTGCATCGGGAGTGGCTCGCAGCGCGCCGTCGAGTTCCCGTTGCGCCTGGGACGCGGCGACGGCGAGGCCCGAAAACAGCAGGGAGCACGAAAGTCGCAGAATGAAAAGCTTCAAGTTTCGTACCTCAAGGCATTCTCCGTATTGGAAGCCCAGTCACTTTTATCAACAGCGGCTGCGACCTTATATACGTGGTAGACCGCATACGTGCGTAGTTCCCCTCATGGCACGCGGATGCACCCTGATGCCGCAGCCAGACTCACCGCGCGACAATACTGCCGGCGGAACGGCTATTCGGGGGAGTGAGCCATGGAGCAGTCAACAAACAGAGAAGGGGTCGGCGACCCTCTTCCAATTTTCATGGAACACCGCTGGGGGCAGCGCAAGCGCTGCCGAGCGCGCGTATATCTGTCTGCAGGCGCCGGGATCAGCGGCACCGGATGCGTGCGTGACGTCAGCTCGAGCGGGGCCTTCATCGAGACCACGCTTCAACTGCCAATGCACGCGCGGGTGATGCTCAATGTGCGGGGAAACGAATCAGCAACCCATGAAGTCGATATGGCCGCGACCGTGGCGCGAGTGGACAACGACGGCATTGGCGTCGAATGGTACGAGACGCCGGCAGGCTCAATTTGCGTCATCCTCGGATGTACCACCCTCTGTGCCGCATTGAAGGTGAAAACCGACTGAGGCGCGCTGCTACCTCTGCGTCTAAGCCGCGGACCTCTCGCCGGTCCAACCGTCGCGAAACGCGTGCCTTGCGCGCACCAGGCGCGACTCGGTTGCACTCTCGGTGAGCCGCAGGATCTGCGCTATTTCGAGCACGGACAGGTCTTCCCAATAGCGCAGTTCGAGAATTCGCGCGTAGCTAGACGGCAGCACATTCAAACTGCGCCGCACCGCGCTGCGGTTCATTTCCGATGCGCACTCAATGAGCGGTTCGCGATAGTCGGTAAGCTCAACCAGGGCTTTGGATCTCTTGGTGGACTGGAGCTGTTCGAGGCTTTGCGTGCCGGGCTGGCGCTCGGCTTTGCGGCGCAGGTCGGCCAGGTGATTGCGGCAGATCTGGCATAGCCACGTAAACAACGAAGACCCGCCGCGAAAGCTGTTGAGGCCCCGCAGCGCCTTGATCATGGTGACCTGCACCACGTCTTCGAGCGCCGCTGCATCCAGAGAGGCGCGGCGCGCCGCGAACGCGCCAAGTCGCGCAGCGTATGCATCGAAGAACTGATCGAACGCTCGCTGGTCACCGTGGCTCACCCTGTCGATGAGATCTTGCTCATCCAGCAGGCAGCTCGTGGAAATATTGTGCAACATGGCCAGTTGTCGGTGGACGGATGTACGCAGCTAGTTTCGCGTGCGCCCGCGTGCGACGGGATTCGCAGCTGCGCGTAGACCCATACGCAATACCCGCAGTGGCCTGGCCGCTCGGCTGCACCGCATCCGGGTTACTACCGACGACACGCGAGTACGAGATGCGCGAAACTTGCGCGGTAATCGGAGTCATCTAAGGAGCTGCCATGCACATTGCCAATTTTGCGCGGGAAGAAATCGACGAGTCGTTCGAGCGCATCGATGAAAACGGCGATCGCAGCATCAGCTTCGACGAATACGCCCGTCTCATGCTCGAAATAGTCCCTGCCTTGTCAGAAGTCTCGCTGCTCGCCAGCTTCGATGCCATCGACAAGGATCAGGACGGCTGCGTGAGCCTCGAGGAGTTCCGTGCGTGGTGTAGATAGATAGTGCGCGTCCTCGCGTTCAACTGCGGCAGCTCATCGATCAAATGCGCTGTGATCGAGACCGAGTCCGGCACGCGATCCTTCGATCTGCGCGTGGAAGATGTCGGTCGCGAGGAATCATGGCTCATCACCGGCCAAACGCGCCGGAAGCTCAGTCCGAAAATGGACTTCGCGGCTGCGATCGAGGTTGTGTCGGCCGATCTGCGCAATCGCTGGGCCGAACTCGGCAGGATCGATGCGGTCGCGCATCGAGTCGTACACGGTGGTGAACGCTTCACGGCGCCGACGCTCATCGATGACAGCGTGCTGGCGAAACTCGGCGCGCTCGAGCACCTCGCACCGCTGCACAATCCTCCCGCGATCCAGATGATTCGCGGCGCGCGCGCATTGTTTGCGAACGTCCCGCAAATTGCCATCTTCGATACGGCCTTCCATTCCACGCTGCCAGCGCGCGCGCGGGAATATGCACTGCCTGACGAGATACGCACGCGCTTCGGCATTCGTCGTTACGGCTTCCACGGAATCAGCCACGCAGACGTGGCAGCGCGAGTCGCGGCCCAGCTGAAGAAGAGTCCGAAAGAGCTGCGCGTAATCTCCTGCCATCTTGGAAGCGGCGCCAGCATCTGCGCCATCGAATATGGACGCAGCGTCGAGACCAGCATGGGCATGACGCCTTTCGAAGGCCTGGTGATGGGAACTCGCGCGGGCGATCTCGATCCTGGAATCCTGCTCGCCATTTCGCGCGAGCTCACTCGCGAGGCGCTCGAAGACCTCCTCACCAAACGGTCAGGCCTGACGGGCCTCACGGGGACCGACGATTTGCGCGACATCGAGCGGCGCGCCGGCGAAGGCGATGAACGTTGCCGTGTGGCCATCAGCCTCTACACACACCGCATTCGCAAATATCTCGGTGCGTACGCCACCATCATGGGAGGCGTGGACGCGATAGCTTTCACCGGCGGCGTGGGCGAACACAGTGCCGCGACCCGGCATCGCTGCCTGCAGCGCCTGGGATTCCTCGGCGCCATCCTCGACGAAGAACGCAATCGCAATGCCGAGGTCAGCCAACAACGGCCGATGATCGAGGTGGCGACCGCCGAATCGCGCGTACGTCTGCTGGTGGTGCGTGCGGATGAAGAACTCGCCATGGCAATGGACGCGGCGAAGTTCCTGGCGATGCAGCCGCACCCCGAAGCGCGCCAGCGCATTCCAGTTGCTGTTTCAGCCCGGCACGCGCACCTGCGCCAGGAAACCATCGAACGACTGTTCGGCCCGAACTACCAACTAACGCAGAAGAGCGCGCTGTCTCAGCAGGGGCAATTCTCCGCCCAGGAAACGGTGCGCGTGATCGGCCCGCGCGGCGCCCTCGATCATGTGAGGCTCATGGGTCCGCCACGCGCGCACGACCAGGTGGAGATCTCTCGAAGTGATGAGTTCGTGTTGGGCATCGACGCTCCGGTTCGCATGTCCGGCGATCTCGTCAATACTCCCGGCGCCACGCTCGAGGGCCCGGGAGGACGCATCACCATACCCCACGGCGTAATCTGCGCCAGACGGCACATCCACCTGGGCCCGGACGACGCCGGCCGCCTGGGCATCGCTGATTGCGACACGGTGTCGGTGCGAATAGATAGCGACGGTCGCGACCTGACGTTCAGCGATGTCAGCGTGCGGGTCCATCCGCAGGCCAGGCTGGAGCTTCACCTGGATACCGACGAGGCGAATGCCGCGCAGGTCGTGACGGGCGATTTCGCCGAGCTGGTCCCCACCCGGGGAAGCGCGACATACAGCCGCAGTACGTAAAACCCCGAACACTTTAGGCGTTGATACGAATCGCGTGATCGCCCGGTCGCGCCGACGATGTGTTCCACAGGACCCATACCGAGGAACACCACATGACAGCCATCCGAAAAATACTGGTAGCGGTCAAGAACCCGGACGCGCGGCGCCATCCCGCCATCGACAAGGCTATCCGGATCGCAAAGACGCTCGGTGCATCGGTTGAGTTTTTTCATGCGATTGCCGACCCGGTGTTCCTGGAGGTTCAGCCTCTCACTGGCGATTCCGTCGCGGAACTCAAACGCGAGGCGCTCGAACACTGGCAGAAGCGGCTGGACGCGCTGAGCGCGCGGGCTAGCAAGCTCGGTGTCGAATCGAAAGGTTCTGTCGAATGGGATTTTCCTCCCCACGAAGCAATCGTCAGGCGATCGGTGCGCTGCCGCGCGGACCTGATAATTGCCGAGTGCCACGCAGGCCGACGTCACGGGTGGTTGATGCAGCTCACAGATTGGGAACTGTTGCGAGCAAGTCCGGTGCCCGTCCTGTTGATCAAAACCAGCCGGCCGTGGCGCCGGCACATTGTGCTTGCGGCCGTGGACCCCTCACACGCCCATGCGAAGCCATCTCGCCTGGACTCCCTGATCGTCGAACAAGCGGGGCAGTTTACCGATGCGCTGCGGGGCTCATTGCACGTGATGCACGCGAACTATCCATCGGTGTTTGGCTTGACGCTGGGCGACCCGGCCATTGACGCTGCGACACTTGCGGCGACATACGAGCAGCAGAAGATCAAGAGCCGGCAGGATTTCAAAGACTTTGCAGAGAACGCGAAGATACCGCGCACTCGACGACATGTGATCGACCGCGATCCGGCGACGGGAATTTCGGCCGTAGCGCGCAAGGTGGGCGCTGATCTGGTGGTGATGGGTGCCGTATCTCGTTCCGGCTTGAAGAGGCTGTTCATTGGCAATACCGCGGAACGCGTGCTCAACACCCTGCCCTGCGATGTGCTCGTCGTGAAACCTGCGCATTTCGAGAAGCGGGTGGCCGCCAAGTCTCGCGGCATGCGCCTGATTGCGCCTCAGCCTCTCATGCCGATGCCGCTCTGATGAACCGGGCCGCGGCCGCGCGGAATCACGACGATGCGGTTCCTTCGCGAAGTAGCTAAACGCTTCTTTTAGGATCGCGCGCTGCACGAAACCTGCGCGCGGCGCAACCGCTTGCTCGCTCGCGGTGCCGCTTCCCGCCTGAACTCCAGTCTGTGGATCCTCTTGCCCCTCTCTCACCCCAGGTCGATCATTACATCGATCTCATGTTCGTAATTCTCGAGTCAATCCAGTACATGATTCTTGAGCGATCGATTCAGTGAGACCACGGTCAAGACTATGAATGAGTATCGCGCGGACCAGGCAACCCTTGGCCTTTCGAGCCCCATGGCGCTCGAAGGGTTTCTGGAAGCTGCGCCCGATGCGATCGTCGTCGTCGATCGGTCGGCCAACATCGTCATCGTCAACGAGCTTGCCGCGCGCTTGTTCGGCTACTCCCGTGAGGAGTTGCTCGGCATGCAGATAGATGGACTGGTACCCCAGCGGTTCAGAGAGCACCACGCCGGCCACCGGAACAACTATTTTCGCGAGCCGCACACCCGTCCCATGGGCGACGGCAGAGAGCTATCCGGGCGCCGCAAGGATGGCAGCGAGTTCCCCGTCGAAATCAGCCTGAGCCCGCTGCAGACCGAGGCGGGTACGCTCGTCATCAGCATCATTCGGGACACGACTGCACGAAGGAAGGTAGAAGCGAGGTTTCGAGGGTTTCTCGAGGCAGCGCCCGACGCAATCGTTGTCGTCAGCCACGAAGGCAAGATCGTCATCCTCAACACCCAGGCAGAGCGGCTCTTCAAGTTCACACGCGCGAACCTCCTGGGTATGCCCGTCGAGACACTGGTGCCCGAGCGTTTCCGGGGTCGACACGCTGGCCATCGAGGCGGGTTCTTCGCTGATCCACGCGTACGGCCGATGGGGTCCGGGCTGGAGCTCTTCGGTCTGCGCAGCGACGGCAGCGAATTCCCGGTTGAGATCAGCCTCAGTCCGATCGAGACCGAAGAAGGCATGCTCGTATCGGCGGCTATCCGCGACATCACGGAACGAAAGCTCGTCGAGACCAGACTTCGCTCGTCCCTGAAAGAGAAAGAAGTTCTGCTCAAGGAAGTTCACCATCGCGTGAAGAACAATCTCCAGATCGTCTCCAGCATGCTCAACCTCCAGATGGAGAAGCTCTCCGATGCGAAGGCGATCGAGCTTTTCAAGGAGAGCCAGAATCGTGTGCGTTCCATCGCTCTGTTCCACGAAAAGCTCTACCAGTCGAGAGACCTTGGCCGGGTCGAGATCGCCGACTACCTCAAGGGACTCGCAAACGGCTTGTTCGCAACATACGGCGTGAATCCAGACGACATCGTCCTTGCGGTCGATACTGAGGACATTCCACTCGGCGTAGATGCCGCGATCTCTTGCGGGTTGATCGTCAACGAGCTGGTTTCCAATTCGCTCAAACACGCATTTCCGGAGCGTCGCAAGGGACAGGTCGAGGTCACCCTGCGTTCCGCCGGGACCGACGTGGTTCTAGAGGTCGCCGACAACGGTGCCGGATTCCCCGCCAACCTCGATTTCCGTAGCCCGGGCACTCTGGGTTTGAAACTCGTGGCCATCTTCGCCGAGCAGGTGGGCGGCACGATGGACCTCACGCGTGAGCATGGGACAAGATTCAGCCTCCGCTTCCCACCTGGGACAGGTTCATGAGCGAAGTCGCCCACCGCATCCTGATCGTCGAGGACCAGCGGCTCATCGCGGCTGACATTGAAAACACCCTGAAGAAACTCGGCTACGTTGTTGTGGGTAGCGTGCCATCAGGGGAGGACGCCATCAGCAAGGCGGATCAGCTGCGCCCCGAACTCGTCCTCATGGACGTTCGTCTGCGCGGAGAGATGGACGGAATCCAGGCGGCCGAGATCATCCGCGATCGGTTCAACGTGCCGGTGGTCTACCTGACTGCCTACGCTGACGAGGAGACCATCCTCCGCGCCAAGAAGACGACGCCCTTTGGTTACCTCGTGAAGCCGTTCAACGAACGTGAGCTTCGAGCGAGCATCGAGATCGCCTTCTACACCCATCAGATGGAACGGACTCTCGCTGATGAGAGAGCGAGACGTCACGCTGCCGAGGAGTTCAGGATTCTCGTCGATGGCGTCAGGGACTACGCGATCTTCATGCTCGATGGCAATGGCCGCGTCACAACCTGGAACAGCGGTGCGGAGCGACTCAAGGGGTACCAGA
>Ga0070672_100002288_pt1 | contig 12079 bp, 11 predicted proteins | sample KBSM13metaG_FD_66151 | JGI IMG/M metagenome (GOLD analysis project Ga0070672, IMG submission 66151) | Miscanthus rhizosphere microbial communities from Kellogg Biological Station, Michigan, USA - KBS M1-3 metaG | ecosystem: Host-associated > Plants > Roots > Rhizosphere > Soil ... | reverse complement strand
CGGTCGATCGGGCTCATTTCCGGATGATTCGGCGTACGATCCCAGCCGCGGACCTTCCGCGTAACCCTCGAGGAGTCCCACATGCCCTACTTTCTGGTGCAGGCGTCATACGGCGTTTCGGCGGTCGGTGCGATGGTCAAGAACCCCCAGGATCGAGCGGCCGCGATTCGGCCACTCATGGAAAAGCTGGGCGGCAAGCTGCACGGCATGTGGCTGACGTTCGGCGAATACGACCTGGTGGCGATCGCGGAGCTGCCCAACGCAATGACGGCCGCGGCGTTTGCGATGGCGATCGGCGCCGGCGGCGCCATGAGCAGCTACCGCACCACGCCGATGCTGTCCATGGATGAGGCGGTCCAGGCGATGAAGACGGCGGGCACGGTGGCGTACCAGCCGCCCAAGTAAGGTCACGGCTCGCCGTCCCAGTAATCGAGGCTCGCGCCGCCGCGCGCGATCACCTCGAACGGCGTCGCCTTGTCGAGGCTGCCTTCGGCGAGGTACTTGCCGGAGTCCGGGTATTCGCAGATCTCCGGGGCTTCCATCGTGCTGATCGACAGGTACTTGAGCGGCGCATCGGACGTGTTCAGGATCTGATGCGGATACTCCGGGCCGGCGGGGATGAACACGACGTCGCCTTGCCGCAGCGGCAGCATCTCGCCCGCGACGCGCAGCGTTCCCGCCCCCTCGACGACGATGAACATCTCCTCCTGCGCATGGTGCAGATGGTAGGGACAGCCGCGCTTGCCGGGCGCCACGACGTCGATCGAGGCCCCCAGCTTTCGCGCCGCGGTGCCGCGCGCCAGGCGAGCGCCCTGCGCGTCGTAGTGCGGCTCGCGCAACAGCGGTTTCATCGGGGCGTCGTTGAAATTGCGGATCAGGAGCGAGGCGAGCTCGGAGGCGCGGTCGGACATGGCGATGGTGGGCCTTAGGCGAGGTTGCGGGACGTCGCGCTCGTGGCGAGCGCGCTCGCGTCGCGGCGATAGACGTAGATCTCCGACGTGTGGCGGTCGTCGGCCGCGCACGCCTTCGCGACGCAATGGCCGCCGCCGGACTTCTGCTCGATCAGCGCCGCCGTGTCGCGGCCGAAGTCCCGGAACACGATGATACGGTTCGTGCCGATCGTGTCGCCATGGAAGATCGGCGGCTTGTGGTTGACGATCTTCCCGTCGCGGACGTAGGCGCGCTCGACGGTGCTCGGCAGCGCGGGGTCGGACGGCACGGTGAAGACGTGGCAGGCGTCCGGCTTCAGCACGCGCCGGATTTCCGCCAGCGCACGGTCGAGGTTCGCCACGTGCTCTAGGACGTCGCTCGTCAGCACGATGTCGAAGGCGCCGTCCGCGAACGACAGCCGTTCCAGGTTCTCGTTGCGGACGCCGTCGACGAGCGCGCCTGGCGCGGCGCCGTCGAAGTACTCCGACGTCACGTAATTGGGCAGCGCGGCGAGCTCCGCGATGCGGAATACGTTCCACGCCGCGGCCTCGTAGATTGCGAAACCGCGGTTCTCCTCCATGTGCCGGACGAGGTCGCGCGGATGGGCCAGGCCGAGAAGATCGAGCACGCACCGCGCCTGCGCGCGCACGCGCCTGTTGGCCCGGCAGATGCCGCATACGTTCGCCTCGCGCTCTTCCAGCGCCCGCTTGTACGCGGGCGGGTTGTCCCAGGTCTCGGCGAGGCGACGCACGGTCTGCGCGTGGTTCCTGTGCAGCGCGAGCAGCGTGCGGTTGCCGCAACTGGGGCAGTCCGCCAGTCCGCGGAAGCGCCAGCCGCCGCCGGGCAACGCCATCCGCGCGACGGCGTAGCCGATTCGGAACATCCGCTGCTTCCTGTCCATCCGGCGCTGCTCCCGCGTTAACCTGCTCCTGCGGCGATTGTACCGAGGCGCCGGCCGGCCCGCTGCGCGCCGGGAAACGCGCGCCGAATCGCCCGTTCGGCGGATGGCATACTTCCGCGATGCCCTTTCTCCCCATCGTCGACGTCGTGATCCCGGTCTACGACGCCTGCGACGATCTCGTCGCGTGCATCGCCAGCGTGCGCGAGCATACCGAGCGCTACCGGCTGATCCTGATCGACGACGGCTCGCCCGACCCGCGCATCGGCGCGCTGTTCGAGCGCATCGCGGCGGAGCGCCGGGACGGCGTCGTCCTTCTGCGCAACGCGCGGAACCTGGGCTTCGTCGCCACCGCGAACCGCGGCATGGCGCACGGGCAGGACGACGTGGTCCTGCTCAACTCCGATACGCTGGTGACTCCGCACTGGCTCGACCGGCTGCGGCGGTGCGCACAGTCCGACGCCCGGATCGGCACGATCACGCCCTTCTCGAACAACGCCGAGATCTGCTCGTTTCCGCGCTTTTGCGAGAACAACGCGCCGCCTGCCGATCCGTCGCGCGTCGCCGCCGCGATGGCGCTCGCCGCCGTGCCGGTGTACCCCGAGCTTCCCACGGCCGTGGGGTTCTGCATGTACATCCGCCGTCGCGTCATCGAGACGATCGGCGTCTTCGATCCGGCGTTCGGCCGCGGTTACGGGGAGGAGAACGACTTCAGCATGCGCGCGCGCGGCGCGGGCTTTCGCAATGTCCTCTGCGACGACGCATTCGTCGTGCATCTCGGCGCGCGGTCGTTCGGTGCGACGATGCCGGCGCGCGTGGAGGAGAACGTCGCCAAGGTCGTGGCGCGCCACCCCGACTACCTCATCCGCGTGCGCGAGTTCATCGCCAAGGATCCGCTCGCGCCGATCCGCAGCATGGCGGCATCGCAGCTCGCGGTGCAGGCGGGCGTCGACAAGACCGGCGTGCTGCACATCGTTCACCCGCGCGGGGGCGGCACGGAAAAGTACGTGCAGGAAGCCATCGCGACATCGCGCGACCGCTGCCGTCACTACGTGCTGCGTATCCTACCCGACCGCTGGCGGCTGACCGACACGGAGGCGGGAACGGAGGCGGCGGCGGACGTCAGCTACGACGCGCTGCGGCCGGGCGAAGACGCGTCGCCCGCATGGCTGCGCGCGATGTGCGACTGGCTGCGGATCGACGCCGCCCACGTTCATAGCGCCGTCGGCAGCGGCGACGATCTCGTGACGCTGCTGCAGCGCGCCGGCGTGCCGTACTGCTATTCCGCCCACGACATGTATCTCGCCTGCCCGACCGTCTACCTCATCGACCACACCGGCCGCTACTGCAACGCGACGACGGACCTCGCGACGTGCCGTGCGTGCATCGCCCATTTCGAAGGCTTCGATCACGACATCGAGGGCTGGCGCCGGCGCTACCGGACGTTCCTCGACGGTGCCGGCAGGATCCTCGCGCCGTCGCGCTGGGCCCAGGCGACGCTCGAAAAATACTATCCCGGCATCGTCGTCACGCGCACGCCGCACGAGCCGCCGCAAGCGCCCGCGCCGCGCGCGCTGGAAGTCGCGAACGGCCTCGCGCTGCCGCGCGACGACCGCCGCCACATCGGCGTCCTCGGCGCCATCGGTCCGGAAAAGGGCTCGCGCCGGCTGGAAGCGCTGGTCGAGCGGATCCGCACGCGCGGGCTGCCGCTGCGCTTCGTGGTGATCGGCTACACCGATCGCGACAATCGATGCCAGTCGGACGACCACGTCTTCACGGTCCACGGGCGTTACGAACCGGGCGAGATCGAGGCGCTGTTCGACCATTACCGGATTCCGCTCACGTTCTTTCCGACCGAATGGCCGGAGACGTTCAGCTACACGCTGAGCGAAGCGTGGCAGGCAGGGCGGCCCGCGCTCGTGCCGCCGCGCGGCGCGCTGCAGGAGCGGGTCGACGCGACCGGCGCCGGGTGGACGATCGCGCAGTGGCCCGACGACGACGCGATGCTCGACCAGCTGGTGGCGCTGACGGCGCCGGAGAACGCGGCCGAGCTGCGGCGCAGGGCGTCGGTGGCGCGGACGGCGCTCGAGGACGAGCGGCGCGCGGCGCTGCCGCCGGGAACGCTGTACGATGATTTGCGGGCGGCGCGGCGGGAGACCGCGGAGATCGGCGAAGCGCAGCGGCGGGCGATCCATGCCGCCGCATGCCTGGCGCTCGGCGTCGAGCCGCCGGTCCCCGCTCCTCCCCCCGCTGTGGAAACGGCGCCGCCACCGCCGCCCGTTCCGCGGCGCCGGTTCGCGTGGACCGACATGTTGCGTTTTTTTCGCGGCCCGACGGGGCCGCGCTGAGGGCCTGCTCACGGTGATCCGCAATCTGCTGCGCGCACTTTCAGGCGATGCGCCGATCGCTGCGCCCGCGCGACCCGCGCCCCCCGCGCCGCCGCGCCTGTCGCTCGCCCGACTGCGGCAGGAGAATCCGGGCCTGGCGGACCATTTCTCCTGGGGCACCAACGCGCTGCCGCCGCTCGCCACGCCGCTGTACCTGCAGTTCGGCTGCGGAGAGCGGGTGCTCGACGGCTTCGTCAATCTCGATTTCATTCCGCACGACGCGCGCGTGTCGATGTGGAACATGCTCGACCTGTGGCCGGACGCGCTGGCGGGCGTGGTCGACGGCGTGTTCTCCGAGGACGTGCTCGAGCACTTCTTCCACGCGGAGCAGGTGTACATCCTCTGCAACCAGAATCGCGTGCTGAAGCCCGAGGGCGTCGCACGCACGCTGATGCCGAGCCTCCCGAAGCTCGTCGACTACGGCGCGGCATTCAAGCCCGAGGCGGGCGAGATCCTGCACACGGCGTTCGGCGTCGAGACCGGCGGGGACGCGCTCAACATCGGCATGCGCTTTTCGGGTCATCGCTGGCTGCACGGTCCGGAGAGCCTCGTCCGCATGGCCGCGATGTGCGGCTTCGACGTGATCGCGACCACGTGCGAGGCGTCGACCGTCGACCGCTTCAACGGCGTCAACCTGCGCGACGAGACGAACTCGCTGTCGTTCGCGAGCGACCTCGTGAAGTCGCGGTCCATCGCCCGCAGGCTGGTCGAACCGGGCGCGATCACGGGGGCGGAGCGTGTCGAGGACGCCGGCGACGGCGCAGGTCTCTACGTGGCAACCGCGCGGCGGCCCACGGTCACCTACACGCTCGCGCCGGGCGTCGACGCGAGCGCCTTCGCCTGCCTCAACGTGCGCTCGTCCAACCTCTCGTCGTTTCGCGAGCACAACCTGAAGTCGCTCGTCATCGACGGCATCCACGCGGACTCGCCCTGGCACTTCGACGAGACGCTGAAGTCGCGCCCGTGCATGAACGTCGTCACGCGCAACCAGCTCCGCCTGCTGGCCGCGCAGGCGCCGTCCCTGTCGACGCTGGTCTTTTCGCCGGCCGCGCAGCCGGGCGAGTACTTCACGCTGGGTTGCGCCGAGATCTACACGCTCGAGTGACGGACCGCGGGGCCGACCGCCGCGCTCATACCAGCCCCGCCACCAGGTTCACGGTGAGCGCGAGGATGCCCGTCGTGTAGAAGAACGCGGCGACGCCGTGCAGCAGCACGATGCGCCGGATCGACGGGTCGCAGACCTGCACGTCGGACACCTGGAACGTCATGCCGATCGTGAACGAGAAGTAGAGGAAGTCGCCGTAGTTGGGCAGCCGCTTCGGGTCCCCGGGGAACGTCAGGCGGCCCGACGGGTCACCCGGCCGGCCGCCGGGCATCTCGAGATCGAGGAAATAGTCGTGCGCGTAGTGCAGCGCGAAGATGGTCTGGGTGAACGCCCACGACAGCGCGATCGTGAAGATGACAAGCGCCGCCCGCGCGTACTTCTCGAGGTCGTCGGCCTCCTTCAGCAGCGGCATCTCCGTGGCGATCACCACGAGGCTCGCCGTGGCGGCGAATATCGTGAGGATCAGCACCACCCACTGGCCGGCGTCCTGGCGCAGCGCGTTTTGCTTCATCTCCTCCGGCCCTGCCTTGCGCAGCACCTGGTACATGGCAAGGAGGGCGGTCGTCGCGCCGACGTCCCAGCCGATGATGAACCGCAGCCGCGGCGCCACCTGCGGCAGGAGGAGCAGCAGCAGGTACGTGACAACGCCGACGACCACGCCGAACGTCAGGCGCGGACGGCGCAGTCGCCACCCATTCTGCGATGCGGCAGGCGCGTCGCGCGGAACCTTGGCCTGCACGGGAGCTCCCGCAGGAACGGGCACGTCGCCCGGCCGTCATTATCGCGGCTCCGGGCGGATCAGACGGTGCGCTGGCGCAACGGGCGGACCTTGGCGAACACGTCGGCTTGCGCCTGCGCGCTCTGCACCTGCTGGTTGCGTTGCTCGCGCCGGATGCGGGCGAAGGTTTTGCGCAGGTCCGTTTCGACGCTGCTGGTGTAACGAAAGGAACGGTCGAGTATCGATTTCACGCTGCCTCCAACAAGGCCCAAGCGCGCCGCAACCACCCCCGACACTCTCTAACGCAAGACGCGTTCCGGATGGAAAATATCGTTTCCAATCATGATGTTGGACGGTCTTACCACGACGTTGCGGGTGTCACTTGTCAACCACGCCGACGCCTGGATGGAGCGCCGGCGGGGTTGTCCGCTACAGGCTGGCGGCCGCCGGTGGCGGCGACCTTTAACGGCCCGATTCGACGTGATCCCAGGCGGTGTGCGACTTGTGATGCAGGCGGAAGTAATGGTCGCGGATGCTCGCGAGCTCCTGCGCCACGTTCAGTGGAAAGCCCTTGCGCCCGCCGCGCTTGTCCTCGAGGAGGCTGTCGAGATAGCCCTCGCAGACCAGCACGTGCTCCCACTCCGCCGCAATCTTGTTGGCGATGCGGGGGTAGCGCAGTTGCAGGTGGCGCGGCTGCACGCGCGGGGGGAGCTTCAGGATCCATTGCAGCGTGGCGGTCTTCAGCGCCTCGGCGGGCGCGCCTTTGCGGCGCTGCTCGACATCCGTCGACGGCCGCGCGCGCTCGACTACCGGCTTGACGGCGTCGTCGAGCACCTTGCGGGCGTCGTCGACCGAAACCTTCTCGAACTCGAACGAGTCGGGATTGCTGGGTCCGGGCATGGCAACCTCCTGTCTCAATTGCCGCGCGTGCTCGCGCTCTGCCAGACCAATAGCATACGCCGTAGCCGCCGTGCTGCGGAATTCGTCCCGAGCTGTACGGGCGTTTCCGCCCGTGCGTGTCGGCGGCGCAACGGCCGTCGCCGGCGCCGCCAAGGGACTTCCGGCCGCAGGCGAAAAAAAGGCCGGGCAGATGCCCGGCCTTTTCGGCAAAGACGCCGGAGAGGAAGCTTAAGCGGCCTGGATGTTGCTGGCCTGCTTGCCCTTCGGGCCCGTCGTCACTTCGAACGAGACCTTCTGGCCTTCCTTCAGCGTCTTGAAGCCTTGCATGTTGATCGCCGAGAAGTGCGCGAACAGATCTTCACCACCACCGTCCGGGGTAATGAAGCCAAAGCCCTTCGCGTCGTTGAACCACTTGACTGTTCCAGTTGCCATTTCGGTAATTCCTTAAGTACGAGAAAAAACGGGACGTTGCCCGGACGATGTTTCGATCTCAAGGAAAGTACGGCGGTAGAACGACTGCGAAGCGGTCGTACAGAGCGTGCTTTACTGCTTGGAACAAAACACGCGCAGGACTATACGTCATTTTTTACAAATATGCGAACAGGGAGCCGAAAAACGCGTTCCACACGCAATTGTCGACATAAGCGGGACTTCGGCTTTAGGCCGGCTCGAAGAGACGCCTTACGTTGCGGAGCCTCCTCTTGCACCGGTTCGGTGCGGCCGCGCGCCGACAGCTGAATTCACGCCGACAGCTCCGCGCGCGCGATCGCGGCGCCGGCAGCCAGGGCCCGGAGCTTGCCTCGGGCCACTCCCCGCTCAAGGGGCACCATGCCGCAATTGGTACAGGGAAAAAGGCGCTCCGCAGGGACGTGGGCCAACGCGGCCCGGATGACGCCGGCAACGTCCTCGGGCGTTTCCACGGTGGCCGAGGCGACGTCGATCGCGCCGACCAGGACATCCTTGCCCGCCAGAAGCGCGAGCAATTCGATCGGCACGTGCGAATGGGCGCACTCCAGCGAGACCTGGTCGATCTTGGACCCTGCGAGCCGGGGAAACGTCTGCTCGTACTGCCGCCATTCGTTCCCCAGGGAATTCTTCCAGTCGATATTGGCCTTGATGCCGTACCCGTAGCAAATGTGGACGGCCGTCTTGCACGCAAGCCCTTGGGCGGCGCGCTCCAGGGTGGCCACCCCCCAGTCGCGGACCTCCTCGAAATAGACGTTGAATGCCGGCTCGTCGAATTGAATGACGTCGACGCCGGTCGCGGCGATGGCGAGCGCCTCCTCGTTCAGAATCTCCGCGAATGCCCACGCGAGCTTCTCCCGGCTGCCGTAATGCGTGTCGTAGAGCGTGTCCACCATCGTCATCGGTCCGGGGAGGGTGTATTTGACGCGGCGTCCGGTTTCGGCGCGGACGAACGCGGCGTCGTCGACATAGATGGGATGTCGCCGCGCCACGGCACCGACCACGACCGGGACGGCAGCATCGTAGCGATTCCTGATGCGCACGGTTTTCTTGTGTTCCCAATCCACCCCGTCCAGGCCTTCGATGAAGGTGGTGACGAAATGGCGACGCGTCTGCTCCCCATCGGTGACGATGTCGATGCCGGCGTGCTCCTGGTCGAACAGCGCGAGACGGACCGCATCGTGCTTGCCCTGCGCCAGCGCGTCGCCTTCGAGCTTCCAGGGCGCCCATAGCGCGCCCGGCTCGGCGAGCCAGGCGGGTTTCGGAAGGCTTCCTGCGATTGTGGTCTGCAAGATCTGTTTCATGTGACGGCCCTGTGGGTGGCGAGGAAGGAGGCGATGGACGCCCGACAAAGGCGGGCATTCTCCCATGCAGTCCTCGTACGGCGATGGGAAAAATTCTTCTCCGTGCGGTCGGGCCACTTGACCAATATCGGTCAGCGATTTAACGTTCGGCGCTGCCGCGACGTCGGTATTCGTCCGCGGCTTCATCCTTGACGCGAATCCTCTACGCCGACAACGACTACGCCGACATCGAGCTCGAACGCGCGCTTTTCGCCGGTGCGGGGGTCGACATCGTCGTCGGACAGTGCAAAACAGAAGACGAGGTGATCGCGGCGGGAACAGGATGCCGCGGCATTCTCCTGCAGTTTGCGCCGATCACGGCGCGCGTCCTGACGGCGTTGCCCGACGTCGGGATCGTGAGCCGGATCGGCGCTGGCTACGATACCGTCGATACCGCGGCATGCGAGCGCCAGGGCGTATGGCTCGCCAACTCTCCCGACTACGGAATTGGCGAAGTCGCGACGCACGCTTTGGCGCTGGCACTCGCGTCGACGCGGCGCATCGTGGCCTACAACCGCGACATAGCTGCCGGCACATGGCATTTCCTGTCCTCCGGACCGCTTCGGCGGCCCTCCGAGCTCGTCCTGGGCATCGTGGGACTCGGGCGCATCGGCAAGCGGATGGCGCATCTCTCCCGCAACATATTCAAGCGCGTGATGGCCTACGATCCGCACCTGATCGACGGCGACTTTCCGGCCTACGTCGAGCGGGCGCGCACGCTTGCCGATCTCGCAGGCGGAAGCGACGTGGTTTCGTTGCACACGCCACTCAGCGCCGAAACGCGCGGCCTGATCGGCGACGCTTTTTTCGCGGCGGCCAAAACCGGGCTGACCTTGGTGAACACCTCGCGCGGCGCCGTTGTGGATGAGCAAAGCCTCCTCGCGGCGCTCGACGCGGGGCGACTCGCCGGCGCGGCGCTGGACGTGCTGCCGGTCGAGCCGGTGCCTCGCGATTCGCCGCTCCTTTCCGATCCGCGGGTGATCCTTACGCCGCATGCCGCTTTTTTTTCCGAGGAGTCCGAGCGCGAGTTGCGCCGGAAAGCCGCGCAGAACATCGTCAGTTGGTTCAAGACGGGTCGGCCGGAATATCCCGTCGTACGCGGGACGCGCGCACCATGAGCGTTCCGCCAAAGCGAGGACGGTCCCCATGGCGGCGGTAACGATTGCAGCCGTCGAGAAGTGGTTCGGCGCGACGCACGTCATCCGCGGCGTCGACGTCGACATCGCCGACGGCGAGTTCTGCGTGCTGGTGGGCCCGTCGGGGTGCGGCAAGTCCACGCTGCTTCGCATGATCGCGGGGCTGGAGGAGATCTCCGGGGGCGAGATCGCGATTGCCGGGAAGGTGGTCAACCGCGTGCCGCCCAAGGAACGCGACATCGCGATGGTGTTTCAGAATTACGCGCTGTATCCGCACATGACGGTGCGGGACAACATGTCGTTCGCCCTGATGCTTGCCAAGCAATCGAAGACGGAGATCACGGAGCGCGTACGGCGCGCAGCCGAGATCCTCGGGCTCGAGCCCTACCTCGACCGTTTCCCGCGCCAGTTGTCGGGCGGCCAGCGACAGCGGGTCGCGATGGGACGCGCGATCGTCCGCGATCCGCAGGTGTTCCTGTTCGACGAGCCGCTGTCGAATCTCGACGCCAAGCTCCGTGTGCAGATGCGCACCGAGATCAAGGAGCTGCATCAGCGGCTCAAGACGACATCGATCTACGTCACGCATGACCAGATCGAGGCGATGACGATGGCGGACAAGATCGTCGTCATGCGCGACGGCGTGGTCGAGCAGACCGGCGACCCGCTGACGTTGTACGACCAGCCGGTCAACACCTTCGTGGCCGGATTCATCGGCTCGCCCGCGATGAACATCATCCCGGGTCTCGCGCGCGTTAACGGCCGCGGCAGCATCGTCGAATTCGCCGAGGGCGTGGCGTTGCCGGCGCCGCTCCGCACGCGTGTCATGGATGGCCAGGAGGTGCTCTATGGCGTGCGTCCGGAGCATTTCGCGCTGACCGAGTCCACCGGGCTGCCGGCGGACGTGGTCGTCGTCGAGCCCACCGGCGCCGACACGCAACTTTATTGCCGCTTCAACGGACAGGAGGTGACGTCGCTCGTGCGCGATCGCGTCGCCTGCCGCGCCGGCGACCGGATCGGATTGAGTCCCGATCCGGCGCGCGCGCATCTTTTCGACGCTGCGACCGGCCTTTCGCTCGCCGCATGACGTCAGGTAAGCCCTGCGCCACAATGATCATTCAAGGCGCGTCACGAAGGAGGAGTTCATGAACGAGTTCAAGCGTCGCCAGTTTCTGAAGGCTACCGCCGGCGTTGCCGCCGGCACCGCGCTCGGCAGCGGAATACTGATTCCCGAGGCCGCCGCGCAGACCTACAGCGTGAAGCCGGAAAAGGGCGCCAAGCTACGGGTGCTGCGCTGGAAGCGCTTCGTCCAGGGCGACGAAGACGTGTGGGCCGCGAATACGAAGAAATTCACGGAGATGACGGGCGTCGAAGTCCGCGTCGATGCCGAAGGGTGGGAAGACGTGCGACCGAAGGCTGCCGTCGCAGCCAACATCGGCAGCGGCCCCGACATCATCATCAGCACGATGGAAGATGCGCATCAGTATCCGGACAAGCTGGTCGACGTCACCGATCTCGCCAACTACCTCGGCGTGAAATACGGCGGCTGGTACCCGATCGCGCGCGAATACGGCATGCATGGCAAGAATCGCTGGGTGGCGATCATGATGGGCGCGGCCGGCAACGCGATCGTCTATCGCGAAAGTCATGTCAAGGCGGCGGGATTCGAGACGGTACCGAGGGACCTGCCGGGCTTCCTCAAGCTGTGCCAGGCACTGAAGGCCAAGGGGACGCCCTCGGGCTTCGCACTCGGCAACGCCACGGGCGATTCGAGCTGGACCTACTGGCTGCTGTGGGCGCACGGCGGCAAGATGGTCGACGCCAAAAACAACGTCGTCATCAACAGCCCCGAGACGATCGCTGCGCTGGAGTACGCCAAGGAGCTCTACGAGACGTTCATCCCCGGCACGCTGTCGTGGCTCGATCCGAACAACAACAAGGCGTTCCTCGACGGCCAGCTGTTCCTGACCGCGAACGGGATCTCGGTGTACTACGCTGCGAAGACTTCGCAGGATCCCAAGCTGCAGGAGATGGCGAACGACATCCAGCACGCGTACTTCCCGGCCGGCGTCGACGGCAAGAATCGCGAGCTGAATCTCGTATTCCCGATGATGATCTTCAAGTACACGAAGTATCCGAATGCGGCGAAGGAATACCTGCGCTTCATGATGGAGCGCGAGCAATACGTGCCGTGGCAGGA
>Ga0070672_100002275_pt1 | contig 12129 bp, 9 predicted proteins | sample KBSM13metaG_FD_66151 | JGI IMG/M metagenome (GOLD analysis project Ga0070672, IMG submission 66151) | Miscanthus rhizosphere microbial communities from Kellogg Biological Station, Michigan, USA - KBS M1-3 metaG | ecosystem: Host-associated > Plants > Roots > Rhizosphere > Soil ... | reverse complement strand
ACCTCACGCACCCTACGCACCCTACGCACCTCGCGCACCCTACGCACCCTACGCACCCTACGCACCTGCTATATATTCGCGACGTGCAGCCCCTGGCCGGGAAAGTGGCACTGGTTCTTGGCGGCGCCGGCGAGGTCGGCGAGGGTATTGCCCGCGCACTCCTCGGCGCCGGGGCAATCGTCGCCGTGGCGTCGCGCGACAACGACAAGCTCAGCGCGATCCACGATCGGATCCCCGTGGAGTGGGACGGCCAGTACGTGCCGATCCACGGCGACATCGGGACCCCCGACGGCGCCATCGCCGTGCGCGAACGCGTGGAGTTCGTGTGCCGCCGGCTCGACGCCGTGGTCGCCTCGCTCGGCGCGTGGTGGCAGAAGGCACCGATCATTTTCTCCGGCCTGCCCGACTGGACGAAGGTGCTGGAGAACAACCTGACGCTGCACTACCTGGCCGCCACCACGTTCATCCCGATGATCAACAAGCGGCCCGGCAGCAGCTACCTGTTCATCAACAGCGCGGCGGCGGACGTGCCGGTCCCGAACTCCGGCCTGATGTCGATCAGCGCTCACGCGCAGTTGATGCTGATGCGCGTGCTGGCGTCGGAACACCGGCACGAGCCGGTGCGCGTCAACAGCCTGGTGCTGGGGACGCCCGTCGTGACGCGCACGCGCCCCGAGGGCAACGCCGACTGGCTGACGGCGGAAGAGGTCGGGAAGTACGTCACCTGGCTGATCTCCGACCAGTCGAAGACACGCGGGCAGGTCATCCGCTTCAACTCGCGATCGCAACTCGTGGATCTCAAGTGGCAGTGAGCCGTCCGAAGTCACGGTGTGCGTGGGCGGGATCCGACCCGCTGTATGTGGCCTATCACGACAAGGAGTGGGGCCGGCCCTCGCGCGAAGCGCAGCACCTGTTCGAGATGCTCGTGCTCGAGGGCGCGCAGGCGGGCCTGAGCTGGATCACGATCCTGCGCAAGCGCGAGGCGTATCGTCGCGCGTTCGACGGCTTCAACCCGGAGAAGATGGCGCACTACTCGCCGGGCCGGGTCCGCAAGCTTCTCGCAGACCCGTCCATCGTCAGGAACCGCCTGAAGATCGAGGGCGCCGTCCGCAACGCGCAGGCGTTTCTCGAGCTGCGCGATCACGATGACGTCGTCGCATGGTTCTGGCAGTTCGTGGATGGAAAGCCGAAGCTGAATCGCTGGACGAGGATGGGCCAGGTGCCGCCCCGCACCCCGGAGTCAGACGCCATGAGCCGCGCGCTCAGGCAGCGCGGCTTCACTTTCGTCGGCTCGACGATCTGCTACGCGTTCATGCAGGCGACAGGGATGGTGAACGACCACTTGACGACATGTTTCCGGTACCCGGGGACCGTCCCCCGCGCAAGGTTAGGGGGACAGTACCCTTAAAGCTTCCGCAGCCGCACGGCCGCCACATCGTGGTCGGCGTCCTTCTCGAGAATCAGATGCGCGCGCTCGCGCGTGGGCTCGATGTTCTCCTTCAGGTTCGGGTAGTTGATCTCCCGCCACAGCCGCAATGCCGTCTCGCGCGCTTCCTGATCGGTCAGGCTCGCGTAACGGTGGAAGTAGGACTTGGTGTCGGTGAACACCGTCTCACGAAGCGTCATGAAGCGATCGACGTACCACTGCTCGATCAGGTCCTCGTGCGCATCGATGTAAATCGAGAAGTCGAAGAAGTCCGAAACGAAGAGCGTCCGCCCCTGTTGCCCGGGCGCCGTCTGCAGCACGTTGAGCCCCTCGAGGATCATCACGTCGGGCCGGTTTACTTCCTGCCACGCGCCGGGGACGATGTCATAGGTGAGGTGGGAGTAGACGGGAGCCTTCACGTTCGGCTTACCGGACTTCACGTCGATGACGAACTCCAGGAGCCGCCGGACGTCGTAGCTTTCGGGAAAGCCCTTCCGCGACAACAGCCCGTGGGAGTCGAGCACGGCATTCGGGTAGAGAAAGCCGTCCGTCGTGACGAGATCCACGCGCGGGTGCGCGGGCCACTCGGCCAGCAGCGCCTGCAGGATGCGCGCCGCCGTGCTCTTCCCGACGGCGACGCTTCCGGCCACGCCGATGACGTAAGGGACCTGGGCGCTGGTGCCGAGAAACGTGTCGCGCGCGGCGTGGAGCGTCTGCGTGGCCGCGACATACAGGTTCAGCAGCCGGGTCAGTGGCAGATAGACCTGCTCGACCTGCGGCAGCGTGACCTCGTCGTTCAGTCCGCGCAGGGCGAACAGTTCCACCTCGGTCAACGGCAGGGGCGTGTGATCGCGCAACCGTGACCATTCGTCGCGCGTGAAGGCGACGAATCTAGAGGCGCCGAGGCCGTCGGTGGATGTCACCATCGGCGCGTCAATCCTCCAGCCGTGCGACCTGCACGTAGGCCTCGTCGTCTTCGACCGACGCGGTTACCGAGATGGGCTGGCAGCAGACGGCGCAGTCCTCGACGTAGCTCTGCGTGCGGCCGCCCGTCTGGTCCACGACGAGGGTCAGCAACTCACCGCAGTATGGACAGGACACTTCCACCTCCACGTTTGGCCCTCCGCTCGCTACGGCTGCCGGCGCAGCGACACGCCGACTGTCTGCTCGGCGTCTCCACGTCGCACCGTGACCTGCGGTACGTCGCCCCACTGGTAACCGGCCATGACGCGGTTCAACGTCTCCCGGTTGTCGATCGGTGTCTTGTCGATCGCGACGATGAGATCGCCGACGGCGATGCCGGCCTTCGAGGCGGGCGAGTCCTTCTCGACGTCGATGACCGTCCGGCGCCCGTCGTCTGCGGCCCGCGTCGAGAGGCCCAGCGATGGCCACGCGGCGTCCTTCTCGCGCGCCGTGCCCCAGATGAAGTTGGCGTAGGAAGCCCGGACCACCGGAATCGGCCCGTGCTCGTCGGCGATGGGCATCCCGATGACCGACGCGATCGGCTCGTGGAAGTACGCGCGCGCCTGGCGCTCGATGCCGAGGCCGTAGGCGACATGGCCCGAGCCGACCAGCACTACGACGACCGCTTGCGGGTCGGAGGCAACCTGCTCGAACGCCTTCACCGCGTTCCAGGCCATCGCGCCGTCCCACGTGGCCTGCGCCGCCAGCATGCCCTTCCACGCGGCGTCCGTCATTCCCCCGTGCATCGCATCGTCATCATCGAACGATGCCTTGAAGAACGTCATGTGCTCGTCGCTGCTGGTGTCGATCGACGGCGGCAGGTGTGCGGTCTGATCGGCGGGCAGGCCGGAGAGGCCTTTCTGCCGGACTGCCGTAACGACCTCGCGCGGCGCATTCGCGGCGATGAACTTCATGCCGGTGCCGCGGGCGTAGTTGAAGATCTCGCGGTAGTAGCCCCAGTGATAGCCCCAGGCGTCATACCAGTGGCTGCGCGTGAGGAACTCTTCCTCGTTCCAGCCGCTGTTCCAGCCGTCGAGCCCTGCCTGGACGCTGTAGGGAAACATCTCGAGCGCGATAGTGACGTGACGCCCGGCGTCGTGGAGCGCGCGAATCACCTGCAGCTCGACGCGATGCGACTCGACGCTCGTGTGCGACTCCCCCACGAGCACGAGCCGCGCTTTCGCCAGCCGTACGCCGAGGGCCGCCGGCGCGATCGTTTCGCCCGTTCCCGTATCCGTGATCGCGTCGAGAACGACAGCCGCGTCTTTATCTTTCCTGGCAGGGTCGCCAATCGAGAGGTGATAGACCGGATCCTTTGCTACCGCGGGCCTGGCCAGGCCGAGCACGAGTGGCGCCAGAAGCGCGAGGCGACGCAGGGACATCTCCCGCATCCTATATCACTCACCGCAGCGTCAGTTCCCTCATCGCACCAAGCACATGGCACGTAGCACTCCACTTGGCACTTGGCACTTGGCACTTGGCACTTCTAACTTTGCACTTAGATCGCGGCTTCAAGCATCGGTGGCTGGGCCGCGATCTCCGAGAGCGTCGTGAGCGCTTCGCGCAGCCGCTCCCGCGTCCGCGGCGGCATCAGGCAGATGCGAATCGCCCGCGGGCTGGCGCCCGGCTGCGCCAGGAAGGTTTCCGCCGCGCCCAGCAGGATTCCCCGCTCACGGGCAGCCGTTGCGAACGACGACGCGCGCCATGGCAGCGAGAGCGGCAGCCAGACGTGCGGGCTGGTGACAGCGGTGACCTGCGGAATCTGCGGCAGGATCTCGCGCGCGATCGCGGCCCTCGCGCGCGCTTCGCTCCGCTTCCACTCGACGACGCGGTCGGCCGTGCCATCGACGATCAGCGAGACCGCGAGGGCGACGGCAATAGGCGATGCAGAGAGCGTCGACGCCCACAGCGCGGACGCCGCGCGATCGACCAGTTGCGGGCAGGCGGCGAGGAATCCCGTGCGATAGCCGGCGGCGAGGCTCTTCGACAGCCCCGTGACGTAGATCCACGGCACGTCGAGATCGGCGACGACCGGGCGCGTGTCGGGTACGAGGAAGCCGTAGGTATCGTCTTCGACGACGCTGAGACCGTGGCGGTGGATGGCGTGGATGATCTCGCGGCGGCGGCGCGGCGTCATCGTGACGCCGGTCGGGTTGTGCAGCGACGGCTGAATCACCAGCGTGCGAGCCCCGCTCGTGCGCGCGACGGTGTCGAGCGCGTCGGGACGCAGGCCTTCTGCGTCGATTGCGACGGGTACCGGCTTCAGCCCCAGCATGCGCGCCGCGGTGATCACGCCGGTGTAGGTGAGCTCCTCGACGAGGATGGCGTCGCCCGGCGACGTCGTCGCGCTCAGCGCGATCAGCAGGCCGTGCTGCGCACCGACCGTGGTCAGCACCTGCGAGGGCGAGACGTGCACGCTGCGACGCGCAATCCACTCCGCGCCCGCCTCGCGGTGATCGTCGTGACCACCGCGGGGCGGATATTCGAGAAGCGCCGTGCGGCGCGCGCCGAGCGGCGGATCGAGCCGCGCCGCCAGTTCCGACAGGTACGCATGCGGCGGGATCGCGTTGAGGGAGAGATCGAGGAGTCCGTCGCCGTCCTCTGCTCCTGGCGGCACGAGCACGTAGGTCCCGCGCCCGACTTCCCCTGCCACGAGGCCGCGCCTGGCCGCGGTCTGGTAGGCGCGTGTCACCGTGCCCAGCGTCATCGCGAGCGTATCGGCGAGGTCGCGCTGTGGCGGCAGCCGGTCGCCTGGCTGAAGCCGTCCGGCCTCGATGTCGCGCCGGATGGCATCCGCAAGCCGTTGATAATCAGGCCCTTTCAGGTTTTGAAGGTCTGGCTGCCAGATTGTCATAGATACAATATAGCTATTGACACTATATCAATCAAGGCTATTCTGTCTCACATGAGTGTTCCTGTTTTTCAAGTCGATGCGTTCGCCAGCCGCCCCTTCGGCGGCAACCCCGCCGGTGTCTGCCTGCTCGAGAAGCCGGCCACCGCCGAGTGGATGCAGCACGTGGCCGCGGAGATGAACGTCGCGGAGACGGCATTTGTGGTGCCCGGCGACAAGGCTTTCGGCTTGCGCTGGTTCACCCCGACGGTGGAGGTCGGCCTGTGCGGCCACGCGACGCTCGCCTCGGCGCACGCGCTCTGGGAGGCGGGTCGCGTGCCGAAGGCCGCGGCGATCGCATTCGAGACGCTGAGCGGCATCCTGACGGCGGAGCGGGACGGCGACCGCGTGGCGATCACGCTGCCCGCGCGTCGCGTGGTGCCGTGCCCGATGCCCGACGGCCTGGTGGAGGCGCTCGGCGCGACGCCGCGTGCCGTCACGGCCACCGTGCAGGGCGGCACCGCGCATGGGAACGTGCTCGTGGAGTTTGGCGACGAGGCCGAGGTGCGATCGCTGACGCCGCGGTTCGAACGCCTGCGCGCGATGCCGTTCGGCGTGATCGCGACCGCGCGCGCCGCGCACGCGCCCTACGACTTCGTCTCGCGCTACTTCGCCGCGCCGTACGGCATCGACGAGGACCCCGTCACCGGATCGGCGCACTGCTCGCTCGCGCCGTACTGGGCTGATCAGCTGAAGAAGAATTCGTTCCTCGCGTGGCAGGCCTCGGCGCGCGGCGGCGAGTTGCAGGTCACCCTCCAGGGCGAGCGGGTCAGGCTCGCCGGCCACGCCATCACCGTCCTGCGCGGCGAGTTCGTCGTCTGAAGAGTGTCGTCCTTTTGAGCAGAACTGAAGTTGTGCTCCACTGGTGTGAGCGGAGCGGCGGTGTCACTGTCATGTCCAGGGCAGTGACACCATCACCAGTGGCACAGGACTTTGGTCCTGTGCGTCACCCGCTGCCTACTTCAACGCTTCCACTGTCAGCGGCGACGTCGCCAATCGCCACGCTTGCTCGAACTCGCGTCTGACCAGCGCGGCCTCGGCGTCGCGGTGCTGCAGGGCTAGGCTGGACATCAACCCGAACAGCGACCGGCCGCTGCGCGCGTTCTTTGCGAGGTCTGCGCGGAACACCTGCTCGGCCTCCTGCGCACGACCCGCGTCCAGGAGCACCGCACCCAGCGTCTCGCGCACGGACCACGGAATGGGCGCCGGCTCGTCGTAGTGAAGCGCGTCCTGCGCGGCGACAGCCGCCTGCAGATGCGGAATTGACTCGTCGACGCTCGCAGCGAGCTGGCCCTGCAGCAGGTGGCTCAGCATGGCGAGGACAGTCGGGCCGTTGTTGAACGAGACCACGAGCATCTCGTCCTTCACCTTCGCGCGCGCGGCCTCGAACGCGGCGGCCTCGGCTGCAGCCTCAGTCCTCTTCCCCGTCATCTGCAGTGCCAGCGCCCGCGCATACGCATCGAACGTCCTCGTCAACGTCTGCGACTCCGGCGGCCGCGGCGTGGAGAGGATGGCGTCCCACTTGTGAAAACGCAGGTGCGACAAGGTCTGCAGCGACATCACCCACTCGGCCATCGGCGCCATCTCGCTGACATGCGGGCCGGCCAGATCGGCCATTTTCTTCGCCTCGGCGAGCGAGTCCTCGTAGCGGCCCGTCAGCAGGTGGCCCACCATCACGAAGTGCAGGTTGTGAGCGTAGTACATGAACGGGTAGACGCCCTCGGGGTTGGCAATCCCGAAATAGCGCTCGTCGGCCTCGGCCGCCTTCGCGTTCAGTGACGCGATGCGATCGAGATCGCCCGTGTGCATGTAGATGTGCGTGGGCATGTGGACCAGATGGCCCGCGCCCGGCACCAGCGTCTCGAGCCGCGCCGCGCTTGCCAGCGCGCGCTCGGGCGTCGGCGACGCTTCGACCGAGTGGATGTAGTAGTGATTGGCGCCCGGATGATTCGGGTGCCGGCGCAGCACGCCCTCGAGCACTGCAACCAGTTCCAGCGTGTCGGCCTGCGGCTTCCCGTCCGGCGTCCAGAGCTCCCAGGGACGCAGGTTCATCACCGCGTCGGCGTATATCGTCGCCACCTCCGCATCGTCCGGGAACCGGCGGTGGACGTCGGCCATCGCCTCGCGGTACTTGCGGTTGAGCGCATCAGGATCCGCGGCCGGATCGAGTGAGTACCGTGTAGCCAGGGCGTCAGCGAGGGCGGCTTCGATCGGCGACCCGCCGCGGCTCAGCATGACGGCCTTCTGCGCCGCGTCGTACGCGCGTCGCAGCCGCTCACCTTCCAACTTCGTGACGTCGCGGTTGTAGTTGAGTCCAAGCGCGATACCGACGCCCCACCACGGCATCGGCGCCTTCGGATCGAGCTCCGCGGCTTTCAGAAACGAGCGCTCGGCCTCGGCGTGGTTGAAGTTGTAGAGCAGCGCGAGGCCCTGGTCGAAGTACTTCTGGGCCTCGGCGCTCGACGTCTGGATCGGATGCGAGTAGCTGCCCATGCCCGGCAGCAACTGCGCGCCGGCGGTTGACTGCGCGGCGGCGTGCGGACCGGAGCCGATCGAAAGAGCAATGACAACTGCGAAGGTCAGGGTGTCGTGACGCATGGCGTGGGATCCTGAAACCGATTCTAGCGTGCCTCCGTATACTCTCGGCATGTCCGACTCACCCGAGTTTGGTACTTTCGCGCTGCGCGTCACCACGTCGCACATGGTGAGCTACTTCCTGGCGGGGCTCGGCGCGGTCCTGTTTCTCGACTACCGCAGCCAGTTCCTCAGCGAGATGCTGGCGTGCTACATGCGGCCCGTCGATGCGCCAATCGTGGCGCTGGGCCCGGCCTTTCAGGTCGTGCGCGGGCTGATCTTTGCTGCGGCGCTCTACCCGTTCCGCCACGTGTTTCTCGACGCGCCACGTGGCTGGCTGCTGCTGTGGGGCCTGATGCTGGGTCTTGCGGTGTTGTCGCCTACGGGCCCGGCGCCGGGTTCAGTCGAAGGCTTCATCTACACGAAAGTGCCGATCGCGCAGCAGATGCGTGGCTACTTCGAGGTCTTGCCGCAAACGTTCCTGTTCTCGTTCCTCGTCGTCGCGTGGAGCCGGCGTCCGAGCCGCGCATGGACCGCGGTGATGGTGGCCCTCGCGCTGATCATCGTGCTGCTCAGCACGATGGGCTACCTGGCCGCAACCGGGCGCATGCCCACCCGATAATCGTAGGGCCGACCTTCAGTCTCGGGGCCGAACTTTAGTTCGGCCATCAAGTGTTCAGTCGTAGGGCCGAGCTTGAGCCCGGCCTATAGCGCACCCGGCACTCCCCGGGGGTCCCTTGCGACAACCCGTGAGTTGTGACTCACTGGCACCGAGCAAGGAGGCCAGCCATGCGTCACCTCGAGCCAGGTCCGGTCCTCGCCGTCCGCGCCATCGGCGGATTGCACGTCGTCACCCTCGCGTGGGATTTCGCGGCCGGGCAGGACGCCAAGAAGGATGGCCTGCTTGGCTTTGCCATCGAGCGCTCCGAGCTCGACACGCACGGCGCCATCGTCGAGCGCTACTTCCTGCGCGGAATCAAGCGCTTCAAGTTCAAGGACGAGGGCCTGGCGCCGGGGACGCCGGTGCCGACCTCCGAGCATCCGATTCAGACCTTCCAGTGGGGCGACTACACCCCGAAGCCGGCGACCACGTATCGCTACAGGGTCGTGCCGGTCTACGGCAAGCCGAAGCTGCTGGTGCTGGACGACGCATCGGCGACCACAGCGGAGATCACCACCGAGGCCGAGCAGGGCAAGGCGGGCGCTGGGGGCGTGGCCAGCCACGACATCTACTTCAATCGCGGTGCCGCCGGATCACAATTTTATGTGCGGAAGTTCGGCATGAAAGTGCCAGACGAGACCAAGCCCGGATCCGAGCAGATGAAATGGCTGTCCCGAGGGCTGTTCGAGGCCCTCACCAAGTTCATCGGCCGCGCGGCAAAGGCCGACGCGGCGGACTACACGCTGCGCGCGATGCTCTACGAGTTCCACTACCTGCCGGTCGGCCAGGCGTTCGCGGGCGCCAGAGACGCCGGAGCGGACGTGGCGATTCGCTACGAGGCGCAGAGCTACAAGGACGAGAACGAGGCGATGATCGCCGCCGCCGGCATCGGGGACATCTGCATTCCGCAGAAGTCGCGCGACGGGATTCGCCACAACAAGTTCATCGTCCTGATTCACCAGGGCACGCCGATTGCCGTCTGGACCGGCTCTACGAACATCTCGGCGGGCGGCATCTTCGGCCATTCGAACGTCGGCCACGCCATCTGGGATCAGGGCATCGCGCAGCGGTACCTGGAGTACTGGACCAGGCTGGCGAACCCGACTGTCACGCGGAAGCCGCTGGTGACGGCCAACCTCGCCATCGAGCCCACTCCGGCGCACGACGCCGAGCCGCCGACCGACCGGTACGCGGTGTTCGACAAGAGCATCGACAGCGCAACCGAGGATCAGATCGATGCCACCGGGAACACCGTGATTGCCGCCGGCGCCAAGCTGGAGCCCGGTGATCTGGAGACGTTCCTGGGCGAGCACCTGACCGGCTTCAACCACAACCTCTACATCCACGACAAGTTCATGCTCGTCGATCCGCTTGGCACCGATCCCATCGTCGTCACCGGCTCGGCGAACTTCAGCCGGCCCTCACAGGTGGACAACGACGAGAACATGGTGGTCGTTCGCGATCAGGAGCGCGTGGCGGACATCTACTTCGGGGAGTTCATGCGCATCTTCGATCATCTGTATGCCCGTTACATCGTGCGGAAGATCCAGGCCGCAGGCACGGGCAACCCGGATGCGGGCTTCCTGAAAGAGAAGGCGGAAGACTGGGTGCCGGCGCACTTCAAGCCGGGACGGAAAGACCTGCGACGGCGCTATTTCATGGGCGCGTGAAGGGCGCGTACGTCAACGAATACGTACGCCAATGAGGACCCACGTCAACGAGACAGAGGCGGTTACGGCGTCCCTTGCCGGACCGGGCCAAGATACCGATCCAGCCAGTCGAGCACTTCCTTGATCATCGGCTGCACGAACACTACGGCGTGGCCGGTGTCGTAGATCACGTGCCGCTTGTCGGCCACGGGCGTGGCGAGCAGATTGAACTTCGGCTGCTGTGAAGTCTCGACCGGCTGGACGAAGTCGTGACGGCCGTTCAGCATCAAGACCGGCGTAGTCACGCGGGGGAGGAAGTTGATCTGATCGATCTCGGGAAGCTGCTTCGACAACGGGAGCCCTCCGGCCAGTAGCACCGCAGCCTTGAGCCGTTTGTCGGTGGCCAGCACCAGCGGCGCGATGTTGGCGCCGGCACTGGCGCCGTAGTAGGCCAGCCGATCTCGATCGATATCCGGCCGCGTCTCGAGGTAATCGAGCGACCGGCTGAAGTCCTTGACGTCTTGAATGGTCAGGTCCCGATTATCGCGCTCGCCGTGCACCTCGACCCACCGATCGAAGGTCCCGCGATACACCGGATACAGCACGGCTCGGCCGCTCTGAAGAAGAAACTGTATCTGGCGAGTCTCCAGGTCTGCGTTGGATCGCAGCGAGAACGCCTGGCCCGGCGGGAAGAACACTACCGTCTGGAACGGCGGCGCCGCATTGCGGGGCAGGAAAAGAAACGCGGGCACGCGCTCCTTGCCGTAGGCCGCGTCCACGGTGACCTTCTCCCGGCGCCAGTATGGCGAATCGTCTGGCAACGCCTCCACGGTGGCGTTGAGCGGCGTGCGATCGTATGCATAGAGGCTCTGATAGATGCGGAACGCTTCGTCGTTCGCAGGCCGCTCCTTCGAGTAGTCGCGCAGCGGCCTTTCCACTGGGGCGACGAGCGCGACCGGGAGGGCCGCCGGATATTTGGCGCAGCGGAATCCATATGTGGCCTTTCGCCCGAACGGATCCTGCGCGTCACGGTCCGTGAACATGTAACTTGGTTCGTTCCACGCGCCGCCGAGGATGTACCGGCGAGACCCGCTGCTCGTGGAGCACCATTCCTTGGCGTTGCCAGCCATATCGAACGTGCCGTACGCCCCGAGCCCTTTGTACTCGCCGACCCGGGCGAGTCCCTTGCCGCTGAAGTTGCTGAGCAACAGGATGTCGGAGTAGATGCCTTGCGCCGCAGCCTCGTACCAGTGCCAGTAGGTCGGAAGGCTCTTGCCGGCGTACGCCGCATACGCCGCGGCTTCATACCAGCTCACGCCGACCACTGGCTGGTCGGCTGTGCCTTCCGGATACGCACTCAGTTCCCAGGCAGCCGGCCCAGGCCTGCCCGTGGCGTCCCTGAACTGTGCGATGGCGTCTTCCCACGCGATCGGGTGGCCGTCCTTCATGAACGACTGCGTCCAGTACGTCCGGTTGCTGTAGCCACCCGCATCGACGAATGCCTTGAACTGGCGGTTCGTCACCTCGTAGCGGTCTATCCAGAAACCTGCAAGGTGTGCCGGTGCGCCCGATAAGCCATCGCCATCGACGTAGACCATCCCTTCCGGGACGTCGCCCGATCGAGTGAGCGTCACCATGCCTACACGGCGGCCAGCGGCCAGCTCGCGCGTCTCGTAGCCGGCCTTGGTCAGCCGCCAACGCCGGTAGCCGAACGGCACCATCGCGCCTTTCAGCGGCGTCGTCCCGAGCGGCAGCCACTCGCCGGCCGAATCGAGGTAGGCCTTGGTCGCCACGTCAACGCCCGGAGGGGTCGTCTCGAGCGCAGGCGGGTCCATCACATCGTTGGTCAGCCGCACAAGTTGTGGATCGTCGGGAATGATGCGCTGGACTTCCGAGAGAAGACGGTACGCGGCGTCGGCCTGATTGCGTGCAACGAGCGCCTCGATCTGAGGCATCGCCACCTGGC
>Ga0070672_100002270_pt1 | contig 12131 bp, 11 predicted proteins | sample KBSM13metaG_FD_66151 | JGI IMG/M metagenome (GOLD analysis project Ga0070672, IMG submission 66151) | Miscanthus rhizosphere microbial communities from Kellogg Biological Station, Michigan, USA - KBS M1-3 metaG | ecosystem: Host-associated > Plants > Roots > Rhizosphere > Soil ... | reverse complement strand
TGCCCGGCGTGTGGTTTCGTGACGACTGTGGTGGCCTTTTCCCGGCTGAGCGCAATCGTGAATTACTACCTGTGCAAGAAATGCGGGCACATCTGGGCGGTTCACAAGACGGACCCGACCGTCATCGACCACTTCATGCCGCTCCGGAAGGGGGCTGAGTAACTTCCAATCACAACTGGCACGAGGGCTCGATAGCGATGCGTCCTTCGATCTCGACTCCAGCAACCGTCACGCGCATTGGATCACTAACTCACGCCGACCCGCTTGGATTTCACTGCGCCGACGTCGGCGAAAGCTTTGTCTAACGGCTCAATCACAGCCACTATCCGGCACAACGGATCCCTCCTTCCGCTCGCGACGGCCCCAAGCGTCGTGGGGAACAGAGAGTGACGTTCCGCAGTCGGGGCAGATGATGATGTCGAGCCCCGTCTGCCGGACCGCGACCGTGAGTGGGCTCGACAGGCAGACCGGGCAGAGCCCAATTAAATGGCTCAGATCCGGTGGTCTCTTCCGGTCCATGACCGAGGGTGCCATGCAAAGGACGCCGCGTCGTCCGGTGTAGCGTGCAACGAAGGCCTGAGTCAGACGTTTGAAGCACGCGACGCGTTAGCGGAATCACCAGTCTCACCCTGTCACCATCTCACCCGCAGCGTCTTCATCATTCCGGTCTTGAATCGATTGACCCATCGGGTAACCGCAGCCCAGGTCACGTTGCGCGAACGTCTTGTTCTCCTGTAGCCCTCGAGATTCAATCAGCGTGTCCCGACTGGATTGGAGCGAGATTGTTGTGATGTTCAATCAGGGGTCCTGCAGCTGACGAAACCGACACTCGTCTAACTACCGGTCTGTGCGGCGGTGTCGATGCGAAGCTCGGCGATGCGAAGCGTAAGGGTTACGTTTGAGGTGACGCCGGAATGCCGGTAGGTCAGATTGCAGAGCGGCTCGGCGACGTCAACGCCAGCCTTCGCGGCGCTCAGCGCCACGTGTGTGAGCAGCTCGATGAGACGGTGATCGGTATCGTCCAACTCGATCCGAATGCTCCGGCCTGAAGACGACGATCCGAGTTCGACGGGACAGCCGAGGCCATGGGCAAAGTCGTGGACGAGACGCAGCACCAGATCGTGCTCGCTGACGAGCGTCACGGATACAGTCATAAGCCCAATCAAGTCTACTGCCTTTATTTTGCTCATTGATGCCCTGGTCCGGAAATCGTCTCGCCTCAGTCACCCACCATTAGGCCACGAACGCAGATACCGCTGGACTGCCGGGCATAATTCGCCTACGCGAGGCCTGCGACGGGAGCCGCGAGGTCGGCGACGAGCGTGGGAGCAACTACTCTTCCGATTCCTCTCAGAGCGCCTGTCAAACACTCAGCGGAGGTCCTGTCCTAGCGTCCTAGCTGTCCCAGTGAACTCTGCACGGAGGCAATTCGGAGAACAGAAACACGGGATGGAGTGGAAGTGCCAGGACATCTGGGACAGCCTCGCGCAACCGACTCGCAATCGCTATTTGCGAACCAGCCGTACACCCGCCTGGGCTATCTCCGCCTCCATCACTCCATGTTCATTCGGTCTGAACTCAACCTCGAACAGCCGCGCGGTGAACCGAGTGGTAGACAGCGATATAAGCGGCAGACTGCCTCTGCCGTCGATGTCCAACAGCAGTTCTCCATCGACTAATCTCACATCCAGCGTCTTGAAGGGGATGCCCGGTGCGGGACCGTCGACAACATAGCGTCCGGCGTATCGTGAAAGCGTTTCGACGGGAACGACGACCTGTTTCTGTTCGTCTGTGGGGCCGGAGAGTGCTCGTCGCCTTGACTCGTTTTCGTTGCAGACGTATTCGAGCAAGTCGGTGTCGGGAGCGAGCACCACGGTCACGGGCACTGTCCAGGGGCGTGTATAAGCGCCCTTATCCTCCAACGTCACCTGAAGGTCGATGGCGCCGACGTTTCGGCGTTGGAATCTTTCCGTGGTGCGAAGTGCTTCAGTGTGTGGGTGACCACCGAAATCGAGCCAAGTCCTCTCGTTGAACCCAGTGCTCTCCACGACCAATGTGTCTCCCTCCCAGCGGCCCACCGAATACCCCATGAAGCTCGGCGTCGGGTCGGCTGGCAACGCACGTCCATCGAGAAATATCTGTCTGTAGCTCAGGTCCTCGTAAAGGAGCGTGATGACGTTGGGAATCTGTGTGATCTTGACCCACGGCGTCATGGGTCTACTTCCAACGATGAGGCGAGGACCACCCGGTAAACACCCAATGGTCCAGGGATCATCTTTGCCATGGTTGGACACCCGCTCACGGAAAAGCTTGTTCGCCCAAGGCATGATCTCGGTGGTCTTTAGATCAGCGACGATGTTCTGGATATAGGCAATCGCGAGCCGCATCTGCCAAACACCTGAGAAATCGGGTTTGCCATCCGCGCTTTTGGGAGCAGGTGCAGTCAAATCCGGCTTGCCGTCTGGTGTGCGCGGAATACCGGGTGTCGGAGACTTGAGCCACTGCGCGTCTGTGCTGGTCGCGAGCAGCACCGTCAGCGCCAACGCACCCATCGCTAGTCGCGGCATACGTCCTCCAATCAAACATCGCCGTGCAGAACGGATGTGGGGCGACCAGATTATATTCGGGAGGGGCGAGCAGCGATACCGACCAGCGTTGCCCTTGACGACTGTGGGCAGCAACCGTGTCCTGGCGTTATGCTGCGAGCCGTGCAGGGCAGAGATAAGTTAGTCGGTCTCCCACTCGTTAGACGAAAGTAGGAAGTGACGATGAGGCAGCGCCTAGATCGCTTCTTCGCGGGCTCACCCAAGCCGCTCCGCCTAGCCTTCGTCGGGTGGGTGATTGCCGCTATTGGCGCTGCACTTGCCTTCGGCATCGACTTCGGGCCGGGCAAGCCACTGGCCTATGTTGCGGCCGTCATCGTCCTTCTAGGCATCGGCATTTGCTGGGTCGGGGTGGGATGGGGCTGGTGGCGCACGTTCTTCAGGCCGTCTGGCGATCGCGGTGATGGCGACTAAAACAACCGACGACCAACGCGCACTCTGAGCGTCGAGGACTCGACAAGCTCGATGCGGCCTTCCACTTCGACACCCGCAACCTTCACACGCGCCGGATCGTCAACCCGCGCCGACCCGCTGATCAGCCGCACGGCTCTCGGCTGCGGCTCGTCTTCCCACTCGAACTGCACTGGCCGGAGGCGTGTCCAGTTGTTCCAGCGAGTCATCCTCGCCACAGCTTCTTTGTCCCTTAGCTACTAACCATCGGCAAGCTGCCTCGTTTGTCCACGTGTCGTCAACCGGTCGCCACCATCGAGGACGAAGCGGCGGGAACGGTTATCTTCAACTGCCCACGGTGCGGCTACCTGGTCTACGGACAACGCGACAACGAAGGTGGCACGTTACACGAGGCTCGTCGATGAAGAGGAGCTTGGGTTTGCTATAGAAAAGGGCCCGGGGCGGGCCACGGGACCCCCTGGGTGATAACGCGCCGACGTGCCCCCGAGTGATGAGGACATCGCGACGCCGACTTATCGGACCTTTGATCAGGCCAAGCTGGCAGCGTCCGATTTCATTTGGCCTGCTATTTTCGCGAGCGATGTAGTGCCCGCAGGCTCACTCGGCTCGCCGACAGCGTCTACTTACGTCAGATAGTCGGAATGGGCGCTCCCGCTATCGCCTCCGTGGCAGCCAACGACATTCAGTAGACACATCGCCATCGATCAGGACGAATCGCATAGAATGCCACTTGGGGCGTAATGGCACTTGCCCCTGGCACCCGACTCGGCCCGTATGAAATTGGCGCCCAGATCGGCGCGGGCGGCATGGGTGAGGTTTATCGCGCGCGGGACACGCAGCTGCACCGCGACGTCGCCATCAAGGTCCTGCCTGAGGCTCTCGCACATGACCCCGAACGCTTGGCCCGCTTTGAGCGCGAAGCGACGACGCTTGCCGCGCTGAACCATCCCAACATCGCCCACATTCACGGTCTGCAAGAGAGCGACGGCACAAAGGCCCTCGTGATGGAGCTGGTCGAGGGGCCTACCGTCGCGGATCGCATCGCGCACGGAGCTATTCCTGTTGACGAAGCGCTGCCCATCGCGAAGCAGATTGCGGAAGCGTTGGAGGCCGCGCACGAGCAGGGCATCATCCATCGCGACCTCAAGCCCGCCAACGTGAAGGTGCGGCCCGACGGCATCGTGAAGGTCTTGGACTTCGGGTTGGCGAAGGCACTCGAACCTGCGTTGTCCGGAACCACAGAAGCCACGGCATCGCCCACAATCACCTCACCGGCGCTGATGACCCGCATGGGCGTGATTCTGGGCACTGCAGCCTACATGAGCCCCGAACAGGCCAAGGGTCGTGCCGTGGATAAGCGCAGTGACATCTGGGCGTTCGGCTGCGTCTTGTATGAAATGCTGACGGGCAAACGCGCCTTTCAGGCCGATGACGTCAGCGACACGCTGGCAGCTGTGTTGCGCACCGATCCTGACTGGGCGGCATTGCCGAAGACGATTCCGTCGGCCGTTCGCGCGCTGATCGAAGGATGTCTCAACAAGGACCTCAAAGCGCGAATTGCCCACATGAGCACGGTGCGATTCGTGATCAATCAGCGACATGTCCTGATTGACGAGACACTCGCGCGTTCACCTGTCGTTGCGCGACAAATGTGGCTGGCCGTTGCACTCATCGTAGCGATTGCCGCTGCGGCAGGCGGTTTCATCGCGTGGAACGTGAAGCAGCTGCCGACCGTGACGCCCACGGTGGTGCGCTTCTCAGTCAATCTGGGAGAGGATCAGCGATTCACGAACGGCGGTCGCCGCTTAGTCGACATTTCTCCGGACGGAACTCAGGTGGCCTACGTCGCGAATCGACAGCTCTATCTGCGATCGATGCCCGAACTGGAGGCGCGACCGATCGCCGGTACCGAGAGTCCAGCGGCCGTCACCAGTCCGGTGTTCTCGCCTGATGGCCGCATGGTCGCGTTCTGGTCTGGAACCGATCGAACGCTGAAGAAAGTCCCGGTCGGCGGCGGGACAGCCGTCACGGTCTGCCAGGCTGATAATCCGTTTGGCATGTCGTGGAGCGCCGACGGGCTCGTGTTCAGCGACGGGCAAAGCATCAAGCGGGTTTCTGCGGACGGTGGAACACCAGAAACTATTGCGCACGCCGTCGGCGATCAGCTCGCTTTTTTACCGCAGACGCTTCCCGATGGACGTGGGACGCTGTTCGGGCTTGCCACGCCACCCTCCGAAGAACGTGGAGACGCGGCCCAGTCGCGAATCGTCGTGCAGCGATCGCTGAATACCGAACCTACGACTCTGATTGAAGGCGCTGAGCATGGCTGGTATCTCAACACCGGCCACATCGTCTACATCGTGGGAGGCAAATTGCTCGCCGTCGCGTTCGACGTGGCAAGCATGACCGTCAAGAGCGATCCGGTTGTCCTGGTGGAAGGTATCGCGCGGAGTGCAGTCGGCCGGGGGCCGGGTCATTACGCAATTTCCAACTCAGGTCCGCTCGCGTACATCCCGGGGCCTGCATCGCCCGGTGAACTGACGTTCCACCTGGCAACGATTGATCGTGCCGGCAAGGTGCAAACGTTGAACGCGCCACCGGCTGCGTACCACTTCCCTCGGGTATCTTCTGATGGTCAGCGCATTGTTATTGGCATAGAAGATGGGAAAGACGCGGATCTGTGGACTTACGATCTGTCCGGAGCCACGGCTATGCGAAAACTGACGTTTGGCGGCCGCAACCGATTTCCGGTGTGGTCGCCTGACAGTCAGTACATCGCGTTCCAATCCGATCGCGAGGGCGACGCGGCGATCTTCAGACAGCGTGCCGATACCGGCGGCAATGCAGAGCGACTTACGAAGCCTGAGCCCGGGACCCAACATGTGCCGGAATCGTGGTCGCGAAGCGGCATCATCTCGTTCAGCGTGCAATCAGGCGCACGATTTTCTCTGTCGACGTTGTCACTGAGCGATAAACGGGTGACACATTTTCCGGGGGTGGAGTCGAACGTTGTTGCAGGCTCGGCGTTCTCGCCCAACGGAAAATGGATCGCCTATCAGGCTGGCGAGGTGGCGATAGGGGGCGGCAACAACGTAGCCGCGTTTGTCGAACCATTTCCACCGACCGGCGACAAATATCAGGTCTCGCCGACCAATCGAAACGGGTTTCATCAGTTCTGGTCGCGCGACGGCGACGAGCTTTTTTACACCGCAGGGGCTGGAACCGGGCAGTGGTTTGCTGTCAAGGTCGTCACGCAGCCGGTCTTTACGATTGGCCTGCCTGTGCAACTGCCGAATCGCGACCTACCTTTCGTCGGCAATGCACCATTTCTGCCACGCAATTACGACATCACGCCGGATGGAAAGCGGATTATCGTGGTGCGCAAGACGAGCCCGCTCGAAGCCGTCGAAGCGAGCACTAGTATTAACGTCGTTCTCAACTGGACAGAGGAGCTGAAACAGCGTGTTCCCACGCACTGATATCAGCTCGCAAAAATCGATGAACGACACTGTAGGCCCGAGAGAGGGCACGAGGCCCCCTGGGTGATAGCGCCCCGGCATGACCCCTCGCTTCAAGATGAGACACAGCGACAGCACTCCGCGTCACCTGGTGCTCGTGTGCCCACAGCCAGTGTCGCAGGACGTTGTATTGGGTGGTGATTGGGATGTCCGGTCTTCGATAGTTTGGCGTGCAACGATCTCGCGACTGCGCTGACTATTGTCTGCCGCTCGTCGTCTATGTGACGGTGCGCCGCACCGAAGCACCGATCATTGTGGAGTGGCGCACTGCGCTCGGTATTGCTTGTCCCTTATAGGGGGCAAAACGCTGACTACATGACTACAACCACTCGCGCGGCTATCTACGCTCGTGTATCAACAAGCGACCAGACATGCGAGAACCAACTGCTGGAACTCCGCCGCTACTGTGACGCTCGTGGGTGGCAGGCAACCGAATACGTTGATACCGGTATCAGCGGTGCAAAAGATCGCCGACCAGCCCTTGACCGGTTGATGGCCGATGCCAAACGCCGGAAGGTGGATGTTGTCGTGTGCTGGAAGCTGGATCGGTTTGGCAGGAGCCTCGCCCACCTGATAAACGCCATCCAGACGCTCACGGATGCGGGCGTGGGCTTCACGTCCATCGGTGAGGGCATCGACACCCGTAGCGCCACTGGACGGCTCATGCTCGGCATCTTGGGCAGCTTCGCGGAATTCGAGCGCGAACGGATTCGGGAACGCATCCACGCGGGGCTCGCGCGAGCTCGCCGCCAAGGCCAACGACTGGGACGTCGTCGCGAACGAATCAGCCACCACGACCTGGAGCGAGTGCAGGGGCTATCTGTGCGTGAAGCTGCCAGGGTGCTGGGAGTGCCGCCCTCTCGCATTCATCGGGCGCGGGCCCTGTTTCAAAAACCCTCCGACCGAACGTCCGAATGTGGGCCTGATTCGTCGTCTTCAGACGCCCCGGCATAGCGTTTCAGAATCAGCTGATTGATAAACGCGAATCGTTGGGCGCCGAGAAGCGTCTGCCCCAGTCTGCGAGAGCGTGGGGCGTGTCGAAGAGCACGGCTGCGCATTGGATTGCACGGGGCACACCACGGCCGGTCGCGAATAAGACTACTGCGGCGCCTGCAACACAACCGTCGCTTGAGTAAGTAGCTGCTTCCAGACGCCACCCTCGCGGACGAACACACGTGTGACGCGCTGAAGATCACCTCCAACGTTGAAGTAGATGAGTGGAGCCAGAGATTGGAATACGCGTAAGCGGAAGTCGCTGTGATTCGGGTCCTGACGCTCTGGCCCGCTGCGATCTCCGACAGCGACGATGAACTGCTCACGCGTATTCACGCGCCCGTCAGTCGTGACCCGGATGAACGACGGCGCCGTCAGCTTGATGTAGGCCTCCGCATCGCGTTTGGCGAATGTTTCATTCAGTGCACGTTGTGCGTCAAAGATCTCTTGTTCGTCGCGTGTGCGTCCCTGTGGCCATTGCGTCGGGCCGGGGCGCTGAGCCGGAACCGGTTCAGGGTTCGACGGCCGAACAGTCGAAGTCTCGTGCACCAGAGCGAGCCGCCACACGCCATCTTCACGATGCCAGACGCGCAGGAATCTGACTGCTGGTGTTGCGTCACGGAGTCCAGTTACCAGGGCAGCATCGTCGTGCGTCTGCACCGATACCTCTCGTTCGACGCCTGCAGACCGCATCAGCGCTGAAGCAACGGCATCTTGGGTCAGCAGGTGCCCTGTTGCTGTTATCGCTACAACGTCTGGTGACATTAGAGGGGAGACTGCCGCAAGATTTCTGGCCAGCTGCGCAGCCCGGAGACGGTCCTCCGTCAATGTCGGACTATCCTGCGCCCTAATCGGCGCAGACTGCAGGGCTATCACCAGCATCAAAGCGGCAAGTGGGGCCGAACAGCGCGGCATGTGCCCAACGTAGAACCTCACGCTACGGAAAGCCTGCCACAGGCATTATGCCCACGCAACGGGACAATCCTCTTCGGACGCTCCCCGCCTTTCGCCCCTGGTTTTTCTCCGCGGTGAGCGGCAGCTATCCAGCCCGGCACAATCATCCCCTTTCGGGCACTCCGCAATGCGTCCGTCTACAATTCAGGGGACTCCTGAGTTGGTTTCTTGGTCGAAAGGAGTAGAAGCACGAAGTGACGCTTGGTGCGCATCCGCTGAGTGGGTGCGCCAAACGCTCTCTTGATAACACTCGATGCACTCTGAGTTTCATGATGTAGACAAGGTTGCAACAAGGCGGTACGTGCTCGGCGGGATCAGTGGCCCCGTTGAAGCTGTGTCGATGATCCATGCCGACCATGTCATAACCTCGCCCTGCAGCCTGGTTAAGACCTTCTGCCACCGTGGTATGACCGGAAAAGGGTGGACATGGGCAGAACTTCCGGACAGCTGGCCTATTTGTCTGAACGTCACAGTACCCCGCGCAAAGCGGTCAACCATATTGGGTGTGCCATTTGTGCCGTCGCACAGGGCCCACCCAGCAGGAGCAATTATCCTCTCAACCCGATTCGCTAGATCAATTTCGACTTCGCCCCGATCTGCACTCGGAGACCAGGCAACAACGGTTCCTGCCGGAACGCCATACGGCGTCGGAGCCGGCACAGTTGGACGCTCTACCAGGAGGGTTCGGCAGTTTGGAAAATCCGCCAAAGTGTGAAAGAGCGATTGTGCTTCAACGCGAACCGGACCAGGGGCAATACTTACAGACCCGTCGCGTGCTCCGGTAAGTAAATTCGCGATGTCCTCCCATCTCGCAACAATTCGTCTCTGTTCAGTTACGCATGTGAAACAGGCGCGTAGCGCCGACGCTCGGTACGCGGTTCGGACGAGCGTTATGGCAACGGTGAGCAAGGTTCTGAGGCGTCCCTACTATCACTGTGGTTGATGTTCGAACCGACGCGACCGCATCAGGAGCACTGCAAGGCGTCGTGCCGGATGGCGGCGTTTAAGGCGAAGGCTGATCGACCCGTGTTGCCGGGACTGCTCGAGAGCAGGCGCAGCAATTCCTGCATCGCTCTGCCTTTACGTTTGCAAGCTGGAATCTGTAGTCCGCGATTGTGCTATCCAGGAACCGTTCGCCTCCCTCCATCTCGCCGAGCGGCGAGGTGAGAGCGGCGGTCACAGGTTGGCACGGGTGGCCATTTGGGGGACCCTCTGGACGTCGAACGAAGCATGCGCAGGTCCGGTGTGATCGGTATTGGGACGGGTCTGCTTCTATTGAAGGCAAGGTGACATATGGACAGAGCTCCTCGTTTTGCCATCGCGCTCCTCTCGGCCACCTGCATGCTGGTATGCCCGTCTCGGTTGACGGGCGCCGCCCACAAAGGAGGCCAGCTGGATCCGTCCTTCAACTATCGGGGTCGAAACATCCTGACTGATGTGGGAGACGGATCATTCGAAGCTGCCTACGCCATGGCCGTTCAGCCGGACGGGAAGATCGTCGCTGTGGGATTTTCGAGCGCAGCCGGGGGGCATAATTTCGCCCTGGTCCGATACGAGTCTACAGGTCACGTCGACAAGCACTTTGGAGACAACGGTCGCGTGCTCACCGACTTCAGAGGAGCAGGGATCACCGGCGACGAAGCGTTCGCGGTGGCGATCGATTCGATTGGAAGAATTGTCGTAGCCGGATACTCGTCGGTTGATTTCGCCGTCGTGCGTTACAATCCGGACGGCACGCTGGACACGACCTTCAACTCCACGGGCAAGGTCCTGACGGACTTCGGTGGGGACGATACGGGGGCCGCTGTTGCGATCGATTCGAACGATAAGATCGTTGTCGCCGGCTCCTCCAACGCGGGCGCCACTTACGATTTCGCCGTGGCCCGCTATAACGTGGACGGAACGCTGGACACCACGTTCAACACAACCGGCCGTGTTCTGACCGACTTGCGCGTGGGGAGCATAGACTACGCCACAGCCGCAGTCATTCAGTCGGATGGCAAGATTGTCGTCGGGGGGGTGTCCGAGACGAGCGGTATTCCCTACGACTTTTCTCTCGCTCGGTACAACCCGGACGGGACTCTTGATCTGGCGTTCAACGGCACGGGGAAGACTGTCACGAATTTCAGTGCTGGAAGCTACGACGCGCTGCAGGCGCTGGCTATTCAGTCAGACGGGAAGATCGTGGCGGTGGGAGACTCCAGTGCGACTGGGCGCCGGAGCTTTGCCGTCGCCCGGTACACGACGACTGGAATCTTGGACGGTACGTTCAACGCGACCGGCAAGGTTCTCACAAACTTCGGCTCCGACGATGCATCGGCCCAGGCCGTCGCCATTCAATCGGACGGGAATCTCGTCGCGGCGGGATATATCCAATTTCGCGACATCGAAGGCCGAGGCTTCGACTTCGCGCTCGCCCGATATAACACCGACGGGACGCTGGACAGGACATTCAATTCGACGGGACAGGCCGTGACTGATATCGGCGGAGCCGATGTCGCTTACGGCGTCGGCATCCAGTCGAATGGAAAGATAGTCGCGGCGGGAGTCTCCGATGTGAACGGGACGTCGGACTTCGCGTTGACGCGCTACTTTCCGTAAGAGCGCACGTCTCTCGAAGTCGGCGCGGCGCATAGTATCCGCCTGGTGATTTTCCGTTGAACGGGACCATGACGCCTGGCTTCATGGACAAGCGGTTCGGTCAACTCATTCACGATGGCGATCACCTGATCCCGGACGATTGGGACAATGGCTTCCGCACGCAGACGGGCCAGAACATCCACGTGGCGGCGAATGGGATCGCGAAATTGCTGCGGATGATGATTGAAGAGGACAACTGAGTCAGTAAAGGATGTTGTGACATAGTTCCTGATCACGGCATGCCCATCAACCCAGTGCTTTTACAGCCTCGTCCAGCGCTGAAACGCTTCGCTTACCCCTCATGACTTGCGCAATGACATCCAAGGCCTCCGCCTTCTTCGGGTTGCCTTGGCGCACCCGCTCGATGTTCGTCTCGACATTCCAGTTAAGTCGTGCGCCCTGTGCCAAGTGCGACTTGATTGGGTCCAGCAAGACCGGCGCATCACTCGTTGCGTGCGCCAAGCGATAGAACCACTCTTCAAGCTGCGCGTATTCGGTTTCGTTGACGGCCCGCGCAATAAACACACCTGCCGTTCTCAAGGCCGCAACATAGCGGTTTGCTAGGGCCGACAATTCCGATTCGTGTGCGAGCCCTTCTTTGTCCGAGATTTCAAGGGTGTGCCCGCCGAGCCGGAACAGAAAGTTTCCTGCTCGAAAGGTGTCTGCGAACTCTTCAAGTTGGCCAACCGGGAGCATGACCCAACGCATATTCGTTCTCTATCCGGTAAGGTGTCTTCCAGCGGTTACAGAAATGCTACAGAAATTTGAGCCCAAGCCGTTTGGCGCGCGAACGTTTCGGAGCCGCGTGGCGGATTCGTGCCGTCGAGACCTTCTGGTGATCGCCATCGCTTTGGCGTCTCCGCCGTCTCCAATATGTCTCCACGACGGGGGCGGATTTCGAGGAACTGGCGAGGGCTTCCGTGCCACGCGGTCTGCCACGCGAACGCCCTGCCACGCGGCCTGCCACGCGGAAATTGACGGTCAGCGGCGCGGGGTGACGAACTTGGACGGA
>Ga0070672_100002268_pt1 | contig 12135 bp, 12 predicted proteins | sample KBSM13metaG_FD_66151 | JGI IMG/M metagenome (GOLD analysis project Ga0070672, IMG submission 66151) | Miscanthus rhizosphere microbial communities from Kellogg Biological Station, Michigan, USA - KBS M1-3 metaG | ecosystem: Host-associated > Plants > Roots > Rhizosphere > Soil ... | reverse complement strand
TCAACAGCCAGGTGGTCTCGCCGTCGTCGAGCACCCGCGCGGCGTATTCCACGCGGCCGCTCGGGTCGAGCAGCAGGGTCTCGGCCGCGACGCCCGGAGCGAGGCCGATCAGCCGCTGCGAGGTGAGCGAGTCGAGCCAGCTGAGCCGGTCGGGGCCGGTGATCGAGAGGACGTCGCGGTCCGAGAGATCGACGATGGCCAGGCCGGCCGCCAGCTCGCGCTGTTCGCCAAGCGGGTTGCCGTAGTGCCGCGGCGGCGCTCCGACCGCGCCGTCGCGCAGGGTGAAGGGATCGACGAGGACGTCGCCGGGCTCACTCGACACGGGCCAGCCTCCCCGACGCGTGAGTGCGCAGCTCTTGCCCGAGCGCCGCGATATCCCACGCCCACAGCAGGTGCTCGTCGACGAGCCCGTAGAGGCGCGTGGCGGCGGCGTACTCCTTGGCCGAGGCGGTGCGCACCACGGCATCCGTCGCCAGGTCGATGCGCGGGCCCTTGACCTGCCCGAGGTAGAGCTCGTTGACGCCGCCCGGATGCAGGATCGTCACCTCGAGCTCGAACGCGCCGTCTGCGGTGCGCAGCGTTTCGACCTCGTCGGCGGTCGTGAAGACGGGCTCGCCGATGCCGGGGAGCATGCCCGGTCCGGGGTCGGCGTCGACGAGCGGGCGCGCCAGGCGCCAGTAGCCGATCTCGGAGAACAGCTGGGTGGGCGTCGGAGCCGGCTCGTCATCCTGGGCATCGTCCTCGACCGCGCCGAACAGCCAGGTCGACGAGCTGTACTGGATGTGCGGGGTTCCGTCCTGGGTGAACGCCACCCGCTGGCCGAACTCGTATTCACGGGTCTCGTCGCCGACCTTGTAGGCGACGATGCCGCTGCCCTCCCAGATGCCGAGCAGCCACGACAGCGGCACGATTTCGGCGGGCAGCGTTGTGTCGAGTTCGAACATGTGAGAAGCGATGAGAAGCGTCAGGACTGGCCGCGGAACAGGTTGTACAGCACCGTGATCGAGACGAACGCGATGGCCAGCCCTGCGAGCGCGAGCAGGCCCACGAAGAGCAGTTCCAGCGCGAGGATCATGCTCTGAGTCTAGACGCGGCTCAGAGCAGAAGCAGGATGCCGCTGGCCACCGCGCAGATCACCAACGCGCCCCCGAGGCTGGCCATCATCCTGACCACCAGCCCCTCTTTTCGCTGCAACGCCAGTTGGATCGCCATCGTCACCAGCACCGACCCGGCGAGCACGATCGGCAGCCAGGTGAGCGGACCGCCCGGGTCGACGCTGCCGATGCCCGAATCGTGCGGCGCGAACACCCCCACCGCGACGGCGCCCGCCAGCGCGACCACCCACACGGGGATCACGCTGCGCAGCGACCAGGCCATGAGGCGATGGTACCGCCGACGGCATCCGAAGAAATCAGGCCGCGGAATCGGTCGATACACTGTGCGGTAGGCGTTTTGGAGGACCTCGTGGCCCAGCTGTTGATCCTGACCTCAGCGGTCGACGGCGACGTTCTGCCCGCGCTCGGGTTGCTCAGCCATCGCGCGCGGTCGATCCCGGCCGAGCCGGCCTCGCTGATCAACGCTCCCGCCTCGGATGTGATCCTGGTCGACGCGCGGCAAGATCTGGCCAGCGCCAAGTCGCTGTGCAAGATTCTGAACACCACCGGCGTGAACGTTCCGCTCGTCCTGGTGCTCACCGAGGGCGGTCTCACGGCGGTCTCCGCCGATTGGGGCGTCGACGACGTGCTGCTCGAGACCGCGGGCCCCGCCGAGGTGGATGCCCGGCTCCGTTTGGTGATCGGACGTCAGGCCCAAGAGAAGTCGTCCTCCAAGATCCAGGCCTCCGGCGTCGTCATCGATGAGGCCAGCTACTCGGCCAAGGTGCACGGCCGCCCGCTCGACCTGACCTTCAAGGAGTTCGAGCTGCTGCGGTTCCTCGCCACCCACCCGAGCCGCGTGTTCACCCGCGAGCAACTGCTCAGCGAGGTGTGGGGCTACGACTACTTCGGCGGCACGCGCACGGTCGACGTGCACGTGCGACGCCTGCGCGCCAAGCTCGGCGACCTGGAGTCGCTGATCGGCACGGTGCGCAACGTGGGCTACCGCTTCAACGTGTACGACGACGAGAGCGAGCGGCTGCCCGCGCCGGTCAGCTGACGTGATCGGCGACAAGGGGACCAACGGAATGCCGGGATGCCAGCCCGCCTGATCGCCGGCGCTTTGATGGCGCTCGTCGCATTGACGCTGGCGGGGTGCGCTCTAGTCCTCCCCTCCTCTCCGACTCGCGAGCAGGTCCAAGGGGCGTGGACGGCAACATCGGGCGACCATCAACTGCGGGTGCTGCTCTCGTCGACAGGAGCGGCCACGGTGACGGGAGTTCCGCGCTCGGCTCTGGCCGGGTCGGGCCCGCACGCCCCGGACAGATTGGACTGGACGGATACCGAGGATCTGAACGGCACCTGGTCTTATTTCGAGCCGGTGAGCGGGAGCCCAGCCGACATCTTCACGACGTTGACGACGGTCGATGGGGCAGAACCGGTGTCCCCGGCGCTCAAGTTGGACGGGTCACATCTCGTTCTGTATTACGGATACATCGAAGACGGTCGGGAGCTCGTCTTCCACCGAGACGCCGTACAACCTGTCCAACCGCATGTGAAGCTCCTCCGACGAAGCGCCTTCGTGGGCACCTGGGTGGCGGGGCCACCAGGAGGTCTTGCAACCATCCGCTTGCTCGACAACGGCGACATGGTCGTCACCCGACTTCCCGTCGATCTACTCCGGTCAGACGGCGCACCGTCAATCGACTGGGGTCCGAGAGTCAGCTTCCGCGGCTCGTGGACCTGGTCCGAGAATCCGCTGGACTCCGACTCCTTTATCTCCATCGCCTGGACCAAGCGCCCGGCCGGCGCCGAGTTCGATGTTTCGGGTCTCGATGTCGCTCTGCACGGCGCGACCATCACACTGTCGATGCGTTCGGGCCTCGTTGACTGGAACAGACATGTCGAGTTCGTCAGGACGCCCCACAAGGACTGACCGGACGCTTCGGGACAATGACGACCGGAGACCCCGTTCACCAGTCGTTCTTCTGGCAATGGCAGGATAGTGCGATGGAGAGCGACAGCCCCCTCGGCGATGCCACGATCGCCGCCGATCTGCTGGATGACGACGAGGCAGAACCGGTCCTGGTGGATGACGGCACCCTGCCGTTCGACCGCTTCCTCGACCGCGAACTGAGCTGGTTGGCGTTCAACCAGCGGGTGCTCGAACTCGCCGAGGATCCGAAGCAGCCGCTGCTCGAGCGCGCCAACTTCCTCGCCATCTTCGCCAGCAACCTCGACGAGTTCTTCATGGTCCGCGTTGCCGGCCTCAAGCGGCGCATCGCGACCGGTCTTGCGGTGCCGACAAATGTCGGCCGGGCGCCGCTCGACGTGCTCGCCGACATCAGCGAGAAGGCGCACGAGCTGCAGGATCGGCACGCGCGCGCGTTCCAGCTGCTGGTGAAGCCGGCGCTCGACGAGGCCGGCATCCACATCGAGAGCTGGAGCGATCTCGACGAGAAGGATCGGGAGCGGATCGACGAGATCTTCTCGGCCCAGATCTTCCCGGTGCTCATGCCGCTCGCGGTCGACCCGGCGCACCCCTTCCCCTACATCTCGGGCCTGTCGCTGAACCTTTCGGTCCGTGTGCGCAACCCGAAGACCGGCAAAGAGGAGTTCGCGCGCCTCAAGGTGCCGCAGAACCTACCGCGCTTCGTGCAGCTGCCGGATGACTCACGCGGCTTGCTGCGCTACATCCCGCTCGAAGACCTGGTGGCCAACCACCTCGACGAGCTGTTCCCGGGCATGGAGATGGTCGCCCACCACGAGTTCCGGGTCACCCGCAACGAAGACGTCGAGGTCGAAGAGGACGAGACCGAGAGCCTCATTCAGGCCCTCGAGAAAGAGCTGCTGCGGCGGCGCTTCGGCCCACCCATCCGGCTCGAGATCACCGACGACATGGATGACGTCACCCTCGATCTGCTGATGAGCGAGCTGCAGATCACCCAGCAGGAGGTCTACCGCCTGCCGGCGCCGCTCGACCTCGGCGGACTCTTCGAGGTCACGAAACTGGACCGTCCGCCCCTCAAGTACCCGCGCACCGTGCCGACCACGAGTGCGAGCCTGCTGCCGACCGAGCCGACCGAGAAACCGGACATCTTCGCCTCGATCGACCGGGGCGACATCCTGCTGCACCATCCATACGAGTCGTTCGCGACCAGCGTGCAGGCCTTTCTCGAGCAGGCGGCGGCCGACCCGAACGTGCTGGCCATCAAGCAGACGCTCTACCGCACCAGCGGTGACAGCCCGATCGTCGAGGCCCTGATCGATGCGGCCGAGGCCGGCAAGGCGGTGCTCGCCCTGGTCGAGATCAAGGCCCGCTTCGACGAGCAGGCGAACATCGGCTGGGCCCGCAAGCTCGAGAAGGCCGGCGTGCACGTGGTCTACGGGCTGGTCGGCTTGAAGACCCACAGCAAGCTCGCGCTGGTGGTGCGCCAGGACCGCAGCGGGAGGCTCCGCCACTACAGCCATATCGGAACCGGCAACTACAACCCCAAGACCAGTCGCATCTACGAAGACCTCGGGCTGCTCACCGCCGACGACACCGTGGGCAAAGACCTCACGCGCCTGTTCAACGAGCTCTCGGGCTACGCCATCGAGAAGAAGTTCAAGCGGCTGCTCGTCGCCCCCCTGCATCTGCGCACCGGGCTGCTGAAGCGCATCGACGCGGAGGCTGAGAATGCGTTGGCCGGGCGGCCGAGCGGCATCCGCATCAAGGTCAACTCGATCGTCGATGAGGCGATCATCGACGCGCTCTACCGGGCGAGCAACGCCGGGGTGCCGGTCGACGTCGTGGTGCGCGGAATCTGCTCGCTGCGCCCCGGTGTCGAGGGTCTGAGCGAGAACATCCAGGTCCGCAGCATCCTTGGCCGCTATCTGGAGCACTCGCGCATCTTCTGGTTCGCCAACGATGGCGATCCGCAGGTCTACATCGGCAGCGCCGACATGATGCACCGCAACCTCGACCGCCGCGTCGAGGCCCTGGTGCGGTTGACCCGGCCCGAGCACCTCGACGAGCTGTCGCGACTGCTCGACGAGGCGATGAGCGATGAGACCTCGTCGTGGTGGCTCGGATCGGACGGCGTGTGGGTGCGGCACGACGTCTCGCCGACCGGCCAGCCGCTCGCCGACATGCAGACGGAGCTGACGCGTCAGATCGCCGGTCGCCGGCGCGGCGGGGCGCTGCGGTGACCCCCTCGGACGCGTCGAGCCCGTCCGTGCTCGCCGCGGGTGCGGTCTGCTGGCGCGAGACCAAGAGCGGCGTCGAGATCCTGCTGGTGTATCGCAGGCAGCACCGCGACACCTCCCTGCCCAAGGGCAAGGTCGACCCCGGCGAGACCCTGCCCGAGACGGCCGTGCGCGAGATCGCCGAAGAGACCGGCCTCGTCGTGGCACTTGGGCCCCCGCTCGGTGTCGTCGAGTACCAGCTGCCGAACGGCCGCGACAAGACGGTCTACTACTGGGCGGCCGAGGTGGCGGAGCTGGCCATCGCGAACTCGACCTTCACGTCCAACGACGAGATCGAAAGCCTGCACTGGATGTCGCCGGCCGACGCTCGCGCGGCCCTCAGCTATCCGCACGATGTCGACATCGTCGACCGCTTCGCCGAGCTGCACAAGCAAGGGCGCGCGCGCACCTTCGCCATCATCGCGCTCCGCCACGGCAAGGCGACGCCCGCCGAGAACTGGGACGGCCCGGACGCCACCCGTCCGCTCCTGCAACGCGGCATCGACCAGTCGCTGAGCGTTGCGCCGGGCATCGCCGCGTACCGCCCTGCAAAGCTGATCTCGTCGCCGGCCGAGCGCTGCATGCAGACCATCGCGCCGACCGCCCGGGTCACCGGGCTGCCCGTGACCGAGAAGGTCGAGATCAGTCAGGATGCCTACCGCAGCGACGGCGCGGCCGTCACGAAGGTCATCGCCAAGCGCCTGCGCAAGGGGCGGACCACCGTGCTGTGCAGCCACGGACCGGTGCTCCCCCAGTTGATCGATGCGGTGGTGCGGGCGACGGGTACCCCCGACTCGGGCAAGCTGCGGCGCGCCGCCTCGCTGGCGACCGGGGAGTACGCGGTGCTGCACGTGCCGGTCGACCACCCCGAGAGCGGCGTGGTGGCGGTCGAGATCCACAGCCCCACCGCCTGAACCCGGCATCTGCGGCGCGGCGAGTTCGGCATCAGTTCACCTTCCGTTCACCGAGCGCCCCGAGGCTGGTCACGCGGCGTTCGTAGCGTCGCCTTCGGCCCGTTCCTGGGTCGACCAAGACAACCCCACATTCCCGAAGGGAACACAGTGAAGATCACGCGCTCTGGCAGCATTGCTGCCTTTGCACTCATCGGAACGCTGGCACTCGCCGGCTGCGCCGCCACGCCGAACACCGGCACCTCGAACGCGCCGTCGGCCTCCGCCGACACCACGGTCGCGGGACCGAAGATCGATTCCACGCTCTCCGGCACGATCACCGCGGGCGGATCGAGCGCTCAGGCCAACGCCCAGACCGCCTGGACCGCCGCCTTCAAGGCGCAGGCCAGCGGAGTGACGATCAACTACGACAAGTCGCAGGGTTCCGGCGGTGGCGTGACCAACTTCCTCTCCGGTAGCTACGACTTCGCCGGTTCGGACGCGGCCCTCAAGCCCGAGCAGTACACGGCCGGCAAGACCCTGTGCGCCGGCGGCGCGCCGATCGACCTGCCCGCGTACCTCTCGGGTGTCGCGCTGGTCTACAACCTGTCCGGTGTCACCGACCTGAAGCTGAGCTCCGCCACCGTCGCGAAGATCTTCACGCTGCAGATCAAGACCTGGAACGACCCGGCGATCGCCGCGGACAACGCGGGCGTCACCCTTCCGTCGACGCCCATCACGGTCGTCACCCGTTCCGACGGCTCGGGCACCACGGCCAACTTCACGAAGTACCTCAGCGACACCCAGAAGAGCATCTTCACGGTCGCCCCGACCAACGCCTGGCCGATCCCCGGCACGAGCGGCCAGCAGGGCGGCTCCGGCGTTGTGGCGGCAGTGACCGCCGGTGCGGGCACGATCGGCTACGCCGACCAGAGCTCGGTCGGCAAGCTCGCCCAGGCGAAGATCCAGGTCGGAACCGGCAAGGACTTCGTCGCGTACTCGGCCGCCGGCGCCACCGCCGCGTTCGACGCCGCTGCGAGCACGCAGGCGCAGGGCGACGGTGACATGACCCAGGTGATCGACTACTCGAAGATCACCGACAAGTCGGCGTACGCCATCCCGCTGCTGAGCTACATCATCACCTGCACCGTTCACAAGGACGCCGCGCAGGGCACGCTGACCAAGGCGTACCTCGGATTCCTCGAGAGCACCCTGGGCCAGGCCGTTGCCGCGAAGAACGCCGGCTCGGCTCCTCTTCCGGATTCGGTCCTGAAGGACGCGCAGAAGAGCATCGCGCTCATCAAGTAGGTAACCATCACCCGGCCGCAGGCCATATCCTGCTGCCAACCGGTCACGTCGGCGCGACGGCACCCTGAGCGAGAAAGCCATCAGTGAGTACTCCCACAACTGGTTCCCCCGCAACAGGTGCGTCGCCCGGCGTGACCGTTCGCCGTTCTTCTGGCCGGCCGAAGGGCCGGCCAGAAGACCGCATCTTCTTCGGCCTGAGCATCGGCTCGGCGAGCTTGATCATGGTGATCCTCGCCGCCGTCGCGCTCTTCTTGATCGTCAAGGCGATGCCCGCCATCGTGGCGAGCTGGCAGACGCCCGACCTCGCGGGCGGCACCACAGCGGGCAATGACAACTTCTGGGAATACGTCGGCCCGCTGGTCTGGGGCACCGTCTGGGTGTCGGCCATCGCGCTGGTGATCGGCGCGCCGATCGCGATCGGAATCGCCCTCTTCATCTCGCACTACGCGCCGCGCCGGCTCGCCGGACCGCTCGGCTATCTGGTCGACCTCCTCGCCGCGGTGCCTTCTGTGGTGTTCGGACTCTGGGGCATCTTCGTCATCCGGCCGTTCCTTCTGCCGCTCGAGCAGTGGCTCAACGATCATCTGAACTGGATCCCGGTCTTCGCCGGACCCCGGACAAGCACCGGCTCGACGATCCTCGCCGGGGCCGTCGTGCTGGCCGTGATGATCCTGCCGATCATCTCGTCGATCTCGCGAGAGATCTTCCTGCAGACCCCGCGTCTGCACGAAGAGGCCGCGCTCGCACTCGGCGCGACCAAATGGGAGACCATCCGGCTGGCGGTCTTCCCCTACGCGCGCTCGGGTGTGGTGAGCGCGGTCCTGCTCGGACTGGGGCGCGCCCTCGGCGAGACCATGGCGATCGCCCTGATCATCTCGCCCTCGCTCAAGTTCTGGGTCAACATCCTCACCGATAGCCAGAACTCCCAGACCATCGCGGCCAACCTGGCGCTCAACTTTCCGGAGTCGAACGAGCTGCAGCGCGAGGCCCTCATCGGCACCGGCCTCATGCTGTTCGTCATCTCGCTGGCCGTGAACTTCGTCGCGCGCGGCATCATCACCCGGACCGGGCGGGGCGCCAAGCGCCGCAAGCTCGCCGGCACGCCACTGGTGGACACCTCGATCCCAGGGGACCCGACGGCGGATGCCGCAGTCGAATCCATCGTGGCGGTCGAGACGCTTTCGCCCGCGACCCGCGTCAGAAGGGATGGTGCGGAGTGACCACCACCGCCGTGACGAAACCCCTCGAACCGCGCTCCCCGCAGGGCAACAGCCTGACCAGCGGGCAACTGCCTCGCCTGTTCGAGCTGTACGCCCTGATCGGCTCGCTGGTCGTGGTGGGCGGCGCCTTCATGCTGATGGGGTTCAACCTCATCGGCGACGGTCTGGTCGGATGGCTGGTCGTCACCGCCATCGTCTACCTGATCGCGGTCGGCGTGTTTGCCAGCATCGTCGAGAACCGTCGTCGGGCCACGGATCGCGTCGTGCGCGGCATCGTGATCGTCGCGTTCCTGCTCGCCTTCATCCCGCTGGTGTCGACGCTGGGTACCGTCGTCGTTCGCGGCATCGGGGCGCTCAACTGGAACTTCATCTCTCAGAGCACCGGCTCGCACTTCGACCCGAGCACGCTGGTGGTCACCACCACCCAAGGCGCTCTGCAGTCGATCGTCGGAACGCTCGAGGTCACCGGCATCGCGGCCCTGATGTCCGTGCCGATCGGCCTGTTGACCGCGATCTACCTCGTCGAGTACGCGCGGCCGACGCAGTGGATGGCCCGCACCGTGACGTTGCTCGTCGACGTGATGACCGGCATCCCGTCGATCGTCGCCGGCCTGTTCGCCTTCTCGCTCTTCACGATCATCGTCGGGCCGAAAGCCTTCAGCGGCTTCTCGGCCTCGGTCGCCCTGTCGGTGCTGATGATCCCGATCGTCGTGCGATCCAGCGAAGAGATGCTCAAGCTGGTCTCGTCCGAGCTGCGCGAGGCCTCCTACGCGCTCGGTGTCACCAAGTTCGCCACGATCACGCGCATCGTGCTGCCCACCGCCGTCGCAGGCCTCGTGACCGGCATCATGCTGGCCATCGCGCGGATCATCGGCGAGACCGCTCCGATCTTCATCGCCGCGAGCTTCACGAACGACCTCAACACCAACCCCTTCAACGGCCCGATCAGCACCTTGGCGGTCGGGGCGTACACGCTCTACAAGTTCCCGGGCACCGACATCCCTGCGTCGGTGAACGCCGCATGGGGCAACGCGCTGCTGCTGGTGATCCTGGTCGTCATCCTCAACCTCATCGCGCGCATCGTCGCCCGCGTCTTCGCCCCCAAGGGACTGCGCTGACGCGCCCCGCCCCATCCGCCCCTGAACCAGCCCGACGAAACGGAACACCGTGTCCAAGCGCATCGAGGTCAATGACCTCAACGTCTACTACAGCGACTTCCTCGCCGTCGAGGGGGTGTCGATCACGATCGAGCCCCGCACGGTGACCGCGCTGATCGGCCCGAGCGGATGCGGCAAGTCCACCTTCCTGCGCACGCTCAACCGGATGCACGAGGTGATCCCGGGCGGCCACGTCAAGGGCGAGGTCATCATCGACGGCAACGACCTCTACGCGCCGGGCGTAGATCCCGTGCTGGTGCGCCGGCAGGTGGGCATGGTGTTCCAGCGCGCGAACCCGTTCCCGACCATGTCGATCGCCGACAACGTGCTGGCCGGCGTCCGGCTGAACAACCGCAGGATGTCGAAGTCCGATGGCGAGGAACTCATCGAGAAGTCGCTCAAGGGCGCCAACCTCTGGAACGAGGTCAAAGACCGGCTGTCGCTGCCGGGATCCGGCCTCTCGGGCGGCCAGCAGCAGCGCCTGTGTATCGCGCGTGCGATCGCGGTGTCACCGGATGTCCTGCTCATGGACGAGCCGTGCTCGGCCCTCGACCCGATCTCGACGCTCGCGATCGAAGACCTCATCGAGGAGCTCAAGCAGGAGTACACGATCGTCATCGTCACGCACAACATGCAGCAGGCCTCGCGGGTCAGCGACAAGACCGCGTTCTTCAACATCGCAGGAGCCGGCAAGCCTGGCAAGCTGATCGAGTACGACGACACGACCACGATGTTCTCGCGCCCGAACGTGCAGGCGACCGAGGACTACGTGTCGGGCAAATTCGGATAGGAGCGGATTCGGGGGAGTCCTCTCCCGACTCGCCACCGGAACCAGTATCAGGACCGGCGGCGGATCGAATACCGATGCTCGGGGCGACCGGTTCGCCCGTACTGCAGCTCCAGGGCAATCGCACCGCTCTGTTCGAGTTGGGTGAGCGAGCGTTGAGCCGTGGCCCGGCTCATCCCGAGGCCCTGCGCGATGTCGGTCGCCGAGAGCCCGGTGCCACTGGATGCCAGAGCGTCATAGACGACCTGGAGCGTCGGGGCGAGTCGGCTGAGTTCTGGCCGCACCGGAGGGGTCCGCGGCGGACGCAGCAGATCGAAGATCCGGTTGATGTCGCCCTGGGTCGCCTCGTCCGGGAGGTCCTCGATGTGTGCTGCGGCTTCGCGGAACGCGGCGAGATGGTCAGCGAGTTCGGCGAAGCTGAACGGTTTGACCAGGTAGTGCGTCACCCCGAGGCGTAGGGCCGATCGCACGTTGTCGACATCGTTTGCCGCGGAGATGACGATGGCCGCGGGCGGCGACGGGCGTCGCAGCATCTCCTGAAGAGTGCGAAGTCCGTCGACGTCCGGCAGATAGATGTCCATCAGGACCAGATCCGGATGAAGGCGGCCTGCCATCTCCAAAGCCTCTGCCGCGGTATGGGCCTCTCCGACCACGCTGAATCCGGGGACCCGCTGGACCAGGGCGACATGCAGCGAAGCGACGCGGTAGTCATCGTCGACCACGAGCACGGTCAGGGGCTCGCCGGTCATGGAAGCCGCTCCAGCGCCGGAAGGGGAGCGAGAGGCAGCACCACGGTGAAGACAGCTCCCGGCCCATCGCCGACGGTGATCGACCCGCCGAAGCGTCTCACCGTCGTGTCGACCAGCGACAAGCCGAGCCCGATGTGGCGCACGACCGCGCCCCGCTTCGTCGTGTAGCCGTTGTTGAAGATCTGCGGGATCTCACCATCGCGCAGCCCTGGGCCGTTGTCGCGCACCGAGAGCACAAGGGATTCCGGGGCTTCGACCACGCTCACGGTGACGCGTCGAGGCGGCCGGCTGTCGGCGAGCGCATCGAAGGCGTTGTCGATCAGGTTTCCGAGAATGGTGGTGAGAGCCTGCACGTGCCCGGGAACTTCAGACAGGCTGCTCTCGGATGCGATGGTGAGGTCGATCCCGCGCTCGTGGGCCTCCGCCGCTTTGCCGAGCAGCAGGCCGACCACCTGCGGCGCCGCGATGTGGGTCCTGAGCGTCTGGTCGAAGTCGGCCGTGCTCCCGCGGATCTCCTGGATGTACTCGAGGGCCTCCTCGGGGCGGTCCAGTTCGAGCAGACCCGCGATGGCGTGCAAGCGGTTGGAGAACTCGTGCTGCTGCGCGCGCAGGGACTCGATGAAGCTGCGCTCGCCGTCCAGCTCGCGCGTGAGGGCCTCGAGGTTCGTGCGGTCCTGAAGGGTGATGACGGCACCGTGCGGTC
>Ga0070672_100002267_pt1 | contig 12136 bp, 8 predicted proteins | sample KBSM13metaG_FD_66151 | JGI IMG/M metagenome (GOLD analysis project Ga0070672, IMG submission 66151) | Miscanthus rhizosphere microbial communities from Kellogg Biological Station, Michigan, USA - KBS M1-3 metaG | ecosystem: Host-associated > Plants > Roots > Rhizosphere > Soil ... | reverse complement strand
CGGCGGCGCTCGAACGAGGCAAGGAGCCCCGCGATGTCGAAGAAGTCCTACCCCTATTACCTCGCCAACCGCCCGGTCGCGCCGAACCGCGACCTCGAGGTCCTCGACAAGTACACCGGCAAGCCCGCCTGCCGGGTGGCGCTCGCCGATGCGAAGGCGATCGATGCGGCCATCGACGCCGCGGTCGCCTCGCAACGGGCGCTCGCGGCGTTCGCGCCCGACCAGCGCCAGGCCGTGCTCGAACATTGCGTGGCGCGGTTCACCGAGCGCAAGGAGGAACTCGCGCTCGCACTGTGCATGGAAGCCGGAAAGCCCATCCGCGACGCGCGCGGCGAAGTGACGCGCCTGATCGACACCTTCCGCATCGCCGCGGGCGAGGCCGTGCGCATCGGCGGCGAGGTGCTCGAAATGGCGATCACGCCGCGCACGCGCGGCTATCGCGGCTTCGTCAAGCGCGTGCCGATCGGACCGTGCTCGTTCATCAGCCCGTTCAACTTCCCGCTCAACCTCGTCGCGCACAAGGTCGCGCCCGCGATCGCCGCGGGCTGCCCGTGGGTGCTCAAACCGGCTTCGCGCACGCCGGTGGGTGCGCTGATCATCGGCGAGGTGCTTGCCGAAACGGACTTGCCGGCGGGCAGTTTCTCGATCCTTCCCTGCCATCGCGACGGCGCCGACCTGTTCACGACCGACGAGCGCTTCAAGCTGCTCTCGTTCACGGGCTCGGCCGCGGTCGGCTGGGACCTCAAGGCGCGCGCCGGCAAGAAAAAGGTCGTGCTCGAACTGGGCGGCAACGCGGCCTGCATCGTCGACGCCGACCAGGCCGGCGAGCTCGACCGCGTGGTCGAGCGCCTCGTGTTCGGCGCGTTCTACCAGTCCGGACAAAGCTGCATCAGCGTCCAGCGCGCGTTCGCGCACGCCTCGCTGTACGACGCCCTGCGCGGCCGGCTCGTGAAGGCGGCGAAGGCGCTCAAGGCGGGCGATCCGCGCAAGGAAACGACCTTCATCGGGCCGATGATCGACGAAGCCGCCGCGACCAAGCTCGAAGGCTGGATCCGCGACGCCGTCGCCGGCGGCGCGCGGGTGCTGTGCGGCGGCACCCGGCGCGGCGCGATGCTGCAGGCGACCGTGCTCGAGGGCGTGCAGCGCGGCGCGGCGATCGAGGCGGAGGAGGCGTTTGGCCCGGTCGTGCTGATCGAACCGTTCGAGGACTTCGAGGAAGCGCTGGCGCGCGTCAACGCGAGCCGCTATGGCCTGCAGGCCGGCGTGTTCACCCACGACCTGCGCCGCGCGATGCGCGCCTGGGACGTGCTGGAGGTCGGCGGCGTGATCGTGGGCGACGTACCCAGCTGGCGCGTCGACCACATGCCCTACGGCGGCGTGAAGGACTCCGGGCTCGGACGCGAAGGCGTGCGCTACGCGATCGAGGACATGACCGAGCCGCGGCTGCTCGCGATCCGGGACGCGTGAACGCGGCACGCCACGGATGACCTCCGGCACAGGCGGCCTCGCACAGCCGTGCGGATGATCGGAGCATGGCAATCCTGCGGCGGCGCGCGCGCTGGCTCGGCATGGCCGGCGCCGCCGGCATCGCGCTCGCACGCCTGGCATTCGCGGCCGAATCACCGGCACCCGTGGTTCCCGGCACGATCGCGCCGATCGCCTTCGACCGCTATTCGCCGCTCGCCGAAAGCAACGAAATCCTGCGCAGGACCTCCACGCCGATCGCCGCCGCGAAGGTGTTCGACTACCTGCATGCCAATGAGGAACGCCTCCCCGACCAGGGCGTGAAGCTCGCCGACGAACGCTTCTGGATCTACGTGCCGCGGAGCGAGCCTCCGCCGGCCGGCTACGGTCTGTTCGTGTTCGTCCCGCCGTGGGACGGCGGCTCGGTGCCGCAGGAATGGCGGCGCGTCTTCGACAAGTACGGGCTCATCTACGTCGCCTCGCAGCATTCGGGCAACGACGAACCGATGCTGTGGCGGCGCATGCCGCTGGCGTTGCACGCGGTCGAGAACGTGCGGTCGCGCTACCCGGTCGATCCGTCGCGCATCTACATTTCAGGGTTTTCCGGAGGCTCGCGCACCGCGATGCGCCTCGCACTGACGTACCCGGACGTGTTCCGTGGCGCGGTGCTCAACTCCGGCAGCGACCCCTTCGGCGTGCCCGGCATCGCGGTACCGCCGGGCGACCTGTTCCGCCTGTTCCAGGAGCGCAGCCGCATGGTCGTGGTCTCGGGCACCGAGGACCTGTTCATCGATGCGCGCGATGCGGCGATGTTCGACGCCGCCGACCGCCTGTGCGTGTTCGGGCTCGACCGCCAGCCGATGCTGCACACGAGCCATGCGCTGATGCGCCCGGTCATGCTCGATCGCGCGCTCGAATGGCTCGAGCGTCCGGATCCGCGTGCCAGCCGGCATGCCGAAGCGCTTGCGCGCTGCCGCGCCGGCGTCGATGCGAAAATCGCCGAAGGGCTCGGCCACGTGCGCGACCTGCTTGCGCAGGGACGGAAGACGCAGGCTGGGGAGGCCTTGTCGAAGATCGACCAGGCCTACGGGGGTCTGGCCGCGCCGCAATCGGTCGAGCTCGCGCGGCAGGTGCTCGCGAAATGAGGTCCTGCCCGTTCACGCGTCCGCGCTGCTCCGGGTAACCCCGCGCCCGGCGAGCCGGCGTTGCTAGGGCATCACCCACGAAGGAGCCCTCCCATGCAACGCAACCGCCTGGCCCTGATCATCGCGGTGTGCATCGCCGCCGCCGCGTGCACCACCACCCGCACCACCGACTCGGACCATCCCGCCAGGACCGATCCGGGTCGTGTCGCATCCGCCCGCGCATCCGCGGACAAGCTCGCGAGGGAGAAGGACGAAGGCATCGCAGCACAGGGCGGCAAGCGGCAGGGTCGCGACCAGTCCGCCGCGGATGCGAAGAAGAACGAAGTCCAGGCCGCTGTCGCGGCCGCCGAAGGCGACGTGGCACAACGCTCCGACGGAACATCGACGACTCCGGTCGCCACGGAGGAATACCGGCCGATGGAGAAGACGTCCGCGCCCGTGGCGGCGCCCAAGCCGTCTGCCCGCAACCTCGATCGTGTCGAGGTCGCCGGTTCGCCCATCAAGCGTGCCGTCGATGCGGAGCCGAGCTCGCCCGTGACGACGCTCACGCGCAGCGACATGCCGGTGCCCGGCATCGTCGCATCGCAGCCGATGGCGGCGCCTCCGCCTCCGCAGGCCGGCTGGAACCCCGCCCAGGCCGTCTCCGCCGGCGAACGCTATGCCGCGCACGACGACAATCCCTTGCAGCGCACGGCCGAGAACCCGGTCTCCACGTTCTCGATCGACGTCGACACCGGCAGCTACTCCAACGTGCGCCGCATGCTCACCGAGGGCCAGCGGCCGCCGGCGAGCGCCGTGCGCGCCGAGGAGATGATCAACTACTTCGACTACGCCTACCCTGCCCCGACCTCGCGCGAGGTGCCGTTCCGCGTGACGACCGAAATGGCGCCCACGCCGTGGAACCCGAAGCACACGCTGCTGCAGGTCGGCATCAAGGGCTACGTCGTGCCGCCGGAGAAGATCCCGGCCGCGAACCTCGTGTTCCTGATCGACACGTCGGGTTCGATGGACGAACCGAACAAGCTGCCGCTGCTCAAGCAGGCCTTCGCGCAGCTCGTGCCGCAGCTGCGCGCGCAGGACCGCGTCGCGATCGTCGTGTACGCCGGTTCGGCCGGCCTCGTGCTGCCGTCGACGCCGGGCAACCACCATGCCGAGATCCTCGCCGCGCTCGACCGCCTGCAGGCCGGCGGCTCGACCAACGGCGGCGCCGGCATCGGCCTGGCCTACGCGATCGCGCAGGCTTCCTTCATCAAGGGCGGCGCGAACCGGATCGTCCTGGCCACCGACGGCGACTTCAACGTCGGCGTCTCGGACACCGGCTCGCTCAAGGAAATGGTGGCGAAGGAGCGCGAGAGCGGCATCGCGCTGACCACGCTCGGCTTCGGCGAAGGCAACTACAACGACACCATGGCCGAGCAGCTCGCCGACATCGGCGACGGCAACCACGCCTACATCGACACGCTGAACGAGGCGCGCAAGGTGTTCGTCGAGGAGATGAGCGCAACGATGCTCACGATCGCCAAGGACGTGAAGATCCAGGTGGAGTTCAACCCGGCCGTCGTCTCCGAATACCGCCTGATCGGCTACGAGGACCGCACGCTGCGCCGCGAGGATTTCAACAACGACAAGGTCGACGCCGGCGAGATCGGCGCGGGCCACAACGTCACCGCGCTGTACGAACTGACCCTGGTGGGTTCCGGCGGCGACAGCGTCGATCCGCTGCGCTACGCGAAGGCGCTGTTCGCCGCCGGCAACAGCAGCGAGGTCGGCCTGCTGCGGCTGCGCTACAAGCAGCCCGATGCGACCCGCAGCAAGCTCATCGAAACGCCGCTGAGGCGCGAGCAGATCGCCTCCACCGCGAGCCCGCGCCTGCGCTTCGCCGCCGCGGTCGCCGCCTACGCCGACAAGCTGCGCGGCGGCACCCACCTCGACGGCTTCGGCTGGGATGCGATCGACCGGCTCGCGCGCGGCACCGGCGGCGTCGACCGCTGGGGCTACCGCGCCGAGTTCGAGCAGCTCGTCGAACGTGCCCGCGCGCTCGACGAGGGCAGCACGCCGGTCGCGACGGCGCGCTGACCGGACGCACGATGCGCCATGCACAACCAGCGGTCACGGGAAGCGCGCTGCCGGGGAGCGCGCCTGCTTCAGTCGAGCGAACCGGGCGCCGGCGCCGGATGCGCGAACAGGAAGCCCTGCCCGAGCCGGCAGCCGAGCTGGTCGAGCACCTCGCATTGCGCCTCGGTCTCGATGCCCTCGCCGACCACGTCGATGTCGAGCGAATTGGCCAGCGCGAGGATCGCGCGCACGACCGACTCGCTGCCCTTGCCGTCGGCGATGATGAGGTCGGCGACGAAGGAGCGGTCGATCTTGAGCGCCTTGATCGGGAACCGGTGCAGGTAGGACAGCGCCGAATAGCCGGTGCCGAAGTCGTCGAGCTGCGCCGACACGCCGGCGTCGCGCAGCTGCTCGAGGGTGTTCAGCACCGACGCGGAATTGTCGAGCAGCGCGCCCTCGGTGAGCTCGATGCGCAAGCGCCCGGGCCGGATGCCGTGCTGACGCGCGAGCGCGAGCAGGCGCGGCGCGAGGTCGGGCGTACGGAAGTGGCGCGGCGAGACGTTGATGCTCACGTAGCACGTCTCGCCGGCGACCCGCTTGAAGCGCCGGCAGGTCTCCTCGAACATCAGCCAGTCGATCTGCTCGATCAGGCCGCTGTCCTCGGCGACGTTGAGGAACTCGATCGGCAGCAGCACCCCGCGCTCGTCGTGCTTCCAGCGCAGCAGCGCCTCGTAGCCGACGACCTCGCGGTCGTGCAGGCGGACGATCGGCTGGAAGTACGGGACGAAGTCGTTGCCGTCGATCGCGCGGCGCAGGTCGCTCTCGAGGTCGTGCACGCGCAGCGCCTCGAAGCGCAGCGCCTCGTCGAACAGCTCGTAGCGGCTGCGGCCCTTGTTCTTCGCGCGGTACATCGCGACGTCGGCGTCGCGCAGGATCTCCTCGGGACGGCGATAGGTCGGGCTGACCATCGCGATGCCGACGCTCGCCGAGGTGAACAGCTCCTTCCCCGCGACCGTGATCGGCGCCGACAGCGCGGAGATGATGCGCTGCGCGACCTCGCAGGCCTCGGCCGAGGTCTTGATGTCCTCGACCAGCACCGAGAACTCGTCGCCGCCCAGGCGCGCGACGGTGTCGGGCAGGCGCACGGCGCCGGCGATCAGGCGGCTGGCCTGCTTGAGCAGCTCGTCGCCGACCAGGTGGCCGACCGAATCGTTGACGACCTTGAAGCGGTCCAGGTCGAGGAACAGCACCGCGAAGCCGCGCTCCGGGTCGCGCTGGAACGCCGCCATCGCGCGCTGCATGCGGTCGAGCAGGCGGGTGCGGTTCGGCAGGCCGGTGAGCGCGTCGTGCAGGGCCTGGTGGGTCAGCGATTCCTCGGCGCGCTCGCGCTCGGCGATCTGGCCGCGCAGCTTGCGGTTCGCGTTCGCGAGCTCGCGCGTGCGCTCCTCGACGCGCCGCTCGAGTTCGGCGTACGCCGCCTTGAGGTTGTCCTGCGCGCGCTTGCGCAGCAGGCCGCTGGCGATGTGGAACGAGACGAAGGTCAGCAGTTCCTGGTCGCGCTCGGTGAAGATCACGTCGTGCGTGTAGCTCTGCACGGTGATCACGCCGACGGTCTTCTCGTCGCGCAGAAGCGGCACGCCGAGCCAGCACACCGACCGCGCGCCGTAGCTGATGACCTCGCCAGCCTTGATCAGGCGGTCGATCGCGGCGCGGTCGGCGAGCAGCGGCTTGCCGGTGCGCAGCACGTAGTCGGTGAGGCCGCGGCCGAGCTTGCGCGGCTGCCATTCGGTGTCGCGCTCGTCGACCGCGTACTGGAAGACGATCTCGTCGCCGTCCTCGGACAGCAGGGCGATGTAGAAGTTGCGCGCGTACAGCAGCTCGCCGACCTCCCGGTGCACCGCGGTGTAGAACTCCTCGAGGGTGTCGGCCGCGATCGACAGCTCGGCGATCTTGTACAGCGCGCGCTGCAGGTGCTCGGCGCGCTGCCGCTCGACGATCTCCGATCGCAGCTCGAGGTTGGCCATCGCCAGCTCGCGGGTGCGCTCGAACACGCGCCGTTCGAGTTCGGACTGCTGCTGCTTGCGGTCGAGCGCGGTCAGGATGTGCTGCGCGACGTACGAGAGCAGCGTGCGGTCCTCGTCGTCGTAGCCGACGCTGGCGTCGTAGCTCTGCACCACGATCGCGCCGCGCACCTTGTCCTCGCCGAGCATCGGCACGCCGAGCCAGGCGCAGCTCTCCGGCCCGTGCTCGTCGTCGTACTCGAGCCCGAGCTGGCGGCTGAGCACGTCGGACGGCCCCATCAGCGGCCGGCCGTGGCGGATCAGGCCGACGGTGAGGCTGTTGGGCAGCGCCTCGAGCGGGATCTCCATGTCCGGGTCGGAATCGAACGGATCGAGCGTGTCGGCGAAGTACAGGAAACGCAGCACGTCCTTGGCGTCGTCGTACAGCGCGATGTAGAAGTTCTCGGCGTACATCAGCCCGCCGACGATCTGATGCAGGCCGCGCAGCATCTTCGGCATTTCCATCTGCGCGCTGGCCATGTCGGCGATCGCGTAGAGGGCGCTCTGCAGCTTCTCGGCCTTCTGCAGCCGCAGCACGCGGGCATTGAGGTGCGAGCGCTCGAGCAGCGCGGCGCCGAACAGGTGCGCGCGGTCGATCAGCCGGGTCCAGTCGTGCGGCGGCTGGTCGGGGTCGATCTCGATCGCAAGCGCGAGCCAGCTGTCGACCTGCTCGATGCGCCACGCGGCCGCGATGCCCGCGCCGCGGCTGTGCACCGGCCCGTCGGGCTGCGCGATCGCGCGCTCGAGCAGCGCCTGGACTTCGGCCGAGGTGCCGCCGCTGCGCCATTCCGAACGCTGGCCGCCGAGGCTCCAGGTGAGCACGAGCTGGCGGAAGCACGGGAACGTGCGCGCGCGATCGGCCAGAGCTTGTCCCAGGTCGCTCATCGGTCCCAGGCCGGGCAGGCTCAGCGACGCGACCGGCTCCGGAAAGGCCAAGCTCATGTTCTGTGATCGTTGCATTTACCGGGTAAACCGTCGGCTTGCCACCAGCATAGCAATGCCGGCCCACCGCGTGGGCTCCGCCGGTCGGCGCACCGCGCGGAGGGAGAGCTGGCCGGGGGCCATCGCCAGGCGGGTTTCGACGGATCAATTCCAGCGGAAGGCGCGTTCACGTAGGCTGTCGCGCATGGACGCCGAACCCACCGACGAGTCGCTGATGATGGCCTATGGCCGCGGCGACACCGGCGCGTTCGAAATGCTCTATGCCCGGCACCGCGGCGGCCTGTTCCGTTACCTGGTGCGGCACGTGCGGCAGCAGGCGCTCGCCGAGGAGTTCTTCCAGGACGTCTGGAGCCGCCTGATCGCCGCGCGCGAGCGCTACCGGCCGGAGGCGAAGTTCACGACCTGGCTCTACCAGATCGCCAGCAATCGCCTGACCGACCACTGGCGCGCGCAGGGCCGCCATGGGACATTCGTCGAGGACGGCGCCGAGCGCGCCGAACGCGAGCCCGATCCGTCGACGCCCGACCATGAATTGTCCGCATTCGAGCAGCGCCGGCGCCTGCAGATGGCGCTGGAGGAGCTGCCGCCCGACCAGCGCGAGGCCGTCCTCCTGCGACTGGACCGGGAGCTTGGGTTGGAGGAAATCGCCCAGATAACGGGGGTAGGACGCGAAACCGTCAAGTCCCGGTTGCGTTATGCGATGGACAAGTTGCGCGCGAGGTTGGGCTCGTCATGACCCAGGTACCGAACATGCCGCCGAATGCACCGCCCGAGCCGCTCGACGCGGACGAGCGCGAGCTCGCGCGCCTGCTGCGCGCCCTTCCCGCCGCCGCGCCGCCGCCGGAGCTCGACGCGCGGATCCTCGGCGCCGCGCGCCGTGCCGTCCACCGCGCGCAACCCCGCAAGCGTGGCCGCGGGTGGCTGGTCGGCCTGGGCACCGCGGCCAGCGCCCTGCTCGCGCTCGGGCTGTTCGTGCGCATGCACCGTGCGAACGACACGATGTACACGCTCCCTTCCGACGCGATGAACGAGACGCCCGTGCACGCGCCGATGCCCGGCGGCGAGACGCGCGCCGCGAAGGAACAAGGACGTTCCGCCACCGCGGCGAATGCCGCCGAAGACACCGACGCGGCACCGGCCGCGGCGCCACCCGAGGCGATGCCGGGCGCGAACGCCGAAAGGAATCGCGAGGCGCCGATGGCTGCCGGGGCGCCCGCGCCTGCCGAACAGCAGGCCGAACGGCAGCAGGCACAGGGCATCCTGCAGCCGTCCGATGCGAAGGCCGTCGCCGCGAAGCAGGCGCCCAACGCCTTCCCCGAGGCGGCCGCCGCGCCCAAGCCGTTGCCGCCGCCCCCGCCCGCCCCGGTCCTCGCGAACCAGCCCGCCATGGCGCCGCCGGCCGCGCCCGTGCCCGCAAGGCCGGCGGCAACCGAGGAGCGGAAGGCCGAATACGGGTACATCGGCCAACGCGACGAATCGGCAGCAAGCGCAAGCGGCGCGCTCAAGAAGGACGCCCGCGGCCAGGCGAACGCCGTGGCGGCGGACAAGACGTCCGCGGCACCAGCCGCCGCGCAGGTCGCCGGCGGCAAGGATGCGCGCGCGCTCGATCGCGTCGACGTCACCGGTTCCCGCATCAAGCGCGCGGTCGACACCGAACCCACCCAGCCCGTCACGACGCTCACCCGGAGCGACATCTCGCCGGCGGACGATGCAGCGACGCAGGCGCAGGCCTGGAAGGCCAAACCGGCGAGCGCCGCCTCCACCGGCAGCGCCGATCGCGAAAGCGCCGAAGGCTATGGCACGCGTCGGACGCCTGCGGTCAACGACGAGCCGGAGTCGAACGACGGCGAAAAGGTCAAGCTCAACGCCTCCATCGAAGCCGACATGGCGCTGCCGCCGGCGAAGTGGATCGCGCGGATCCGCGCGCGGCTGCACGCCGGCTACCGCGAAGGCGCCCGCGAAAGCCTGCGGCGTTTCCAGGCGCACTATCCGGACGAGGACATCCCCGCCGACCTGCAGCCGCTGCTGAAATGAGCTGGCCGCGATGAGCCGCTGTACGCTCGCCGCCCCGGCGCGCTTCGAATCGCTGGTGAAAAAGAGCCGCTTCCTCGCGCGCGCCGCGCCGCTGGAAGACCCTGTGCAGGCGGCGGGGTTCCTGGCATCCGTCCACGAAGCGGATGCGACACACAATTGCTGGGCCTGGCGGGTCGGCGAAGCCTACCGGTCGTCCGACGACGGCGAGCCCGCGGGCACGGCGGGCCGGCCCATCCTCGCGGCGATCGATTCGCAGGGTCTCGACCGCGTCGTCGTCGTGGTCGCGCGCTGGTTCGGCGGCATCAAGCTCGGCGCGGGCGGGCTGGTCCGCGCCTACGGCGGCGCGGCGTCCGAATGCCTGCGCACAGGCGCGCGCGTCGCGTTGGTCGAACGGACGCGTGCGACCCTGGCCTGCGGCTTCGAGCACGTCGGCACCGCACACCAGCTCGCGGCGCAGTTCGGCGCGGTCAAGCGCGACGAGGCTTTCTCGGGGGACGGCCTGCGGCTCGACCTCGACGTGCCCCGCGAGCGCCTGCAAGCATTGCAATCGGCCTTGCGCGACGCCACCAGGGGTCAGGCCCGCCTCGAGGAAGCCACCGGATGAACCAGGCCGTGACCGACCCGCCCGCCACCGCGGAAGCGCCCGCCACGACGGCTCGCTCGCGCCTGCTGCCGTTGCGGTCGCTATGGCCGTACGTGCGTCGTTATCCGAAGCTCATCGCCGGCTGGCTCGGTTTCCTCGCGCTCTCGTCGAGCTCGACCCTGGTGCTGCCGGTCGCGGTGCGATTCATGGTCGATCGCGGCTTCAGCCATGCCGCGGGCGCCTCGATCGATCCCTGGTTCGGGCTGCTGCTCGGCGTGGCCCTGGTCATGGCCGTCGCGACCGCGGGTCGCTTCTACTGCGTGAGCCTGCTCGGCGAGCGGGCCGTTTCCGACCTGCGGCGCGACCTCTACGACCGCCTGATGCACCAGGACATGTCCTTCTACGAACGCACGCGCAGCGGCGAGCTGGTCTCTCGCCTGTCCGCGGATACCGAACTGCTGCGCACCGTGGTCGCCTCGAGCATGTCGATCGCCCTGCGCAGCACGATCACCGTGCTCGGCGCGGCGACCATGCTCGCGGTGACGAGCCCACGCCTCGCCGGCATCGCCGCGATCGGCATTCCGCTCGTGATCCTGCCGATCGTGCTGTTCGGCCGCAAGGTGCAGGGCATGTCGCGCGACAGCCAGGACCGCATCGCCGACGCCAACGCGCGCGCCGGCGAGACCCTCAACGCGATGCACACGGTGCAGAGCTACGCGCGCGAGAACCACGAGAGCGCGCGCTTCGCGAGCGCCGTGGACAACGCCCTGCGCGCCGCGCGCCGGCGCGTGCGCACGCAGGCGGCGCTGACCGCTTCGGTGATCACCTTGGTGTTCGGCGCGATCGTCGCCGTGCTCTGGATAGGCGCGCACGATGTGATCAACAACGTGATGTCGGCCGGCACGCTGCTTCAATTCGTGTTCTACGCGGTGTTCGGCGCCGGCTCGGTCGGCGCTCTCAGCGAGGTCTGGGCCGAGGTGCAGCGCGCGAGCGGCGGCATGGGGCGCATCAACGAGCTGCTCGCCGAGGTGCCGCGCATCGCCGCGCCCGCATCGCCGCGCACCCTGCCGCACGCGGGTTCCAGCGCGGCCGGAGCGATCGCGTTCGAGCACGTCCGCTTCCACTACCCCGCGCGCCCGGACAAGCCCGCGCTCGAGGACTTCTCGCTGACCGTGCGCCTCGGCGAAACGGTCGCGCTCGTCGGCCCTTCGGGCGCCGGCAAGAGCACGGTGTTCCAGCTGCTGCTGCGCTTCCACGATCCGGATTCGGGAACCGTGCGCATGGAAGGCATCGACGTGCGCGAGCTCGACCCGAAGCAGCTGCGCGACCGCATCGCGCTGGTCCCGCAGGATCCGGTCATCTTCGGCGCCGACGCGCTCGAGAACATCCGCTACGGCCGCCTGGACGCGAGCGAGGACGAAGTGATCGCCGCCGCGCGCACCGCCGAGTCGCACGGGTTCCTGAGCGCCCTGCCCGAGGGCTACCGCAGCTTCCTCGGCGAGAAAGGCACGCGGCTGTCCGGCGGCCAGCAGCAGCGCCTCGCGATCGCGCGCGCGGTGCTCAAGGACGCGCCGGTGCTGCTGCTCGACGAGGCGACCAGCGCGCTCGACGCGCAGAGCGAACGCGCGATCCAGCAGGCCCTCGAACGCCTCATGGAAGGCCGCACGACCCTGGTGATCGCCCACCGCCTCGCGACCGTGCTGCGCGCCGACCGCATCGTCGTGCTCGACCACGGCCGCATCGTCGCAGAGGGAACGCACGAACAACTCGTCGCTCGGGGCGGGCTGTACGCGGAACTCGCGCGGCTGCAGTTCGCGGCTTGAGGCGGAACACCGGCTGCTGGGCAGCGGACC
>Ga0070672_100002261_pt1 | contig 12151 bp, 8 predicted proteins | sample KBSM13metaG_FD_66151 | JGI IMG/M metagenome (GOLD analysis project Ga0070672, IMG submission 66151) | Miscanthus rhizosphere microbial communities from Kellogg Biological Station, Michigan, USA - KBS M1-3 metaG | ecosystem: Host-associated > Plants > Roots > Rhizosphere > Soil ... | reverse complement strand
CGGATCGCCGCCGACGAGGGCTTCGCCGTGCTGGCGAAGCAGATTCCGCCGGAGCAGGCCGCGCGCGCGATGGCGCTCAAGATCCCCGGCCTCAACGAGCAGAACGAATACCGCCGCTACTATCCGGGCGCCGACATCTCGGCGCAGATCGTCGGCTTCACGGGCGACAAGGACGCCGGCCAGGAGGGCATCGAGCTCGCGCAGCAGGCGTGGCTCGCGGGCAAGGCGGGCAGCCGCCGCGTGATCATCAACCGCCGCGGCGAGGCGGTGGAGGACGTCGCCGCGATCCGCGCGCCGCAGGCCGGCCGGGACCTCGCGCTGTCGATCGACTCGCGCCTGCAGTACCTCGCGTTTCGCGAGCTGAAGGCCGCGATCGACAAGCACAACGCGAAGGCGGGCGGCCTCGTCGTCATCGACACGCACACGGGCGAGATCCTGGCGCTCGCGAACTGGCCGACGTACAACCCCAACGCGCGCAACAAGGTGGCGCGCGACCGGATGCGCAACCGCGCGCTCACCGACGTGTTCGAGCCCGGCTCGACGATGAAGCCGTTCACGATCGCGACGGCGCTGGAGACGGGCAAGGTCCGCCCCGACACGGTGATCCACACCGAGGCGGGCGCGATGACGATCGGCACGGCGACGATCCACGACGCCCATGCCGCGGGCCCGCTGACCGTCGAGCAGGTGATCCAGAAGTCGTCGAACATCGGCGCCGCGAAGATCGCGCTGTCGATGCCGGCGGAAACGCTGTGGCAGACGTTCTCCGACGCGGGCTTCGGGACGCCGCCGCGCACGGGCTTCCCCGGCGAGGTGGCCGGCCGCCTGCGGCCCGCGAAGACGTGGAAGCCGATCGAGCAGGCGACGATGTCGTACGGCCACGGCCTCTCGGTCAACCTCGTGCAGCTCGCGCGCGCCTACACGATCTTCGCCAACGACGGCGAGCTGAAGCCCGTGACGCTGTTCAAGACGGACGGCCCGGTCGCAGGACGCCCGGTGGTGAGCGCCGCGACCGCGAAGGCCGTGCGCCGCATGCTGGAGATGGCGACGCTTCCCGGCGGCACGGCGCCCAAGGCGCAGGTGCCTGGCTACCGCGTCGCCGGCAAGACCGGCACGGCGCGCAAGCCCGAGGGCCACGCCTACGCGGCGAAGTACGTCGCCTCGTTCGTCGGCTTCGCGCCGGCGTCGAATCCGCGGCTCGTCGTGGCGGTGATGCTGGACGAGCCGCAGGGCGGCGTCTATTACGGCGGCGACGTCGCGGGGCCGGTGTTCTCCAACGTCGTCGGCGCGGCGCTGCGGATGCTCGGCGTGCCGACCGACGCGCCGGTCGACAACGTCGTGCTGCCGCCGCCCGGCACCGAGATCCGCGAGGAGACCTGAGCGTGTCCGCCGTCGCCGACAGCTTCGATGCCGCCGCGGTGCTCGCGGAGATCGGCGTGGCCCCGAAGCGCATCACGAGCGACAGCCGCAGTGTCGACGCCGGCGCGGCGTTCGCCGCCTATCCCGGCACGCACGCCGACGGCCGCGCGTTCATTCCCGACGCCGTCGCGCGCGGCGCGGCCGCCGTGCTGTGGGAACGCCACGGATTCGCGTGGCCGCCGGCGATCGACGTGCCGCAGCGCGGCGTCGACGGTCTCGCCGGCAAGCTCGGCGCGATCGCCAGCGCCGTCTACGGCTATCCGTCGCGCGACCTCTGGATGGTCGGCGTCACCGGTACCAACGGCAAGACGTCCTGCTCGCACTGGATCGCCGAGGCGGCGGAGACGTGCGGCCGGCGCGCCGCCGTCGTGGGCACGCTGGGCAGCGGCCGGCTGGGCGCGCTGGCGCCGGCGCACAACACGACGCCCGACGCCTGCGTGCTGCACGAAGCGCTGGCGCAGTTCCGGCGCGCGGGCGTCGCATGGGTCGCGATGGAAGTGTCGTCGCACGGCCTCGACCAGGGGCGTGTCAACGGCGTCGAGTTCGACGTCGCGCTCTTCACGAACCTCACGCGCGACCACCTCGACTACCACGGCACGATGGCGGCGTACGGGCAGGCGAAGGCCAGGCTCTTCGAGTGGCCGGGTCTCGACGCGGCCGTCATCAACGCCGACGACGCGTTCGGCCAGCGGCTGATCGACGCGGCGCGCGGCGCCGGCCGGCGCGTGATCACGTACGGCTGCGCGAACGCGGACCTCTCCGCCACCGCCATCGCGATGGCGCGCGACGGCCTCGCGCTGTCGGTCGCCTCGCCGTGGGGCAAGGGCACAGTGGAGACGCATGTCGTGGGCACGTTCAACGCCTACAACCTCCTCGGCGTGCTGGGCGTGCTGCTCGCGAGCGGCGTCGCTTTCGACGCCGCGCTCGACGCGCTCGCGACGCTGACGCCCCCGCCCGGCCGGATGCAACGGCAGGGCGGCGGCGCGAAGCCGGCGGTGGTGATCGATTACGCGCATTCGCCCGATGCCCTCCAGCAGGCGCTCGTCGCGTTGCGGCCCGCGGTCGCGGCGGGGCACGAGCTCGTCTGCGTGTTCGGCTGCGGCGGAGACCGCGACAAGGGCAAGCGCCCCGAGATGGGCAACATCGCCGCCACGCTCGCCGACCGCGTCGTCGTGACCACCGACAACCCGCGCGGCGAGGCGCCGGAGGCGATCGCGGCCGACATCGTTCGCGGCATCCGCCAGACGGGCGCGCGGCGCTGGAGCCTCGAGCTCGATCGCGCGGCGGCGATCCGCGGCGCCATCGCGACTGCGGCGCCGGGCGACGTCGTGCTCATCGCTGGCAAGGGCCACGAGACCTATCAGGAAACGCAGGGCGTGCGCGCGCCGTTCTCCGACGCCGCCGAGGCGGCGGCCGCGCTCGCCGGATGGAGCGGCGCATGATGGACACGGCCGCTGCCGCGCGCGCCGTCGCCGGTCGTGCCCTCGGGCCCGCCGCCGTGTTCTCGCGCGTCACGACCGACAGCCGCGCCGTCGCGCCCGGCGATCTCTTCGTGGCGCTCGCCGGCGAGCGCTTCGACGGCCACGACTACGTCGCGGCCGCGCTCGCCGCCGGTGCGGCCGCAGCGCTCGTCGCCGACGACCGCGCCGACGGCATCGAAGGCAGCGTCGTCGCCGTCGCCGATCCGCTCGCGGCGCTCGGCGCGCTCGCCGCGCACTGGCGCGCGCGCTTCGACCTGCCGCTCGCCGCCGTCGTCGGCAGCAACGGCAAGACCAGCACCAAGGAGATGATCGCCGCGATCTTCCGCGAGGCCGCGGGCGCCGACCATGTGCTCGCCACCGCCGGGAATTTCAACAACGCGATCGGCCTGCCGCTGACGCTGCTGCGCCTGCGCGCCGCGCACCGTCTCGCCGCCGTCGAGATCGGGATGAACCATCGCGGCGAGACGGCGACGCTCGCCGCGCTCGCGCGGCCCACCGTCGCCGTCGTCACCAACGCGCAGCGCGAGCACCAGGAGTTCATGCGCACGGTCGCCGACGTCGCGGCCGAGCACGCCGACGTCATCGTCGCGCTGCCGCCCGGCGGCGTGGCCGTGATCAACGCCGACGACGAGTACGCGGACGTGTGGCGCGCGGCCGCGCGCGCCGCGGGCGCCTCGACGCTCGAGTTCGCGCTCGCGCATCGCGCCGACGTGACCGGCCGCTACACGCCGCGCGCCGACGGGAGCGAGCTCGCGCTGTTCACGCCGCAGGGCGACGCGACGGTCGCGCTCGCCGTGCCCGGCCGCCACATGGCCGCCAACGCGCTCGCCGCCGCTGCGGTCGCGCTCGCGGCCGGCGTCCCGCTCCCTGCGGTGACCCGGGGCCTCGCGGCGTTTCGCGCGGCGCCGGGACGCCTCGCCGTGCGCGCGGCGCCGAGCGGCGTTCGCATCATCGACGACACGTACAACGCCAACCCGGACTCGGTGCGCGCGGCGATCGACGTCCTCGCCGAGGCCGGCGGCACCCGGCTGCTGGCGCTCGGCGACATGGGCGAAGTGGGCGCGCAGGGCCCGGCGTTTCATCGCGAGATCGGCGCCTACGCGCGCACGGCCGGGGTCACGCGCCTCTATGCGGTGGGCGCCGCGGCCGCCGACGCCGCGCTCGCCTTCGGCGCCGGCGCGCTGCATTTCACCGACGCGCAGGCGCTCGCCGCACGGCTCGTCGCCGACGCGCAGCCGGGCGACACGGTGCTCGTCAAGGGCTCGCGGTTCATGCGCATGGAGCGCGTCGTCGCGACGCTCGCAGGCGACGCGGCGGCCGGGGAAGGAGCGCACTGATGCTCCTCTACCTGACCGAGCTCCTCGCGAAGAACGTGCGCACGTTCAACGTGTTCAGCTACATCACGCTGCGTGCGGTGCTGGCGACGATGACCGCGCTCGTCATCTCGTTCGTCATCGGTCCGAAGATGATCGCGTGGCTCGCCCGGATGAAGATCGGCCAGTCGGTGCGCGACGACGGCCCGCAGACGCACCTCGCCAAGGCGGGGACGCCTACGATGGGCGGCGCGCTGATCCTGGTGTCGATCGTCATCACGACGCTGCTGTGGGGCGACCTCGACAACCGCTTCATCTGGATCGTCGTGCTGGTGACGCTGGGGTTCGGCGCCGTCGGCTGGGTCGACGACTGGCGCAAGGTCGTCCATCGCAACCCGAAGGGGCTGTCCGCGCGCGCGAAGCTGGGGTGGCAGTCGCTGATCGCGATCATCGCGGCCGTCTACATCGCGTTCTCGGTGGCAGCGCCCGACAACGCGCGCTTCGCGCAGATGGTGGTGACCTGGATGCAGGGCGGCACGAACGTCGACCTGCCACCCCGGGCCGATCTCATCGTGCCGTTCTTCAAGCAGGTGTCGTATCCGCTCGGCGTGTGGGGCTTCATAGCGCTGTCGTTCTTCGTCATCGTCGGCACCAGCAACGCGGTGAACCTGACCGACGGCCTCGACGGCCTCGCGATCATGCCCACGGTCATGATCGGCGGCGCGCTCGGCATCTTCTCGTACGTGATGGGCAACGCGATCTTCGCGCGCTATCTCGGCTTTCCCAACATCCCCGGCGCGGGCGAGCTCGCGGTCATCTGCGGCGCGATCGCCGGCGCGGGCCTCGGCTTCCTGTGGTTCAACGCCTATCCGGCCGACGTGTTCATGGGCGACGTCGGCGCGCTGGCGCTCGGCGCCGCGCTCGGCACGATCGCGATCATCGTGCGCCAGGAGATCGTGCTGTTCATCATGGGCGGCGTGTTCGTCGTCGAGACGCTGTCGGTGATGATCCAGGTGGCGTCCTTCAAGCTCACCGGCAAGCGCGTGTTCCGCATGGCGCCGCTGCACCATCACTACGAGCTGAAGGGCTGGAAGGAGAACCAGGTCGTCGTCCGTTTCTGGATCATCACGATGCTCCTCGTGCTGTTCGGGCTCTCCACGCTGAAGCTGCGCTGATGAGCGACTACAAGGGACGCAGCGCGGTGGTGCTGGGGCTGGGGCTCACGGGCCTGTCGCTCGCGCGCCACCTCGCGCGCCACGGCGCGGCCGTGCGAGTCGCCGACACGCGCGCGGCGCCGCCGAACGCCGAGGCGCTCGCCGCCGCGCTCCCCGGGGTGGCGGTGGAGCACGGCCCGTTCTCCGCGTCGACGTTCGCGGGCGCCGACCTGATCGCGATCAGCCCTGGCGTCGCCAAGGACCAGCCGGCGATCGCCGACGCCGTCGCGCACGGCGCCGAGCTCGTCGGCGACGTCGAGCTCTTCGCGCGCGCGCTCCCGCCCGGGCAGAAGGTCCTGGCGATCACCGGCACCAACGGCAAGACGACGGTGACGGCGCTGACCGGAACGCTCACGCGCGCCGCCGGCCTGTCGACGATCGTCGCCGGCAACATCGGCGACGCGGTGCTCGACGCGCTCGAGCGCCACGAGAACGGCGAGCCCTGGCCGGGCGTGTACGTGCTCGAGCTGTCGAGCTATCAGCTGGAGACCACGTCCAGCCTGAAACCGGTCGCGGCGGCCGTGCTGAACGTCACGGCGAATCACATGGACCGCTACGCGGGGCTCGCCGACTACGCGGCCGCCAAGGCGCGCGTGTTCGCGAACGCCGCCGTGCAGATCCTGAACCGCGACGACGCGATCGTGCGGCTGATGCGCCGCTCCGGCCGCACCGTGCAGACGTTCGGCACCGGCGTGCCGCTGTCCGAGGAGGAATGGGGCGTCGTGACCCGTGACGGCGCGCCGTGGCTCGCCCGCGGCGGCGAGCTGCTGCTGCCGGCGGCGTCGCTCGCGCTCGTCGGACGTCACAACGCGCAGAACGCGCTCGCGGCGCTGGCGCTCGCCGCGTCCGTCGTGAAGCTCGAGCGGCCGGTGCTGGAGGCGCTCGCGCGCTTTCGCGGCCTTCCGCACCGGATGCAGCCGGTGCACGAGGCGAACGGCGTGCGCTACGTCGACGACTCCAAGGCCACTACGGTGGCGGCGACACTCGCCGCGCTCGCCGGCGTCGACCGGCCGGTCGTGCTGATCGCCGGTGGCGACGGCAAGGGGCAGACCTTCGGCGCGCTGAGGGCCGCCGTCGACCGCGCGTGCCGGGCCGTGCTGCTGATCGGCCGCGACGCCGACGTCGTCGCGCGCGGGATCGCGGGAACCACCGCCCGGGTCGAGAGCGTGGGCACGCTGGAGCGCGCGGTCGAGCGCGCCCGCGCGCTGGCCCGCGAAGGCGACGTCGTGCTGCTGTCGCCCGCCTGCGCGAGCCTCGACCAGTTCCGCGACTACGTGGAGCGCGGCGAGCGGTTCGCGGCGCTGGCGCGGAGCACGCGCCGGGATTCCGCGCATGCGTAAGCGCCTCGCCCTCACCGCGTCGCTGCTGAAGCCGGGGACGCCGTCGCGCACGATGCTGCCGTTCGACGTCTCGCTCGTCTGGACCGGCGTCCTGCTGCTCGCGTTCGGGGTGGTGATGGTCTATTCGGCGTCGATCGCGATGGCCGAGGCGAACGCGCACACCGGCTATCGGCCGTGGTACTTCCTGCTGCGTCATGCGATGTTCGTCGCCGTCGGCGTCGCCGCCGCCACGGTAGCGTTCCAGATCCCGGTGAGGGCGTGGCAGCGCATGGCGCCCGCGCTCTTCGTCGTAGGCTTCCTGCTGCTGATCGCCGTCCTCGTCCCGGGCATCGGCAAGACGGTGAACGGCGCGCGCCGCTGGATCTCGCTCGTCGTCGTGAACATCCAGCCGTCCGAGTTCGTGAAGCTCGCCGCGGTGCTCTACGCCGCGAGCTACGCGGTGCGCAAGGCGGCGTTCCTGCACGCGGAGCAGCCGCTGAAGAAGACGCTGCTGCGCGGCTTCGCGCCGCTCTTCGCCGTGATGGTCGCCACCGGCTGGCTGCTGGTCCAGGAGCCCGATTTCGGCGCGCTCGTCGTCATCGTCGGCATCGCGTTCGGCATCCTGTTCCTCGGCGGGCTCGACTGGCGTCTCTTCATGGGGCTCGCGCTGCTCGTGCCGCTCGCGCTGTGCGCCGTGATGATCGCCGCGCCCTACCGGTTGCAGCGCCTCTCTGGCTTCATGGACCCCTGGGCCGATCCCCTCAACCGCGGCTATCAGCTGTCGCACTCGCTGATCGCGTTCGGCCGCGGCGAATGGTTCGGCGTGGGTCTGGGCTCGAGCGTGGAAAAGCTTCTTTACCTGCCCGAGGCGCACACCGATTTCCTGCTGGCCGTGATCGCCGAGGAGCTCGGCTTCGTCGGCGTCGCCGCCGTCATCGCGCTGTTCGTCTGGCTGATCTACCGCGCGTACGCGACGGGGCGGCAAGCGGCGCGGCTGGAGCGGCCGTTCGCGGCGCTTTGCGCGTGGGGCATCGGCCTGTGGATCGGCGTGCAGACGTTCATCAACATCGGCGTCAACATGGGCGTGCTGCCGACCAAGGGCCTGACGCTCCCTTTCCTGTCGTTCGGCGGCAGCGGCATCGTCGCCAACTGCGTCACGCTGGCGATCCTCCTGCGGATCGATTGGGAGAATCGGCGCTTGCTGCGGGGCTTCGCGCTGTGAGGGCGCCGCGATGACCGCCACGGTGATGATCACGACCGGCGGCACCGGCGGCCACGTGTTCCCGGGGCTCGCCGTCGCGGCGAAGCTCCTGGCGCGCGGCGTGCGCGTGTTCTGGCTCGGCACGCGCGAAGGCATGGAATCGAAGCTCGTTCCCGAGCACGGCGTCGACTTCGAGGCGGTCTCGTTCCGCGGCGTGCGGGGCAAGGGCCTGCGCACGCTGCTGCTGGGGCCGCTCGCGCTCGTCGCCGCGTGCGTCGACAGCCTCGCGATCATGCGCCGGCGCCAGCCGACCGTCGTGCTCGGCTTTGGCGGCTTCGCATCGTTCCCCGGCGCGCTGATGGGCGTGGCGACGGGGCGCCCGCTGGTGCTGCACGATGCGAACGCCGTGGCGGGCCTCGCCAACCGCATCCTCGCCTACGGCGCCGACCGCATCCTGCTGGGCTTTCCCGACGCGCTGCGCGGCGCGCATGCGCGCAAGACCGCGTGGGTGGGCAATCCGCTGCGCGACGCGATCGCCGCGCTGCCGGCGCCGGAAGCGCGCTTCGCCTCGCGCACGGGACCGCTCAACCTGCTCGTCGTCGGCGGCAGCCTCGGCGCGCAGGCGCTGAACGAGCGCGTGCCGGCGGCGCTCGCGCGGATCGATGCCGGCGTGCGGCCGCGCGTCGTCCACCAGTCGGGCGCGCGGCACCTCGACGCGCTCCGGGCGGCGTATGCGACGGCGCGCGTGGAGGCCGAATGCGTCGCGTTCATCGACGACATGGCGGCAAGATACGCGTGGGCCGATCTCGTCGTGTGCCGCGGCGGCGCGATGACGGTGGCGGAGCTCGCCGCGGTCGGGCTCGGCTCGGTGATCGTCCCGCTGCCGGGCGCCATCGCCGACGAGCAATCGGCGAACGCCCGGTTCCTCGTCGACGCGGGCGCCGCGCGCTGCATCGCGCAGGACGCCCTGACGCCCGAAGGCCTCGCGGCCATATTCGCGGAGACGGACCGCGCCAAGGCGCTGGCGCTCGCCCTCGCCGCGCGCAAGGTGGGGCGGCGGGACGCCGCCGACCGCGTCGCCGACGCCTGCGTCGCGCTGGGGACGGCGCGATGAAGCACAAGGTGAAGCGCGTCCACTTCGTCGGCATCGGCGGCGCCGGCATGAGCGGAATTGCCGAGGTGCTGGCCACGCAAGGCTATCGCGTGAGCGGCTCCGACCTCGCCGCGACCGCCGTGACCCGGCGGCTCGCCGGGCTGGGCGTCGACGTCGCGGTGGGCCACGCGGCGGCGAACGTCGCCAATGCCGACGCCGTGGTCATCTCGACCGCCGTGGCCGCCGACAACCCGGAAGTCGTCGCGGCGCGCGAGCGCGGCATCCCGGTCGTGCCGCGGGCGCTGATGCTGGCGGAGCTGATGCGCCTGAAGCAGGGCATCGCCGTCGCCGGAACGCACGGCAAGACGACGACGACGAGCCTCATCGCGTCGGTGCTGGCCGAAGGCGGGCTCGACCCGACGTTCGTCATCGGCGGGCGGCTCCTGTCCGCCGACGCGAACGCGCGCCTCGGCAACGGCGACTTCCTCGTCGCGGAGGCCGACGAGTCCGACGCGTCGTTCCTCTACCTCACGCCCGTGATCGCCGTCGTCACCAACATCGACGCCGATCACATGGAGACTTACGACCACGACTTCGCGAAGCTCACGAAGGCGTTCGTCGATTTCGTCCAGCGGCTGCCGTTCTACGGCGTCGCCGTGCTGTGCGTCGACGACGCCAACGTCCGCGCCATCCTGCCCGACATCGTCAAGCCCGTCGTCACGTACGGGCTGTCCGAAGACGCGCAGTTGCGGGCCGTCGACGTCACCAACGCCGCGGGACGGATGAGGTTCGTCGCGCGAAGCGCCCGCGCGCCGGACCTCGCGGTCGATCTCGCCGCCGCCGGCGTGCACAACGTGCAGAACGCGCTCGCGGCGATCGCCATCGGCCGCGAGGTGGGCGTGCCCGACGCGGCGATCGCCGCGGCGCTGGCGGAGTTCAAGGGCGTCGGCCGGCGCTTCCAGCGCCACGGCGACGTGACGCTCCCGGGTGGCGGCGCGTTCCTGCTGATCGACGACTATGGCCATCACCCGGCGGAGATGACCGCGACGCTGGCCGCGGCGCGGGCGAGCTTTCCGGAGCGCCGCCTCGTGCTCGCGTTCCAGCCGCATCGCTACACGCGCACGCGCGACCTCTTCGAGGACTTCGTGAAGGTGCTGTCGTCGGTCGACGCGCTGGTGCTGGCCGAGGTGTATCCGGCCGGAGAGGCGCCGCTCGTCGCCGCCGACGGCCGCTCGCTCGCGCGCGCCGTGCGCGTGGCCGGCCGCGTCGAGCCGGTGTTCGTCGAGGACATCGGCGGGATGGCCGACGCGATCCGCACGCTCGCGCGCGACGGCGACGTCGTGGTGACGATGGGCGCGGGCTCCATCGGCCAGGTGCCCGGACAGCTGACCGCATGATGATGAACGAGCCTCTCCGGTTCTCGGGCCTGCGCGGGACGCTCGCGCGGGACGCCTCGCTCGCGAAGCACACGAGCTGGCGCACCGGCGGCGCGGCCGCGATCCTCTATCGGCCGGCCGATCGGGACGACCTCGCGCGCTTCGTGCGCGAGCTGCCTGCGGCGACGCCGCTCACGGTGCTGGGCCTCGGCAGCAACACGCTGGTCCGCGACGGCGGCGTCCGCGGCGCCGTCGTCGTGATGCACGACCCGGGCGCGGCGCTCGCCATCGCCGACGGGCTCGTCTACGTCGACGCCGGCGTCGCCTGCCCGAAGCTCGCGCGCTTCGCCGCGCTGCACGATTGCGCCGACGCCGAGTTCCTCGCCGGCATCCCGGGCACGATCGGCGGCGCGCTCGCGATGAACGCCGGCTGCTACGGCGGCGAGACGTGGACGTACGCCGCCCGCGTCGAGGTGCTCGGGCGCGACGGCCGCTTCGACGTGCGCACGCCTTCCGACTACGCGATCGGCTACCGCAGCGTTCGGCGCCGCGACGGCGCGCCGGAGGATGGCATCTTCACCGCGGCGTGGTTCCGTTTTCCGCCCGGCGACAGCGTGCGCGCGCGTGCACGCATCAAGGCGCTACTGGGCAAGCGCATCGCGACGCAGCCCCTCGGGCTGCCGAATGCCGGCAGCGTGTTCCGCAATCCGCCGGGCGATCACGCGGCTCGCCTCATCGAGGCGTGCGGGCTCAAGGGCTTCGCGATCGGCGGCGCGCGCGTGTCGGAAAAGCACGCGAACTTCATCGTCAATCCGCACGGAACCGCGCGCGCCGCCGACATCGAGGCGCTGATCGGCCACGTGCAGCGCACGGTACAGCGCGAGACCGGCGTGGAGCTGGAGCCCGAGGTGCGGATCATCGGCGAGGCGGTGCTGTGAGCGCGGCCGGCGAGTTCGGCAAGGTCGCCGTGCTGCTCGGCGGGCCGTCGTCGGAGCGCGAGATCTCGTTCCTGTCGGGGAACGCGGTGCTGAAGGCGCTGCGCGAGCAGGGTGTCGACGCGCATCCGTTCGACCCGGCCGGGCGCGACCTCCTCGAGCTGAAGCGCGAAGGCTTCGCCCGGGCGTTCATCGCGCTGCACGGCCGCTTCGGCGAGGACGGCACCGTGCAGGGCGCGCTGGAGACGCTGAAGATCCCCTACACCGGCAGCGGCGTCATGGCGTCGGCGCTGGCGATGGACAAGTGGCGCACCAAGCTCGTCTGGCTCGCGAGCGGCGTGCCCACGCCGCGCTATCGCGTCGTCGACGGCCGCACCGACTGGATGCAGCTCGTCGCGGAGCTGGGGCTGCCGCTGATCGTCAAGCCGGCGCGGGAAGGCTCGACGATCGGCATCACCAAGGTCGCCACCGTCGACCATGGCGAGCTCGCGGCGGCCTACGGCGTGGCGGCGAAGCACGATCCGCTGGTGCTCGTCGAGGAGTTCGTCACCGGCACCGAGCTGACCGCGTCGATCCTGGGGCATCGCGCGCTGCCGCTGATCCGCATCGAGGCGCCGCAGGGCAACTACGACTACCACAACAAGTATTTCTCCGACGACACGAAGTATTTCTGCCCGTCGGGCTTGCCGGCCGCGCTGGAGGACACGATCCGCGCCGAGTCGCTGCGCGCCTTCGACGTCGTCGGCTGCACGGGCTGGGGCCGGCTCGATCTCATCCTGCGCCCCGACGGCACGTTCTCG
>Ga0070672_100002257_pt1 | contig 12160 bp, 9 predicted proteins | sample KBSM13metaG_FD_66151 | JGI IMG/M metagenome (GOLD analysis project Ga0070672, IMG submission 66151) | Miscanthus rhizosphere microbial communities from Kellogg Biological Station, Michigan, USA - KBS M1-3 metaG | ecosystem: Host-associated > Plants > Roots > Rhizosphere > Soil ... | reverse complement strand
GTGGACGCCCACCACGCGATGGGTCGGCGTCACCGAAGACGGCCTGGAAGGCGGGCCGGTGATTCCGGACGGCTACGACGGCTCCGCGCGCAGTCTCGCGCAGCTGCAGGCGAACATCGCACGCTCCGGCGAGATCGGCCAGGGGGTGGCGCTGGACACCCGCTCCAGCGTCATCTACGTGCCGCTGCTCGCGAAGGATCCCCAAGGGCGTGCGCTCGACTATGGCGCGCTCGCCGCCCGGCTCGAGCAGTTGCGGACCCGGTACGAGGCGAAAGGCGTCGCCATCCACGTCACCGGCTTCGCCAAGATCGTCGGCGACCTGATCGAGGGCGTGCGCGCGGTGCTGGTCTTCTTCGGCTTTGCCGTGGTGATCGCCGCCTGCATGGTGTACTGGTACACGCGCTGCATCCGGTCGACCGCACTCGTGCTGGTCGCCTCGCTGATGGCGGTGTTGTGGGAACTCGGATTGCTGCCGGCGCTTGGCTTTGCGCTCGATCCGTATTCGATCCTGGTGCCCTTCCTCGTCTTTGCCATCGGCATGAGCCACGGCGCCCAGAAGATGAACGGCATCATGCAGGACGTCGGTCGCGGCATTGACAAGCTGGTCGCCGCGCGGCTCACCTTCCGGCGCTTGTTCCTCGCAGGACTGACGGCGCTGCTGGCCGACGTCGTCGGCTTCGCCGTGCTGCTCGTGATCGACATCCAGGCCATCCGTGAACTGGCGATCGCGGCCAGCCTCGGCGTCGGCGTTCTGATCTTCACGAACCTGATCCTCCTGCCGGTGCTGCTGAGTTTCACGGGCGTCAACGCGAAGGCGGCGCAGCGCAGCCTCGGGGCCGAGCAGGCGGGTGCCGCGAAACATCCCGTCTGGGCGATGCTGGACCGGTTCACCCAGAAGCGGTACGCGACCTTCGCATTGGCCACTGCCGCGACCCTGGGTATGGTGGGCCTCGCCGTCAGCACACAGCTCAGGATCGGTGACCTCGACCCGGGCGCCCCGGAGCTGCGCTCCGACAGTCGCTACAACCGCGACGTCGCCTTCATGAACGCCGCCTACGGCGCCTCAACCGACGTGCTTGCGGTGATGGTGCGCACGCCGGATGGCCAGTGCTCCGCCTACGAGACGCTGAACAGGATTGACGCGCTGGAGTGGGAGCTGCGCCAGCTGGAAGGCGTCGAAAGCACGAACACGCTCGCCTTGCTGAACCGTCGCGTGCTCATCGGCCTGAATGAAGGCAATCCCAAGTGGTTCGAGTTCCTTCCGAACCAGGACATGCTCAACACGGTAACGGCCGGGGCACCTCGCGGCCTCTACAACGATGCCTGCAATCTGCTGACGCTGTACGTGTTCGTCAAGGACCATCGCGCCGACACGCTGAGCCGCGTGCGCGAGCATGTGGAAGCCTTTGCCCGCCAGAACGACACCCCCGACGTGCAGTTTCTGCTCGCCGCGGGCAACGCGGGCATCGAAGCCGCCACCAACATCGTGGTCAAGGACGCGTGGCGGCAGATGCTTTTCCTCGTCTACGGCGCCGTCGTGGTCCTGTGCTTCATCACCTTCCGCTCGTGGCGTGCCGTGCTGGTGGCCGTGCTGCCGCTGATGCTGACGTCCGTGTTGGCGGAGGCCTTGATGGTGGCGCTGGGCATGGGGGTCAAGGTGGCCACCCTTCCCGTCATCGCGCTCGGCGTCGGCATCGGCGTCGACTACGCGCTGTACATCCTTTCCATCACGCTGGCCCAGTTGCGCCAAGGCAAGTCCCTCTCGGACGCCTATTTCCATGCCCTGCGCTTCACCGGCAAGGTCGTGATGCTGACGGGCCTGACGCTGGCCGTCGGCGTCGTGACCTGGGTGGCCAGCCCGATCAAGTTCCAGGCCGACATGGGCGTCCTGCTCGCCTTCATGTTCGTCGTGAACATGCTCGGCGCGCTGGTGCTGCTGCCCGCCCTGGCCTGCTTCCTCCTGCCCGCCGGCGCGCCGGCTCGCGAACCCAACGCCCAAGGCGTACTTCTTCCCGGCGCTTCCCGGTGACTCGAGCAAGCCGTCCCCAACCTCAAGCCGTCATTCCATGAACAAGCGAACTCCCATCATCATCTCCTGCGCCCTCACCGGGGCGGGCGACACCCGGCCGAAGAACCCAGGCGTGCCTGTCACCCCGCGCGAGATCGCGGATCAAGCCATCGATGCCGCGCGCGCCGGGGCGTCCATCGTCCACATCCACGTGCGCGATCCCGAGACCGGCAAGCCGTCGACGAAGTTCGAGTACTACGGGGAGGTCGTGCAGCGGATCCGGGCGTCGGACTGCGGCGTCCTGATCAACCTGACAACCGGCCCCGGCACCTTGCTGACAGTGCCCACCGATGCGCCATTCCGCGTCACGCCGATCGCAGATGCCGAACTGATGACGCCCCACGAGCGGGTGGCACACGTGGTGAAGCTCAAGCCCGACATCTGCAGCCTGGACGTGGCGACGATGAATTTCGGGGAAGCCGCCTTCGTGAATCCGCCGAATCACCTGCGAGAGATGGCCGCCGAGATCGCCGCTTCGGGCGTGACCATGGAGCTCGAGGTCTTCGATCTCGGCCACGCGCGCCTGGCAAGCCACCTGATCGCCACCGGTGCGATTCCCAAGAGCGCCTATTTCCAGCTCTGCATGTCGGTCCCCTGGGGTGCACCGGCGACGCCTGGTGTCGTTGCAGAAATGCAGCGCCTGCTGCCGCCCGGTGCGCACTGGAGTGCCTTCGGCATCGGACCCGATCAATTTCCGATGGTTGCCATCGCCGCCATCCTGGGAGGCCATGTAAGGGTCGGGCTCGAGGACAACCTGTATCTCGCGCCGGGCCGGCTCGCGCGCGACAACGCCGAGCTCGTGGCGAAGGCGGCCCGGATCATCGGCGACCTCGGGTACGAGATGGCCACGCCCGCGCAATCGCGCGCCACGCTGCTGGCGCGGTGACCGTAAACCAGCATTTCATGGAGACCAACCCAACATGAACCGATCTGTGGATGGACTCAGGGGTCGCACGTCTCTCGTGCTGTGCCACTGCGCCGGCATGATCGACATCGTCGCATTGCCCGTGTGGGTCGGGATCGTGCTGATCGGCGAGTACGGCCTCGACCCTCAACGCGCCGGCGCGCTGGCCACGCTCTTCCTGGGAGCGGTCGTCGCGAGCAGCTTGTTGTTCTCGCCGCGCATCGACCGCATCCGCGGCACGCTGGCGGTGCCGGCCGGCTTCGGGATCGCGGCTGCGGCATTCTTCGCACTGTCGACCACGAGGGACTACGGCACGATGGCCGCGCTGCACATCCTCGGTGGCCTCGCCGTCGGTTGCGGCCTGTCGTTCGCCCACTCGACGATAGGCTCCAGCGCGAACCCGCACCGGTTGATCGCGATCGCGTTCACTGCGCTCAGCGTCCTGTCGCTCGGCTTCCTCGGCGGCGTCCCGAAGCTGGTGCAGGTTCAAGGCGGCGCCGTGCTGTTCATCGTCCTGGGTTCGATCATGCTGACTGCAGCGCTGTTCGCGCTCGTCGGCTTCCCGGTTCGGGAGACCGCGCTCTCTGAGCCCGGCAAGGCCGTGATTCACGCTCCGCTCACGCGCAACGTCTGGTTCGCCATGATCGGCACGACACTCATGACGCTGAGCCACTCGATGATGCTGAGCTTTCTCGAGCGCGTAGGGATGGCGCATGGCTTCGGGCAGCAACAGATCCTGGGCGTGCTGCTCGCGGTCGGCGTCGTGAACCTGTTCCCAGGGTTGCTCGCGGTCCTGTTCGAGCGCAAGGTGGCCGCTGGGACGGTGATGATGGCAGGACCCGTGCTCCAGGGTGTGCTGGGACTGACGCTCACCCAGTCGCCGGTCTTCGCCCTCTACGCAATTGCAGCCGGGGCTTTCCCGGCGGTGATCATCTTCACTCACACCTTCATCTTCGGCTTCCTGGCACGCAACGACCCCTCCAACCGGGCCACCGCGGCGACGCCGGTGATGGCCATGAGCGGTTCGGCGATCGGACCGATCGTGGGTGGTGCAGTGGCTCAGAACTTTGGCTATGCCAACATCGGATGGACCGTTGCCGTGGTCGCGACGGTCGGTGTCATCTGCTTCTGGCAAGCCCAGCGCAGCGCGCCCCGCGCCGTGCTGGCCACCAGCGCAGCTCATTGAACCAACTGAGCCGGACACCATGCAAATCACACCGTTGCGAGTCATGTGGTTCGTACCGCCGACGATCTCGGTACTGGCCGAGGGCTGGGGGCACACGAGCGCCGGCATGCTGCAGGCAAGCCGGAACCAGTCTTCCGACGAGCAGTTCGAGCGCTTCCGCACCAACGCGATCGATGCCGCCGTGACGGCCATGGACAACATCATGGACTGGAACCTGCGCGCGGGGCCGCAGGACTTTCGCATCGTCGCGCAGGTGGAGCGCACAACCCCGCTCTCGCTCATGGCGCGCGCTGGTTGCAGCGTGTTGCCGGACCTGCGCGACGCCAGCATCCTGGTGGACGCTCCTGACAATGGCTTCGTGGTCGCGCTTCGGCACATGCTGGCAGAAGCCGGGCTCGCCAGCGGCAGCTATGCGCTGATCCCCAGCGGGGGCGTGAAGGAACGCTTCGATGCACTGCTCGGCGGTCAGGGCGATGCCACACTGCTCGGCCCGCCATTCGACGCGATGGCCCTGCAGGCGGGCCTGGTGCGGCTTGCTCGCGTGCAGGATCGGCACCCCGAATTCCCGGGCCAGGGGCTGGTGGTTCGTGCCTCGGCGATCGAGCGATTGCGCCCGGCACTCACGCAATGGCTGGACGGCCTGGCCCGGACCTGCGAGCGCATGCGCTCCAATCAGGATGGCGCTGGGAGCATCTTGAGTGGAGCGGGCTTCCCCGAGATCGCGTTGCAGGCCATGCTCACCACCGTGCCGAGTTCGTTGGTGCCAGCGCGCCGTGGCGTCGAACTGCTGATCCGACAGCGCCGCGAGGTCGGGCTGCCCGGTGCTGACAACAACTACGAGTCACTCGTTGACGCCTCGATGCTGCGGCAGGACGCTCCATGAACCTGTCGAGCGCACCCATGGTGGAGACGGTGGACAACCCCACTCGTGCCTTTGTGGCAGAGGCGGTCGCCTCCGGCCGCAGCAATGTGCCTCTGGACATCAACCCTGCCCTGACAAGCCTCTCCGCCGTGCTGGTCGAAAGCAAGGACGGCGAACTGCTGATCCGCTTCACGGCGCCGCATTCGGCCACGCAAGGCAACGGCGTCGTCAGCGGCGGCACGCAGGCCAGCATGCTCGATCTGGCCATGGCGATGACGGTTCTCGCGCAGCTCAAGCCGGGAACCACCTGCGCCACCATCAGCTTGTCGGTGAACATGCAGGCTGCCGCGCAGCAGGGCCATCTGTTTGCCGTGGCACGCGTGGATCGCATCGGCCGACAAGTGGCCTTCGCACGCGCGGAGCTCTACGACAGCGAGAGAAAGCGCCTGCTCGCCAACGCGACGTCGTCGCTGGCACTTTTCCGGGAGCGGACCTGAAAGCTCGCCCAGATGTACCCGTGAAACCTGTCTGAACTGGAGACAAGAATGAAGATGCTGCTCCGTCCCTGCGTCGTCGCCTCGGTGTTCTCAGCGGCATCCGCGCAAGCCGATCTGAAGGTCGGCGTGTTGATCTCCCTGACCGGCTACGGCGCCGCATTGGGCGCACCCGCCCGCAATGCCGTCGAACTCTTGCCGACCACGCTGGGCGGGCAGAAGGTCGAGTACATCGTGGCTGACGACACGAGCGACACGACGGTGGCCACACGCCAGGCACGACGGTTCGTCGAAGAATTGCATGTCGACGCCATCATCGGCACGTCGATCACACCAACTTCGCTGGCGGTACTGCCGATCGTCGGCGCGTCTCAGACACCGCTGATCAGCCTCTCGGGATCGGGAACGATCATCGTTCCACAGGCCGGAGACAAGCGGTGGGCATTCAAGCTGGCGCCCAACGAGTCCACGATGGGCGAACGAATCTTCGCGGACATTCGCGCACGCAAGTTCAAGACACTCGCATACGTCGCCTTCTCGAACGCCTACGGAGAGTCGTTCGTCCGCGAGATGAACACACTGGCGGGCAAGTACGGCGTGAAGGTCGTCGCCGACGAACGATACGGCGGCAACGACACCTCCGTGACCTCCCAAGTGCTGAAGATCCTGGCCGCCCGTCCGGATGCCGTCTTCATCGCAGCAGCGAGCTCACCCGCGGCACTCCCGCTGCTCGAGCTGAAGAACCGGGGATATGCAGGTCAGGTCTACCTGCAGCAGGGAGTCGCCAGCGCCGATTTCCTGCGCCTGGTGGGTCGCAACGGCGATGGTGCGCTGCTGCCGGTGGCCCCGGTGCTGGTGGCCGAGCAGCTGCCAGACTCCAATCCCGTCAAGAAGCCGGGCGTGGAGTTCACGTCGAAATACGAAGCCAAATTCGGTGCCGGAACGCGTTCGCTGTTCGGTGCAACCCTCTGGGACGCCTACCTGCTTCTGGACAAGGCGGTACCCGCCGCGCTGAAGGTGGGCCAGCCCGGAACGGCCCCATTTCGGACCGCACTTCGCGATTCACTGGAAAAGGGCGGCACCGTGGTGGGCACGCAAGCCGTCTTTTCCCTGACGGAGACCGACCACAACGGCACCGACGACCGATCGCAGGTGCTCGTGAAGATCGACAACGGGCGTTGGCTTCTCACTCCACAGGCCAAGGAGTAGCCGCATGTGGCCCATCTGGGAGTGGTTCATTGACGCGGACTCCTATGTCGCCTGGGCCGATCGATCTGTCGCATCCTCTCAGCCCGCCGTTCTCAACGCCTGCCGTGTCGCGGTGGGAGGGTATGAAACGTGGTCCCCGTCAACTCGCGCAACCAGCGATTGGCACGATCGTGATGAAAGCGCGGATGCCAGTATTGCTTCAGCGGAAAGACCGGGAGCGCCACCGGCGGTTCGATCATCCTGACGATGCCGTGATGGGAGAACACTGCGCCCAGTTCGCGTGGAACCGTGGCGATGTACTCGGGATGCTGATCGAGGATCAGAGGAATGGTCAGGAAGTGCGGCGTCAGAATGCGCAGATCGCGATCGATGCCCGCGTCCTCGACCGCTCGGTCGTACGGCGTCTTGTTCTGCCCCGTCAGCGTCACCGCGATGTGCGGCATCGAACGGTATTCGTCCAGCGTGATCGTCGCGCCGATCTGTGTGTTCTTGACGCTGACGATGCAGACGAACGTGTGAGTGAACAGCTCTTCCTGGTAGAGGCCCTCCGTCGCATTCAACACCGAGCCGAGTGCCAGGTCACCTTCGCCAGATCCGAGTACAGACGACAGTTGTTCCGGCAGAACCTGCAGCGTGTTGATCCGGCATTGCGGAGCGACCAACTTCAAACGTGCAATCAGCGTGGGCAGGAAGACCAGTTCGCCCATGTCGCTCATGCAGAAATTGAAGGTGCGCTTGGCCAGCAACGGATCGAATTGCGATTGCGACAGAACCCGGTCGCGGATCGTTTCCATCAGGCCGAGGATCACCGGCGCAAGCTCGTCGCCCTTTGCCGTGGGCGCGATGCCGCGCGAGTTCTTGACGAAGAGCGGATCATCGAAGTACGCACGCAATCGCGTGAGCGAATGACTGATGGCGCTCTGGGTCAGTCCGAGCGACTTTCCTGCGCGGGTCACGCTGCGCTCGCGCAGCAACGCATCGAAGACGACCAGCAGGTTCAGGTCGAGTCGCTCCAGCGCCTGATGCGCGTCCTTCATGCCCTTCATGTCTCCCGTCTGGTTGCCGGATCGTAGCCGAGCGCTTACCGTCATCATCAAATCGACATCATGTTCCGGAGACAACAATGAACGAGACAACATTCGACGCGCGCGTGTCGGCCAAGCGGTTCGAAGCCACGGAGATTACGTCCTTCGAACTGGTCAGCGAGGATGGCAAGGCGTTGCCGCCATTCTCAGCGGGCTCCCACATCGACGTCCACCTGGGTGATGGCTTGACGCGCCAATACTCGCTGTGCAATCACCCTGAAGAGACTCACCGCTACCTGATCGCCGTGCTGCGCGACGGCAGGTCCCGCGGCGGCTCTGAGGCGATGCACGACCGCGTGAAACTCGGTCAGGCCCTGCGCATCAGCGCACCCAAGAATCACTTTGCGTTGGCCCACGCAGCGACGAGAAGCATCCTGCTGGCCGGCGGCATCGGTGTAACACCGATCCTGTGCATGGCCGAGCGCCTGACCAGCAGCGGTGCGGCGTTCGAGATGCACTACTGCACCCGATCGCCCGACCGCACCGCGTTCCGTGAGCGCATCGCCACGTCGCGGCTCGCATCGCAGGTGCAGTTCCACTTCGACGACGGCGCTGCAGCACAACGCATCGACCTGGCGGCTGTCATGGCGCATCCGCAAGCCGGTGTGCACGTCTACGTGTGCGGCCCGAAGGGCTTCATGGATGCGGCGCTCGCAGCAGCCGGTGCCGCGGGCTGGCCGTCGTCACAGGTGCACTACGAGTTCTTCGCCGCGGAAGTTGCACCAAGCGCATCCGACGCGAGCTTCGAGGTGAAGCTGGCGAGCTCCGGACGCATCGTCGCGATCCCCAAGGACAAGACCGTCGTCGAGGCCCTCGCAGCCGCCGGTATCGACATCCCCACCTCGTGCGAGCAAGGCGTCTGCGGCACCTGCCTGACCCGCGTGATCGACGGCGTGCCGGATCATAAGGACCTGTTCATGACGCCCGAGGAGCACGCGCTGAACGATCAGTTCACGCCGTGCTGCTCTCGATCCAAATCACCGGTGCTTGTGCTCGACATCTGAGCGATCACCGCGGCTCGTCGATCGCGTCAAGCCGGGACGATGGTGATCGGAGTCACGGGGGTGGCTGGCTCTGCGGGGGCAGCAGCCTCGTCTTTGAGCATCTTTGCGACCAGCCATCGAAAGCGACCGAGCGCTTCGTCCGCGCGGATCGACTGCATCTTGAAGTCGGGGCGCAGCGCGAGGCTGTTGGCTTGCAGCGTGATCATCGTCCGATCTTCCTCGAACGCGTCCACCACGCTCTGATGAATCGACCGCGTGACGGCCGGATCGTCGATGGCGAAATTGTGTGGGTGCGCGAAGAAGTAGTGGGTCGAGTTCTCCGTCTCCGGCGTCAGGGCCTGGCACCCGTGGAACATGACCGCTCCGTCGCGGTTGCCTTCCGGCCCGCCCTTGCCGGCGTCCAGCATGCCCGAGTCCATGATGAAGATTCCCGGCACCAGAAAGTCGTAGTGGTTCCATCGGTCGACTTTGCCCGTGAAGGGTTTGACCTTCTGCACGAACGCTGGCGGCGACGTGTTCAAGGTCCATCGCTTGACGTGCACGCCGCGCGCCACCATCTCCGACTTGGGCAGGTTGGCGGCGAAGTCCTCCGATCCGCCCAGCGTGTTGGCATGCACGTAGGGCAAGTGCGCCAGGTCGAGCAGGTTATCTGCGATCAGCAGGTAGTTCGTGTCGTAATGGGTGTAGCCCTCAAGCGAACGCCACTCGGGATCGTCGAGCCAGTGCGTGTCGGGGATCAGCGCTTCATCGGCCAGGGCCGGATCGCCCATCCACACCCACATCCACGTGCTGCGCTCAACGATCGGGAACGTTCTGACGCGCATGCCGGGCGGGATGCGAGGCTGGCCGGGAATTTCGATGCAGGCGCCGGTCTCGTCGAACTTGAGGCCGTGGTACATACAGCGCACGCAGTCGCCTTCACGCCGTCCGGAGGACAGCGGCGCGCCGCGGTGGCAGCACATGTCCTCGAACGCGACCACTTCACCGTTCGCCTTGCGCCAGATCGCCAGCGGCACGTTGATCAGCGTGCGCTTCAGGAAGTTCTCTTGTGCAACCTCGCTCGTCCAACCTGCAACATACCAGCAGTTCTTGATAAACATCGTCTTCTCCTTATCCTTCGTATCATCAGGCGCAGCCTTACCTCACGTACTTCCAGGCGCCACCGGCGATCTGCACCATGACCGCAGCACGCGCGTCGTAGCCCACGTGGTCCGACGCCGACATGTTGATCACGCCCTGTGTGGTCACGAGGCCCTTCACCTGTTCCAAGGCGTCCCGCAGCGCGATTCGGAAAGCCTCGGTGCCGGGCTTCTCCTTCGCAAGCGCGGTGGCCAACCCGGCCCGCAGCAGCATGTTCGCGTCATACGCGTTGGCAACAAAGATTGACATGGAGTCCGGCCCGTTGGCCGCTTCATAGGCCTTGGTGGCCTCGAGGCCGATGGCGCGAATCGGATTGGCGGGATCGAGTTGCGAGGCCACGAGCACACCGCCAGCGGCGAAGTACGCACCTTCGGCGTCCTTGCCTGCCAGACGCAGGAAGTCGCGATTGGCGATGCCGTAGGTCTGGTAGATGCGCCCCTTGTAGCCTCGCTCGAGCAAGGTCTTCTGCGGAAGCGCACCGGGCGTTCCGGCGCCGGCGACCAGCACCGCGTCGGGATGTGCCGCGAGGATCTTCAGCACCTGCGCAGTCACCGTCGTATCGGTCCGCGCGTACTTCTCGGTCGCGACGCGCTGAATACCGGCCTTCGCCGCCTGGGCGTCGAGTTCGCTCTGCCACGACTCGCCGTATGCGTCGTTGAAGCCGATGAAGGCCAGCGTCTTGACCTTTGTGGCCACCATGTGCGCCACCGTCGCTGCGACCACGACGTTTTCGTTCGCGATGGCCTTGAATGTCCAGCGTCGCGTGGCATCCTGCGGCTCGACGATTCGGGCGCTCGCCGCCAGGCTGATGTGCGGAATCTTCTTCTCCGACGCGATGATCACCAACGGCATCGTCGCGGGGCTCGTGCTCGAACCCAGCACCACGTCGACCTTGTCTTCGTCGGCGAACCGTTTGAAGTTTCGAGCGCTGTTGGTCGGATCCGAGCTGTCGTCCAGGATCGTGTAGACAATCTTTTGACTGGCGATCTCTTTCGGGAAGAGTCTGATGGCGTTCTGGGTCGGAATGCCGAGCGAAGCGCCGGGGCCTGTCAATGACAAGGTGACCCCGACATGAATGTCGGCCGTGGCGCTGGCCGTAAAGAGCGACGCCAACACGGCGGCCGACGCGGCGAGTAGCCGACCTGGTTGCACTTGCTGTCTCCTGTGACCGTCACGCGACTTGGTGACTTGCAGTCAGGATAGGAGGCAAGGCTCCCGGGAACAACACGGCGAGGGCCATGATGTCCATGAGCCAAGCTCATGATTCGGGGAGGCTACTTCATTGGCTCAAGGGGGCCAAGCGCGTCCGAGAGTCGGCAACGCACCGTGGCGCGCCCGCGCAGCTTCGCGCTCGCAGCAGCGGAACTTCACCTCACGGCATCGCCGATCAGCCACCAGGTCGCGCGGCTCGAATCGCACCTGGTGTGCGTCTGTTTGAGCGAAGCGCAGATCTGCGGCACGTGAGCCTGGGGTTGATGTCGCGCCTGGGCCGCAATGGCCGCGACTTCCAGCTGATCCGCGCGCTTCTGCTGCTCGTGCGCGCAATCTGGGCCGATAAGGGCAGCGCCTGCTTGAGAGCAATGATCCTCAGTTCGCTAAAACGAATAGGCAGGTGCAGGTGGAGGTGAGGCGGAGGTGGAAAGGCCGACCCCAATAGCCTCCTCGGCGACGACATCAGGCGCTGCGGCATCGCTGAGGAGGCCATGCCGTTTCAGCAGCGTGCGCAGCGTGTTGCGCGTGATTCCCAGGAGACGCGCGGTGCGGACCTGGTTGTCGTGGCAACGAGAGAACGCACGCCGCACCAGCATTGCTTCGATCGTCTGGAACACCTGCGGCTGGCTCGCGTTCATGACGCCGTCGATCGCCTGTTCCAGCGCTGCGATACAACCATCCGGCACGATGCTGGCAGGCGCGAGCAGCGATGCACCCAGTGCCGGCGCATCGGCACTGTCCTCATGCTGCGGCAATTCGCCCTGCCCCACTGCGCCCATTCGAGCCAGCGGCGAGAAACGGAAGTCGGCAACGCGCACGATGCCATCGCGGCAGACGATCAGCGCGTAGTGGATGACGTTCTCCAGTTCGCGGATGTTCCCAGGCCAGCCGTAGGCGAGCAGCGCGCCCTGGGCGTCGTCGGACAGCCGCGGGTCATCCACCTGCAGCTTGCCCGCATACACACCCATGAAATGCCGCGCCAGCGGCAGGATGTCG
>Ga0070672_100002253_pt1 | contig 12162 bp, 11 predicted proteins | sample KBSM13metaG_FD_66151 | JGI IMG/M metagenome (GOLD analysis project Ga0070672, IMG submission 66151) | Miscanthus rhizosphere microbial communities from Kellogg Biological Station, Michigan, USA - KBS M1-3 metaG | ecosystem: Host-associated > Plants > Roots > Rhizosphere > Soil ... | reverse complement strand
ACGTTAATCAAAGTTCGTTGATGAAGCCGCGTTGCGGTTGGTTTAAAAATTAAACGCAATCTTGAAACGGTACTCGTAGCGCTCGTATTCGCCCAAATGCAGTCTGCCGCTGTTTTGTCCCGCGATGCGGGGATTTCCGGAGATCTGAGGCAAAAAGGTAAAGGTAAACCACCAGCGCTCGGCGGCGTAATGAATGTTCGGGCCTAGGAAGTAGGCTTCGCCCTCGCGTTTGTTAAACTCCGGATAGACCGAGGCATATCGGCCCTCGATGCCGGCGAACCAACGGGGCAGCACACGGTACGAGACGCCGACCGTGTGCTCGAGCTCTAGTTCCTTTTCGTGCTCTCCGCTGGCTTTAAATTTTTTCCATTCCGGTTCAACAGTCAGGTTGTAGGCAATGGCCAGCTGATCGTCGAAGAAATTCTTCTGCAGGATCAGTTTGGATTCAAGACCAAATCCGTTCACACGCTCGCCGGAAATCTTGTCGATGCGCTGATATTCCGGCTCGATGTAGAGGGATAGGCCGAATAAATCCTGATAGACGCTAAGAACGTTGTACTTGAGCTCGACGTTAACACCGTCCCACTCAAGGCCGCGATGCAATTTTCTTTCGGGATCCTCGGCCAAGGCCCCGCCGCTGATTTGGTGCGACCGGCCGTTCAGGTACAAAGACGCTTGAAAGCGATCGGTAAAGCCGTGTTCGAATTCGAGTTGCGTGTCCCAGGCGCGGTAATTTCCCTTGCCCTTTTGATTACGCGAGGTGGTCCAAAGATAAATCTCGTTGGCGCCCGCCGGCAATGTGTCCGTGCCGTAGACGTAACCCCAGAGGTTTTCGTCGGCGCGAGCTGGTGTCGGCATAGACAGCGCGGCGGTCCACAGCGTTGCCACAAGCGCCAAGCTAAAAATAGATGTTCGAGATATCATGTCAGGTTCCCTTCGGTAGCTAATTTTGATCGATTGAGTTTCGGTTCCCGATTTCTTGCGCTGTCATTTTAAAAATGCAAAGCCCGGGGTCCGCTTGCGATCGGCGCTTCCCGGGCTCTGGGTTCTGGACCTCTGGCCGCTCGGCTCTCTCGTGACGAACGTTGGCGATGTCTTACATATTAATCTGCGCGGCTCCGTTGGCATCCAGCGGGACAATGATGTGACGTTTACAACGCCGGCATTTGATCTCAACGCCCCGTGCCAATAAGCTGCGCAATCGCAACGCAGCGCGCTCTAGACTTTCGAGCGTCGCGGTTTTTGTTCCGCTGTGGCTGCGAACGAGGCTCCATCTAGTTTTTTTTCCTTTCTTGCGCCAGCCAATAAGTAGTCGCCAAAAAGGCGCAAAGCATGAGTGCTTGGGCCGCCATCGTTTCCAGCGTCGGATAGATGCCCAGCAGGGGCGCCTGCGGTGGAAATCTCAGGGGCGTCGTCGATACCCAGCCAGCGGCCTGTAATTCTTTAATGCCGTTGCCGGCGAAAACGAAGGCGACAATGTAAAGCAGGGTTCCGGTGGCGCCGAAGAAATATTTGAGCGGGACTTTGACGCCGAGCTTTAAGATCGCAAACGTCAGCACGACCAGCACCGCAAGACCGGCGACGAAGCCCGACAAGATCAAATGATGCCCGTTTTCGTTCTGCAGCCAGAGCGCTTGATAAAAGAGGACAACTTCAAACGCTTCACGATAAACGGCGAAAAACGAAATGCCCACGAGGCCAAGGAGCTTCTTACCGTCGACCACGTTCTGCACTTTGCCGCGAATGAACGCTTGCCATTTTTTCGCTTCCGATTTCGTGTGCAGCCAATAGCCAACGTAAAAAAGCGCCACGGCGGCGAAGACTGAGATGAAGCCCTCCATGCTTTCGCGGTTCTGTCCACTGAATGTCAGAACCGTCTGCGTTGCCAGCCAAGTGAGGCCGCCAGCAAGGAGTGCGAGTACCCAACCCAAATGAATGTAACGCACGGCATCGCCGGCACCCATCACTTTGAGCATCGCCAAAATGGCAGCGAGAACCAGCGTCGCTTCCAGTCCTTCGCGGACAATGATCATGGCAGAATTGAGGAAAAAATAGATACCTGAATACTCGTCAGTCCGGGCGATGATTTCAGCGGCGCGATCCAGGCCAGCTTCAATCTCACCGCGCCGTTTGTCGATCTCTTCCGGCGCGACTCCCTGTTTCATCGCGTTTCGGTATTGGGTGAACAATCCTTCGAGGTTACGGCCAAAGGAAGCATCTTTGGCGAACAACGCCGGCTCGGCCAGCTCATAGCCGTCGATGTAGGCATCAACGGCCTTTTGATAGGCTTTTTCCCTTTGGCCGGTGGCGTAGAGCGCTGCGCTTTCGCGCACTAGGTTCCGGGTCACAGCCAGCGGGTCCGCCGGCTTCTGTTCCAACATGCCGCGCCGCACATACGCCAGGACGTCATTGACCGAGCCTTCCTGGTCAACGTATCTCTTGATCTGTTCCGACAGCTGTTCGTCCGAGTGGGTTGCGAGATTAGCCACAGAGACAAGATCAGAGGGTAATTTTTTCTGGTCTATCAAATTCGCGCCGCGAGCGGCTTGTTCAGGTGAAAAGCGCAACGACATGACGTAAAACGCGACCTGCCAGCGCTGTTCCTCGCTGAATGCAGCAAACGAAGCCATCGCGGTTCCTTCCACGCCGAAGCTTGCGGTATTAAACGCTTTAAACGGCGACAACCCTGCCATACGCTCGGGATCGGTGAAATTCGCCGGAGGCGGCGTTTTGGGACTCATTGAGCTCGCTCCGGGACCATCGCCCTTGCCGCTCGCGCCGTGACATTGCGCGCAATTTTCGACGTAGAGCGTGTGGCCCGATGCTAAGGACGGGAGCTGGTTAGGGTAGGGAACAATCTTATATGCCGAGATCACCTTCTGTTTGGCGCTCTGGGCAAGCTCTGCGATCAGGGCAGGCTCAGCCTTGTTTTCGATCTGCACGGTCAAGGATTTAATGGTTGGTACAACTCCCGCCTTGTCCGTGCCCTCTGATTCTTTGAGCTGATTCAACAGTTCCTGGGTTCGCTTGGAGAATTCCTGCATCTCGGCATATTCGTCTGGATTGATTATTTTGCCGTCCTTGACGGCGTTCTTATAATCGCTGCCGAGATAGTCGAGCACGGAAACGAGCCGTTTGGCTTGTTCTTGAGCCGAAGCGATTGGGATTGTGAAGAAAAATGTCAGCAGTGCGAAGCCAAGAATGACGCCAATCTTCACGATGTCTTTATTTAAAGGTTTTTCCAAAGCCGCAATAGTTTACTTCTACTTGATCTCCGAAGCCGAGTTTACTATAAGACTGATAGCAAATTGTTCGTGCCCGAAGCCGGATGTTTCCACTATGTTAAAGTCAAAAGTTCGTATAGGCGAAAGAAAAAAGTTTGTCAAGACTACTGAGGCGCCTACGGTTAGTCATGCCCTAGAGGACTACCTGAAGTCGATCTACCAGCTGGCGGAGGAATCTGAGCCGGTCATAGCGGCGCGAATCGCTGCGGAAACGGGCGTGTCGCCGTCGACAATATTTACGACCTTGCAACGGCTGGCGCGCGAAGGCTACGTTACCATCAACCGCCACAAAGAAATTCATCTTACCGCGGATGGTAAGACCGTCGCGGAAAAGATCGTGCGTCGGCATTTTTTAACCGAGCGATTCCTTACCGATTTGCTGGGTCTCGATTGGGTGAGGGCACACCAAGAAGCGCACCGGTTGGAGCATGCGATTTCTCAGGACGTGGAGGAGCGGTTGGCCAAGTTGCTGAGCAATCCGACGACTTGCCCCCACGGCAATCCCATCCCGGGGGCTTTAACAACACCCTCGCCAAAAACAATTCCGCTCAATGAAGCGTCCGACGGACAAAGCGTCGAGCTCGATTTCATTACCGAAGGTGGCGAGCGCGACGTACGATTGCTACGTTTTCTACAGGAGCACGGGATGCGACCGGGCGCCAAGGTTCAGATCTTAGATGTTGCGCCTTCGCTGGGTATGATGACTTTAAAGGTAGGCGAGGACGCTTTTTCGTTAGGAATTGAAGCAGCGAAGAAAATTCGCGTTCATTAGACGGAACTTTCAAATCCTAAAAGCGTTGCTTTAGTCCGAGGATTGGCTGTTGCCCTGGCGTGCAGCCAATTCGCCAGCCAGGAATTCAATCAGCTCACTGACCCGGGTGTCGCGATCGAGCAGGATCACTTGTTGTCCCTTGACTCGGCAGCTGCCGCTTTTGGTGCGGTAACCGGCTTCGCGCAAGAGCTTTTCGCTGCGCACTTCGATGTCGAGTCGCTTCGCCTCAAGAATCAGTTCCTGCAAGCGTGCTTCGTATTTGTTCTTAGCGGGAGGCATGGTTCGTGGTACCAAGTTGCGAGCGATTATGGACAAAATTGCCGGGTTTGTAAACCGAAGCCGGTTTTCCCGCTTGCAAAAAAGAGCTTCCTTGCTATCGTACCGCGCGTGACGCGTCGGGCGGCTTAGCGTTTCCATCGCCACGGCGGAGCTCAGGAGGTCGGGATGATCAAAAATATTCTCGTTCCACTCGATGGTTCCGACCACTCCAAAGCCGCCGTCGACTACGCCGTTTGGATCACGGAAAAATTCAACGGGATGCTGTTCGGGCAACATATTATTGATACGATCTCGATCGAAGGAACTTTTTTTCACGATATATCAGGCTCCCTTGGTTTTGAGCCCTACTTGGATTTTTCCAGCAAGATGCGCGAGATCCTCGAAGAACGCGGCAAAGCCATTCTCGACGATTTCGCAAGCCGCTGTGAAAAACGACATGTCCGCTACACGACATTTCTCGATATGGGTCTGATCGCCAACGAGATTTGCGAGCGTTCCAAAGTGGCGGACTTGGTCGTGATTGGGCACCGCGGCGTCAACGAAGAGTTTTCCACGGGACTTTTGGGCACGACGGCCGAAACGATCACGCGCAAGTGTCCCCGGCCCGTGTTTGTCTCGACCAAACAATTCAACGCGATCGCCAAACCGCTGCTGGCGTATGACGGCAGTCAACGGGCGAGCTCGGCGATGGAATCCGCGGCGGAATTTTGCACGGTGCTGCACTTACCGCTAACCGTCTTGACGATCGGTCGCGAAGAGGCGGTCACGCGAAACAATTTGCAACAGGCGAAAAGTTATTTGAGCTCCTATCCGATTGACGTGACGTATCAAACCGCGCAGGGTTACCCCGAGCAGAAGATCGTCGAACAGCTGGTGAGTTTCAATTACGATCTACTCTTTATTGGCGCCTATGGACACCGACGCATTATCGAAATGGTGCTCGGCAGCACTACCGAGTATGTGCTCCGCAATGCGCCTTGTCCAGTGTTCTTGAATCGCTAATACCGATGAAGTTCGTTGCTGCCGCCGTTCAGATGCTTGCTGGCAACGATAAGCAGGCAAATCTTCAAGAGGCCACGCGCTGGATTCGCGACGCCGCGGTCAAAGGAGCACGGCTAGTCGCGCTGCCCGAGGTCTTTATCTGGCGCGGCAGCAAGAAGCTCGAGCGGCAGTTTGCCGAAGCTATACCGGGGCCGTCTTCGAACGCACTATCCAACTTGGCACGCGAACTGGGCATTTACCTTTTAGCCGGTTCAATCCTCGAAGAAATTTTAGACAGCGAACGAGCCTACAATACGAGTTTGCTTTTCGATCCAGCGGGAAAGCAAATCGCTTGTTATCGAAAAATTCATCTTTTCGATGTCGATCTTCCGAACGGCGTATCATTACGCGAGTCGCAAACCCGCGCACATGGACAGTTGCCCGTCGTGGTCAGAACCGAGCTCGGCACGATGGGTTTGACTGTCTGCTACGATGTTCGCTTTCCCGAGCTCTACCGAAGACTAGCCGAGCAAGATGCCCAGCTAATGTTCGTGCCGTCAGCATTTACCGCCTATACAGGCGAAGCACATTGGGAGACATTGCTGCGCGCGCGGGCAATCGAAAATCAGGCTTATATCATCGCGCCGGATCAATTCGGCAGGACCGAAAATAGCTTTGAAACCCACGGCCACTCGATGATCATTGATCCATGGGGCCGAATCATTGCCGAGCTACCGGAGGGTCCGGGTGTTATCACCGCAACCATCGATTTAGATTACCTCGCGAAAATCCGCGCCGAGTTGCCGGCGCTTAGCCATCGAAGGCTTATCTGATCCGCCACAAGGCGCTAGCTCACAATTCTTTTTCGGCCATAAACGTTGCCAAATCGCCGACCCGGCAGCTATAGCCCCATTCGTTATCATACCATGAGAGAACCTTGGCCATTTTCCCTTCGAGTACCACCGTGGATAGCGCATCGACAATTGAAGATGCCGGGTTGCCACGGAAATCACTCGAGACAAGGGGTTCCTCGCAGTAGCTCAGGATATGTTTGAGAGGCCCATCGGCTGCCGATTTTAGCGAGTCATTGATGGCTTCAGTCGTTGCGGATTTTTTGAGATCAATGACCAGGTCGACAACTGAAACCGTGGCGGTCGGCACTCGCAGGGATAGGCCGTGAAGTTTGCCCTTTAGCTCAGGCATCACAAGCCCAATCGCTTTCGCCGCGCCCGTGCTCGTCGGAATGATGTTCTGCGCCGCTGTGCGCGCGCGCCTCAGGTCTTTGTGCATTAAATCGAGGGTGCGCTGATCATTGGTGTACGAGTGAACAGTCGTCATCAGACCACGCTCGATGCCGAACTGCTCGTGCAGAACTTTGGTCACCGGCGCGAGACAATTGGTCGTACACGAGGCGTTTGAGACGATATGATGCTTGCGCGGATTATATGCGGATTCGTTGACACCTAAAACGAGGGTAATGTCTTCGTCGGTCGCCGGCGCTGTGATAATCACTTTTTTTGCTCCGGCTTCGAGATGTGCCCGGACTTGCGCCGCGGCGGTGAAAACTCCCGTGGACTCGATAAGAATGTCTACGCCAAGAGCTTTCCAGGGGAGCCGTGCCGGCTCTTTTTGATTCAAAACAGCGATCTGCCAGTCATCGATCTTCAGAACACCCTCGCCGACTTCGACTTTTCCGGGAAAAATTCCATAGGTGGAATCGTAGCGAAACAGATGCGCGTTGGTGCGCAGGTCTGCCATATCATTAATCGCCACTACTGTAAGATCATTTTTGTGGCGTTCTATCATTGCGCGAAGCGCTAGTCGTCCGATCCGCCCGAATCCATTGATCGCAACTTTGGCATGCATAAGAAGTCCTCAGCTGAATTTTTGTAAACGGATGATTAAGCAATTTCAATGGGATGACGCTTTGTACGAGTGTCATTTCCAACCGTTAGCGAATTGACATGACGGTGCTCCGCAATGTCGAGCCGCATATAACAAGGTTGAAACCCCGACCGCAGATTTATTTGCGGTTCGCTCACGCGTAGCATGAACCTTCCGGCGAGAAAACAGCTCAAGGTCTGCTCGGTAATCAATCCTGCTCAGCAACCGATCATATGATCGCCGCTGTGGTGGCGCCGTATCTGAGTCGTCGAGCAATCAACCCTAACGTTTCGCGCTCAATGCATAGAATTTAGGCGGGCTGCCTAGTTACTACGCAGCGACAAAGTTTTTGTTCCGGTCTTTTGCTCGACTCCTTGAAACAATTCGAAGCATTCCAAGAACTAAGAGCCGACCGGTGGCTATGCGTCATGATGGCACTGCGGTTGCTCAACGCACTCAGAACAGTGCTTTAGGGATTCGTGCTGGCCAGGAGTTTAGGCGAAGGAGCGACTCATGAAAATGGTCGAAGCCATAGTTAAGCCGTTCAAGTTGGATGAAGTCAAAGAGGCGCTGACGAAAGCCGGTGTGCAAGGGATGACAGTAGAGGAGGTCAAAGGATTCGGTCGGCAGAAGGGCCACACGGAACTTTATCGAGGCGCGGAATATTCAGTGGATTTTCTGCCGAAGGTAAAAATCGAAATTCTTGTGCCTGACGAAAAAGCGGCAACAGTCGTTAGGGTGATCACGGATAGCGCGAAGACCGGCAAAATTGGCGACGGGAAAATCTTCGTTAGCACCGTCGATGAAGTCATTCGTATCCGTACGGGCGAAAAAGGTTCGGACGCAATATAAGAATGGGAGGAGCAATGACTAGGAATAACAGATTGAACAAATGGAGTGATCGGCTGCGCGATCCGGAATGGCGTCGCTATGGTTATTTATTGCTGGGGGGCAAGGCTCTCGGCCTTGGGTTAGTTTTGACCGCCATCTATTATGTTTCCTCTCTGATCGGCGCTCACGTAACCGCTGCGGACGCTCCGCCGCCACCCGTGCTCAAAGGCAATGATATCGTCAATCCGCTGAACACCGTATGGACGTTACTCGCAGCGTTCTTAGTTTTCGGCATGCAAGCGGGTTTTACCATGCTGGAGGCCGGGTTTTGCCGCTCACGTGAAACTGTCAATGTCCTGATGGAGTGCGTCGTCGATACTTGTCTCTGTGGTCTGCTGTTCTACGCCTGGGGGTTCGCGTTTATGTTCGGTTCAGGGACGCCGTTTTTCGGAACGGAATTCTTCTTTCTGCAAGGTACGCCTGCGACGTACGGCTCGACGGGCGTAGCATTTCTTGCATTTTGGCTCTTCCAATATGCTTTCGCTGATACCTGTTCAACGATAACTTCGGGTGCAATGATCGGCCGCACGGGATTTTTCGGCGACCTCCTCTATAGTATCGGTGTTTCCGGCTTCATTTATCCGATCTTCGGTCACTGGGCATGGGGTCCCGATGGCTTTCTTGCAACAATGGGCAGTAAAGGAATGTTTCTCGAAGGTTTGGGCATCGGCTTTCACGATTTCGCGGGTTCCACCGTAGTTCATACCATCGGGGGCTGGGTGGCACTTGCCGGTGCAATAGTGCTCGGACCTCGCATTGGAAGAAAATTCAAAAGCGAAGGTGGCGGACCTATGTTACCGCATGATCTTACTGTCGCCACTGTGGGCGGGATTATTCTTTGGTTTGGGTGGTATGGCTTTAATCCTGGGAGCACACTTTCGGCAATGGACTTCGAGGGAATCGGTCGAGTCGCCGCGAATACGACACTGGCTGCTTGCGCCGCCGGCCTGATGGCAATGTTTTACGCCTATCCAAAGACAAAAACATGGGACGTAAGTTTTACAGTTAACGGTTTTCTTGCTGGCTTGGTAGCGATCACTTGTCCCTGTTATTGGGTTTCGCCACTAGGGTCAATTTTAATTGGCTTTATAGCCGGCATTATCGTCGTTGTCGCTGTGGATGTTTTGGAATGGCTGCATATCGACGATCCCATCGGCGCAGTCCCAGTTCACGGAATATGCGGTATATGGGGAACTCTTTCGCTTGGATTGTTCGCGTCCGGCCAATTTAACGCATCAGGACCGCTTGGACCCGACACCACGTCTCCACTAACGGGTCTTTTTTACGGCGGTGGTCTTCAAGTTCTACAGGCTCAAGCGATTGGCAGTTTAATCGTTACTAGCGCGACTTTCATCGTGTCGCTGGCATTGATGTACGTGCTCAACGCCGCTGGTGTACTGCGCGTCTCCAAGGAAGGAGAACTTGTCGGTCTCGATCTGCATGAGCATGGCATTCCGGCATATCCGGAATACTCCCTTGTTCCAGGCGCCACGCCGCACGGGGCAGCCTCATTTACCGAGGGCGCTTTCTCCTCGCACCCGATTCACGGAGTAGTCAAACAGAGCGCCTAATTCTTCCCGAGCGGAGTTGTCCGGCGGGGACGGTAAATACGGGCAACTCCGCTTCTTTCATCCGGTCCCAACCTGTTGCCAATGTGGTGAAACAATTTTTCTCGAACGGAATGGCAGTTGAGATGCTAAAAGAAGGCGTTTGTCATGTTGAGAAGGAGTGAGAGATGAAACAAAGATTGCTGGGTTGGGTTTTGGTGATGGCGATTTTCGCGGTCGCAGCACCCAACGGATGGGCGGCAGAGGAGCAGAAGCAACCGGCAGAGCCAGCTGAAAAGCCGCTTGGGCCGGGGTGGCTCAGCCTCGACTGTTGCGTCGGCCCGCTCGATAACGCGATCGCGAACGGAAAAGGCGCATTGGAAAAGGCGTTAGGTATAGGGATAAGTGGCTATCTTGATACAGGTTACACCTGGAGCTCTAATCATCCGAAGAGTCCTGCAAACATCAGTGGCCGCTATTTCGACAAAGACTACAACAAAATTGAGTTCAACGATTTTCACATTGCCATCGACAAGCCAGAAAAGGATTGGGGCGTCGGTTTTCACCTGTCCGGCGATTTTGGCCGCACGGGCGAGTTGTTGAGAGAAGCAACATTATGGGGGAAGACGCTTCACAAGGAGCCGTCGGCCGAATTGCGTGAGTCCTACATCACCACCACGATTCCAGTTGGGGAGGGACTGCAGTTCAAGGGCGGCCTATTTGTTACGCCATTGGGAACCGAAATTCTTCCCGCCCCCGGCAGCTACAATGACGAAATTTCCCGCTCGTTTGCGTTCAACCTTGGCATTCCTATACGCCACTTGGGGGGTCTCTTTACCTACCCAGTTCTCAAAACACTTACTATAAGCGGCGGACTGGTGACTGGCTGGGATGATCCTCGCGACAATAACAATTCGCCATCGTTTCTCGGCGGATGGAATTATACCCCTACTGAGACCTTTGGATTGGCGAGCAATATCATTATCGGGCCCGAGCAGGCGGCTCCCACCAACCGTGTGCGTACCACTTGGAGCAATGTCGCAACGATAAAGCCCATGGATCCACTTACGTTATTACTCGAATATACTCTGGGCTATGAACAGAAAGCGCCGACACCAGCCGGCGATCGGAATGCGTGGTGGCATGCGTTTGCCGGCGTCGCCTCGTGGAATTGGACCGAACGCTTCAACACCGCGTTTCGAGGGGAAGTATTCCTCGACAGTCAGGGCGCCAGGACCAATGCGTCTGGTCTTTTTTTCTCTAACAATACCATCCGCAATGCAACGTTAGGTGAGATAACACTTGCCGGAACCTACAAGTTCACGAAAATGTTCTTAGGGCGGATGGAGGTTCGCCAGGATTGGGCCAATCACCCTGTCTTCAAGGTCAGTTCAAGCAAGGCGGATAGTAACCAGACCACTTTGGCCCTGCAGCTGATTTATACTTATTAGTTGATCGATTGAAGCAATATCACAAAGGGGCGGAATCCACCGCCCCTTTTTTTATGCTTATTGCAGTGCCGGCCCTTAATCGAATAAACCTGACTCTCTTTCATGATGCGATTCACTGCTGTATCAAATTGATTGACTAAGTCGTCCGAAATTCATCTCAAGTGCGTCCAGCCATCCGTCCTTGCCTGTATCTGATCGGCTTTGCCTCCGGTCTTTTTCTTTTTGGACTTGGCTCGCGAGATTTCTGGGCCCCAGTTGAACCGCGCTACGCCGAAATTGCCCGAGTCATGTTTCTCAAAAACCAATGGCTTGTCCCGACGATTAACGGCAATCTCTACACCGATAAACCGATCCTATATTTTTGGTTAGTACTGATCGGCGCGAAGTTTTTCGGCGTCGTCAATGAATGGACGATGCGTCTGCCTGCTGCGCTTGGTGGCGTCGGGTTCGTGGTGGCAACTTACCTGATCGGCCGAGATCTCGTCAGTTCCCGCGTCGGGTTCATCAGTGCAGTGATACTTGCGACCGCGATGCGCGTGCTCTGGGAAGCCCGCTGGGCACACGTCGATACTGTCTTTTGTGCGTTATTCGCCTTGGCATTGTACTTCGGGGCGCGGACGGTTTTTTGCAAGGGCCGGCCGAGTGAAATCCTTTTGGTCTATCTATTCGTTGCTCTAGCGACTTTGACCAAGGGATTGATCGGAGTGGTTTTGCCCGGGCTGATACTGGGTGGCTTTATAGTGATCCGGCGGGATTGGTCACTGATCGCCCGTTTAAAATTACATTGGGGGGCGCTTATTGTCTTTATCGTGGCAGGGCCCTGGTTCTATCTAGTAAATCGTTTAACGCACGGAACGTGGCTTACAGACTTTATCTATATCCATCACATCCAGCGTTATACCGCGGGCGCTGGCCATCGGCAGCCGTTCTATTACTATCTCACGACACTGCCCCTAGATTTTTTGCCGTGGACAATCTTTATGGTTCCTGGTCTTTTCGCCTACCGTCCGCTCCGCTTCAAGTTGGCCGATCCCGTGGTACAGTTTTTTTCCGTTTGGTTTTCAGCTGTATTC
>Ga0070672_100002252_pt1 | contig 12163 bp, 11 predicted proteins | sample KBSM13metaG_FD_66151 | JGI IMG/M metagenome (GOLD analysis project Ga0070672, IMG submission 66151) | Miscanthus rhizosphere microbial communities from Kellogg Biological Station, Michigan, USA - KBS M1-3 metaG | ecosystem: Host-associated > Plants > Roots > Rhizosphere > Soil ... | reverse complement strand
AAGGTGCGTATGGCTCTCGATGAGCCCCGGCACCACGGTGCGCCCGCGTAGATCGATGACTTTTTCGCCCGGTGCCGGATTCGACGCATTTATTCCAACCGAAACGAAGCGGCCGTTGCGGATTGCCACCGCCTTCACCAGGGGCTTCTGGTCATCCATCGTGTGGATGCGCCCGTTGATGAAGGTAAGTCCGGAATCGCCGCTCCCGTCATCCTGAGCCTGCGCGTTGGAGCCCGGCAGCGCGGCTCCGACGCCCGCCGCGAGGCCTGCCTTGAAGAAATTTCGGCGTGACTGGCGCTTGTCTTCCTTCATAGATTCCTCCTCTATCCCCTACACCGCGATCTTAGGCAGGGGACGACCACGCCGAAATCAGCGAGCGCCCACGTCTGCGGACCTTTTATAAACTCGTCACCAAAAGAACGCAAACATGTCTCATTGATGACCGGCGCGTTTCGCGCAGCCCGACCAAGCGTAGCGAGCGGCGGCAAAGCCTCGCGGGGCGTCGACTTGCTGCGCAAGTTGCTCGCTGTGCTCACCGCTTTCTGCGCAGCGATGGATATGCACCTTACTCGTGTCATCACGCAGTTCGTCGTAGAAAGCCCTCTGGTTCGGCGAATTGAGGTCTGGCGGCGCCATATCAAGCACGCCGATCCGATACACCCTTACCGACGTTTGAGCCTATGCACCCAAGGGCACCAAAACGATTCCGGCAGCAAGGGCGAGGAGATCGCGGCGCGCTACGCCGAGTGGGAGATTACGGGCCCGGCTGAGATTCGCCACGTAGACCCGGATGCGCGTGCATTCAGCCCGCATCGCCCGACCGTCGGCAAGCTCGGGCCGTTACTAAGGATCGCTGAGCCGCGCCGGCGCATTCCGCGGCGCGTGCCGATTGCGGGCGTAGCGTCTTGACCGACCTCACCGCGGTTCGGGGCGCGCTTGAGCAGCTCACCGACGTTGAACTTCACGCACTCATCGTCGCCACCAATGAAACACCGCAGATCGCCCCACGCTTGCTGGCGTGGATCGAGGGTGCCTGCGATTGGGAGATCAATCGCCGCGTTGGAAGGCACTATCAGCTCCTGCCTCCAGAAGCCGCAATCGCGCGCTCGCCATAGGTAGGAGAAGGCCTACTCTTCTCAGAGGGGTTTGCTGATCGCAGGTGCGCCCAGGCCGTGCGAGGATTGGGTACGGTGTAGACGCCCATCTAGCGAACCCTGCGCAGCCCGGAGGTTCAGATGCCAAGCCCTCACAACGTAGCGTCCATTACGTCCGAATTGGTCACAGCCGCAAAGCTGCTGCCTCCTGGGGACTTCTGGCGGCTCGCGGCCGTCGTGACGCGAACTCTCAGGGAAACGGAAGCGTCGCGAGAAAGCCGTGAAGATGACCTTTCGGTGGTCGAAAGCGGTCATTGAATAGAACGGTGGGACCAGCGGGCGCCGACAATGATGGACAGTCCCGGCAATCAGTTTGACGGACATGCAGTCGACCAGAAATTGATGATGGACGAGGCTAGGTTTCTATCGCTGATGAAGAAAGCGCGCGCCTATTCATACCTCGGGGCGAACATTGACTATTGGCATGGATATCAGCGCGGATTGCGGCGCGGATTTCAGGGACATATGTATGGCACCGACGCCGAGCACCAGCGATGGTTGCGGCTCGCGGATGAGGGTGCCGACAGGGCTAGCCGAGAGCGTGGGTACGGCTACCGCGACGGACTGAGCGCCTTCGCTACGGCCGATGAGGGCGGCTCAATCGCCGGTTCTACGCTAAGGCACAATGATTCAGCGGCAGCAGACTCACGCGTCGTTTCGCGGCCGCCCCGATAGCACTTCGGTCCACTCTTGGACCAACCCTAGCGCTCGCTCGACACGGCGTGACGCCGGACATCGCGCACGTCTTCAGATACCGCTCGTAGAAACCGTCCAAGTCGAGATCGAACGGATTTGCGTCGTCGGTCATTGCCCGGCGATCTTGGGAAACAAAGCCGCGGCATCGAGTGCCGCATCGAATCGTCGGCGGCGAACACAGTATGTGACGTATCGGCGGAGGAACATCATCACGAGGAAGCGCTCGAGCTCGTCCAGTGTCACCGGGGGCGGTGGCGTTGGTACATAGCGGGGCCATCCCTGCATGGCGGGTCCGTACATGGGCGGCGATGATACGCGAACAATCGGAAACGTTTTCCGATTCGCCACGGTGACCGTTGCGCGCGTCTAGGAATTTGCTTAGCCTCGAGTCGTGCCGCTCCCGCGCGTCAAAGAAATCGACGCCTGGGGCGCCGACACACATCGCAATGCGTCGCGCTCGGGGGTATGTCATGACCAACTTGCGGCACATCGAGGAGGCATTGGCGGGCCTTACTGACGCCGAGCTCCTCGCGCTCAAGCTTGCCTCCAACAATGCGCCGCAGGTCGCCCCTGGGCTCCTTGCGTGGATGGAAGGCGCCTGCGATTGGGAGCTCCACCGTCGACACGGGTTTGACTACACGCTTCAGCCACCTGAGGCGGCGATTGATCCGAGCGAGGACGCCGCTAGCATCGACGCGACGTATGCAATGCAGTCGGCCTTTGCCGCCGATCAGGACAACGGCGCGCTCACGCTCCTCGACGCGTTGGTTGAGGTGCTTCGGCAGCTCAACCAAACAAACACTAGCGTGGCGTAATGTCCGACTATAACGACGAGGACCGGCGCGATCTTTCGCCGGATCAGGCGCGCGTCTACCGAAACTATCTTTTGACGTGCCGCCGGCTTGGCGTCATGCCGACGTCACCGGAACGCGCGAAGGTGCTGCTCGAGGAATGGGCGGCTGCGTGCCGCGACGCCACCCAGCTACCGGCGAGGTCAATGAGCGAGAGCCAATCCTGTGGGACCCGCCCGCCGGGAAAAAGAAACCCGCCCCGTAGGGCGGCTCTCTCGCATAGCGGCGCTCAGGCGCTGCGCTGTTGGGCGGCCTTCATCCGTGTACTTGATCTTCGCGGCCCAGAGTTCAGTCCGCATCGCCACGAAGGCCAAACCCGCACCAGGCTTCTGCCTCCCGCTGCTCTTTGCAGGCGGCGGTCTTTACTCCTCTCCCAATCGTCCGGAGATCCTCTCGAACGTCGAGCGGACATGCTCGCCGGATTGATGCGAATAGCGCTTCGCCATCGTGAGCGTACGGTGGCCGAGCGCTTCCGCCACTTCGGCAAGGCTCGCGCCGTTCATGGTCAGGTAACTCGCGGTCGTGTGACGAAGATCATGGAAGCGGCAATGCTTGTCGCCGACGAGTCCCGCGGCCTTGCGGACCGCCCGCCACGGCTTGTCTAGGCTCGCCGGCGCATCGTCACTCTGCCCCTTGAATACCCATCCGTTTTGCGTCGGGTCGCGATCGAAGTGCGCTTGCAGGATTGCTTGAGCAGGCCCGACAAGCGGGACGAATCGCGGCTGATCGTTCTTCGTGTGCGCGAACCGCAAACGCCAATGCTCGAGGTCGACGTCGGCCCAGGTCAGATTGCGGATGTTCGACAAACGAGCCCCGGTCGCCAACGCGATCGCTACGGCGGTAGCGATGTTCCGGTCCGTGCTCGCCTTGCATGCGGCCAGGAGCGCCCTGCGCTCGGCGTCGTCGAGGTAACGAACGATGCCTGTGTGCTCGGCGCCCTTGGTGACGCTTAGGACGGGATTGGAGGAGAGCCACCCCAATTCCTTCGACGCCCACTTACAGACCGCGCTGAGGGCCGCCAGGTAGCGATTCGCCGTCGCCTGGGTGATTGGTACCTCGCGGGCCTCGCCGTCGACTGTGCGGGCCGTCCTGCGCGCCAGCAACTCGGAACGGAAGCCGGCGATCGTCGGCCCCGTGAGCTTGTCGAGCGTTACGTAGCCGGCGTTTTCCTTCCACCACGCAAGGTGCGTTTTCGTCATCCGCTCATCGGCGTTGTGGCGCCGGACGGGTAGGTGCTCCTTCAGGTATTTGTCGATCAGGTCAGCGAGCGTTCGCCTCCGATCAACGGTTGTCGGGACGAAAGCGCCGCGGCCGAGATCGGTCTCGACGGCGCCGGCCCAAGCCTTCGCGTCAGTCAACCGCTTGAATGTGCGGTGCGCGGCTTCTCGCCCTTAATGCGCACCTTAACGCGGTAGCGAGTGCTGTCGCCCCCGCCTCGCTTCTCAATCGTTGCCATTGTTGGACGCTCTTGGACGTAGTGTCCCAAGACTGTCCACAGGCCAGCGCTGGTGTCTAGTATGGAGTCTGGAGTGCGCCTAACTTATTGATTATTGGTGCCCAGGGCCGGAATCGAACCGGCACGACCGGTTAGGGTCCGCGGATTTTAAGTCCGCTGTGTCTACCAGTTTCACCACCCGGGCGCGCGACGCGTCTCGGGAGTATGCCCGAGGGACGCCAAGGCGTAACGGTGTGGCGTAGCGCGCGCCATGCGACGCGGCTCGGACTCACGCTTCGTTCGCGAGCTTGAGGTCGTAGCCGTAGTAGTAATCGCGAAGCGCGAGCAACTCGACGTAGACGTCGGGCGGAAATCCCCGCCGCGTGCCGCGCTTGTCGTAGACGAGGTCGTCGAAATCGCGTCGGCACGCTCTCGGCTCGCGCCATTCCTTGGCGATCCGGTTGGCCACGCGCGGGTACTTCGTCGCGAGCGCGAGGGGCCGGACGTTGGGCGGAAGGCTTGCGAGCCAGTCGATTGTCGACGACAACAAGCGGTTAACCGACGTCGGGTCTTGCCGCCGCTTTGCAGCATCCGCCGGTGGAGGCGCCTGCGGCGACGGCAGCTTGGCCGAGACCGCGTGCGCCGGGCGGGCCGCCGTGCGATGGAGGTTGTGGGTCAATCGGCGCTTCGCGCCGGCAGATTGCGTCGCCATGTCGTTCTCCGATCGCTTTCGGTTGCGTAATTCAAAAGGTATCGATGCATCTGCCAAAGCAAGCGGCATGCCAACTACCAGACAGGTTGTCCGGTATTGCGCAGCGCGGCTGGAGTGGTCCCGTTGATGGCTGGCAGCCCGTGCGCCACCAAAGTTGGACTTGCCACACCGGATGTTCGTCTGCCAACATCCCTTCGGGCGGCCGTTTGCGCCCGTGTCGAGCGCCGCCAATGGATTTCATCTTCATGCTGACGCGGAACGATCGAACGATCGAGGATGCGGCTCGCCTCGTGGATGCCGCGTGCGAGCTGGGCGTGCGCCATATCGGCTTCAAGGACGTCGGCGTGCCGTTCGCCAGCATGCGCGACATCGCGGAGCGGATCCGGCGCCGTGGCGGCGTCTCCTATCTCGAGGTGGTGAGTACAACATCCACGGCGGTGGTGCGGTCCCTCAAGGCGGCGCGCGCCTTGGGCGTCGACCGTATCCTGGGCGGCACCGACCTCGGCGTGGCCGCGCGTTTGCTGGGAAGTCTCGAATGCTACTTTCCGTTCCCCGGCAAGCCGGTCGGGCATCCGACGCGCCTCGAGGGCACGGCTGATCTCGTGACCGAGCACTGCCGCACTTCGCACGAGGCGGGCTGCGCAGGCGTCGATCTGCTCGCGTATCGCGCAACGGAAGCGAATCCGCTCGACCTCGTCCGCGCCGCGCGGGCGGCGCTGCCTGGAAAGACGCTGATCATTGCCGGCAGCGTCAACTCCACGCAGCGTATCCACGCGCTTGCGGCAGCCGGGGCCGACGCCTTCACGATCGGGTCTGCGGTGTTCGATGGCGCGTTCTCGCCGTCCAAAGGATCTTTCCAGGCGCAGATCCTCGGCATACTGGAAGCTTGCGCCACGGCGCCGAAGATGGCCACGTGAAGAGAAAGTCGCAACTCCGCCGGCGACGGCGATGAACGCCGCGCCGGCCGCTGTCGACGTGATCGAGCAGCTCGTGCGGGGCGACTTTCCAGACCCGGACGGCGGACGCGCGATCGCCATTCCGATCCAGTCGATCGTGATCGAGAACACTCTGCGCGGGATGGAGGCCGATGTCGTGCGGCCGCTCGGGCTAGGGCAACGGTTGGCGGTCGTCAGCGATTCCGCCACCCATGGCGCGCTCGGCGCGCGCGTCGAGCGCGCGTTATCGGCGATCGGCACGGTCGTGCCCGTGCGGCTGCAATTTCGACCGCACGCGGATGCGTTCACCGCGGCGGCGGTTCGCCGCGCGTGCGAATCGGTCGATGCGCTGGTTGCCGTCGGCTCCGGCACGATCAACGATCTCTGCAAATACGCGGCCGCGCAGGCCCGCAAGCCGTACGTGGTGTTCGCCACGGCGCCATCCATGAACGGCTACACGTCGATGAATGCCGCGATCACCGTCGATGGGCACAAGCGATCGCTCGCCGCGAAGGCGCCGGTCGGCGTATTCGTCGATCTGCACGTCTTGGCGAATGCGCCGCCTCGAATGATCCGCGCCGGCCTCGGCGATTCGCTGTGCCGGCCGACCGCACAGGCGGACTGGCTGTTGTCGCACCACCTGCTTGGCACCCCGTACCGAAGCGCGCCATTCGTCTTGCTGGCGCAGGACGAGGCCAAGCTTTTCGACGCGTCCGAGGCGCTGATGTCCGGCGACCTCGAAGCGATGCGGGCGCTCGCGCGCACGCTCGTGCTGTCCGGTCTCGGGATGACGATCTGCGGCGGCAGCTATCCTGCAAGCCAGGCGGAGCACCTCATCAGCCACTACATCGACACGTACTCGCCGGCGGATCGCGGCAACTACCTTCACGGGGAGCAGGTGGCGGTCGCCACGCTGACCATGGCCAGGATCCAGCAGCAGCTGCTGGCTGCCGGACCTCCGACCCTCGAGCCACCGTCGGTCACCGAGGCGGACCTGGCGCAACGGCTCGGTCCGGAGCTCGGGCCGTCGTGCTGGCGCGAATTCCTGCCCAAGCGAGCGATGGCGCAACCGGCGGCAACGCTTTCCCGGCGCGCCCACGATTCGTGGAGCGATCTGCAGAAGCGCGTAGGCCTCGCGGCCGTGTCCGCCGAGCGTCTCGCCAGCATCATGACTCGCGCCGAAGGGCCGACCACTGCGATCGACATCGGTCTTTCGCGTGCCTTCTACGCGCGCGCCGTCCGCGATGCGCGGTTTCTGCGGGACCGGTACACCTTCCTCGATCTCGCCGACGATTGCGGGTGCCTCGGCCGCGAGTGGCGGGTTTGAAGCTGCCCGAACCGACGGCCCTTCGGTGAACACGCGCTGGTATCGTTGCGCATGGCAAAACGAAAGCCGAAGCTGACGCAGGACGACCGGCACAAGGAAATTCTCGCGCTGCTGCGCCACGAAGGCACCGTGCGGATCGCGACGCTGGCAAAGACTTTCGCCGTCACCACCGAGACCGCACGGCGCGATCTCGACGAGCTCGCGGTGCGCGGTGCGATCATGCGCACGTACGGCGGCGGTGCGGCGCGCTCGCTCATCGATGAGCCGGCGCTCGGCGATCGGGTGCGAACGCACGCCGTCGAGCGCGCGGCGATTGCGCGCAAGGCCGCGGGCCTTGTCGAATCGGGCGACGCGTTGATGATCGACGGCGGCTCAACGACGCGCGCGTTCGCGCAGGCGCTCGCGGCGAGAGAGCTGCACGTCACCGTCGTCACCAACTGCCTGCCGGTGGCACGCGCGCTGGCGGCGAATCCGAATTGCCGCACGCTAATCTGCCCCGGCAACTACGTGGCGCGCGAAGAGGGCACGTACGGTGCCGATGCGCTCGAATACCTTCGCCGGTTCAAGGCGAACAAGGCGTTCATCGGCGCCGGCGGCGTGACGCCGCAGGGCGTGAGCGACGCCGATTCGCAAGGTTGCGCGATCAAGCGCGTAATGGCCGAGCGAGCGGACGAGACCATCCTGCTCGTCGACAGCTCGAAATACGACCAAGTGCAATTCGAGCGTGTGTGCGCGCTCCCGGAGGTGAACGCGCTCGTCTCCGAAGCGGCCCCGCCGGAGCGTCTCGCCGCGAGCCTCAAGGCTGCCGGGGTGCGCGTCGTCATCGCTGCGCCGTAATACGCCCCGTCACAGCGGCAGGAACACCGCCGTCGCGAGAGTTTGCGAAATGCGCCGGATCGTGCGATTCGATCGTTGCGCCATCACGAGTGCGAGCGTGTCCTGGTAGGCAATCAGCTTGCCGAATTCCCGCTCGAACGACAGATTGGCGGCGCCAGCGGACCCCATCTCGTTGCTGAGGAGCAGTAGCTCGCCGTTCGATCCCCTGGCATTCGCGAGCTTCCACGCTGCGATCTCGAGATTGCGCGCGGCGTTGTACAGGCGCTGCGCATCGAGGCTGTCGGTGATGTAGAAGGTCGATCTGTCGTTGTACGCCTGCGCGATCATGCTGCCGATGCCGACGCCGAACGCGAATACGCGGTCGCCGCCGAAGTCGGCGCGAAACGCGATCGCGAGCGCCTCGATACCGCGCTGGTTCGAGAGCTCAGCGAAGCGCCATGCGTGGCTGGGATCGAACGCGCGGGCGACCCCGGCTCCGGGTGTCGTCATGTTGCTTTTCTTCAATTCGCGCGGATTGCGCCGATAGAGCTTCTCGGTGAGCAGTTTCGCGGACGCGATGCTCTCGCGAAAGTGCACTTCGGCGACCGAGTCGATGTCGGACTTCGCGAGGTCGGCCAGTTTGAAGGGGGCTTCGGCGGGCGGTGTGCGGTGGCCGGTAGAGGGCGCCGTCGGCGGGTACGACTGCGTCGAAGTGCACGCGGGCACCAGCAGGAAAAGCGTCAGGAGCGTCGTCTGCCTGGCGGCGCCGCGCCGGGGGGCACCCGATCTGTACGCAGCTGCTGAGCGCACGAGCGTCATGTGTGCGAGAGTATCCGCAACGACGATTGGATGGTCAATCGAGCGGCGTATCGACCCCGGTGCGTCGTGGTAGGCTGACATTTTTAGTTCTTAGATTGGCTTCGATGCACCCTGTTTCGCGACTTGCCGGTTGCCTCGCCCTGACCGCAGCAATGTCGCCGGCGAGCCTGCTTGCGGCGCCCGCGGGGTCGGCAACCACGCGGACCGAAGTCCAGATCCAGGTTTGCAGTCCGTTTGCCGATGTGGAGCGGTCTCTCAAGTTGCGTGCCGAAGGCGATCCAATGGACGTTTGGCTCTTCGACGATGCCGCATTGTCGCTCTTCGATCGCGGGCTGCGCCTCCGCTTGCGTGTCCAGGGAAAGCACGCGGAGCTGGCGATTAAGGTAGCCAACCAGGACTGCTCACGCGTCGACGCGAGCATGGTCCCGGCCAAGCTGGGAAAATGCGAAGTCGACATGCACGGAGAGCGCGCGTCGGGAACCGTGTCGCTGAGCCGCCGCCTCTCCCGCAAGGAGTGGACGGACCTCGTGGCCGAGCGTGTGCCGCCTTCGGAATTGCTGAGCCCGGTGCAGGTCGCCTACCTGCGCGACATCGCCCGGATCTGGCCGCTGTCGCGAGAGCTTCGCCCGCTAGGCCCGAAGAGCTCGCAAGCCTATGTGCCGCCGAACGGGCCATACGAGGTCGACGTGTCGCGGCTTCCCACGGGCGAAACGTATGTGGAGATGTCGCGCAAGGTGGCGCCGGCCGACGCGCAACGCACGAAGGATGCGCTCGATGCCGTCCTCGCGCGCGCCGGCGTCGCCACATGTGGCGATCAGGCGGGGCAGGCCGTGAACAAGCTGAAGCTGATGCTTCGCTAGGCCCTAGCGTCTTGCCGGCTACGGCAGATCGAACAGCAGCAGCTCAGTGTCCGGAGCTTGACCGACGATCTCCAGCGAAGGCTCGCCGTCCACCGCCGCGCCATCACCGGCCGCGAGCCGCTGGCCATGGATGTCCACGGCGCCCCGTACGATCTGCAGCCAGGCCTTGCGCCCGGGTTGCAGTTGCCGGATCACCGTCTCGCTGGGGGCGAGTACCGACGCCAGGAGCTCGACGTCCTGGTGGATGACGACGGAGCCATCGCGGCCGTCGGACGAACCGACGAGCAGCAACCGGCCGCGCTTCTCGGCGGCGGCAAACCTCTTCTGCGCGTAGCGGGGCGCAATGCCCTCGCGATCGGGAATGATCCAGATCTGCAGGAAGTGAACCGGCGCGTCCGATGACGGATTGAACTCGCTGTGGCGGATGCCGGTGCCGGCCGACATGATCTGCACATCGTCCGGCCGGATCACGGAGCCCGTGCCGATGCTGTCCTTGTGCTCGAGCGCCCCCTCCAGCACGTACGACAGGATCTCCATGTCGCGGTGGCCGTGCGTGCCGAATCCCTGTCCCGCCTTGACACGGTCCTCGTTGATCACGCGCAACGGACCGAAGCCCATGTGCGCCGCGTCGTAGTAATCGCCGAACGAGAACGTGTGCCGGCTGTCGAGCCATCCGAAATTGGCACGACCGCGATCGTCCGAGAGCCTCGTCGTGATCATCGGGTTCCTTTGTCTGCGGTTGCTCCCTTCGCTCAATGATACGCGACGCTGCGGACGCGTCGTCGCGGCGCGGCAGGGGTAAACTCGCCGGCTAGGCAATCGCAAAGGAGTTTCGAATGAGCGCGTCAGCGCAGTATGGTCGCTTCGGCAGCGGGCACGCGGTGCGCCGCGTCGAGGACGAAAGCCTCCTCACGGGGCGAGGCAATTTTGTCGACGACGTGAACGCTCCCGGGCAGGCGTACGTATTGTTCCTGCGCTCCACTTATCCGCACGCGCGCATCGTTTCGATCGATACTAGCGCCGCGGCGCAGATGCCGGGCGTAATAGCGGTCGTCACCGGACACGAGCTCGCGAAGGCCGGTGTCAAGCCGCTGCCGAGCTCAGCGGACTTCCGGCGCGCGGACGGATCGCCGACAGCCGCGCCTCCGCGCTATGCGCTCGCCGTCGACACCGTTCGCTTCGTCGGTGAAGCGGTGGCAGCGGTGGTCGCCGAAACGCGTGCGGCCGCGCGGGACGCTCTCGAGGCCATCGAGGTCGAGTACGAACCGCTGCCGGTCGTCATCGATCCGGCTGCCGCAGTCGCCGCAGGCTCGCCTCTCGTCTGGCCGGTCGCCACGAACAACGTCGCCGCGGAGATTCGCCACGGCGACGTCGCTGCGGCGGCCAAAGCGTTCGACACCGCTGCACACGTGGTCTCGCTCGAGCTCGTCAATCAGCGGCTCGCTCCGTGCCCGATCGAGCCGCGCGCGGTGCTCGCAAGCTACGAAACGAAGGACGATCGCCTGACGCTACGCGTCAGCAGTCAGACGCCGACCGGCCTGCGGGACGCGTTGTGCGACCCGGTGCTCGGCATCGCTTCCGATAAAGTCCGCGTGCTGGTCGGCGACGTCGGGGGCGGATTCGGAATGAAGACGGGGCTGTATCCCGAAGACGTCGTGCTCGCGTACTGCGCGCGCAAGCTGAACCGCCCGCTCAAATGGTGCGCGGAGCGCATCGACGACCTGCTCGCGGCGTCGCACGGCCGCGACGTGACGAGCAAGGCGGAGCTCGCACTCGACGCGTCGGGCCGCGTGCTGGCGCTGCGGGTGTTGTCGCTCGCGAACCTCGGCGCGTACGCGACGCCCGCGGGCGTCGTGATTCAACTGTTGATCGGGCCATGGGTGTCGACGAGCATCTACGACATTCCGCTCATCGACATCGGCATTCGCGGTGTTCTAACGCACACGAGCCCGACCGGTGCGTACCGCGGTGCCGGCCGGCCGGAAGCAATCTACATCATCGAGCGGCTGATGGATGCCGCAGCGCGGAAGCTTGCGCTGGATCCGGCGGAGTTGCGCCGGCGCAACCTGATCCGGCCTTCGCAAATGCCGTATCGCAATCCCATGGAACAGACGTACGACAGCGGCAACTTCGAGTCCGTGATGGACCAAGCCATGAAACTGGCCGATTGGAACGGCTTCGACGCCCGGCGAGCTGAATCGAGCGAACGCGCGCGCCTTCGCGGCCGCGGGATGGCGGCGTTCCTCGAGTGGACGGGAGCGGAGGTCTTCGAGGAGCAGGTGACCGTGACTGTGTCGGCCGACGGCTACGTCGAGCTCTTCTCGGCGACGCAGGCGATGGGGCAGGGACTCGCGACGACCTACGCACAGCTCGCGGTCGACGTCTTCGACGTTCCGCTCGACCGCATCCGGATCGTGCAGGGGGACACCGACCGTGGTACGGGCTTCGGGAGCGCCGGCTCGCGATCGCTTTTTGTCGGCGGATCGGCGGTCCGCGTCGCCGCCGAACGGACGGTGAAGCACGCACAAGAACTCGCCGCGACCGCGTTGGAGGCGGCA